>Ga0207670_10000035_pt1 | contig 107909 bp, 95 predicted proteins | sample KBSS23HmetaG_FD_184339 | JGI IMG/M metagenome (GOLD analysis project Ga0207670, IMG submission 184339) | Switchgrass rhizosphere microbial communities from Kellogg Biological Station, Michigan, USA - KBS S2-3H metaG (SPAdes) (version 2) | ecosystem: Host-associated > Plants > Roots >...
ATCGAACATGATGGTCGCGCCGTTCTACGATTCGTTGATTGCCAAAGTGATTACCCATGGAAGAGATCGGCAGGAATCCATCGCTCGCATGCGCCGCGCCCTCGACGAATTTGCAATCGAGGGTATCAAGACAACGATCCCCCTGCACAAACGCATTCTCGGCGACCCCGATTTCCAAAAAGGGCATGTCTCGACGACGTTCCTTGAACGGTTCTTAGCTGGGTAGGACGCTCATGTCCAAGAGTAGATCTTCGCTTCTTTCGATCCAGCACGATCGAATCGATCTAGTGGAGCTAGCCTTTTAATGCTTCTGTTTCCCTGCTTCTTGAGATGACGATTTCCCCGAACCCTGCTCTGTGATCTTCTTGAATGCGTTCCCGATCGCAGATCCCATCTTGGGAATCTCTTTCTCTATGTTCTGAGCCGCACTCTTAACTCCTCGCCCGATGTCGTCCACCGTGACGCCTTTACTCCCTTCGGTGTTCTGTCTGTCGGCAGACCACGACGGAACCGTCGTGAGTGCTTCGATAAACCCGACTACGAATAGTGCCGCAATGATCATGACCATACGGTGCATAACAGTATCCGCCTGTGCTCCAACTATTGGGTAGAAGCGATGCTTCCTGCAGAAGGATTGCGGAAAAGCGAACGATCGGTCAGATAAACAGCAGGTAACTCATGAGCAAGTCTCATTCATCTCTTTGCGGACCAGTTCCTCAGCTTTCAGCCAGTCTTCCACGTCGCGTTCCACCTGTCGCCCCCGTCGCTCATAGAGTTCATAGGCTTTTTTCGCAATCCGCTCTCTTACCTCATCCGAATACTTCTGCATGGATTCAGGTTCATGTGCCACACGCTCAGTGCCAGAACTTTTCATCTTCATGGACATCACTCCATAGGACGACCGAGTCTTCATCCTAGGAACAAGGAAGCAGCCTGTCAAGCTGTATAGACTTGCGTACCAACTTGCATCCTCAATCTCGACACACCTACAATAGATGCTTCTGCGAGGCCCCTATGCCCTTCATCGTTCGTCTGTTCTATCGCTTCCTTGCGCCATGGTCTAGCAGGACGCTGAAAAATCCCGCCACGGGGGCATTCCTCACACTGTCACAAGTTTGCTTGCTGGGCTTTGGTGTATTGATCACGATCCTGATCCTGAATGGCGGACCAGTGCATGCTGGATGGGAGTTGACGAGTGGCAACGACTCGTCGAAACTGACCGTGTATGTTGACCGAGACACTATTCAACGCAGTGGGAAACTGGCGAAGATGTGGCAATTGTTCGACTATCAGACCGTCCAAACTGTCGCAGGCGATTCGCTGCTCTCTTACCAGCGGTACAACGAATACGACTGCGCAGGAGAGCGTACGCGTGTGCTTGCTTATACCTGGTTTTCGAACAATATGGGACGCGGGAGGGTGGTGTATAAAACCACAGAAGCACAACTGTGGGCATCGATTGTCCCACGAAGCATCGATCACACTCTCTGGAAAGTGGCTTGCAGTAAACAGTGATTGGGTCGAGGGGGCAGGCAACCGTCCTTCTTGCTCGCAGAGCCCCCACGATGAAGCGGTGGTCGCTCGATGCGCGCAGTGAAGGACAGTTTGCCTGCCCCCTCTTCAGGAGGTGAAGAGCCAAGAGCTACTCGTGGCCCACCCACATGCACGCCGAGACGTGCCATTAGCCCGGGGCGAGGGCCTTCCAATCCTCTTCATCTCTCGTGAAGGGAGGGGCCAAGGCTGCCCTTCACTGCGCGCATCGAACGAGCACTGTTTCATCGTGCGCGTTCTGCGAGCAAAAAGGGCACCTGGCCGCTCCCTTCCCATCCCTTCCCCTGCTGGCGAACTACGCCAACGGCCTGCTAGAGTGAGTGATGCCAGCCGTCATATTCAAAACTCTTTCAAGCCGGAAGCGCGGTGGCATGACTATAGGAGAGGCCATCCGACGTCTGACGTTAGGGGAGATGTTCCAAGGCGCGGCAGAGTTGGTCGCTCTCCTCAGCCTGTTCGTTGCGATCATCATCTGGCTTGTGGTCCGATTCCAACCACATCCGGACGTCCATATTGGCGTTGCCTTGTACTCATACGAGCGTGGTTTTACTGTGGAAGGAACAACCAAAACCACTCTCTCCCAGATGCAAGACCTTGTTTCCAACTGCACACTCTGGCGATTTCCACCGACCCTACAAAACAACAACCGTGCCAAGACCACCGATCTCCGCTCATGGGTATTGAGTAAGATCCGACTGGACAACCCGTCAGATCAAAACCTGACCAATCTCCGTATGGGGGTGGTCAGCCGCCTCCATAATGCGTCAACAGAGTTGACTGCAACTCCGAACGTCGACGCCACAGGTAGGCTTGAGTCAACGTCTCAAGATGGCCTCCACAAGTATGTCATCTCTATCGCAGGCCTTGCGCCTCAATCATCGATGATTCTCAGTCTGCAGACTCCCATGAACGACAATTTACGGCGTGTTTTGTCTCAGGAACATATCACCGTTCGTCTACCCGCCGTGTTCCTCTCAGCAGACCAGGCATGGAATTTCCACCCGACTGTGACACCTATTAATGCCTCAACCATGCTAAAAGCAGAGGCTGAAATCCGCACAGGTCAGCGAGGGGTAGCAGTGACTGAGAAGGTTGAAAAGATGATCCTGGAATCCTCTGATCGGGACCTGTCAGCCGACGACCTGTCCAATCGACTCCTTCCGTCTGCGCCTCATTGCCAAGAAGGAGCAGGAGGAGGCCGCCTGGTAGAATTTGTCGGCACAAATGAATAGCTGCCATTAGCATCCTTCGATGAATATTCTCCCATTCTGGAATCTTCTCCATCATTCCGCCTAGAATACGACTCCATGCCGACTGGACGTTCTGACAGGTCACTTTCAGGGTTATATATCATTCTCGATCCATCCGTTTGTCCTGATCGTTCCCTCTCCGATGTTCTGAAGAAAGCCGCCACGGCAGGGGCACGACTGTTTCAGTATCGGAATAAATCTGCCTCGATGAAAGAAGCCTATGCTGAGGCCTTGGTTCTACGACAGGTTGCGTTGGAGGCCGGTGTGACGTTCATTGTCAATGATCGTTGTGATTTGGCCTTGGCCGTGGATGCCGATGGCGTCCATCTGGGGCAGGGGGACCTGGCGCTCAATTTGGCACGGAAAGTAATGGGCCCGGAGAAGCTGATCGGAGTCTCCACACATAACCCCGATCAGGTGCGTGAGGCCACCGCAGGGAAACCGGATTATCTTGGCTTTGGTCCAATCTTCACACCCGGTTCCAAACAGGACCATGACCCGGTAGTCGGGCTCGAGGGATTACGTGGGATACGCAGACTGACATCACTGCCAGTCTTTGGAATTGGAGGGATCCATATCGATCAAGCAGGGGAAGTGATGCACGCCGGCGCGAACGGGATTGCGGTCATTTCTGCAATCCTTAAAGCTCCGGAAATCGGTCGTGCCGTGGAATCGTTCCTCGTGCAGATGCGAGAGCCAACCTCATCAACTTCATGATTGCAGCCGTTTTCGCCAGTCTTCTGACTTCGTGCTGAAAATTCTCTTCGAGGCCAATACGATAGGGGAGCGGCCCAATTACCGGCACCCCAGCCTGTTGCCCAAGCACTTTCACAGTCGAGCACTCCTGGGCTCGTGCGGTGGCACTTTCTGGAGGCAGGGACCGGTTGAGGACCAGTGCTAGGACCGTAATATTACGCCTGCGCAGGGCGTCGAGTGTCAATAACGCGTGGTTGATCCCGCCAAGGCCAACGCGGCCAACCACAATAGCATCATACTTCATCCGATAGATTAGATCTGCTATGTTAAACGATGACGTAACTGGTACATACAGCCCCCCCACACCCTCTACAATCAAGATCTCATGTCGTGATTGAAGCCTATGGATCGTCCGCATGATGGTCGATACTATAATCCTTCTTTTCTCAAGGCGGGCTGCTTCGAATGGAGCCAGTGGGAGACGAAAGGCATAGGGCCTGACCTCAGTGAGCATGTCGCTGCTTCCTGCTGCTGTCCGGAGTCGTGCGGCATCGGACCGCCTGTTCTCGGATGACACCCCTGTTTCGATGGGCTTCATCACCCCGACTTCGTACCCACTTGTACGCAAGGCCACAGCCAGCGCCGCCGTCACCACCGTCTTTCCCACACCAGTATCGGTTCCAGTAATAAAAACACCTTGCGAGTTGGAAGCGAACGATTGTCGTTTGGTTCGTGTCATCGCTTGAATTCTAAACTGGAAGCCAAGACGGATTCCTTGGGACGCACCATTCTGCGGACAAGGCCGCATTGAACTATCACTCCCATAAGGGGTGGCTGGAATGATCCCGACTGCGCGCGTCACCCTAAAATCCCCGATTCATTGTCAATGGGTAGCCTGGTTGATCCTCGATTGCGCGCGTCGAACGAGCACATTCTGATCGTGCGCGTTCCGCGAGCAGGAGGACGACCAGGTTACCCATCCCGCCCCTTTTTCAGCATTCTGTTACAAATTGCGGCTGTCACAGTTCCACACCTGTCCTGAGATCCCCGTGAGTCCCGCAAGATGGACGATGGTGGTTGCCACTTCTTCGATTGCCGGAGGACGGCGTAGTGCATGATCCATCCAGCCCTCGCGATCAGGGAACACCCCTTCAGTCAAGGCCGTTTTGTGCCATCCCGGCAGCACGAGATTTACTTGGATATTCTCCGGTCCCCACTCGAGCGCCGCTGTCTTGACCATTCCGATCAGTCCGGCTTTTGAGGTCGCGTAGGCGGCTTGGCCGATAGCCCCATGAAACCCCGTATGGGAACCGACCACAATAATGGAACCTCCTCCGCGGGCCAGCAATGGAGGAGCCATGGCACGGATACAGTGAAATGTGCCTGTCAGGTTCGTGGCCACTATCTCAGCCCATTCCTGTTCCCGCTCTTTGAGGACGAGGCTACCCCCCCCGATCCCCGCATTGCAGACAAACACCGATGGAGCCAGTCTGAGCCGGGAGGAAGCTTCCACCATTTGTTGCACCTCAGAGAACTCGCGAATATCGGCCTGGTAGAGTGCCCCATCCCCACCCGAAGCCACGACTTGCGTCAGCGTCTCCTCAGCCCCTGACTTGTTTCGGTAGTAATGGATCCCGACAGACCAGCCGGCGACAGCAAAGGCCAGACTGATTGGACGACCAATTCCCCCGGACGCGCCAGTCACAAGGACTGCCTGTTTCTGGTTTGTTTGGTTCATTCGGTTTGATTGATAAACCAGACCAACCAAATAAACCGAATAATGGTCCGAAGGCAAGGCTGTTCTCTTGCCGCCTCCTCGAAGCCTATGGTACGGTCACCCATGTTCACCAGTGGAGAACCTTGCGAATGTTATCTATCAAGGCTCAGTATCGAACAATGCTCATGTTGGGAACCGCCCTGTTGCTTGTAGGATGCACGTGGTCGGTGCCTGTTGTAGCGGAAGATGCCGGTATCATTGCCCAGTCCGCAAACTATTTTCCCGATCAGGTCGGGAACGAATGGCGCTATCGCGGCCAGATTACCGAAGGGCCTCTGCAAACGGTCGAGCATAAGTTTTTCTCCAATGTGTCTTCCGTCACCGGAACGAAAGCTCTCAAGGGTGTGCCGGTCACCGTATACCACGATACCAATCCTGGTAACCATGGACCTTCGGACAGCTTCTATCGCCGCGACACGGTCGGCATCGTCTATTACGGCTCTGAGCCGGGCACACCGTTCGAAAAACAGCTCGTGCCTTATCAAATCGTTCGCTTTCCGATGAGGATTGCGTCTTCCTTTGTGCAATTCAACCGCAAGGGAGTGGACTTCGGTACCGATCTGGATCAAGACGGTATCAACGAAAAGGCCGACGCTCAGGGTGACTCAACGGTCGTGGGACAGGAATCAGTTACTGTGCCTGCCGGTGAGTTTAAGGATGCGGTGAAGGTGGAGGCGCGTATGCAGATGGTGATCCATCTCTCTGGCTCAAAGAAGACCGTTCTCGGGACTGATGTCATGACCGCCTGGTTCGTGAAGGGAGTGGGCCTCGTCAAGTATGTCGAACGGCAAGATCTGTCGCCATTGGAAGAGCGAGGCATGGTCACAGACATTATGGAAGAATTGGAATCGTACGAGGTCAAGCCGCTAAAGGCATCACTCGGGAGGGGCGAATCCCCGACGGAGGGTTTGTTCACTGACAACCCGAGCCACGACGAATTGCGTCAGGTACTCCTCACCTCCGGCTTTCGCTCCGACTCCAGAAAGCCGATGGCCCCCGAACGGTTGCCGACCGACTAATGCTCCGGTGATCGGACGATTGAGATAGAGATTTCCGACATCAAATTTTTCCTGAGCCAGTTCAAGATTCGCGGGGCTTCGTGAGTAGACACCCCCGGTAAGTGCATAGGCCGTTGAGTTTGCCAGTGTCAGCGCATCTTGGTAGGACGCGGCTTGCATGACCGCAAGGATCGGCCCGAAGATTTCCTCTTGAGCAATTCTATGTGTCGGCAGCACATCAACAAAAACCGTAGGACTTATGTACCAGCCGGGACCGGTCAGTGATCCTTCTACCAATACACGTGCTTCCTTTTTTCCTATTTCGACATATTCTTGGATCTTGGACTGAGCCCGGGCGTCAATCACCGGCCCTACCTGTGTGCTAGGCGCATCAGGACTTCCAATCTTCAGACTCAACACCGCTTCTTTAAGCCGATTGAGGAAATTGTCGTAGATCGCAGCATGGACAATCGCACGCGAGCAGGCTGAGCATTTCTGGCCTCCATAGCCGGTAAACGATGAGACGACGCCGGCGATCGCATCATCGAGGTCTGCTGTCTCGTCCACGATAATTGCATTTTTTCCTCCCATCTCTGCCAAGACTCGCTTGACCATCTGTTGCCCTGGCATCAGAGTAGCAGTCTCCTTCAAGATGCCGAGACCTACGTCTTTCGAGCCGGTAAAAGCAACCGTCACGATATCGGGGTGGCATACTAACGCACGTCCAATGTCAGGCCCGCCCGGCAGACAACACACTACCTCTTCAGGGACACCGGCTCTCCGTAAGATTTCCGTGAGCCAGTGCCCCATCATGGGCGAACGCTCTGAGGGTTTAAACACAACGGCGTTCCCGGTCACGAGTGCAGCCGATACCATCCCGGTTGGGATGGCCAAGGGAAAATTCCATGGGGCGACGACAGCCGTCACTCCTCGCGGACTGTACAGCCGCTGGTTCAGTTCGCCAGGTTCCTGTCCCAGTCGTTTCGGGACAGCGAGTCTCTGCCAGCTCGCCGCATAAAACTCCAGAAAATCTATGGCTTCTGCGAGGTCCGCGTCTGCTTCCCGCCAGGGCTTTCCACATTCCAATATCTCCCATGCGGCTAACTCATCGCGCCTGGCTCTCATGAGCCCTGCAGCAGTACGGAGGATTTCTACGCGCTGTTCCGTTGGCGTATCACGCCAGGATGTCCCGGCTTGAACTGCCCGGCGCACCGCCTCTTTAACATCCTCCACACTTGCGCCAGGCACCTGACCCACAAGTTCATTCGGGCGTCCCGGGTTGCGAGACACAATGGGAGGCCCGCTGAGAGCTACTCCTCCGGACGACGGCGTCCACTGCCTGCCCAATTGAGACCGCACCTGCGCCAGGGCATTCTGCATCGCTGCTCGGCTCTCGGCCCGAGAAAAATCATGCTGCGGTTCATTATGAAAGTACTGTACCTCGGCTGCGAGGGATCGCTGTTTCTGCCTCGGTCCCTCCAACACAGGCGGAGCCAGCAATGTGCTCAGGGGCTGCGATTCCACATATTCCTTCCTCAAGAACGACTCGTTTGAGGTATTTTCCAGCAATCGCCGCACAAGATACGCCATACCTGGAAGCAGATCGCCCACCGGGGTATAGAGTCGTAAGCGCCGCCCAAGCTGTGTGACGGCCTGCTGAAAGGGTTCGGCCATTCCGAAGATCATCTGGTATTCCCATGTCTCTTGAGAAAGCCCGAACGACTCAGCAGTCGCTTCGATGTAAGCCAACGTTCGGAGATTATGTGTCCCGAAAGCAGGGCGAATCAGTGACGTCTGAGACAACAGAAGCTGCGTGAGCGATTCATAGTTCGCATCCGTTTCACCCTTCTGTTCAAAGAGAGGAACTGCCCATCCTCGTTGCCTGTAGCGAATCGTATCCGAGTCCCAGTAGGCCCCTTTCACCAATCGAATCGTGATGGGAACTCCACGCTGACGGACCCAGGCCAAGAGCCTGTCAATATCTTCGGCTGTCTCCCGATGGTATGCCTGTAATGCGAGACCCGCGTAAGGAAAGGTCCTATAAGAAGGTTCCGAGAAAAGCCTGGTGAAGATCTCCACCAACAAGGTTTTTGTTTCCGCCTGTTCCATATCAAAGATCAGCGAAGCGGGGAGGCGCATCGCGAGATCAAGAATGGGCCGAAGCCGCGCCGACACCGAGAGATAACTCGCTTCTGGATCGATTGGGTCAAGGTGCGGCGAGAGGGCAGAAATCTTGAGAGAGAGCTGGACCTTCGGTATTGGCCCGAGCTGGTCCTGCTCCAGTAAGGAGTTCGACGGCCAGATAGCCGTTTCGTGCGCGAGCAGGTTGAGAGCTTCCAGGCAACGATCGCGGTACCGATCAGCCTCACAATCGCTCATGGTTGTCTCGCCCAATAAGTCCACCGACCAGGCCCGCCCTTGCTGCCAAAGATCCCTCAATCTGGGCGCTGCCTCCTTGAGGGTGGCTCCGGCAATGAAGGCGCGTCCCATATGCTCAACCTGTCCTCTGATCGCTTTGCCGCTGAGTTTGGCCCCCAGGCTGGTGGCGGTCATGGCCTTGAACCCCCAATGGCTGCCCAAGAACGCTGTGTCTATATCGCCCAAGTACTCGCGCGCCAGAATGACCACTTGTTCATCGTCCGTGATTGAGGGTAGGACATCGATGAATCGAAACAACTGTGCCTTGAAGCGGGTGTCCTGCATAGCCAGATTGAGAGCCTGGTTCGACCACCAACGCCCCTCAAAAAGAGTTGGAGTTCGACCAGCAGAAAGGCGAGCAAGCCGCTCACCAATGCGGTAAATCGACGGCTCAAGAGAGGGGGATAGATTCGGCATAGTTACCTGACTGGCGGTGAGGCAGAGAGATTTTAGTATACACTGACAGCATTCTATTGATACATCTGTGAAAATTCTGTATGATTACGTTCTATATTCTTCCTTCCCCGCAAACAGGCCCACTGTAGCATCGGCTGAATACTCTAAGGAGAGGATATGTCCGTAACAACGACCGAGGCCACAGCTGAGATCACCAAGACCGAAGACGTATTTGAGCCATTGAACTTTGTGCTTTTCTGGGCGATTGTCCTTGCCACGCTCGTCGGCATCCCGCTCTATGGATACTATGTCGGGTTCAGCCTGTTTGACTGGGTCCTTTTCCTGGTGATGTATATCGTCACAGGGATGGGTATTACGGTGGGCTATCATCGCTTGGTATCGCACCAGAGTTTTGAGTGCCCGAACTGGGTTAAGGCAGCAATCCTTGTAGCCGGTGGGTGGGCCATGCAGAACTCTGCATTGATATGGGGAGCTGACCATATCCGCCATCATGCCAAGACTGATGAGGAAGAAGACCCCTACAATGCCAAAAGGGGATTCTGGCACAGCCACTGCGGCTGGCTCTTTTACGATACACCGTACCGCACGAAGAAGTATGAGATTCGCCTCCGCCGCGATCCGGTCGTGATGTGGCAGGATCGGTATTACTGGCCGATCGTCATCTCGGGCCTGCTCCTCCCTTTTCTCCTTGGTGTCTGGCACGGCGGCCTGCTGGGTGGTGTCGGTGCATTGCTATTGGGCGGCCTTTTCCGAATGTTCATGGTGCTGAACTCGACCTTCACGATTAATTCGCTCTGCCACATGGTGGGAGCCCAGCCCCACAGCACGAAGGACAGCAGCCGCGACAGCTGGCTTGTGTCGTTCGTGAGTTTCGGAGAGGGATACCATAACTTTCACCACGCCTACGCGCGAGATTTTCGTAATGGACCAAAGTGGTACAATTTCGACCCCTCGAAATGGATCATTTATACCCTCTCCCTGCTCGGACTCGCGAGCAATCTGCGCCGCAACGATCCCAGCGTCGGATAAGCCTCGCCGCCCTCTTCCCCATTGAGCGCACCACCTTAGCCCAATAGACCCATTTTCTTTCCCGGCCTCCTTCGCTTATGATGAAAGAGGAAAGCAACTGAGCACCGGATGACTTTTTCAGCATCCTGCTAGAGGAGGAGCGCTTCATGGCTGATACACATTCCGCTGGGCCCCAGACTAGTCAAGGGAAAGAGAGCATCATTCCTGATGTTAAATACGTCATCGCTGTCAGCAGCGGGAAGGGAGGAGTCGGCAAATCCACCGTCTCTGTCAATCTCGCAGTCGCCATGGCACTCACCGGCGCTAAGGTGGGACTGCTCGACGCAGATATCTATGGTCCGAACATTCCGATGATGATGGGCGTGACCAAGCCCCCGGAGCAGAAAGACGGCAAGATCGCCCCGGCAGAAAGTCATGGGGTCAAACTGATTTCCATGGGCTTCTTTGTACCGGAAGAAACGGCCGTCGTGTGGCGAGGCCCGATGGTTCACACCGCCATCCAGCAACTGTTTCGCGACGTGCTCTGGGGTGAACTCGATTACTTGATCATCGACCTGCCACCAGGCACCGGAGACGCACAGCTCACCTTGACCCAGTTGGTCCCCTTGACCGGAGCCATCACCGTCACAACGCCGCAGGAGGTCGCCCTCCACGATGTGCGCAAGGGCATGATGATGTTTCAAAAGGTGAACGTGCCGCTTCTTGGTATCGTCGAAAACATGAGCTATTTCCTCTGCGGCCACTGCGGTGAACGTACCGAGATCTTCTCCCATGGGGGCGGGGAGAGGGCTGCAGCCAAGCTGGGCGTTCCCTTTCTTGGTCGTATCCCGATTGATCCGGCCATTCGCGATGGGGGAGACTCTGGCATGCCGATCGTTGTAGCCGATCCGGTTTCTCCACAATCGGCAGCATTCAGGGACATTGCTCAAAAGATTATCACGGAAGTCAGCAGCTCGGGGAAGGGGAGTCCGCCGATTGAAAGCCTGCTGAGTAAAATCAAAAAGCCCTTCGCATCCTAGAGGGGACCTTCCATGCCATCGACAATACTTGAGGGTTGAGTCAACTCTCAGCAACCAGCATAATGGCTAGCATGGATAGAGCTGACCTCTTATCACTCTTTCGCCAAATGCTGCTCATCCGCCGGTTCGAAGAAAAATCGGCAGAGATGTATGCCCTCGCAAAAATTGCCGGGTTTCTTCATCTTTATATCGGTCAAGAGGCCATTGCAGTCGGGGCCATTGCCGCGCTTCGGCCGGATGACTATGCAATCAGCGCCTACCGCGACCACGGCCATTGACTCGCTCGTGGTTCTGACCCGGGCCAAGTCATGGCTGAGCTGTTCGGCAAAGCGACGGGCCTCTGTCAGGGCAAAGGTGGCTCTATGCACCTGGTAGATGCCCCGCGTCGGTTCATGGGCGGCTATGCTATTGTTGGAGGCCACATTCCACTTGCCACAGGCTTCGCTTTCGCAACAAAGTACCGAACACTCGACTTGGTGACCGTCTGTTTCTTCGGTGAAGGGGCGGTCCCAAGCGGCCAAGCACACGAAGCATTCAATCTGGCCGCCCTGTGGAAACTCCCTGTGATCTTCATCTGCGAGAATAATCGGTACGGCATGGGAACCCCGGCTAAGCGGGCGATCGCACTGTACGAGGATGTTGCAGAGACAGCCCGCTCCTACGGTATTGGGGCTGCGCGCGTGGATGGCATGGATGTGCTCGCAGTGCGCAATTTAATGAATACGGTTGTCGAGCAGGTACGAGCGGGGCAGGGTCCGTTTTTCATCGAAGCGATGACCTACAGATTCATGGGTCACTCGATGTCGGACCCGGCACATGGCCATTACAGGACCAAAGAGGAAGTTGATGAACAACGAAGGCGGGATCCGCTTACCCTCTTGAAACAGACCATGCTTGACAACAAGCTGGGAGTTGAGAACGACTTCAAACAGCTAGAGCAGGAAATCGGCGAGGTTATAATGGCCGCAGTCAAATTCGCGGATGAAAGTCCTTTCCCCGCGCCGTCGGAGCTTTACAATGATGTTCTGGCTGAGTAACCGGCTGCTCAAACAGCTTTCTGTTCTCACCCGCCCACCCAGGCGCGCCAAGACGCGCCTCTCCGCAGGCAAGGCCGCAGCGAACTATCGCTTAATAAGGGGTGGCTGGAATGATCCCAACTGCGCGCGTCCACCGAGCGCTGCTTCATCGTGCGGGGTGCGCGAGCACAGGGATCGTCCCAGCTACCCCGCCCCCTATTTCAGCAGCAGTCAGGTCGTCGCATGGTGATGTCTTATCGTGAAGCGCTCAACCAGGCCATGCGGGAGGAGATGCGGCGTGATTCCCGCATCGTTCTGATCGGGGAGGAAGTCGGTTACTACCAGGGGGCATTCAAGGTCAGTAAAGGGTTTGTCGAAGAATTCGGCCCGCAACGGGTCGTGGATACGCCCATTACGGAAGCAGGCTTCACCGGCCTGGCAATCGGCGCCGCCATGGCTGGATTGCATCCCATTGTCGAGCTTATGACCATGAATTTCGGAATTGTGGCATTGGATCAGATCGTCAACAACGCTGCAAAAATTCGATATATGTCGGGAGGCCAGCTGTCGGTGCCGCTTGTGATTCGCGGACCGGGTAGTGCGGCTCACCAGTTAGGCGCGCAACATTCCCAGAGTCTGGAGGCCTGGTTCTGTCACGTGCCCGGATTGAAAGTGATCGCTCCCGCGACGCCTCATGACGCGAAGGGTTTGCTGAAGAGCGCGATCCGGGACAACGACCCTGTCATCTTTATCGAAGCACAACTACTGTACGGGACGAAGGGGAAGGTCGAAGATGGTGAGTACACGATCCCTATTGGAGTCGCCGAAATTAAACGTGTCGGACGCGACGCCACGATCGTTGCCTATTCGAAGATGCTCTTGCTGGCACTCGAAGCAGCCGATCAGCTGAGTCGGGAGGGGATTAACGTCGAGGTCATCGACCCTCGTACCCTCAAGCCATTGGACCTCCCCACAATCGTCGCTTCGGTCAAAAAGACGGGACGGCTCGTGATTGTCGAAGAGGGGTGGCGGTTTTGCGGGCTGGGTGCGCAGATTGCCGAAAGTGTGTATACGGCGGCGTTCGATTTCCTGGACGCCCCCATCAAGCGAGTCACCGGCGAAGATGTGCCGATGCCCTATAGTCGCCCGTTGGAAGATGCCGCCATTCCTGACAAGGAGCGCATCATCGAGTCCATCAAAGCGGTGTGCGGCGCTCCCAAACCATAGGAGGCACGATTACCATGTCGTCACAGTCCGAGGCTCCCAGTCATATCGAGATCACGGAAACGCTCGTTCGCCTCTATGTCTTCCTGACACAGTATCTCGATCGCTGCCTGGATGAGGGAGCCAGGAGAACATACCCGGATGAGGAGCTGCACGCGCATCTCGCTAAGACACGTGCGACGATGGCCGACATCCTCGCGGTGAATCCAGTGGTGAAAAGCAAAGTCGAGAAAGAGTGTCAAGAGACGCTCGCCCTCGGTACTGCGATTTTAAAAGGCGGTCATGAACGAACTTCGGCGATGGAGCCGATGCAGGCGCGGCGCGCAATCCTCAAAAACAAAACCATCGCATTGAGCGATCTGCTGGCGGTGTTCAGAGCGCTCTGATAAAGCCTGAGATGGGCGAGACAGGACCTTCGAACCTTGAACGTCGAGTCGCGCGTTTCACGCAACTCCCGTGAATTGTCATGTCAGACCAGATACAGGAGAAACATCAATTAGCCGGCTTCGATACACGAGAACGTGGCTTCAGTAGGCCGGTCCTATTTGAGCGAACCGACGGGGGGTATCAAGCGATTCTCCGCTATGAGACGACCCATATCGTGACCGTCGCACAAGCCACACCGGTTGCCGCGTTAGAGGAATTAATCAGCATGCTCCAAGGACAGGGCTACTCGCACCTCCGTAGTCAACTGAGTGTTAAAGAAGGCACCTATCTTGGCTCTCAAGAGCCTTGGATAGAGTACCCAGACCCAGAGCAGCAATCTGAAATGCCAAATGGATTGATCGGCAAGTTCTTCGCATTGTTTCGCCGCTCTAATATTAGTTAAAAGGTAATGACAAACGACACGGCCGCATCGAACAATCACTTTATAAGGGTTGGCTGGGATGATACCAACTGCGCGCGTCCAACGAGGGCCTTCTCAGGCCGCGCGTTGCGCGAGCACAGGGATCGTCCCAGCCACCCCGCTCATTTTTTCAGCATCCGTGAGGGAATTTTATGGCTAGTCGCGTCGTGATGCCCAAATTGACCGACACGATGGAAGAGGGCGTCCTTCTTGCGTGGAAAAAACGCGAAGGAGACCCGGTGGAAGCAGGGGATGTGCTCGCTGAAATCGAAACCGATAAGGCCATCATGGATCTTGAGGCCTTCGCATCCGGTATCCTGCGCAAGATCCTGGTACATGAGGGCGCAACCGTGATGTCCGGTACCTTGATCGGCGTCATTGCTGGAGCGGATGAGGACATCAACCCGGCATTGACTGACGCAATTACTGCCGCGCCATCCATGGGTGCTGGAACGATCCCAAGCGTGCCGCCTGCTGCCGGCCCAACACCCACCTTACCCAGGGGCAGCGAAGAAACTCGTGTCTCTGCCTCGCCCCGTGCAAAGGCTATGGCTGCCGACAGAGGCATCGATCTTTCCACCATCGCCGGGACCGGTCCTGGTGGGCGAATCGTGGAGCAGGATGTCATGAAAGCCCGGGTAATGACAACGCAGAGCCTGTCGGCCGGAACAGACCAACCGCTGAGCCAGATGCGAAAGGCCATCGCACGAGCCACAACACAGAGCAAAGCTCCGATTCCGCACTTTTATTTGACCAGCGAGATCAATATGGAGCGTGCGGAGCAGATCCGCACTCAGTATAAATCCAACCGAGTCATGCATCCATCCATCAACGACCTGGTCATCAAGGCCGCAGCGATTGCGCTCACCCGCCATCCGGAAATCAATGTATCGTTCATCGGTCATGCCATCAGGCGGCATGAGCACATCGATATCGGCATCGCCGTTGGCATCGATGACGGTTTGATCACACCGGTCATTCGCAATTGCGGTGTGAAGTCGCTAGATGACATCTCGAACGAATCGAAGACACTGATTGAGCGAGCCAGAAATAAACATTTGCAGCCACAGGAATATACGGACGCGACCTTCTCGATCTCAAATTTGGGAATGTTCGACGTGGAAAACTTCATTGCGGTCCTCATCCCCCCTCAGGCAGCATCCATTGCTGTCGGCTCCATCCGTGATGTGCCTGTCGTGAAAGAGGGCAGGATCGAGGCGGGTCGGCGCATGAAGGTGACATTATCCTGCGACCACCGGGCTCTGGATGGTGTGCAGGGGGCTGGCTTCCTGAAAGAGTTCAAACACATCCTTGAACATCCTTCGGAGTTACTCCCATCAAAGGACACTCCATGAGCTTTATTCCGCTGAATCAACTCCGATCTTTGCCCTCTGATGTACTCAAGGCTAGTAGCCTCCAGCCTGTACCCCTTCAGTCTTCAAGGCGTCTCCCATCCTGGTTCAAAATTGAAGCAAAGACCGGTCCCGACTATCTCGATATCAAACAGACCATGGACCGGCTCAAGCTTCATACTATTTGTGAAGAAGCGCGCTGTCCGAATCGATGGGAATGTTGGAATGCACGCACCGCGACATTCCTTATCTTGGGCGATATCTGCACACGACGCTGTCACTACTGCTCGGTCGAAACAGGCCGACCCCTCGCGGTAGATCACGAAGAACCAAGGCGAGTCGCAGCAGCAGTCCAGGCATTGGGCCTTCGCCATGTCGTGATCACATCGGTGAACCGGGATGAACTGGAAGATGGAGGCGCCGCGATCTTTGCCCAAACAATCACGCAGGTCAGACGGTTCAGCCCAAACTGTACGATTGAAGTCTTGGTTCCGGATTTTGAAGGGAACAGCGCGGCAATTGTGACGGTTTGCAACGAAAGGCCCGAGATTGTGAATCATAACATCGAAACGGTGCGACGGTTATTCCCGGCGATCAGGCCACAAGGAAAGTATGATCGGTCGATCCATTTACTCGATAGGGCGAAGCAGCAGGGGATGACGACAAAGTCCGGGTTGATCCTGGGAATGGGGGAAACGTTGGACGAGGCCCGCGAAGTGATGCGCAACCTCCGCTCCGTCGACTGCGACATCATGACCATCGGCCAGTATCTCCAACCGACAAGAGAGCATCTGCCCGTTGCACGATTTTACGACCCCAGCGAGTTCGCCTTGTTAAAAGAGGAGGGGATGGCCATGGGCTTCCGCCACGTTGAATCAGGCCCGTTGGTCCGCAGTTCCTACCACGCCGAACAGCAGGCAGCCCACGAAACCTAGAAATCATGCAACTAGCGGCGGGCCACAACAACATCGTCATCATCAGCGCTCATCCGGATGATATGGAAATCGGTATGGGCGGGACGGTCGCCAAACTGGTGGAGTCCATGGCTGCAATCACGTCTGTCGTCGTGACGAACGGTGGCCGGTCATCGAATCCCTTCGCATTGACGGAGCAGCGAATGGCCGAACTACGACGAGAGGAAGCCCTCCATAGCGGCAGCGTATTGGGAGTGACAAACGTGGTGTTTTGTGACGAACCGGATGCGGCTGAAGAGATCAATACGACGGATGTTAAACGGAGACTCGCCGAGTTACTCGATCGCTTACAGCCAACCGAAGTCTATACCCTGGACGAGGAACGGGACCGGCATCCGGCCCACCGTCTCGCCGGTAAGTTGGCAAGGGAAAGCGTCCTTGAAGCCGGTATCGCCTTGAGATGTGGCATCTGGGCATATGAAATCTGGGGGCCTTTCGCGGCCTGGGACCGGCTTGAGTACATTGACCACTATGTGGCGAAGAAGATGGCCGCTATCGCGGAGCATCGGAGTCAGATAGCCACAATCCCCTATGGGGAAGGAGTCCTGGGATTGAATCGATGGCGAGCCGTCTTCGCCGATCCCAAGGCAAACGCCCCGGCAGGTCAGTATGCGGAAGTCTTTCGACGGATCACGATCTCTCCTCTTTCTACATAAGCCCCGTTTCACCGCCTTATCCCTGTTCTTTGCACCTGCGATTCGCGTACCATTGACGAAGAATGGACAGCCTGCATCAACTCGAGACGATTATTTTGCTGTTGATAGCCGTGCTCGCCCTTGCGGCGATTGCGCGCAAACTTGTGATCCCTTACCCCATCTTGCTGGTGATTGGAGGGTTGCTCTTAGGCTTTATTCCCGGTGTCCCGACGCTACGACTCGATCCTGACATTGTGTTCCTGGTCTTCCTTCCTCCGATTCTCTGGTCAGCCGCCTACTTCACCTCTTGGCGGGAGTTTAGATCAAATATTCGTCCGATTACTCTTCTCGCTGTTGGGCTCGTCTTGACGACAACCGCCGCCGTCGCGATGGCAGCCCACATCTTGTTGCCAGGATTGGGGTGGGCTGGAGCGATTGCGCTGGGGGCGATTGTCTCACCGCCCGACGCCGTTTCGGCCACTGCGGTCGCGAAGCGAATGGGGATACCACGGCGCGCCGTGACGATCCTGGAAGGGGAGAGTCTTGTGAACGATGCGACGGCGCTTATTTTGTATCGCGCCGCCGTCATGGCAGCGATTAGCGGCACCTATATGTTCAGCGACACAGTGTTGGACTTTCTCATTGCAGCGCCAGTGGGTGTGGTGGTCGGTCTCTTGGTCGGAGTCGTGGCTCACTGGGCGCTGAAATTGATGACGGACAGTTTCAGTGAGATTGCGGTCACGCTCCTCGCCCCATATATCGCCTGGGTCTTGGCTGAACAGGCTCACGCATCAGGCGTATTGGCATGCGTAGCCGGAGGGCTCTATCTTCGTCAACATTTCAGCAAGGCCGTTGCGCCGGCGACAAGGATTCAAGCAAGAGCCGTCTGGGACTTCCTTGTGTTCGTGCTGAACGGAGTCATATTTATCCTAATTGGCTTGCAACTCGGTGCTCTCCGCGAGTCCATCCCGTCTGAAATGAGTCTCTCTCTTATTCTCAGTGGGATACTCGTGAGCATCACCGCAATCGTGGTACGCCTGCTATGGGTACCGCTGGCCGCGTGGATACCAAGACTGTTCAGCCCTTCGCTACGGGCGCGCGATCCGATGCCAGCCTGGTCGACATTGTTTATCATCGGCTGGACCGGTATGCGTGGAATTGTGTCTCTCGCGGCAGCCTTGGCCCTGCCGTTGACCACCGCCTCCGGAGCGCCGTTTCCCTTTCGAGCGGAGATCATACTGATCACGTTCTCGGTAATTCTTGTCACGTTGGTATTACAAGGTTTGTCACTGGCACCTCTCATGCGCCTCTTAAATGTACGGGATGACACGACTCTGGAACATGAAGAGATGCAGGCACGAGGACATGCAGCGACGGCCGCGCTTACACGCCTTGACGAGGTCGCAAAGGAAGGGTGGCCAGATCCTGAACATCTCGATCAAATGCGAGTGCACTATGGCGGCCGCGTAGAACGCTATGCAACGGAGGGCACGGTGGCTGAGTGTACGGCAGAAGCCGGCGAAGCATTCCGGCGTTTGCGGCATGAGATGCTGACGGCAGAGCGTCTTGCGGTGATAGACCTGCGAAACGACGGGGCTATTAGTGATGACGTGCTCCATCGTCTCGAGCATGAATTGGATGTGGAGGCGCTTCGCGTAGGAATTGGCGAGCGACGTGTCTCATCGGGAGGCCACGATCCCAGGTCGTGAATCCGGAGATGAGGATCCTGTTATCATAACAAGGCAGGTGTTCACAGCAGGCAATAAGGGTAGGACATGTTAGATCGTTATCGCAAAGTGCTAAAGGGATTTACTTCCTCGAAGAACAAGCGTAAATGGGGAGGAATCAGGGTGGCGATGGAATTCCATAAGTTAACATAATAGTTCTTATCAGACGTAAGAGATTTTTGATTTATGTCGCTTGAATTACTCGGTCGCATCCAACAGGAACTGTCGATCACCGGAAGTGCCATCTACGAAACCGTTATGGCGCTGGCAGAACGAACCAACCGCAAGGTCCAAGTCCTGAAATTACACAGTCAGGCATCAACCCTCATCAATCAGATCGAACAGGTTCATGGTGATCTTGGACGTCAGATCGCGACGCTTTGCGCCAAGCGTCCCCTCGAAAGCGGAATGTCACTCCCCCTATCCGATGAATTAGACCAGGCCCTTGGCCAGGCAAGCGGGCGCGTTCAGCACCTCAAACAAACCCTGTTCACCGTTGACAGCCAAATACGAGAGCTCAAGCTGGAAACGATTCACCAGGAGCTTCTCACTCTGCAACAGGACCTGAGCCTTCGCGCGGCTGCTATCGAACGCATTACTGTCGTCCGGGGATCGCCGTTGATTGGAAGGACACTCGATGAGGTGACACTACCCTCCTCGATTCGTCTCGTCACGGTCCTCCGGGGACCATTTCTGATACCACCTGATACTGGCCTTGTGCTTCGGGCTGACGACATTCTGGTCATCATCGGACTACAGGCTGACCTCGAGCAGGTTGCCGCAGAGTTCATTCCAGCTCAAAGCGCGACGCTGGTATAAACCATTCGGCTCGCTATCTCGAACCAGTCTCGATCTCGTTACGAACCGTCATGAGGAATGCAGGCTAGGCTTCACCTTCCTCCATGATGTACAATTTGCCCATTGCATTATGCGATTGCCACACATTCTCATCTGTCTCCTCTGTATAGCCTGGTTCAATACGCGCTCCATTGCTGTCGCTGAATCTGTTACCCCACCGACTGACTCTCCGGGCCTCCACCTCCTCGAACAAATTCAAACCGTCATTACTAATCTGGCCGAATCGACAAAACCCTCTGTGGTAAATCTCATCCCCATCTCTGGAACTGGCCGTGGACGTGAGCTGCCAGCTGAGCGGGCCCCTAATGCCTCAGGGTCAGGGTCCGGTGTCATTATCGATGCTGACGGACACATCATCACGAATAATCATGTCATCGGCGACGCAACAGAACTTGAGGTGCGCCTTTCCGATAGGACTAAGCTGATTGCCCGGGTCGTCGGGAAGGATCCGGATACAGACCTGGCTGTCCTGAAGGTGACGGCCGACCGTCCTCTTCCCAGCGCAAAATTTGGGGATTCCTCCACTGTGCGTGTCGGCCAATGGGTACTTGCCGTCGGGAACCCCTTCGGGCTGGACCGAACCGTCACCCTCGGCGTCGTAAGCGGAATCGGGCGAGAAAATATCAATCTCTCGCGATACGAAAATTTCATTCAAACGGACGCGTCGATCAATCCGGGCAACTCGGGAGGCCCTCTCTTCAATCTGCGCGGCGAAATCATCGGCATCAATACCGCCATCATTAACTTCGCCCAAGGCATTGGCTTCGCCATTCCCTCCAACATGGCCAAGCAAGTTCTTCAACAATTGATCGCTCAAGGGCGGGTCACCCGAGGGTGGCTCGGTATCGGCATCCAGTCGCTGACGGGGGAACTGGCCCACAAGTTCGGCGTCACCGAAGGCGCAGGGGTGTTGGTCAACGAAGTATTTGACACGAGCCCGGCTGCGGCTGCAGGCATGAAACCCGGCGACATTCTAACCCGAATCGACGACACCGTGATCGACACACCGAACCGGCTCTCCCGCGTAGTGGCAGGCTTACCGCCTGGCACGACGACCAAGGTTGAAATTGTCCGTGACCAGCAGCGACTGGTGCTGGACGTCTCTCTGACTGAACGTCGAGACCAGGTGGTGGCCGCCTCTCTTTCGCCAACACAGGGTCAAGCTCCCCAGGCATCCATCGAGATCATTCTTGGTCTCGACGTGCAAGATCTGACGCCAAGCCTTGCTGATACATTCAAACTACAGGAAGGCCGAGGGGTGCTCATCGCAAAAGTCACACCCAATGGTCTCGCCCAGGCTGAAGGGCTCCACGAGGGAGATCTTATCAAAGAAGTGAACCGTGTTGAGGTGAGGTCGGTCGGAGAATTCAACGGCGAAATCTCCAAGATCCGGCCAGGCGAAACGGTCCTGCTCCGTCTGCTGAGAGAAACGCGTGCCTTTTACGTCGTGCTCAAGCCGACCACTCCCTAGCCCGGTCTCTCTCGTCTATCTGGTCTATTTGGTCTTTCTCGTGTATTTGATTTAACAAACCTAACCAGATAGACCAGACCAACCAGACAGACTGAACAGACCAGACGATCGATCAGTGTACAGCCGCGTGGGTCTCCACCTTGTGTGTCTCAACAATCCGAGCCACAAGTTCACGAGGCACTTCGTCATAGCGCGCAAATTCCATAGCGTAACTGCCCTGTCCCGCCGTTAAGGAATTCAACGCCGTGGCATACGTGAGCAACTCTGCCATTGGGACAAGCGCTGTGATCTGTTCCGTCTGGCCTTTTGACTCCACATGCAGAATCCGCCCTCTCCGAGCGTTCACGTCTCCGATAACGCTCCCGATGTGATCTGCTGGAGCCTCAACCTCAACCGTCATGATCGGCTCTAACAGCACGGGATGCGCTGTCTCTAATGCCTTCTTGAACCCCATCGACGCAGCGATCTTGAAGGCCATCTCTGACGAGTCGACTGCATGGTACGATCCATCATACACTGCTACCCGGCAATCGACGACAGGAAACCCTGCCAAACTGCCGTGGTGCATGGCTTCAACTACCCCCTTCTCGACCGCAGGAATAAAGTTGCGCGGGATGGCACCACCGACCACCTTGTTCTCAAATTTGAATCCTTCCCCGCGCGACAGGGGTGTGAGCTCTAGCCAGCAATCACCGTACTGACCATGTCCTCCGGTTTGTTTTTTGTATTTCCCCTGGGCCTGGGCCATGGCGCGGATGCTTTCGCGATAGGGAATCTTCGGCATATGAAGCACGACTTCTGCACCGTATTTCCTTCGAAGTTTTTCGAGCGCAAGATCAATGTGCAGTTGGCTCATCCCGCTTAACACCATTTCTTTTGTGTCAGGATGTCGCACAAATTCGAGCGTCGGATCCTCTTCGATCAATTTATGTAACCCAAGACTGATTTTCTCAATGTCGGCATTCGACTTGGGCTCAATGGCAAAGGACAGGACAGCGCGTGGAAGCACCGGCTTTGGGTAACAAATGGGAGCATGTTCATCACAGAGGGTATCTCCCGTCTGCGTGTCTTTGAGTTTGCCGATGGCCACGATATCTCCTGCCCCAGCCGAAGGGACGACCGTATGTTTCTTCCCCACCAGGGTGTAGAGGTGTCCGCTCTTCTCTTTGCTGCCTCGAGAACTGTTGAAGACCATCGAGTCCGCGTGAAGAGTCCCGGACAAGATTCGCAGATATGACAACCGACCGACAAAGGGGTCGATCAAGGTCTTGAAAACGACCCCTGAAAACGGATCCTCCTGAATAGCACGGCGGGTGACCGTCGCTCCGGTATTCGGATGCAGACCTTCCCATGGAGTTCTTACCATTGGCGAAGGCAACAATCCCACAATCGCATTGAGGAGAGGAATAATCCCGATGTTCCTGATCGCAGACCCAGCAAACAGCGGGATGATCGTGCCGGCCTGGACACCAAGTCGAAGCCCTTTGATCATATCCTCCTGCGCCAATTCACCAGCAGCAATGTACTGCTCCAATAATCGATCATCACACTCAGCTGCCCCTTCCTGAATCAGCCTCCGTGCCTCCCCCATGATGGTCTTTGCATTTTCGGGTATTGGCAACGGCTGGGCGACAGGGACTTCCTTGGACGAAGCGAGTACATTTTGTTGAAGTAGATCCAACACCCCTTCCAGCTGCATGCCACTTCCAACCGGCAGGGACATCGGCAAGGGTGTGACCCCAAGGTCGCGCTGACACAGGGCAACAATCTCCTCGATGGAAGCACTACCTTTGTCCAATTCGTTGAGAAACATGAGGCAAGGTAAGCCGCCCCCTTTGATGCGAGACCACACTCTGATGAGCTCGCTCCGTACTCCCGATGCGGCACTCACAACCAGAATCACAGCGTCCACCGCTCGCAACGCCATAATGGTCTCCCCGATAAAGCTCAGCGCGCCTGGAGGGTCAACGAGATTGATAGTGGTGTGATTCCAGGAGCAACGGAGGAGACTGGTACTGACTGAGCTGCGCCGGTGAAGTTCTTCTGGCTCGAAGTCTGAGATGGTCGTGCCTTGTGCAATCGACCCAAGGTGGGGGATAGCGCCGGTGGTAAAGAGTATGGCCTCAGCCAACGACGTCTTCCCGACACCGACACTGGAGATCATGGCCACATTTCTGAGTGACTCGGCAGGTAGCTGACTACTCATGGGGCCCTCCTCATAACTAACCGAAAGACGGTCAAATCTTTCGGAGATGAAATGGCTGCTTACATTGTTGCAATTCTCCCTTCGGTGTTTGAACCATGGTTGGGTAACCAGCCTTGGTCCGCAAAACTGATATAGCGCCCATCACCCACTACGAGATGATCAAGAACCCGGATACCGAGTATATCTCCGGCCGACACCAGGCGCGCGGTCAGAACATGGTCTTCCTGGCTCGGCGTAGGATCCCCACTCGGGTGGTTATGTAGAAAGATGACTGCCGCGGCTGATTCTCGCACCGCGAGCGTGAAGACTTCCCGTGGATGCACAATGCTGAGTGTCAGGCTTCCTTCCGATACTGTCACAGCGCGCATCATGGCATGCTTCGCGTCCAGTAAAATGACTTTGAAAATCTCGTGACGCAGATCGCGCAGGACCGGGTGGAAATGCGCGAAGAGGTCACGACTGGAGGTAATCTTTGTCCCTTTGGTCAACGGACAAGCGAGAGCCCGTTTTCCCAATTCAAGAGCCGCTTTCAGTTGGGCTGCCTTGGCCTCCCCCACACCTGGGACCGCACAAAGTTCTTCAATTCCACATTGCGCGAGGCCTCCGACACCCCCAAGCCGTTCCAGAACATCCATCCCAACCTTCACAGCTGAAGACCCCTGACGGCCCACCCGGAGGAGAATGGCTAAAAGTTGCGCATTGGTGAGTGTCTGTGGGCCTTGAGCCAGTAGCCTCTCGCGCGGCCGTTCTGTTTCAGGCCATTGCGTGATGCCCTGGCCCCCTTTCTTACTGGCCATTCATTCCCCCGAACAAAAAATTGACACTCTGAACGTTTTGGTACTAGACATCCCCCCTTCGGTAACCGCCTGCTAACAAATACGTACCCCTAAACTGTTGAAATTACGTATGGCCAATAAATGGTGCAGTAATTGCTTTTGAACGCCTCCAGCAACTCACAGTAACCCTGGGAGGATTCGATGGAATGCCCGAAGTGTAAAGGCCTCATGATGCTCGAGCGGTTCTCCGACTTCTTTTTGATATTTTATGCCTGGAAGTGCATCAACTGCGGAGCGATCATCGATCGCACCATTTCAAATAATCGGCGAAAGAGCTTGGCCGCTCGGAAGCCCCAGGCAGTTGCGACCCCCTAGCATAATTGCCATTCGTTTCTTGGAGTATGTGGCCATCTCAATCAGGACGAATGGCCGACCCCCTTTTGCTCTTGCATCGCTGCTGCTTTTGACAGACAAATGCCCCTCGGCATTATAGGGACAAGTAGGAAAGTCGTCAAAACCCTTCCATTGCCATTCTTCCACCTACCCTGGCACCGCATCAGTATCACCATACACGGGAGCCTGTCCGACATTACCTCATTCGGTTATCTTGACCCCTTCAAAAACGCTATGTTAGAGTGATCGGCTCAAGGAATGTTGCTCACCTAAAATATGCGTGTTATTGCCGGATCTCACCGAGGTCGCCGCTTGAGCGGACCAGAAGGAACTCAGCTGCGTCCCACATCCGACAAGGTTCGTCAGGCAATTTTTTCAATTCTTGGGACCCGGATAGTAGGAGCTCGCTTTCTTGATTTGTACGCTGGTACCGGGGCTGTCGGGATCGAAGCACTGAGCCGCGGAGCTTCAGCCGTCACCTTTGTTGAATCAGATCCCAAGGTCACGCAACTGTTACAGAACAATCTACGGACCTGTCAGCTGTTCGACCGAGCCCAGGTTCATCTAGGACAAACAGCAGCATTCCTCGACCAGCAAGACTCCTGGGCTAGTCCCTATGATGTACTGTTTGCAGATCCGCCCTATGCGGCTCTGGATGAGTTAGAAGTCATGATGCATTCCTGGAGGCCTGGACTGTTCTCGGAGCATGCCACCATGATTTTCGAACAAGATTCCAGGACGAAATTGCCTGCGACAATAGACCATGCCTCCCTTCTACGGCGATATGTCTATGGCGATACGGCGCTCTATCTCTACGGTTTGTCGACCGCACAATCGACGGCTTCATGAAAATTGGTATCTATCCAGGAACATTCGATCCCATTACCCATGGACACACCGACATCATCACCCGTAGTTTGCGGGTATTTGATAAGGTGGTCGTGGCTGTGGCACCCAATCAATCCAAGCACCCACTCTTCACCCTGACAGAACGACTGGACATGATTCGCATCGTCATGGAGAAGATGAAACAGGTCGAAGTGACCCATTTCGATGGCCTCCTTGTGGACTTTGTCCAGCGATACGGTGGTCATGCCATTATTCGTGGCCTGCGGGCGATCTCGGACTTTGAACATGAATTTCAGATGGCGCTCATGAATCGTAAGATTGCCAAACAGGTTGAGACCGTATTCCTCATGCCCAGCGAAGAGTATTCATATTTATCCTCGACCATCATTAAAGAGGTGGCCAACCACGGGGGAGCGCTCACGGAATTTCTGCACCCCGAAGTTGCGCGCCAACTGCAAAACAGGATTAGGAGCTTGAAAACATGAAGCTTGCTGCACGAGTGGGGCGCATCACCCCCTCTCCCACCTTAGCTATGGCCGCAACCGCAAAGGCAATGGCCGCACGCGGGATCGACGTCGCCGATTTTTCGTCCGGAGAGCCGGACTTTGACACACCAGAACCGGTCAAAGCTGCAGCAGAAGCCGCGATTCGAGCAGGGTTTACAAAATACACCCCCTCGTCCGGTATTGATGAACTGCGGCAAGCGATTATTGACAAGCTTGAGGCCGAGCAGGGAATCCGGTATGAAAAGTCTCAAGTGCTCGTCTCGTGTGGCGCCAAACATTCACTCTACAACCTTGCCGAAGCGCTCCTTGAAGCAGGCGATGAAGTCATCATTCCCGTCCCCTATTGGGTTTCCTATGCCGATCAAACCCTGCTGAACGACGCAACGCCGGTATTCTTACCGACCCGTGAGGAGGAGGGCTACGCCATTGATGTCCATGATTTGGAGCGGCTTATTACAGCCCGCACCAAAGCGATTATCGTGAATAGCCCCTGCAATCCAACAGGAGCAACGTACGATCGGAAGACACTTGAACGTCTGGCCGAACTGGCGCTCCGGCGAGACCTTCTTCTCATTTCAGATGAGATTTACGAAAAGGTCCTATACGACGGAGTGACGCACACGAGTATTGCCTCTTTGGCGCCGGAGATTGCAGCCCGGACCGTCGTCATCAATGGTGTCTCCAAAGCCTATGCGATGACCGGGTGGCGGATCGGCTATGCTGCCGGTCCGAAAGATCTCCTGACCGCCATGGCAAACATTCAGAGTCAAAGCACTTCCAACCCCTGCTCTATTTCGCAGAAAGCCGCTGTCGTCGCCTTGCGTGAAGGGAGTGCGTTTACACAGAAAATGGTGTCAGAGTTTGATCGGCGACGACGGACCATCGTGGACCGCCTGAATGCAATGCCCGGCGTGCATTGCCAAATGCCCACCGGGGCATTTTATGCGTTCCCCAATATACATGGGCTGCTTGGACGGCAGAGCCCAAGCGGAAGGGTCTCGACACCGACCGATCTGGCAAACTACCTGCTTCAAGACGCCAAGGTTGCCGTGGTTCCCGGTGAGCCATTCGGGAGCAGGCAACACATTCGGCTGTCCTATGCGACCAGCATGGACACGATCGTCCGTGGAATGGATCGCCTCGATGCGGCGTTCAAACAGCTTACGTAGCAGAATAAGACCGTTATTTTGTTTGTTTTGTCTATTTGGTTGATTTGGTTTATCTGGTTAGTTTCGTTCAACCAAACAAACAAAACAAACCAGAAGAACCAGACAAACCTGGCAAGTTAGGAGGAATGGAAACGTGCCAATCTACGAGTACCAGTGTGAGACCTGTGCAGAGAGGCTCGAAATCAAACAAAGCATCAAGGACGACCCGCTTACCGATTGTCCTCGATGTGGGAAACGTCTGCAGCGACTGATTTCATCGCCCGCCATCATGTTCAAGGGGAGCGGATGGTACGTCACTGATTATTCGGACAAACTGAAGCCGTCGCCAGGCAATGAAGCACCGGCCCCGGCAACCGGAGAAAAGAAAGAGGCAACGCCAAGCGCATCAGAAAAGACGACAGCGACAAGTCCCACAACGTCAGCTCCTTCCTCCACGCCTGTTCCCGCAAGCACCCCGTCAACCACGACTTCGAGCCCCTCAAATACAGCAACAGCCGCGCCATCCCCCTCTACAACCAAATAACTGGTAAAGGAAAGGCCTCTTTAGTGCGCGCGCTTATCCCTGGCTGGTGCTGGCGCTTTCTTCTTGGTAGCGGGAGCCTTCGGCTTGGTCTTCGTCGGAGGCTGGGCGGCAGGAGCTTTTGGTGCTGCTACTTTTGCCGACTTCGCCAGCCGGCCCTGCGAAGCGGTCAAACTATTTTGCAAACTATTGATCATCACCGACTTATCACGACTCGCCCGAGAGAGGTCATCGACTTGGGCCTGCAAATCATCTTTCGCCTTGGTAATGGATGCAAGTTGATTCTGCAACTGCGTCTTTTCCATGGTCACCATCTGCAGTTCAGAGCGCAGCTGCTCGATTTGTGTTTGAAGTGCCGGGGGCCAGTAATCGCACCCGGATAAACCCATCGAGACTATCGTCATAGCAACCATCGCAACGAGATTACGGACCATCATTGTTCGAGTCATCTCATTCTCCTTTCCACCAGAACGGTACCGCCGACTTCATCGGCACTCTGCTTCCAGATGCAGACCGGAGACAGCCAACTGTGCGGCGATGGCCTCTCGTCCAATAAGCCCATTGCGAATAATTCTAATCGAGCCTTGAACATCGATCACTGTAGACGGCTGCCCCCCGGGAGTCGGCCCGCCATCAAGAATCAGATCCAGCATTTCTCCGAGACCGTTCTGGACTTCTTCAGCTGTCCTGGGAGGCGGCATACCTTCACGATTTGCACTGGTACCGGTCACTGGCCCGACGCGACGCAAGAGATCCCCCAAAGGCTCCCACGCACTGAGGCGAATGCCGACTGAGCCAGTTCCCGCAGTCACCGCATTGGGCAGTCCCGGTGCGGCAGGAAAGACGATGGTGAGCGGTCCTGGCCAGAAGGCATCCATCAATGCTTGTGCTGCTCGCGGAATGGTCTGAACGAACGGGGCCAATTGATGCCTTTCCCCGATCAGCACCAGAATCGGTTTGCCCTCCGACCGGCCCTTGACCATCCACAACCTGGCAAGTGCCTCCTCATCGAATGGCGCCGCAGCAAGCCCGTAGAAACTTTCCGTTGGCAGAGAAATCAGTCCGCTTCCACCAAGGATGCAACGAACCCGCTCAGCCAGCACAGGAACGGTGGCCGCCACGTAACGCTCAATCTTTACCATGGCCGGACCCATCAATCCAATACTGCATTATGCATGGCGAACACATGCACGATGCGCAATATCCGTCCGATAGTGGGCACCTTGAAATGAAATCATCCGGGTCACGCGATAGGCTTCCGCTTGTGCCTCGGCCGGGGTCTTTCCACATCCCGTTATCCCCAAGACCCTGCCTCCGGCCGTCACGATCTCGCTGCCGGCACGTCTTGTGCCAGCATGAAACACCATCGACTCCTTATCGGTCTCAGCGGGCAGTCCGTGAATCGTGCGACCAACCTCATACGCACCGGGATAGCCTCCCGATGTCATCACGACGCATACTGCCGCCTCATTACGCCAGTCCACGGTCAACTGATCGAGCCGATGTTCGACCACAGCCTCGATGATCTCCAGGAAATCAGTCTTGAGTAAGGGAAGTAGAACCTGTGTTTCTGGATCCCCCATACGAGCGTTAAACTCTAGAACATACGGTATCCCATTTACGACCATGAGGCCGGCATACAAGACCCCGTGAAACGGGCAACCCATGCGCGAGAGCGCATCGACGGCAGGATAGAGAACCCGCTTGGCCACCTCTTCGCACAAAGCCACAGTGCCCAGCGGCGCCGGACAATAAGCTCCCATGCCGCCTGTATTGGGCCCGGCATCGCCATCGCCTAGTCGTTTATGGTCTTGCGCCGGCAACATCGGCACCACCGTCCGGCCGTCCGTGAAGGCCATGATCGTCAGTTCCTCGCCGTTCAGAAACTGTTCGATCAATACCCGCTGACCGGCCTGACCAAACACGGCATGCTCCATCGAGTCGCGGACGGCCTGTCTTGCCTCTTCATGCGTCGTCGCAACCACCACCCCCTTCCCCTGCGCCAATCCATCAGCCTTCACCACCACGGGAAGTTCATGCTGATCGATATAGGCCAAGGCAGAGGCAACCCGATCGAAACTTTGCGCCTTCGCCGTGAGAATTCCCGCGCTGGCCATCACCTCTTTAGAAAAGGCTTTGCTCGCTTCGATCCGCGCTGCGCCTTTTGTCGGGCCGAAAATTTTCAGCTTTGACCGGCGGAATTCATCGACCATGCCCAACGCGAGCGGAGCTTCGGGTCCCACGACCGTCAGATCGATTTTCTCTGACTGGGCGAACGTCTTCAGCCCGGCAACGTCATCTGCCTTAATCGGCACACAGGTTGCGAGCGAATCAATTCCTGCATTGCCTGGCGCAGCGTATATGGTAGGTTTGCGGGGACTGCGCGCGAGCGCCCACACCATCGCGTGCTCGCGTCCGCCACTGCCAACAATGAGAATTTTCACTGGATAGCCTTCAGCGTGAAGTCTTTCTTCGGAGGATGTTCAAACGGCTTTCCAGCAAGGCCGCAGGCGAAAGTAAAACCGGAAGCATATCTTTCTCACCCGCCCGCCCCGAGCTGCAGCGCAGCTCCTTCCTCCGTGGGCTATGTTGAGGATTTGCCGAGCCGAGAACGATGCTGGGGAGTCGTGTCAACCTCCATTAATGGCGGAAGTGGCGCATAGCCGTCAAAATCATCGCCAGCCCATGTTCATCGGCTGCCTTGATGATCTCAGCATCACGGATCGAACCCCCAGGCTGTATGACCGCCGTAATCCCGGCTTGCGCTGCCGCATCCAGTCCATCACGGAAGGGGAAGAAGGCATCCGATGCCATCACGCAGCCCTTCACCGGCATTTGCGCCTTCATTGCCGCGAGCTTGACGGAATCGACCCGGCTCATCTGGCCGGCACCGATCCCGACCGTCTGGCCCGGCTTGGCATAGATAATCGCGTTTGACTTGACATGCTTGCAGACCTTCCAGGCGAAGGCACAGGCTGCGTATTCCTCATCCGTCGGTTTACGCCTTGTCGGGACTTGCAAGGCTCGTATATCCGTCAGCACACCCAAATCCCGATCCTGCACGATCAACCCGCCGACGAGTTTCTTCAGATCGAGGCCCTCCTGCTTCACCTTCGTGAGCGGGCCGACATCCAGCAATCTCAGGTCTTTCTTTCGCTTCAGCTCTGCCAACGCATCATCCGCAAAACCAGGCGCAACGACCACCTCGACAAACGTAGAAGTAATCTCTTTGGCAGCCGCCAGATCTACCACCCGATTAAAGGCAATCACCCCTCCAAATGCAGAGATCGGATCGGTCTCGCGAGCCTTCACATAGGCTTCCATCGGCGTAGTCCCAAGCGCAGCGCCACAGGGATTGTTGTGCTTGATGATTGCCACGGCACAATCGTCATACTCTTTGGCGAGTTCGAGCGCCGAGTTTGCATCGAGAAAATTGTTGTACGACATGGCTTTGCCATGCAGGATTTTCCCCCGCGAGACCGACGGTTCGTTGGAATTCAGTTCGCGGTAGAACGCGCCCAATTGGTGCGGATTCTCGCCATAGCGAAGTGTCTCCGCCAACTCGAACTGCAGTGACAATATTTTTGGGAACTTGGTTTCGCTACCCTGAACCTGCTTTTCGAGATAGGCGGCAATGAGACTGTCGTAGCGGGACGTATGTTGAAACACCTTCATCGCTAACTCGCGCCGTAGTTCGTCCGACACAGTGCCGGCCTTTGCAGCATTGAGCACACGCTGGTAGTCGGCCGGGGCCACGACCACTAGAACATCTTCGTGATTTTTGGCGGCGGATCGCAACATCGACGGGCCGCCGATGTCGATATTCTCAATGGCCTCTTCAAATGAGCAATTCGGTTTCGTGATCGTCGCCTCGAAGGGATACAGATTGACCACGACTACGTCGATTGGTCCGATCCCCTGCTTCTCCATCTGCTCAACATGGGCCAGAACTCTTCGCCGACCGAGCAGCCCACCATGGATCTTTGGATGGAGCGTCTTCACGCGGCCATCGAGAATCTCGGGCGAACCAGTGTACGCTGCCACATCTGTGACCTTCACGCCCGCATCACGCAAGGCCTTCGCGGTTCCTCCTGTTGAAAGAATTTCTGCGCCAAGGGCTTCCAGCCCCTTGGCCATCTCGACAACACCCGTCTTATCCGAAACACTGATCAACGCCCGCTTGATGCCGGCCATGGTTCAACTCCTTCGGTCAACTTAAAATGGAGAGTAAAATTCGACTCGTGATAGGCCGGCGCAGGATAACAAATGGATCCCCGAAGTTCAAGGAGACGCCCAGCAGCCCCTTTCACTCGATGAAACAGACCCTTGCGCAAAAAACCTGAAATGGAGGGACACTCTCGTATGGCATGAGCCGACGCAGTATGGTAGGGTCTCAGGAATTGAGAGGTCTGTCCTAGAGCTGACTCATGATGCGTGCAGCGATTCTTGCCGCAGGCGCTGTTGCACTAACCCTCCTTGCCTTCCTCTGCCTTCCACGCGACCTTCCCCCGCCTGTAGCATCGACATCCCCCATCCCTGCCAGTTTTCATGCGCAATTAGAACAGGGAACCCTGACTCTCCGTGGCTCGCTCCCCACTCAGCGCAGTAAGGCTGCAATTCTTCAGCGTGCGAAAGAAATCTATGGAGCAACGCCTGGCCGCGTCGTCGATATGTTATCAGTGGATACGGCAGTCGGCCCCGCCGCCTGGGTCGACAGTGTTCCCAAGGCTCTCCCCATATTGGGCCACATGACAGAACGTGGCTCCATCATCATCGATGGGCGCTCGGTCGTCCTTAGTGGCCGCGTTGACAACGACCGCACCAAAGCCACCCTGCTGCGAGATCTTGCCCCTCTGACACAGACAGGGCTCACGCTAGAGGATCATACTCTGGCGGTTCAAGGACCGGCCAAGGCTCAGGCTCAGGCCCCGGTCCAGGCCCCCGCCTCGTCGCTTCAAAAGAAGTTGAACGAGGTTCTCTCTCATGCCTCAATAGAGTTTGATTCAACTACTGCAACCATAACCCCCCGCAGCCGCGCCACATTGGACCAATTAGTTACACTCTTACGCCGAGCTCCTCATACCTCCATTGAGATTGGCGGTCATACAGACCGGTACGGGGCAGCGGACTACAATCTTCAACTCAGCCGACTTCGCGCCGAAGCCGTGCGGCATTACTTCATCAGCCACGGCCTCACCAATCAGTTTACATCCGTCGGCTACGGCGCCTCACGACCATTATCGGCAGTAGACACGCGGGCCGGTCTTCAACACAATCGTCGCATTGAATTGCGAGTAAAAGGAGTTGGCGACCTATGACTATACTCTTCGGCCAGATCCTGGGGTGTCTCTTCATCGCGGCTGGTATCGGCGGTGTGATTGGATGGCTACTGCAATACCTATCTGCCCGCCAAATGACACAACAGTTCAGGGACATCAGCGCAACCCTGCGGCTCAAAGAACAGCGGCTCGAAAAGGCTCAGTATGAATTGAAAGTTCAAGCCGCATCGATGCACATGCTTGAAAGCAAGGTCATGGAATCGGAGGCGCTCGTTCAGTCGAGCAGTCAGAAACTCTCGGAACAAAGCGACCGCCTCCGGGCAGTCGAAGAAGAGTCGGCTGTTCGCATGCAGAAGTTGGCAGCCCTGGAATTGGAAGAGTCCTCTATTCGCCGTCGCACCACCGAGTATGACGAGACCGCCGCCAGACAGGCGGAAACAATCCAGCAATTCCATCTCGCACGGCAGAACGCGGAGCAGGCCTTAGAATCGAACAAACAGGAGCGGCACGAACTTCAGCATCGGGTTACGGAGTTGGAAGCAGCTGTCCAAGAGGTCGTGTTGCTACGCGCACGCGTGGAAGAGCTTGAACCGGCTCAAGGACGCGTTCATTGGCTTGAAGTCCAACTTTCCGATCGAGACACTGAACATCGAGCCGCACTCCACCAGCTCAACAACCAATTGGCTGAACGAGACAAGCGAATCAGTGACCTCGAACATCTTCAGTCCCTCCTGAAAGAGCAAGAGACGGCATTGGCCCAGTGGGAAACACAATATGCCCAGACTCTCACCCAGCACGAAGCCCAGATCGCCAAGCTGCAACAACAGCTTGCGGCACAGGGCAACCTCACCGCCCAACTCCAGCTCAATCAACAGACCCTGCGTGAGCGAAACAACCAGATCGAAGGTCTCCAATGCCAGGTTCAAGAACTCGAATCACAGAAGCTCGACCTCGTCAACCAGGCAAAGATGGTGGGAGAAAAGGAAGAGGAAATCACCCGCCTCCGGAAACGCCTCGTCGAGGTGCGGGCTGCCCTCCGGATAAAAACCGATGGGGGCGCCACGGTTGCTCGCCAAACCCGTCAGAATGGAAGTCAACTGAGTCTGCAGATGGAACAGACGCAAGCGGCGAAAGGCCAACAGAAAGACGACCTGAGTAAGATTCACGGGATCGGTCCCGCCTTCGCCAAGACGTTGAACAAGATGGGACTGCACACCTTCGTTCAGATCGCACGCTGGAAGCCCGAGGACATCGACAAAGTCGCAAAGAAACTCTACACAGCTCCGGAACGGATCAAGCGGGACAAATGGGTTGAGGAAGCCAAGAAAGAGCACTATCGCAAATACGGTGAACGGCTCTAGCAGGAGACTGGGTAGTTTGCCCCCCTCGCATTCTGCTATAGCGTTTCCCCCTTCATCAGCGCAATCACACTTCTCATCGTAATCTGATCGTCATCAAATCCCCCATGCGTCGTGCTCTTCGATTCTTTGCCCGGCGCAGCCCAGGTAAAGACGTTTGCCAATTTCTTTGATGCCATCATCTCATTGAAGTATTTCTCCATGCCAAGTATCGGCGTCGTCTGTCCTTGTTCGAGCGACTGAGACACCAGATAGAGCAGCGAACGGCTGTAACCAAGGATCGGTTTGCACGTCGGATCTTTTTGTTCCATGTCGTCGGAGAGATGAAACTGATTAAATCGCTTGACCTTACCGGTTTTAATGGCTGGGAGCACGGTCTCCTGGAAGAGATCGACTCGCACCGCCGGGGCCATGAAGTTCACGCTTTCAAACGTCCATCCCTGCCTTCCTAATCGCTGGACGACATGACTATGGAGGATAGATCCGGCCGAATGGCCGACAAGATGCAGGCGCACTTTGGAGAGATTTTTGAAGTAGGGCGATTTCTGGCAGGCCCTGTAGAGCTTCATTCCTCCGCTTTCAGCCGTATTGGAAATCGCGTCCGCATTCTGTTTCATCTCGCTCCAGATTGCTGTTCCCGGCACAGCCAATAACTTTTCCAGTCGTTCGTTCCACCAGTCCTTGGCACTGTCAAACAATCCGCCGGTCGGGCGCTCCTGGCGCTTGATGACATCCTCCAAACGCCCCTTCAGGGTTGACCAGAGGTCAGTTTCCCACATCAGAAAAATCGGAAAGATCTTATGCTCATATAACGCGGGAATCCATTTCGCTGCCGTTTCTCCCGCGTCATCTTCGGACGTGAGACCCCCATGCGCATAGATGGCGATGTCCACGGGATCATTCTTGCCCAAACCCCAAGCAGTCCGCGCCTTGCCAAGATGATCCGTGACCAGTGCCGTAATGTCGGACTCCTGTGTACGAAAATCACCGGTGTTGCTGAGGCGACCATTGTTCTCCATATCGATGACGAATGGGTTGATCTCGTGTGTGCGTAAAGAAGATTCGCCGGCTAGCTGCACTTTGCCGGCACGCAGACGCAAGGTGGTCGAGTGGGCGATCGCCAGATGAAGATCGGTGACGACGCCCAATTGCGCCACCCAACAGTCCATCGCATGGTCGAGCCAGTCTTCATAGGGTAAGACAGCACGACCTCCGGTGCCCCAACCGGTTCCCCATGAGTTATGCACGATGAACCCATCTCGGTTATAACCGACAATCGCAAAGGCATGGCCACCGTCGCCGGGGTTTGCCTTCCGACCTGGAATCATCCAGTGCCTGCCCTTGGTCTGTGATGCGTTCGAGAATCCCTCGTTCCAACCAGAATGGCAGACAGCGCTGGCATACAGGATACCGATCTGCTTGAGTGCGACATGCATATCGGTGATCGACCGCGTGTCAACACGGTAATAGGCCCCGAGCGGACGCTTGACTGCATCAAGCCACCAATCGTCTGTGGACTTTGCCTTATGACCTGTCGGCATCTGCTCCGAGATCCACAACCTGTCTGAGCAGGCCCCGTGTTTATACCAGCCTTTCATCGCGCCCCGCAGGCTCGATCCTGTATCGATATCCGGTGCCCCGGGAAACTCATCATAGCGCCGTGCCATCGAATACAACATGAATGGAGACACGCGGCACTCATTCCGTTTATGTTTTGCTGCATACCGCAAATGATAGACTACGCTTGCCAAGGCAAAGCCGGTACATGCATTGGTCTGTCCTTGCTTGAGGACAGGGATAACGGTCTTCGCAGCAAACATCGCGTCCGGCACTACCGAGACCGGCGGCATATAAAGCCTGTCTCGCAGATCGAGCCGATCCGGGACCACGTTGCGTATGGGGATTCCTTGAGGGCGAAGCTTCTTCGCTTCTCCTACCCTTTCGTTACTCTTCGCCATTGAGCAACTCCTTTCAGACACCGTTTTGACGCCAATCGAAAGTCTGGTCGTTGACTTTCGTTTCAATGAGAACGTGACCCATATTATTAGAAGATTCCTTCAACCCGTCAAATATCATTCAACAATCATCCCGGAAGGAGAGACTTCTCCAAACTCTCTATCATTCTTCCGGTTTGACATCCCTTCCCTGCGCTCCTAGAATCCTGTCATGGCCTCCTCCTTTGTGCACCTTCACCTCCATACCCAGTTCAGTCTTTTAGACGGCGCGAATCAGATCGAGCCGCTCGTGCAGCAGATCAAGGCCTTTGGCCAGCCGGCTGTCGCCATGACCGACCATGGCAATATGTTCGGCGCCATCGAGTTCTACCGGAAAGCCAACGATGCCGGCATTAAGCCCATCATCGGCTGCGAAGCCTACATGGCACTGGGTAGCCGGCATGCAAAAAAAGACAGCGGGCTCGCCCACAATGACTACTACCACCTGATTCTTCTGGCTCGAAACCTTACGGGGTATCAGAATTTGATCAAGCTTGTAAGTAAAGCATATCTTGAAGGATTCTACTATAAGCCGCGGATGGACAAGGAGATTTTAAAAGAGCACCATGAAGGACTGATCGCGTTGTCCGGCTGCTTGAGCGGCGAGATTCCCTACCTGATTGGCCAGAAGGACATGCTCGGCGCTATGGCTGTGGCTGGTGAGTTTCAGGAAATATTCGGGAAGGAGCATTTCTACCTCGAGGTACAGGCGAACGGACTGGAGCATCAACGAGTGGCCAATACCGGCCTGCTCGAGATTGCCAAGAAGATGGATATCCCTCTGGCCGGCACGAACGATTGTCACTATCTCAAAAAAGAAGATTGCCGTCCGCATGAGCTGATGCTCTGCCTCCAAACCGGCAAGACCATCAGCGACAAGACGCGCATGAAATTCGATACGGATCAGCTCTATGTGAAATCGACCGAAGAAGTAACGGCTGCCTTTATTGAATTCCCCAATGCCGTTGCCAATACATGTCGGATTGCAGACAACTGCGATCTTCAACTCGCGCTGAATACCACACATCTTCCGCAGTACACAGTTCCCGAAGGCTTCACGCGGGAAACCTATTTGGAACACCTGGCGCTGGAGGGGTTGGCGGCCAGATTGCAAGAACGATCCAGTCAGATCCTGCCGGTCACCTATGAGCTTCGCCTGCGTGAGGAACTGACGATCATCTGCTCGATGGGGTTTGCCGGCTACTTTCTCATCGTATGGGACATCATCAAGTTTGCACGCTCACGCAATATTCCGGTCGGCCCAGGGCGCGGATCCGCCGCCGGGAGCCTCGTCGCGTACGCGCTGCGTATCACGGACCTCGATCCCCTTGTGTACGCGCTCCTCTTCGAACGGTTCCTGAACCCCGAGCGTGTCTCGCTTCCGGATATCGACATGGACTTCTGCATGGAACGCCGGGGCGAGGTCATCAATTATGTGGTCGACAAGTATGGCAAAGATCATGTCGCCCAGATCATTACCTTCGGGACGCTCGGAGCAAAAGCCGCAATCAGGGATGTGGGGCGTGTGCTGGAAATCCCCTATGCCGAAGTCGATCGCGTGGCCAAACTCGTGCCGAATCAGCTCAACATGACGCTCCAGCAGGCGCTCGAACAGGAACCAAAGCTGCTCGAGCTTGTTGAGACCGACACAAGGGTCAAAGAACTGATGGGCATTGCCCGTTCACTCGAAGGGCTGGCCAGACATGCCTCGACTCACGCCGCCGGGGTGGTAATTTCTGAAGGTCCGCTCACGGATCATGTGCCGCTCTATAAAGGAGCCAACGACGAAATCGTTACCCAATATTCGATGGGAGACGTCGAAAAAATCGGGCTCGTCAAATTCGACTTTCTGGGCCTCAAGACTCTCACAATGATCAAACGGGCCGAGACTTTGATCAATGAACGCCATTCCGGACAGCCACCGCTGGTCATGGAGCAGATACCATTCGACGACTCCAAGACCTTCGCCCTCCTGTCCTCGGGAAAAACAATCGGTCTCTTTCAGCTGGAAAGCTCAGGGATGCGAGACCTGCTGACCGGCCTGAAGCCGGACCGCTTCGAGGATATCATCGCCATTATCGCGCTCTATCGTCCCGGCCCGATGGATCTGATTCCCGACTTCATCAAACGCAAGCAGGGCAAGATTCCGATCGTCTACGAGCTACCGGAACTCGAACCGATCTTGAAGGACACTTACGGGGTCATCGTCTATCAAGAACAGGTCATGGCGATCGCCAACAAGGTGGCGGGCTTCTCGCTGGGCCAAGCCGACATCCTCCGGCGCGCGATGGGCAAGAAGAAGCCGGAAGAGATGGAGAGGCTGCGCGCCCAGTTCCTCGCCGGCGCCAAAACGAACAAGATCCCGGAAAAAAAGGCGGACAAGCTCTACGAACTGATCCAGAAATTCGCCGGCTACGGCTTCAACAAATCGCACGCCGCCGCCTATGCCGTCGTCTGCTATCAGACCGGCTATTTGAAAGCGCACTATCCCACCGAGTTTATGGCTGCCCTCATGACCACCGACATGGGCAACGCCGACAAACTCGTTGCCTACTTCACGGAATGCCGTGACCTCAACATCAAGGTCCTGCCTCCCGACGTCAACGAAAGCTATAAAAACTTCACCGTGGCGGAGCATGCCATCCGATTCGGCTTGGCAGCCATCAAGAATGTCGGCGAGGGCGCTGTCGAATCAATCATCGCGATTCGGAATCAAGCAGGGTCCTTCAGATCTTTCTTCGACTTCTGCCGACGCGTCGATCTCCACAAAGTCAACAAGAGGATGTTGGAAGGATTGATCAAGACCGGCGCTTTCGATTCGACCGGCGCGAAACGTTCTCAACTGGCTGCGGTCCTGGATCAAGCTGTCGAAGATGGTGCGGCAGCGCAGCGGGAACGGGAGCTGGGACAGACGAACATTTTTGGAGATGAGCTGGGGGGGCGAGACTCGACCGAGCATCCGGCCATGCCGCCCCTGCCCAACATGCCTGAATGGGACCAAAGCGAGCGACTGAAACAGGAAAGGGAGCTGACCGGCTTCTATATTTCGTCCCATCCCCTGGCGCGCTATGAGGCCACCATCCAGACGCTTGCTACTGCCTCGACCATGAATCTGCCGGAATTGCCCGACGGTCGGGAGGTGAAACTCTGCGGAATTATCACGACCGTAAAGAGCATGCTGACCAAAAAGGGCGACCGGATGGCTTATCTCACCCTTGAAGACCTCCAGGGCGTGGTCGAGATTATTGTCTTTCCAGATCTCTATAAGCATGCCGCGGACTTGCTTGTCCCGGAACGACTCGTACGCATTACCGGCGCGGTAGACCGGGGAGAGAAAGGCACGAAGATTCGAGGGAGTAAGATCGAGCCCCTCGTTGAACTGCAGACCCAAACCATCAAGCGAGTCCATATACGACTGCTGGATCACCCCAATATGACAGAACAGTTGCCGCTCCTACGCGAGGTCTTTCGGCGTCACCCTGGAAACACGACCGTTGCGCTCACGTTCCTGATGGATTCAGCGCTGGAAGCCGAAACGGCCCCCCTCCCCCGTCTCATGGTCACCCCCAGCGAACGATTTGTGGCCGATGTTGAAGAAGTGCTAGGCAAAGATGCCATTTTTCTGCTATCGTAACCCCTAAGAAGAACGTTATGTGGTTCATCTGGATCGTTTCGTTCAACCCAAAAACCAACCAAACCAGATAAACCAAACAAACCAGTTAGACACTCCATGCACGATTATCTCGAATTTGAAAAGCCGATTCGCGAGATCGAAGAAAAGATCGAAAAGCTGGCAACCGCTCCTGCCGGAAAATCGCAGGATGAGATCCGCAAACTGCGGATCAAACTGGCCCAGGTCGAACATAGCCTTTACAGTAAACTAACTCCCTGGCAGCGAACGCAACTCGCCCGGCACCCCCAACGACCCAGCACCCTCGACTACATCAGTTATTTATTTAGAGACTTTCTTGAACTCCATGGTGACCGTACATTCGGTGATGATCGTGCCATTGTCGGAGGCTTTGCGACTTACAACGATAGGTCGATCATGGTTATCGGCCATCAAAAAGGGAAGACCCTCAAAGAACGGATGCAACGAAACTTTGGAATGCCGAACCCGGAGGGCTATCGAAAAGCCTTACGCCTGATGAAGATGGCCGAAAAGTTTGGGCGCCCGATCGTGACCTTTATCGACACACCCGGCGCCTACCCTGGCATCGGGGCAGAAGAGCGCGGCCAAGCTGAAGCCATCGCCCGCAATTTATTTGTAATGTCCCGTCTGGCAGTCCCGATTATCTCAATCGTGATCGGCGAAGGTGGCAGCGGCGGAGCACTGGCATTAGGCGTCTCCGATCGAATTCTGATGTTAGAACATGGTGTCTATTCAGTGATATCGCCGGAAGGCTGTGCCGCAATTTTGTGGGATGACCCGGCGAAAGTTCCCGATGCCGCCTCTGCCTTGAAGATGACAGCGAAAGATCTCGTCGATCTCCATATCGTCGATGAAGTGATTCCGGAACCCCTCGGGGGAGCCCATCGGGATCTCGGTGCCATCACCGAACGTATCGCCAAGTCCCTTAGCAACCAACTTGCCCAACTCAATGACCTTCCCCTCCCTCAACTGCTGGCACAACGTGACCAGAAATACCGATCCATCGGAACTGTCAACGGACTTGCTGCCGCCGTCCGATAAACGCTGCCGCCGCAGCGCCCGCAACCCGGCCACTGGCTAAACAGGCAGTCAATAAGTACCCTCCAGTCGGCGCTTCCCAATCCAACATTTCGCCGGCACAAAACAGGCCCGGACACGCACGGATCATCAGTTGATCATCAAGCGACTCGAATACTACCCCTCCGGCTGAACTGATCGCTTCCTCCAGCGGGCGGAGTGCGACAAGTCGCAGCGGTAAGCACTTAATGACCGAGGCCAGACGCGCCGGGTCCCTGAGATCTTCTTTCACGATCACTTCACGAAGCAGCCCCGCTTTCACACCTTCGATATGAGCCTGCCGCTGAAGATGGGTCGCCATTGTGCGTTTGCCTCGCGGCCTCGATAAGTTGTGGGTCAGGTGGTGGACATCGCGATCGGGCGCCAGATCGAGGTACAATGTGGCTGCGCCCTTTACCAGAATTTCGTCGCGCAGAGCGGTGGACACAGTATAGATCACTCCGCCTTCCACTCCGGTCTCCGTGATCACAAATTCTCCCCGGTGCCGGGATTCAGCGCCATCATCATTCCGCAGGACAACCGCCACAGATTTGACCGGTTGTCTGACAAACTTTTTCAGGAAATGCTCACTCCAGCCCACATCGAATCCACAGTTCGCCGGTAGCAACGGCGCAATATGAAATCCCCGTTCTGCCAGCAGCGGCACCCACGAAGCATCTGACCCGAGTTTTGGCCAACTGCCTCCTCCGAGCGCGAGTACTACCGCGTCAGCCTGGACAGACCGGTTTTCCTTCGGCGTGGCAAAACACAGAGCCCCTTCCTCGTCCCAGCCAATCCACCGATGACGCATGTGAAATCGCACACCAGCCTGGCGCAACCGGCGCAGCCACGCGCGCAGCAACGGCGCCGCTTTGAGATCAGTGGGAAACACGCGCCCGGAAGAGCCGACAAACGTTTCGATGCCGAGGCCATGGGCCCAGATCCGAAGCGCATCAGGTCCGAACGACGAGAGCAGCGGCGCAATGTCCACACGCCGAGCCCCATAGCGCGAGAGAAACCTCTCAGAAGGCTCCGAGTGCGTCAGATTCAGGCCGCCTTTCCCAGCCAGGAGAAACTTTCGACCGACCGATGCCATGGCGTCATAGAGATTGACTGGCACCCCGGCAGCACTCGCCGTTTCCGCAGCCATGAGCCCGGCCGGTCCTCCCCCGATAATAGCAATGCTCATGGGTGAAAACTCGCTTGGCGTTGAATCGATCATATCTCGGGCAGGACGCATGAACAACGTGAGAGACAGGCCAACCGACACCTATTACAGGGCGGAACCCTACGCTGAGCGCTGGAAGGGGTCAAGAGAGGCAGGACCAGCAGAAGGAATTATGGCGATTCCACTCTTTTAGGAAGCTATAATCCCTGACAACGATGGAAGAGCAAGAGCCAGTACAAGTGGTCGAGCTTCGGGTCAGCTACCGCTACGCCACCGCCCACCCTTGGGTAGTACAGGCCATCGGAGGATTCTTATCCGCATATTTCATGGAATACCCGGGATTTCGCGTGCAACGACATTTCGAAGACCTGGAGTCAGGCACACACCAATGGATATGCGAGGTGCCTCCGGGCATGAAGGTTCTCAGGCTCTTGAAGCGGCTGCAGGAAGATATCCCCCCCTGCCATGCCCAAGAAATCGCCACTGACCCTCCCACGCGACCTCGCTACCTCATCGATTGCCCGACTGAGCCAGAAGGATAAGCTGGACGGAAGAAAGGGTTCAACCAAATAAACGAGATAGACCAGATCAACCAGATGGACCAATATAGCCATTGGGATTTGTATGCTGCCAACGCCAGGCATCAGCACACATCGAGGTGAGCCCGCGCTCTGCCCGCCAGCCCAATAACTCCAATGCCCGTTGCGGTTCGGCATAGCAAGCGGCAACGTCGCCCGAACGTCGGGGTGCCATCTTGTAAGGCACCGGCTGCCCGCTGGCCTGTTCAAATGCCCGTACAATATCCAACACACTGTAACCAACACCTGTGCCCAGATTCACGGTCAGACATCCGGTCAGCTCTCGTGATCGCTCGAGAGCCGTCAGTGCTTTGAGGTGACCCAAGGCCAAATCCACCACATGGATATAATCCCGCACCCCGGTCCCATCCGGAGTAGGGTAATCATGACCCCACACGCTAAGATAGGCCCGTCGCCCTACGGCCACCTGCCCGACAAAGGGCAACAAATTATTGGGAATGCCCTGAGGGTCTTCCCCGATCAAGCCACTAGCGTGGGCGCCAGCCGGGTTGAAATATCGCAGAATGCCGATTCGCCAGGATGCGTCGCTGCGGTGCAGATCGCGCAATATCTCCTCAATTATCAACTTTGTACGGCCATAGGGATTGGTGGCAGAGAGCGGGTGATCTTCCGTAATCGGCAATCGAATCGGGTCACCATAGACGGTGGCGGAGGAACTAAACACCAGGGTCTTTATCCCGCACTCCCCCATCCCTTCCAGCAGGCGGAGGGTACCGACTACATTGTTGTCGTAGTAGGCCAGCGGCTGTGTCAGCGACTCCCCCACAGCCTTGAGCCCGGCGAAGTGGATTACCGCGCTGGCCCCGCTCTCGTGCAGCGCTCCCATGAGGACAGAGCGGTCTCGGATGTCGCCTCGTACCAGGCGGAGCTTTTTCCCAGTGATCCGTTCCACCCGAACTAAGGCTTCAGGATGACTGTTGGAGAAGTTGTCGAACACCGTGACGTCGTAGCCTGCAGCAAGCAGCTCCACGCAGGTATGTGATCCGATATAGCCGGCACCACCGGTGACAAAAATCATGGGCACCTGTTTCACGGAGAAATGATAGAAGCCTATCGAGAGAGAGGCTCAAGGTCAAGAATCGATCGGAATCAAGCAGAAGAGTCTTTCCTGTGGTCTGTCCGGCATCTCTGAACAAGCCAGTGCATGGCTCAGATCAACAAGCATACCAGCCCTGCTAGACTCCCATCCCGGCATCAGTTCTGAGGCTTCGCTGATGCTGTCGACGCGGATTCGTCGGAAAATTTCTTTTGGAGAAGTTTCCGTCCGAGTATCGTAATCCCCAACGCGAGACCAAGCGAGACGGGAACAAACAATGCCGCTGCAATATCTGCATTACCAAGCCACCCCATCTCATGAAGTCCTTTGAAGATATAGGCCATGAGTCCGCAAAGATAGTAGGCGATTACAATAACCGACAAACCTTCGACCGTATACTGGAGGATGGCTTGGCTCTTCGTTGTCTTATCAACACTGGCCAAGAGCGTCAGATTCTGGGATTGGAGCATGAGATCAACGCGAGCGCGAATGATGGAAATGACTCCTTCAAAACCGCTGCGAAGGGTTTCAATTCGCTTCAGAAGCTGTTGATAGCCCTCCGCCACCCCCGTAATTCCGCTCAGAACATAGTCCGACATCGGGCGATACGGTGAGAGGGTACGTTCCTCGAGCGACGCTAGCGTCCGGTGGACGATCTTGTCGTAGGGGACAGAGGAAGACAGCTCGAAATGCAACCTGCCGGCTAACCGGGTGGTTTTCAACAAATCTTGCGTCAGCCCGTTGAGCCAACGCTGCAGCGTCAGGGAATCGGCATGGGTAATATGTGCTGTGATGATTTCACGCTGCTTCAAATGCACCTGCTCAAATTTGTAGGCCTGATCGATAGCGGCCATAAACAACGGCTTTTGCATGAGTAACAGATGGTAGTAGGTTTCAATTCTGACAATCGCATCGACAATGTCTTTCAGATGAGACCTGCTGGTCCTGCCGGACCCGACACTGACCCAATAACGTTCTCGTCCATGTTCATCCGGCGTGAAGCTGGTGACCAGCGCAGTCTCCTCGTCGAGAATCCGGCTGCCGTACAGGACCGGGCCTGAAAACTGCTGACGCAATACCTCACTGGTCGGCAACGGCTCGGTTATGAGCAGGATATCCAGGCGGCACACTTCCGCACCGAGCGGAGTAATTGGAAACCGATACTGCGGGAACGCCATCGGACCACAGGTTATCTTCCCGGTCTGGTCGGAAGGAATATGCCAGATTTGATAGCTGTAGTACTCTGTGTGCGCCTCCCAGATCACGATCAGCCGATCACCGGTCTCCGCCACCTTCACACCATATCCGAACTCATCACGAACGAGCGTCGCATCTGCAGGGATATTGTAGGCCTCCAGAAGATATCTGAACTCATTCCGACTCGCCGGTCGTTGCATCGGCGGGTCGTTCATGCGAAACGCGATATAGTGCACATGCGCAGGGGCTCGCAACCACTCAGCTAAGGGCATCTGCGGCCGTTCGTGCAGCTTCCGCATCAATTCACCGGTATCCGGCTTAGTAGTCTCAGGCTCGGCCATATGGGTACCCTACGAGGTGGATAAGAAATAGAAACGGCGTCAGGCTACTGTCTTGTCGGCAGCTCTGTCAATCAATAGGCAGCGAATCTCTCACGACTTCAGTCGCCTGCCACGCTTCAGAACCAATTGATGTCGTGATGGCCCTTCATCCTTATCGGTCGTGGATGGAAACTCGCGCGGCTTCATCCATGCCAATCGGTCATGACCGCGTCATTTCCGGCCTGCTGAAAACCTTGAGCCAGAGTAATCCACCGGCTCCCGCTGTCACAGAAGCGACTAGAATAGCCATCTTTGCGGCGTTTATCGCTTCTGCATTTTCGGCAAAAGCGAGATTGGCAATGAAAATTGACATCGTAAATCCAATACCGCCAAGGATTCCCGCACCTGAGATATGCCGCCAATTCAAATCGGACGGCAAGCGGGACAGGCCGCTTGCCACAGCAAGAAAACACAATAACGTCACCCCCAAGGGTTTACCCAAAAGTAAACCAACGATAATGCAGATGCTGTTCGCACTCGCCAAGTTGGGCATCCAGTCCGTACCGACAACGACGCCCGTATTTGCCAATGCGAAAATCGGCAAGATCATGAACGCAACGGGCTTGTGCAAGAAACCTTCAAGCTTGTGGGAAGGTGACTTCAGGTCGTTATCGGTGTGAGAGAATGGGATTGCAAAGGCAAGCAGCACGCCGGCAATCGTCGCGTGAATGCCTGACTCCAGCATCAGGAACCACATCAACGCTCCGCCCAGCACGTACGGAATAAGGGACATGATCCGGAAAAGCCGATTCAACACAAACAGCAGGATCCAAATCCCCAGGGCGCCGACAAGATACCAAATTGACAGTTGCGTCGTGTAGAAGGCAGCGATAACCACGATCGCACCCAAATCGTCTATGACAGCGAAGGCCACGACAAACACTTTCAGCGACGCGGGAACACGGTTTCCAAGAATGGCCAGGACGCCAAGTGCGAACGCAATGTCCGTAGCCATCGGAATTCCGAATCCGGCTTGCATCGGTGTTCCTGCATTGACCGACAAATGAATCAGCGCTGGGACAACCATCCCGCCGGTCGCCGCAACGATCGGTAGCAGTGCGTTCCTGAACTGTGCCAGTTCCCCGCTATACAATTCTCGTTCGAGTTCCAATCCAATGAGTAGAAAGAAAACTGCCATCAGCCCATCGTTGATCCAATGCTCAAGGCTCAGCCCTCCGACATCCACGTGCCAGACACTCACATAAGTTGCGCCGACCGAGGAGTTTGCCACCAAGAGCGAGGACAGGGTACAAATAATGAGCAGAATTGCACTCGACTTCTCCGAGTCGAAAAATTTATTGAATGTCTCCGATAACCGCTGTTGGACAAGATCCATCGCTGTCGCCCCGATGAGATACCCGCAATCACAGGGAGTGGAGTGGCCACGACAATACCATAGATCGGGATGGCCTCTCAGTCCAAGGCACACTGGGATTATCGGGCGACGCAGCTGATACGCCCTTGCCGAGCAAAAAAAATGGCCTGGATATTTCCCTCCATCCTGCTTAGCCGAGTGTGGCATGACCACATAAGCAGGCGCCAGGATGACCTGGCACCTATAGTTTTCTACGATGCCAGGTGTTAAAACATTGCCGGATACTTCTGGTACTCCGGTGAGCAAGCAAAGGAAGACTTATGTCTCTGCCGATTGAGAAAGCGACATCGGATGGGTTGGCGAGAGAAGTGGCCAGACGGCGAACGTTTGCCATTATCTCACACCCAGACGCGGGAAAAACCACGTTGACCGAGAAGCTCCTCCTCTATGCAGGTGCAGTGCACCTAGCTGGAGCGGTGCAAGCACGGTCGCACCAGCGTGCGGCAAAATCCGACTGGATGGAGTTGGAACAGGCGCGCGGAATTTCGATCACATCTACCGCGTTACAATTCGATTATCAGGGTGTACGGGTCAACCTTCTCGATACGCCAGGCCACCAGGACTTCAGCGAAGACACCTACCGCACTCTCATGGCCGTGGATAGCGCAGTGATGGTGCTTGATGGTGCCAAAGGCATCGAACCCCAGACGAAAAAACTCTTCGCCGTCTGTCGCAAACGCCATATCCCGATCATGACCTTCATCAATAAGCTGGATCAGCCTGGACGCCATCCTTTCGAGCTACTGGAGGAGATCGAACAGATATTGGGCATGGCGGCAGTCCCTTTCAATTGGCCCATCGGAGAAGGATCAGGGTTTCAGGGGCTCTACGATCTTCGCGAGCCTCAAGTTCTGTTCTTTCAACGGACACTGCATAACCAACGTCGGGCGCCGATGAGGGTGGAAACCTTTCCCCATCCAAGTCTCGCAGTGATGCTCGGAGAGGCATACGATCCCCTACAGGAAGAAATTACCCTCTTGACCGGCGCCGGCACCAAGTTCGATCGCGACCGCTTTCTCGCCGGCCAACTGACCCCGGTCTTCTTCGGGAGCGCCCTCACGAACTTTGGCGTCGAACCATTTCTGAACGCGTTTCTACAGCTCGCACCGCCACCGGGCCCCCGCACGAGTTCTGAAGGCTTAGTGCAGCCAACGGATGACAAGTTTTCTGGCTTTGTATTCAAGATCCAGGCGAATATGGACCCACAACACCGCGATCGAATGGCATTTCTGCGTATCGTGTCGGGTCGTTTTGAGAAAGACATGATGGTGTACCATGCCAGGCTTGACCGGAAGATCCGGATGACGCGCCCGCATCGGCTCTTTGGCCGTGACCGTGAAACGATTGAAGAGGCCTACCCGGGCGATGTCGTCGGTCTCGTGAATCCCGGCCTCTTTTCCATCGGTGACACACTCTGCTCCGGTAGTCCCCTCGCCTTTGATGCGATTCCGCAATTTCCCCCTGAATGTTTCGGCGTACTGAGAACCCAGGATCTCACGAAACAAAAGCAGTTCCAAAAGGGGCTCCAACAGCTCGAAGAAGAAGGAGTCATGCAGGTATTCTATTCACCGGATCACGTGCGGCGCGAGCCGATCCTAGCCGCCGTAGGAGAACTCCAATTCGATGTTGTCGCCTCACGCCTTGAAACTGAATACGGGGTTAAGACCCTGGTCGAGCGGATGCCTTTTGTTCTGGCCCGCTGGATAAGCGGCGATCCCGACGTGCTCGCCGGCATCTACTGGCCGCAGGACACGCGCCGACTCGTCGATCGTGACGGTTCGATGGTCATGCTCTTCGGCTCCGAACGACTACTCACCTACTGCATGAGAGAATATCCTTCTCTTAAGTTTCAGTTGCGGGAAGAAGCCAAAATGACAGAATCTTAGCCCGCATTATTTATGATTCTTCTGTTGCAATTGCCGATCTGCTATTGCGACAAGCCGGCGACCGGATGGCCCACGATGCAGTTTGGCAATGTAGAGTCTCGGCTCATTTTCCCCTGTCCTATCTGTAGGCCCACGGCTACATCATCTATCTTCTTATAAATGCTATGATTTGTTCCGCGTCGTTACCAATCTCGAACAGCATTTCCTGATCTCCATCGATATGCCTCTCGCCACAGTTGTTTTTCTTGGTTTTCCATCTGATTTTCTTGCTCCTCACGGCACGTACCTTGCTCCTGCTCAGCATGACCATGAACTGGCTAAGAACCATCGCCGCTGTTCTTGTGTTGTGGTCAAGTACCGCGTGGGGCGCCACGTTGAGTTGGACCGCCAATACTGAACCGGATCTGGCAGGATATCGGGTCTATCAATGCAGTCAACAACCCTGCACGCTCACGTCCGGCACGGCGACAATCCTCATCACACTGGGAAAGGTGACAAGCTTCAATATCGGGACGCCGACGGTAATCCAGTATTATTTCGTTACGGCTATTGATCAGGCCAATAATGAGTCCGGCGGCAGTAACCTCGCAACCTTTACCCCCACCCAAGCACCACCTCCGGTCACTCAGCCGGCCATCGGGACAAGCTCGACGAGCCTCTCCTTTACTGCAACGCAAGGCGGTACCAACCCTGCAACCCAGACACTGAACATCAGCAATACAGGGAGCGGCACGCTCAGCTGGACCGCAACTGACAATGTCCCATGGATGACGCTGAGTCGGACATCCGGTACAAACAACGGCGTTGTAATCGTAAGTGTGATAACTGGTGTCACAGGTCCCGGTACCCATACCGGCATGATTACGCTCAGTGCCACCGGGGCCTCGTCGGTCAGCGTGCCGGTGACATTCACGGTTACCACTGCTCCCGCACCACCCCCGCCGCCGCCTTTAACCATGCCGCCCGCTCCGAACGGCCTGCGCATCACTATTGCGCAGTAAGGCTGCACCGGATTTGTTCCATCAAACTAGTTCTGCACCCGGCTTATCCAATTTGTTTCGGTCAGTCACATAAACGAAACTAACCCGCCCTCCCCTTATCGACACTTTCCCCTCAGCATAGCAGCCTGGTCGACCCCCTGATAGTACGTAGTAGTGCGCAATATAGGTGGTAGTCGGGCCCGTGTATTTTCAACAGACCCCCCAAAAAGTCGGGGAACAATTCCTACGTTCGTACTGTGCGGCAATAGAGACTCCGCAAAATGCGCCAACAGGCCGCAGAAGCCCCTTTTGCTCCCCATTTTGTCCCTCCTGGTTCCCCTTTCATCATATTGTTTTCAGAGACAATATCGGGTTTTTACTCGCGCAATAATCAGCACTTTTCTTGCCTCGCTGGGTATTTACTCTATGATGAGTCCATCAACCGCAGAACGGCCTGGAACAAAGCAAGACTTCAATGGAAAGCCAAAGCCAAACCGCCCCGCCCCCCAACCTCTCCAAGGATTCGTCTACTGCTGTGAGTAGACCGGTTCACGTTTCATTCAAGATAGACCGGTTCCCTGCATGGATGAACCGTCATCAGGCATGGATTGGTTCCCTGGTAGCCCTCTGTGGGCTGCTTACGCTCCTCTTGCTGGGATGGGCCGCATACACGGTCCAAGATCGTTTGATTCAATCAAGCGGCCACAGCCTGGTGCAAGCGGCCACGGATGCCGCCAGCAAATTGGATATGATGATCCTGGAGCGATACAGCGACATTCAACTGCTCTCCAACGCTCCAATCATCCAAGACCAGCGCCCGGAGACGCTGACACAATATCTCCGCGACAAGGCGCAGGCTCATCCAGCCTATCAGTGGATTGGCATTACCGACTCCCAGGGGAGAATCGTCGCAGCCACCGATACCTCAAAGACCTCCCTCGATCGAAGTCAAAGCCACTGGTTCCAACTGGCTCGCACCATCAGCGGTGTCAGAATTCTAGATCCGCGGGTCGACGAGGAGTTCGGAGACACCTCCGCGTTTACGGTGATCGCTCCCCTGCGTAGTCCCGACGGAAGATTTATCGGAGCGATCGCGGCCGTCGTAAGCGTCTCTTCACTGATGCAGATCCTCGACGACACGATGCAAGTACTCAAGAATGTGGAGTGGACAGACGCGTCGCATCTTGAATATCAGCTCCTCAACGAGAAGGGCAACTTGATCAGCGACTCGACGCAACGAGGAGAAGGTCACCTTGATGTGAAACCAGTCGGATATCCTTCCGCAACTCTGGTGAGAAAGCAGGAGCGGGGGTTCATCCAAGAGACCCATCTTCGACGCGGAACGTCCCTCATCACAGCTTATGCGCAAGTCAACATCGCCCGTGTTGACCCGCCATTACGGTGGGGCATTTTGATACATGTAGACAGGGACAGTCTCTTGACCCCCATTCACACATTCCTCAGAGAATTGTCGTTCCTCGCCATTCTCATTCTTCTTCCGTTATTTGGTCTTGTGCTGGGAATGATGAAAGCGCTTCACGGAGAGTGGGACACCGCAAAACGCGAATCCCTCAGAGCCACCGAGGCAGAAGCGGCACTCACGAAACGAACAGAAACTCTCCATACATTAGTCGTCGCCGCCCAGACATTATCCGCGCAGCAGGATCTCGATGGACTGCTGCACCACATCCTCCATCTCGCAAAAGAAAACAGCGGCGCACGTTATGCGGCCTTGGAGGTCTACCACGACACCATGCACAAGACGACCAGCTTCCTGACCTCTGGAATCGATGAACCAGCAGCCCATGCCATCCAGACCATTCTGCTTAAACAGACTGTGGGGGGATCCCTAGGACACGAAGACGGAGTTATCCGTCTGGGCCATCTCACGAAGCACTGGTCTGCCCACGGAATTCCTGTGGACTACGCTTCACTGACCTCATTCCTCGGTGTATCAATACGATGCCAAAGCCGATTCTTCGGCAGACTGTTTCTCGCGAATAAAGTAATCGAACGGGGACTCGCAGACAGGTTCAGCGAGCTGGACGAGCAGACGGTACTGACCCTTGCCGGCCAGGCCGGTACCGCGATACAGAATCTGCAACTGCTTCACGATTCCAAGGAGCAGGCTCGACATGATTCGCTGACTGGATTACTGAATCATTCCACAACGCTTACGACCTTGGCCCAGGAACTGTCGCGGGCGCAACGTAGTCATGAACCGGTGGCCGTCCTCATCGCCGACCTGGACCACTTTAAGAAAGTGAACGATACCTACGGACATCCCGTGGGCGATCTCGTCCTTCAAGAAGCCGCACGGCGCTTTCGCGAAACTGCCCGACGCTCCGACCACGTCGGACGCGTCGGGGGAGAAGAATTCTTGATTGTGGCCCCTAATTGTGACTTGAACGTCCTACAGGAGTGCGCCGAACGTTTTCGGAGCGCCATCGGCGACAGACCTTTCGATACCACAAGCGGGGCGCTCCCCATTACAGTAAGCATCGGGGCAACAATCTGGTCTGCCGATCACCCGTTGAGTTCTGAACACATACGCAAGATGGCCGACTACGCCCTCTATCGTGTCAAAAGCCGCGGCAGGAACGGGGTCAATATCGTCCCCCATCCCGACACAGTTTCGAGTGAGCAGCTGAAGAAAACAGGCTAGCAGGGTGCGTGCTATAGACGAGGCCTTTTCGTACTACTTGCAAAACTTCACGTTGCATTTCCCACGCGAAGAGAATATACAGACAAGTTATGAACTCCGATGAGATGGAAGAACTCAAGCGCCACTTTGGCGTTATCACCGAATCACTTCGAAGCGATATCCGACAGATTGCCGAAGGCCATGCAACCATTCAGCAGGAACTGCATGATCACCGCGAGGAGATGCGGGATGAGTTCAAAGAAATGCGGGCTATCCTGCGGCTCTCATTCTCCCAGCTCGATCAACGCATCCGCACTCTCGAATCGGACGTGACGATGCTTAAGACCCGCATGGAACGGCTTGAAACAGGCCGAGCCTAATCCCCAGCAAGCCTCCTACTACGAGAATGTTGTCCGCGAAGCGCCTCCAGTGCCGTGCCGTCTCTCGCGGCAAGGCTCCATCCCTGTGACCATCGTTGACATGCTACGGTATGAGCTGGTTCGCACTACAACTACCCAATGCTGCTGTTTCTATCTTTCAAGATGACTACTGATCCCCGCACGCGATCTTCCTATAGGCCTCGTCCACACTCCCGCTGGTGATCTGACGCCATGGATCATTGGGATAATTATTGCCCCACACATACACACCTTTTCCCATGTGGTCAGCATGAGCGATCACAGAATGTGTCCGAACCTTTCCTTTCTTGCAGTCATATTCTTCGCGCGTTCGAACGGAAAGAAAGGGTTTGCCATCCAGCGTCTTTTGAGGAACTTTATAATCATCGAGAATCCACATCTTAGCAAAGTGATCTGTTTTGTTAATGCTGCCAGGATCTATATAATGGTTGAATAGCTCCGCGGTGCCAACCTCTTGCCATCCCGCGTATACGATGTTCACGAACCCTAGGCCCAGCACAATGGTGATGACGAACAGTCGAGTGATCATTCCGTCTCCTTAGAAGAACAACGGGTCGCTCCATCAAGACAGTACGCTAAATGCAATTTGGAATCTATCCGAAAGATCCCTACCGCTCATCCGGACCAGCTAGCAGGCTGTTGAGAAAGTCCGCCCGCGGCGTTCTCGCCGCGCTCAGAGGCTCAATGTGCCACAGAGAGGACGTCACGCCTTTTTGAACAGCCGACGATGGCTTCTGAACGGGTCTGCGCGTACCTTGTCCAAGCCACATATGGGGAAATACACGATCCCAAATAAACGATCAAGGGCGGCGGTCTGGCTTACGAAACCGAGACAATTTTCTGACTCCCTGATATACTTTGGCTTCAGACGTTCATTCAGGAGTAGGTATGGCTACGAAAGGCTATCCTGGACTCGTAGTAGTGCCTCCCAGCGCTCGCTGGATCCTCAGGCGCCAATTGGCCCATTGGATTTTTATTCTCTTCGCTGTCGTATGGAGTGTGTCGCCGGATAAAGTCTGGGTTCCGTCCTTCGATAAGAATGGTGACTGTCAATCTGATATCCGACAGGGAGCTTCCGCAAATACCCTGGGGGGATGTGGCCAGCAGGGACAATCCTTCTCTGAGGAGACCCAATTCCGTCTGGGCGAGTTCGCCGCTGCGGAAGCGTCGCCGGGTGGAAGCCTGGCTGGATCACACAATCGGATACCTTCCTCCTATTCTGCCCAACTCGTGACCCAACACTATGGCAACCAAACGTCACTGGGCAATCTCTATGGTCCAGAAGGCCGCTCCTCGAACCGTGCGATATCCCCCTCCTCTGGGAATGTATTACATATGAGCTCGACGATCCAAAAGGAGGGCTCCACCCAGGGTCACGACGAACGCTTAGCCCGACAGGGGGATGCCTTTGCCCAGTATCGTCTCGGCCGCTTTTACGCGCAGCTCGGCGGGCCAAGGGCACCCGAGTCTGTGAGTTGGTACGTAAAGGCCTCTGACGGACTTCAGCGCCTGGCAGAGGCGGGCAATGGACAAGCGATGTACGTGCTGGGAGTCATGTACGCCTACGGACGCGGAGTGGCGAGGGATGAAGAACAAGCTCGACTTTGGCTGATGCAGGCCGCTGACCAACAGGTTCCAGCAGCCCACCTGGTACTCGCAAGATTAGACGGGCATCGGAGTGCCGACTCCCGGTAGCTGGTTAATTCACAAGGGAACCGTCAGACTCCATCCTCTTCCACGTCACGCACCACTATTACCAATCACATTAAAGGAGGGTATAGCCGGGTTGCCCTTTACTGCGCGCGACTTTTTCACCCGCCCACCCACTGGCACGCCGAGACGTGCCATTAACCCAGGCGAAGCACCTTCTGATCGTGCGCGTTCCGCGAGCAAGAAGGGCACCTGGCTATCGGTGTCCATCCAAGCTTGCTTGTTTCTGGCAAAAGGAGGTGGCTGACGGTTCCCCTAACTGCGCGCGTCCAACGAGGTCCTTCTTAGGGCGCGCGTTGCGCGAGCAAAGGGGACCGTCAGCTACCTCCTACTCCCCTGTTCCAGAAACAACCTCACCCCCACCTTCTGCCCTTTGACTCTGGTCCGGCTGAGCGCCTCGATGATCTCGCGGGCTAACACCTCCGGCACCTCCACCAGCGAAAAACGATCCATCACCTCGACCGCGCCGATCACATTCGAATTGAGGCCGGTCTCATTGGCAATCGCCCCGACGAGATCGCCCGGCTTGATGCCTGCCTCCTTGCCTGCCCCGATATACACCTTGGCCATGCCCGTCGTTCGTCTGTCACGGCCAGGCCCGTTGAACGATCTACCCTGCCCCTCTCGTTGCATCATGCCAGAGGCCCGTGGTTGCGAATTTACTATAGGCCGCCGCCCCATCGATGGCCGCTCCGGCTGCCTGCTCGGTAGAGCCGGAATATCTTGTTCCTTCCGCTCTCCTCCCTGCAGGCGGAAGACGAGCTTCAACGCTGCTGCCGCAACCTCCGTTGGATCTCCATCTGTACCGATCGACGCGACCACGGCGCGGAACAGGTCCAGATCACCGGATGTCAGCACCTCTTCGACTGCGCTCTTGGTCCGCGCAAGCCGCTTCGTGCGAAGGTCGGCCACAGATGGTACCGGAGTGACCACGATTTTTGCTTTCGTGAGCTGCTCGATATTCCACAACAACCGCTGCTCACGCGGGTCGATGACGGTGATCGCCGCCCCTTCACGCCCTGCTCGTCCGGTTCGTCCGATCCTATGAACATAGCTTTCCGGCGAGGTGGGTAGATCGTAGTTCACCACATGCGAGACGGACGGAATATCCAACCCCCGCGCTGCCACATCGGTCGCGACGAGGAGCTCCGTTTGCCCGGACCGGAAAGAATTCATCACGCGATCACGCTGGGACTGATTCATCCCGCCATGGATCGCTTCAGCTCTGTGCCCACGGCCTGTCAACATGGCCGTGAGTTCATCGACTTCGATGCGCGTGCGGCAGAACAGGAGGGCCGACTTCGGCATCTCCATATCGAGAATTCGTGCCAGGGCCGCCTCCTTGTGCGGTCGAGCGACGATGTACGCCGTTTGGTGGACCCGCGGAGCAGCGCCTGCCTTGAGCGGCTCCTTGGCAATCCTGATCTCGACCGGCTCCTTAAGATGGCGTTTCGCAATGGAAGCGATCCGAGGCGGCATGGTGGCAGAAAACAAAGCAGTCTGCCGTTCTTTGGGTGTCTGTTCAAGAATGGCGTCCAGATCATCGGCAAACCCCATGTCGAGCATCTCATCGGCCTCGTCCAGCACAACCGTCTGAACTGTCTTGAGTTGCAGGGTCTTTCGCTGGATATGGTCCAGCGCACGTCCAGGTGTCGCGACAACAACATCGACCCCACGTTTCAGTGCGAAAAGCTGGGGGCCAATGGCCTGTCCTCCATAGACCGGCAGTACAGAGATTTTTAGTTCTTTCCCATAACGCGCGACGGACTGGGCGACCTGGATAGCCAGCTCTCTCGTCGGCACCAGAATGAGTACAGAGGGACAGCGCCGCACAGCGTGGGCGACACGCTGAAGCAGCGGCAGCGTGAAGGCTGCTGTCTTGCCGGTTCCGGTTGCAGCTTGACCCAAGAGGTCACGGCCTGCCAGCAGCGGAGGAATCGCTTCCCGCTGAATCGGTGTCGGTTCTTCATAGCCCAGCTGGTCAAGCGTAGCGAGCAGAGCAGCCTCCAGACCCAGCGCTGCAAAGCTGGGCGAAAAACCCTTCGCCGGTGTTTCTGCAGATGGCGGTTTCGTTTCGTGTTTCATAGAATATATCGAAGCGCTTTCTGGAATGATGCCGGTTGAATGAGCATCGGATTGCTGCCGAATCGTCGCTATACTACTGCGGTTCTACCAAGAAGAGATAGGAGACCGGGGGTTATCCGCTGCTCCGCTTTCTGGGCGTAGGACCGTTGGAAGCTTTCCTATTGCGCGCGTCGAACGAGCACATTCTCATCGTGCGCGGTCCGCGAGCAGGGAAAGCTTTCAACGGCCCTACGCCTTCTCTCCAGGCAGCTGGATCGGCCCTGCCCACTCCCCTTTGGCCAGCGTCACTTCCTGAAATCCGCCGTCCGGCCATTGAAATTGGCCAACTTCATCCACCTGCACAACAAAGGGATCTGCTTCATGTGCCAAGCCTCGAAACCAATACCAGCCCGCGACAGTGGGTTTATTGACGGTCCATTGATACTCGGCCATGTCTTCGTTTCCTTTTCGCCGCTCTTCTGAGTCTGATACAGTCTGGCAGGGTGTTCATGGAGCCCTGCTGGAAAAAGCCGTGGACAGTCTCATCATCAATGCAGGCTGTTCAAAAAGACCGATCAGCAAGGGAGCAAAGATAAATCTTCTAAGCTCGCTCGTTTACGGGATCCAAAGGATGACCCGGATGAGTCCCCCCCATTGCGCGCGTCCAACGAGGGCCCGCTGAGGCCGCGCGTTGCACGAGCACAGGGGACTCACCGGGCCATCCCCCCTTGCTGGCGGGCTGTTCCAACAACCTGATAACGACTCAACCTATCATGTCCAGGCTGCCAATAGAAGATGTCCTACCCGCTCTTCGCCTCACACTGTCGGAGGGACGGAATGCCATATTGATCGCCGCGCCTGGCGCCGGTAAAACGACGCGAGTTCCGCTGGCGCTGCTCGATACCCTTTGGCTTGCAGGAAAGAAGCTGCTCATGTTGGAGCCGCGTCGATTAGCAGCCAGGGCCGCAGCCTATCGTATGGCATCCACTCTGGGAGAATCGGTCGGGGAAACAGTCGGCTATCGCATGAGGCTCGACACAAGGGTTGGGTCCATGACCAGAATCGAAGTGATCACAGAAGGCATCCTTGCTCGCCTACTCCAGCAAGACCCTGCACTTAGCGATTATGCGATCGTCATCTTGGATGAATTCCATGAACGCAGCCTACAGGCTGACACGGGCCTGGCCCTCTGCCTGGAATCGCAACGGCTCTTCCGCCCGGACCTCCGCCTACTCGTCATGTCTGCCACATTGGACTGTGGGCCGATCTCAGAACTCTTGGGCCAGGCGCCGGCGATCACCTGCGAAGGTCGCCTCTTTCCAGTAGAGACACGCTACCTCGACCAGCCGCTTTCAGGCCGTCTCGATGCGATAGTCGTCCAATCGATCCGACGGTCAATCACCCAGGAGCAGGGTAGCCTCCTAGTCTTTTTACCTGGCATGGCAGAGATTCGTCTGGTCGAACGAAAACTTTTGGATATGAATCTTGGCTCGAAGGTTCTCATCACCCCGCTCCATGGCGACCTATCACAAGAATCGCAGGACCGTGCGATCGCCGCCGCACAACCTGGCACAAGAAAAATTGTCCTGGCCACTTCGATCGCCGAGACCAGTTTGACGATTGACGGAATTCGGATTGTCATCGATGCCGGCTTGCTGCGTGTGCCTCGGTTCGATCCACGTTCCGGACTTACGAGGCTTGAAACTATCCGCGTCACTCAGGACTCGGCTGAACAACGCCGTGGTCGGGCAGGTCGCCTTGAACCGGGCATCTGCTTACGCCTGTGGACTGCTATAGAACACCGATCGTTAGCCCCTCGTCGCCCGCCCGAAATGCTCGACGCTGACCTCGGGCCACTGCTGCTCGAATTAGCCCTTTGGGGCACGCCCGATCCAGCTGAATTATCCTGGCTCACTCCCCCGCCGGCCGGAGCCATCGCTCAAGCAAGAGCGTTGCTCACCACCATGGGGGCACTTGAGGCAGGCGGACAAATCACCCCCCATGGAAGACAGATGGCAGACCTGCCATTGCATCCACGTCTTTCTCACATGCTCCTCATGTCTGGCCCATTGAAGCTCACCGGCTTGGCCAGTGAACTCGCGGCTCTTCTCAGTGAACGGGATATCCTGCGAGGCCCATCCGGCTGGCGGAATGCCGACCTGCGACTCCGTCTGGATGCTTTGCATGGGATGCAGGATCAGGTTACCGGTGCAACCGCCAATCAAACCGTCTGCCAGCGAGTGAGACGTACTGCTAACTTGTGGCAACGGCAACTTTCGCAACAGAGAGACAAGAAACAGGCTGACAAACACGAAGACCTCGATGATGTCGGCCTCCTGCTTGCCCTTGCCTACCCGGATCGCATAGCCCAACGCCAACCGGGAAATGAGGCACGCTATCTTATGGCTAACGGCCGTGGTGCCCGCTTTATGAACCCTGATCCGCTCAGTTCAGAGGACTATCTGGTCATTGTCGATCTGGACGGCCGCACACAGTGGGCCAGGATTGATCTGGCCGGGCCGATACAGCTCAGCGTTGTTGAATCCCTGTACGAAAACAGGATTCAAGTGATGGATGAAGTATCGTGGGATGATCACGCCCAGGTGGTTCGTGCGACCAGACAACGGCGATTGGGCTCACTCCTATTAGCTGAGCAGGGACTCTCGGAGCCGGACCCCGCCCGCATCGTCGCTGCCTTGGTACAGGGTATCCGTCGAGCGGGACTCGACAAGCTCGCCTGGACCTCAGAGCTTTGTCAGTGGCGGGCGCGAGTGGTATTTCTCCGGAGGATCGAAGGCCCAGAGTCTCAATGGCCTGATCTGTCGGACGATGCCCTGCTGCAAACGCTCGATAACTGGCTTGGCCCCTATCTCTTTGGACTGAGGACACTCGACCATGCCAGGCGGCTTGATCTCAGCCAGCCATTGCATGCGCTCCTCTCCCCGGAACAGCAACGCCAGCTCGCACGGCTGGCTCCCACTCATCTGACAGTCCCAAGCGGATCAACCATTCGCGTAGATTACGAGACCCCGGATCTGCCCATCCTGGCTGTGCGGTTGCAGGAAATGTTCGGCTGCAAGGACACGCCCCGCCTCGTCGGTGGGAACATTCCCGTCATGCTGCATCTCCTATCACCGGCCCGCAAGCCCGTCCAGGTCACGAAGGATCTTTCTAGTTTCTGGAGGTCCACCTATCTCGAGGTCAGAAAAGAACTCCGTGGCCGCTATCCCAAACACTCCTGGCCCGACGATCCGCTCACAGCTCCACCTACGGCCAAAGCGAAACGTCGACCGCACTAGTCCTCTGCTGTAGATATCCTCCCGCAGACTGCTCAAACAGGCTGTCCAGCAAGGCCGCAGCGAGTGAAGGCCCGAGGCGTACGCTCGTGGTACGTTGAGGGTTTGAATGATGCGAGAACGCTGCTGGCGGACTGTTTCAGCAGTCTGCTATATGGGGATGTCTCGCGTCCCATCATACGATCCTCCTCCCCCCTGGTGGGATAGCTTGACGACGTCACCGTCCTTCACGACAGTATCTTCGGCACTCACTTTCTTGTTTATCGCAATCATCACTTCTCGATTCGCCAGGAACTGCAACAGAGGTCCCATACGATCCTGGTTCGATTCAAGAAGCTTTCTCACCGTGGTGGGTCCGGAAATCACGAGATCGAATTCCGTTTCTCCAACCGCATCGCGAAGTGTCAACCCAAAGATCAGCACTGTGACCACAAAAACCTCGTTAGTTGGTTTGTTTGGTTTATTTGGTTGATTTGGTTCATCCGGTTATTTTCGTCCAACAAATAACCGGACAAACCAAATCAACCAAACAAACTTACTGTCGGTCTGCTGCCTCGTAGGCTTCCTGAATCAGTTGGGCCACGTGTTTCACTTCTGCTGTGCCCTGCAATCCAGTCCGCAGTTGAATCATGCAGGCGGGGCAACTGGTCGCTACCACCTCAGCACCACTCTGCTCGACAGCCTGCCGTTTGCGCAGGACAATCCGCTGCGATGTCTCAAAATCCTTTACGAGATACGTCCCGGCTCCTCCCGCACAGCGATCAGCATCCGGCATCTCGACATAATCAAAGCCGGGCATGCCTCCCAGAATCGCCCGAGGCTCCTTCGTCACGCCCGCTGCTCGCAGGTGACAGGAAGAATGATAGGTCACCTTGCATGTTCTGGGCTGCGGACTCGCCATGGTCGGCTTCACCGGCGATTGTGAGACAAACTCTGAAATGTGCGTGACCCGTTTGGCCAAGGCTTCGGCTGACGCTTGCTCAGGCTCGCCGGCAAATAAGGTGGGATAGTCCTTCAACATGAGGGTACAGGAGGCACAACCGGTCACCACTTTCTCGTATCCAGCCATGGAAGCCAGATTGACCCGTGCCCCTTCTTTGGCCAATGTGCGATGCCCATAGGTTTCGATCGGCGTCCCGGAACAGCGTTGTGGTGGTAGATCCGGCTCGACTCCATGTTTTCGCAGTACGGCTATGACGGCATCCCCTACCCCATCGTCGAAATAATTGGCGGCGCAGCCATGGAAGTACGCGACCGGAGAACGAGTCGCCTGCCCTGTGGCAGGAATCAGTTCCGGGTAACGATCACGAAGATGGTGTCGGGCGAGTCGCGGCAGCACCAGACGTGGCGACAATCGTGCTGTCTCGGCAAGACGATGCAGGAACGGCTTGGTCAGCCGATCGAGTAACCCTCGAATCAGGGGCCGATCCCATATCGACTGATACCTCGCGAGATACTTTAACAATCGTTCGAATCGTGCTGTCTGTGCTTGGAAACGAAAGATGGATCCTGCCATTTTATTTGGATTCTCAGCGCGCCGGTCCAGGATGAGCTGAGATACATCGACACCTGCCGGACAGGCTGTACGGCAAGACTTACAGTTCAAACAGGCCTCCACCACTCGCTTGGAATTCAGGTAGCTATAATTCTTATCCGTGACGATTTCGAACCAGCCCCGCGAACTCATGTCTTCCGATCGAAATACATCGTAGACCGGGCAGACAGCGTTGCACTTGGCGCAGGTTGCACAGGACTTTGACAGTCGCTCATAGTCGATATGGTCCGTGAATGGCCGGTCGCTGATCTTGATACCGGGATTAAAGACCCCGGTTGGGTCAAAACTCTGCTTAATCCGTACAAACAGATCGTACAGCTCCGGACCGAACATCTTCTTCACATATTCGGCGCGCACCCGACCATCTCCATGCTCCCCACAGATCGAGCCACTGAATCGATCCAAAACTGTTTGGTGAATCTCGGAATAACCCCGCACCATCTTCTGGAAATCGTCTTGGCTGTTCACATCGAGCAGGGGGATGATATGGGCATTCCCATTCCCGATATGCCCAAAGATCGCGACCGGAACGTGCTGTTCTTCGAAGAACTCTTCCAAATATCGGATGAGTTCACTGATCCGCTCAGCCGGCACCACAACGTCGTCGACGAAATTGATGGGCTTCTTACGGGGGTCGAATCGGTAAAGCGTGGGATAGAGCGCTTTGCGGGCCTTCCACAGTTGCTCCCGTTGCCCAGGCTCAAGGGCGAGCAGGGGATCGGACGTGAGGCGAAAACGTCGACAGATCTCCAGCATGCGGTTGGCCTGTGCCCAAAGATCGATACCCTTTGCATCGTCATCCAGCTCAACCAACAGAGTGGCCGCCGCGTCGGCAGGAATCCCGTGCTTCGCTCGCCCGATCAAGTTGAGCGTATTAGCATCCATCACTTCTAAGGCACTCGGATATAACTCCAGTAGCTTCGGCACAGCCTCACCCACATCCTCCAGTCGATGGAAATGGACGAGGGCCGTGAGGGTTGCGCGGGGGACCTCAACCAGCCGAATCGTCGCCTCACTGAAGAGACCGAGCGTACCCTCACTGCCCACAAAGAGCTTGGGAAGATCGAAGCAGCCCCGCGCAAGTCCATCGGCGAGGCCAAAGAGGTTGTAGCCACAACTATTCTTGCTGACGATCGGACGTTTCCGCGCAATCAGTTCGGCATGGTCCTGGACCAACGATCGCAGGTCTCGAAGGGGACCTTGTGCGTTCAACAGATCGGCACAGGTCGGATCGTCGAGCCAATACACCCTGGCATCCAGCCACTCGCCGGTCTGTAGGCATACACGAAGTGCCCCCACGTTATCCTTGACCGCGCCATACCGCAGCGTGTGCGGACCGGATGAGTTATTCGCCAACATGCCTCCGAGCTTGCACATGTCTCCGCTGGATGGGTCCGGTCCGAACAACAGACCCTGGCGACCCAGATGCTTGTTTAATTCAGCGAGCACGATCCCCGGCTGCACTCTGGCCCATTGCTCATCCCGATTCACTTCGAGAATCCGGTTCAAGCGTGAGACATCGAGAATGATGCCGGAGCCGATCGCTGAGCCTGTCAGGTTTGTCCCAGCAGCCCGGGGCGTCAGGGGAATCCCTCGTTGTACGGCATAGCGTACCGTAGCGGCAATGTCTTCCTCAGACTCGACAAGTACGACGGCCTTTGGTGTCATCCGATACATACTCGCATCCACCGCATAGGCAGTGAGGGTCGAGTAGTCGTCCTTTACCTTGTCACCGCCGAGCGTGGCGCGAAGGTCAGAGGCAATGGCCTGGGAACGTTCAGGCAGAATGAGCGTTGGTGAGGTCATAGTTTAAGATTTCGACCATTCTAGACGGACCCCTGGGACCGGCACAAGTCTGGGTTACCTGGCCTATCCGGTTTATTTAGTTCATCCGGATCAGTTTCGTTCAACCAGAATAACCGGATGAACCAAACAAACCAACTTATCGCCGTAAGATCCTGTTAAGATGCGCTGAACAGAGAACCTCGATGACCGACACACGTCCCACTCTCTATGTGTCATGCCTCCTCCCAGATCCCGTAATGGCCATCCTACGGGATCGGTTCCAGCTGGCGGAGGAGCCTCATGATACGTTGCCGACCCCGCCTGTCCTTCGTGAGGGACTCTGTCAGGCCGATGCCGCGATCGTGACTCTGGGAGATCGCATCGACTCCGAAACCATTCATGCCGCCACCAGGCTCAAAATTCTGGCAAACTATGCCGTCGGATACAACAACATCGATCTTGCCGCCGCGAAACGGCGTGGTCTGATTGTCACCAATACGCCGGACGTCTTGACCGATGCGGCCGCTGATCTTACCTGGGCCTTGATCCTGGCGACGGCACGTCGCATCGTGGAAGGCGACGGCCTCGTTCGATCCGGACACTGGACCGGGTGGAGTCCCACACAACTTTTGGGAGCGGAGATTTCCGGCAAGACACTGGGCATTATCGGAATGGGGCGCATCGGGCAGGCGGTAGCCAGACGCGCTATAGGCTTTCGCATGTCGGTGCTCTACCACACACGACAAGCCACGGCCATCTCATCGCTCCCCCCTGAGTGGGAATATCGGTCATTGAGGGGACTCCTCGAGGAAGCCGACGTAGTGACAATCCATGTGCCCTTGACTCCAGCCACCCACCATTTGATCGGAACGGGCGAATTGGGCTGGATGCGGCCCACTACGTTTCTCATCAATACGGCTCGTGGTCCGATTGTCGATGAAGCAGCGCTAGTCAATGCCCTCAAGAGAGAAGCCATCGCCGGTGCAGGACTTGACGTCTATGAGGAGGAACCAACTCTCCATCCAGATCTAGCTCAGTTGAGGCAGGTGGTGCTGCTCCCCCATCTGGGCTCAGCCACGATTCAGGCAAGGACTCAAATGGGTCTGGTCTGTCTGAAGAATATTCAATCAGTGTTAGATGGCCGCCCAGCCCCAAACCAGGTGCAGTAGGGAAGGGACCGTCGGCATGCCTGGCGCAAAGCAGAGAGATATTTAGCAGGATGCTCAAAAAGTTCGCCAGCAAGGCCGCAGCGAACTGACACTCCCGCAAGGGGTGGCTGGGATGATCCCAACTGCGCGCGTCCAACGAGGGCCTTCTCAGGCCGCGCGTTGCGCGAGCACGGGGATCGTCCCAGGTACCCCGCCCCCCTTTTTCAGCATCCTGCTAGTTTCTGTAGCGAAAAGCATGGATAGGTTCAGTTGTGGCTCGCCCATGCGCGCGGGCCAATTGAAGCCGTTGGGGCACGTCGTGGAAGATCGGAATCAATTCGTAAATTGCGACAGCCTGGTCCCACTGCCCTTGAGTTTCGTAGAGTAATCCCAGTTCATAGCGAATGGCTTGCCCTTTGGCTCCCTGGCAGTGAGGGTCCTTCAGCAGCGCTTCGAGCTGGACGATCGCCGATTGCCATGCTCCCTGCTCTTTCGAACAGACTGCGACCATGAGACAGGAGTCCAAGAAAAAGTCGTGGTTCTTCATCGAAAGGGAAAATTCTTCTTTCGCCTCGTTCAGTAGCCCCATATTCTTGTAAGCCACTCCCAGCATGTAGTGAGTTTCCGGATCAATCTCCATCTCAGGGGTAGCCGGCAGCACCGGATCCGCAGCAGCCACCGATGCTTGCTGGTTCAGCGAAAATGTCGCAGCCCATTTGGCCAGTAAGGGGCTGGCCGGGGCTAATTCTTTGACTTTTGCATAGAGGCTCGCCCGTCGAGTCGGACTCTCATTATTCTGGTCTGCCAGGATCAATTCGAGGGCACGGGAGTATTGCAAAGCTGCGCCGGCTGTATCGCCCTTGGCTTCGAGCAGGGAGCCGAACAGTTCCCGCCCCTCTGCATGATCCGGCTGCTCCGTGACCAATCGGCTAAGCCAATCCTCAGCCTCAGCCTGCTGGCCAGCATTCACATAGATCTGGAACTGCTCGCTAGTCGAAAGGACAGACGGTGGTGGATCGATTGAACCTGCCTCTCCCGGCATCGCCCCCCATAGCTGATCCGGCGCGACATTCTCCCACAATGATCCACTACCAGACGTAGCCGGTTCCGATTCCCTTGACCGTGCTAGCTCCCATGGGTTTGCTGCTGGTTCCGGTACAACCAATGAAGACTGCCTATCTTGTAATGGGGCAAGCTTGGAGGGCAGACTCCAGGGAGGGTCGTCCGGTGCAGCATTGGCTATAGAAAATGTGTCCGCCTGCATAGGGTCGGCTGGGATTGCAGCTATCGAAGGCGCAGGGGGCTCTGATCGAGGCGAAGCAAGCGGTTCGTTCACCGCAGTGCCATGCATGAGCGCAGTCAATCTCTTCACTGTTGGACTATCCGGTGCCATCGCAGTGACCTTCTCGAACAGTTCCTCATGCAACGTCGGCATCCCTGGTTCAGGATGTTCCAGCAACAGCTCGATGGCCTTTCCATACTGGATCACCGCGTTGGCGGGGTCACCTTGTTCTCCATAGAGCTCTCCATAGAGTTCCAGCATCGCAACCGACTGCGGTTCGACCTCAAGAAAATCCGTAATCAGCTTTTCTGCCTTCGGATAGTCCTGCACCCGCAATGCCGCCCCGGCAAGATAGCGATATTCGCCGAGGGCGACCTGAAGATCACCACGTTGCAGATGCAGCTTTGCGAGCAACTGGCAGACGTCAGGATTGCCAGGCTCCTTTGTCAACATTTGGTTGAGAATGGCCTCGGCCCCGGCAAATTGTTTTGCGTCAATCCGGCGTGTCGCTTCAGACAGGAGATCGAGCGGCTCGGCACTCTTGGGTGATTCAGCTTTAGGGCCGGCTCCTTTCTTGGTTGCGGAATTAGAGCCTCCACCGACTTTGGTGAAATGTTCGATGAACTGAGCAGCCTCACTATTGGCAGGAGCGATCCGCAAGACGGCTTGATAGGCATCCTTTGCCTCAGCATAACGCTGTTGGGCTGACCGCTCACGCCCCAACTGCAAATACACCTTCGTAGCCTCCTCCTGCATATTTTCTTGCAGGCATAATTCCGCCACACGCTGTTGAGCATCCAAGTTCGAAGGATCCTGGCTGACGATCTTCTTATAGATATCCAGCGCGTCTTTGGTTTTTCCCGATTTGAGATAGTGTTTCCCAAGCGTGAGATAATCTTGAACCGCGCTACTGAGCAAACCACGTTCAGCGTTGAGATCCCCGAGATGCCTGAATACATCATATCTGGATGGATCAAGCTTCAGTATCTTCTTGTATGTTGCGATCGCCTTGAGGGTGGCCCCTTCGGCACGGAAGGCAGTGGCCGCCTGCGCAAAGGCTGTGACGGCATCGGCGGTGGCTTGGCGTCTGAGGTGCAACTCCCCAATTGAATTGAAGATACTCCCATCGCCCGGCGACTCAATGGAAAGTTTCTTCCATTCACTGATAGCGGCGTCGAATTGACCCCGCGAGGCAAAGAGTTGCGCACTATGCAATACCGTACTGCGGTCGATCGCCAAGTCAGACCTCCCTCGCCCGCATGATTCATGAAGCTTCTGCTGCTAGCGCGGATACGACGGGCAGTCTCGCCGTTCAGCCCTTCGACATACTACGCGAGTATGCCTCAGGGCTTCACATCCCCGAGTGCCCGTCTCGCGTCGCGTCTGCACGCTTTCGCGACGAACCTTCATGAATCGTGCTGGCTAACGATCAAACGCTAACAGTGTCTATGGGTGTTGTCAACGAATTGGAGGGTTTGGACGGGAATGACTCAGCATTACTACGAAGGCCTGCCCTGCCGTGAAAGGCAGGCCTTCAAGCGCAAATCCAGTACAATCTAACCGTCAAGACTCGGTAATGGCCATCTTCAAGACGTTCGAAGCCTGCGGTCCCTTTGCACCCTGCACGACTTCGAACTCAACACTCTCCCCCTCTTTCAAAGTTTTGAATCCTTCTCCCTGCAACGCCGAATAATGGACGAAAACATCATCCCCGCCCTCAAGACGAATGAACCCAAACCCCTTGCGGTCGTTGAACCATTTGACAGTACCTTTTGTCTTCACGGAAATACTCCTTTCCTCAACGACCACGGCTCATTACGTGGCCGGTCCCGAAACTCCGCTGGCGATACTGATGATGAAGAGAAAAAGAAAGAAAAAAACATAGGTTGGAATGATGGGTTCATGTGGAACGACAAAATATTATTGGTGAAACCCATCTCGGTTCAAACTTCGCAGCATGTATCATGAGGTTTCAAATCTTGTCAAGCCATTCTTTGGCCTCATGGCTTCCGGCCAGACAGTTGATAGTATGGTAGACAAGCCATGCCTGCTCACTTATAGTGTTAAATTCTGCGAGGAGCGGATTCTTCGAATGTTTCTACGAACGCTGCTGGATCGCTACATCTTCACCGAACTTCTTTCCCCCTTCAGTGTCAGCCTCGGCGCGCTGTGTTTCGTGATGCTGACACGGGAGCTCCTGCGCTTAGTAGAACTTTTGGTCTCCAAAGGCGTTGGAATCCTGGCGGTTTTGCAAGTATTTGTTCATCTGATGCCTTCGTTCCTCGTGTTAACCCTCCCGATCGCCGGGATCATTGCCTCGATCACTGCGTTCGGGCGGTTGTCCTTCGACAAGGAACTGGTGGCAATGCAGACTGCGGGCCTGAGCCTCATGCGTTTGGCTCGGCCCGTGCTGCTCTTTGCCCTGCTGGTGTTCGGGTTGACCCTGTGGCTGGCACAGTGGGGACAACCCTGGAGCTCACTGAATCTCAAGAAAGTCGCGCTGAATCTTCTGCGAGATCAGCTAGTCCTGGCATTGGAGCGGGGAACATTTAACGAGCCCATCCCCAAGATGATGATCTATGTTCCTGACGGGGATCCGACTCAAGCCACAACCGGTATCTTCGTCTCCGATGAGCGAAATCCGGATGATCCCCGCATCATCGTCGCCCAGCAGTTCGAGGTCTTTATGGATGCCTCTACCAATCAGGTGGCCTTACGTTTACACCATGGAGTTATTCATAGCCGACCGAACCAGGCAGACCAGTATGAACAAGCGTCCTTCACCAATTATGATTTGAAACTCTCGCTCAATCAGAGCGGCTATTCAGCCACGGAAGAGCGTCCATCGTATGAGGCCATTATCGTCCAGCTCACACAATCTCAATGGCGCGATCCCGGCGCACTCCGCCGATTGATGGAATATTATAAAGATCTGGCCTTCCCAACCGCGTCGCTGGTATTTTGCCTCTTGGGCGTCCCGGTCGGTATCGCGTCCAAAAGATCCGGCCGAATAGGCGGATTTGCGGTCGGTGTGTTAGTCATCATCATCTACTACGTGCTGAACGTCGCGTGCGAGTTTCTGGTCACGACAGCGCATCTGCCGCCTTTTGCCGGAGCCTGGCTACCAAACGGCATTTTCTTTTTCATCACGATCGGGTGGTTTTACAACATGAGCCGCCAGTAACCCCATGACCATTCTCTTCCGCTATCTCCTTCGCGAATACGGAAAAATCTTCACGATGTGTTTTAGCGGATTGATGACGATCTATCTGGTCATCGACTTCTTCGAGAAAGTACGCCGTTTCCTGCACTATAACGCCGACTGGCGCGACATCTTGACGTATTTTCTTCTCAAAGCTCCCGCGATTTCATACCAAATCGCGCCACTGGCCATTCTGATGGCAACATTGCTCACGTTTGGATTGCTCTCCCGCAGCCACGAAATTACCGCCATGCGCAGCTGCGGTATCAGTTTACGATGGATCATCACCCCCTTTATTGTCTTTGCTGCAGGAGTCACCCTTGTGCTCTTACTCTTCAGCTCTGCTGTCATCCCGCTGGCTGCCGGCAAGTCCGAAGAGATTCGGACCACACGCATCGAAAAAAAATCTCCCGCCTCAACCGTGCTGCTCAAGCAGCCCTGGACAAGAGTAGGGACCGACAGCCTCATGCAGGTCACGAGCGTCTCCGTCGGCGGGGAACTCTTGGGCGGGGTGCGGCTCTTTCAGTTCGACCACAACTTCCAATTGGCTGACATGACCGAAGCCGACGAAGCCCGCTACGCTGACTCGACATGGACGCTGTATCAAGGACGGCGCCGACACTTTTCTTCAGACGGGACCGTGGCGACTACCGTATTCGACCACCAAGCCATCGCGATGACTCTTATCCCCGATGACTTCACCACGTGGCTCGCTGGCGACTCTGAGTTGATGACATTCCACGATATCCGGGCCTATTCCAGACGTCGGCCCCAACAAGGCTCTCAGGTCGCGAGGCTGCAAACAGACTATTACAGCCGGATTGCGTTCCCGTTCGTCACCGTGATCATGGTCCTGGTCGGTATTGCGCTGAGTCTCCGCCGGAGTGGCACAAGAGGGGGGGGCATGGCGATAGGAATCGGGCAGGCACTTGCCGTCGGCTTCTGCTATTGGACGGCACATTCCATCGCGATTGCACTCGGCCGTGGCGGAGCTCTGACCCCTCTGATCGCCGGCTGGATGGCGAACATTCTTTTCTTGAGCTTTGGCCTCTATTTGATTTTCAAGGTGCGATATTAGCGCGGGGAAGGTTGGGACTAGCCTGAAGACTGAGAGGGGTCGGATTCTCACCTTCAGCCTTCCCAGCTTCAAACTTGAGCCTGCCTGTTCCGCCCCTGGTTGACTGCCATCGGTGCTTCCGGTAAGTAGGGGTTGCACGGAAAGGATTTCAACAGAATGCGCTCGCGTGTGGTCGTGACAGGATTGGGTGTCGTTTCCCCCATCGGTATCGGGATCAGCGACTTCTGGAAAGCCGCTCTAGCCGGCCAATCTGGCATCTCAACCATCACGTCTTTAGATCCATTTCCTATGGAGGGCTACCGCTCCAAAGTCGCAGGCCAAGTGCGCGGCTTCTCGGTCGAACGGTTTCTCGACTCAGCCCATGGTGAACGTGTGGACCGTTATGCCCAGTTTGCACTGGTATCGACAAAAGAAGCGTTGGCTGACTCTGGCCTTCAGCTAACGAAGGAGAACCCCCACCGCGTCGGAGTCATTGTGGGCGCCGGCATGGGTGGAATGGTGATGGGCGAACGTGAAATCACGCAGCTCTACCAGCAGCAGAAGCCTCATCGCGTCCATCCGAATTTTATTCCCGCCATCACCCTCAATTCAGCTTCGGGTATCCTTGCCATGGCCTATGGCGCCAAAGGCCCAAATCTCACCATCTCAACTGCCTGCTCATCCAGCGCCCATGCGCTTGGGCAAGCGCTTCACTGTATCCGTGAAGGCCGTGCCGATGTCGTGATCACCGTGGGAGCCGACGCCAGCATTACCCCACTCGTCTTTGCAGGATTTTGCTCCCTTCGCGCACTTTCCTCGAGATTCAACGACCACCCGGAGAAGGCCTCTCGACCCTTCGATCTGATGCGCGATGGTTTCATCATGGGAGAAGGCGCTGGCACACTCATCTTGGAATCGGCCACCCATGCCAAGAAGCGCAAGGCAAGAGTGTATGCTGAAATTGCAGGCTATGCAGCCACCAGCGAGGCCTACCATATGGTTATTCCTCGTGAAGATGGCATCGAAGTGGCCCACACCATGCGGCTGGCCCTCGCAGATGCCGGCATGACCCCAACCCAGGTGGATTACATCAATGCCCACGCAACGTCGACCTCCATCGGCGATGCCGTGGAGTCCAAAGCCATCAGGCTTCTGTTCAAGAAACGGGCTGACGCCATTGCTGTCAACGCAACGAAATCGCTGATCGGCCACACACTGGGGGCCGCCGGCGCCATCGGGGGAATCGCTTCGGTGCTGGCCGTCCATACTGGCAAGATCCATCCTACCGCTAACTACGATGACCCTGATCCCGTTTGCGCTCTGGCAGGACTTTCCCGATCGTCACAGGAGCGTCGTGTGAAAGTGGCCCTGCTGAATGCCTTTGGATTTGGCAGCAACAACGCCGCCGTGGTATTGAAACAAGCGACGAAGTAGTGGGGGCAGGTTTGTTTGGTTTATTTAGTTTGGTTGGTTGGACGAAGAAACTAACCAGATGAACCAAATAAACGAAACAAACAAAATAACGGCCATTTAGGGCGCGAGGGAGAACATCGACCAATGGCAACCGATCCGACCATATCACTGACAATCCGCACCGCCTTAGGTGAGTTTCTAAAACGCGATCCTGCCACGATACTCCCGACACAGAACCTACGCGACGATTTAGGCCTTGATTCTATGGCAGTGATCGAACTGCTGTACCGCATCGAGGAGGCCTTCGATCTCCAGATTCCCGACCAGGACCTGGCGAAGCTGACGAATGTCGGTCACGTCGTCACGTATATTGAGAAGCGGCTGGGAAAAAGTGGTTCAGCGGCCCCGATCGAGAAGCGAGTGAAGCCGTCCGAGCCAAAAAATAAAAAGAAATCCTGACCTGTATGGCGACGAGTACGCGAACTCCTATTTCTCTAGCGCAGATTCATGACCTTGTCGGGGGAGAGATTGTCGGCTCCCCGCTGGCTACCGTGACAGGCCTAGCAAGCCTTGAAGAAGCAGGTCCAAACGATTTGACGTTTGTCACGGGGGATCGGGTGCTCAAGACACATGGATCCACCATTGCTGGGGCAATCCTCGCCCACCGGCGGCTTGATCCGTTCGTCACGGCTCACATCATCGTCGCCAATCCGACATTGGCTTTTGCGAAGGTGGCCCGGACGTTCTTCTGTCCCATCTCACTTCCGCGCGGTATTGACAATACTATCGTCCGAGGCCTTGACACTCAGATCGGTTCCGATCCCTCGATTTGGCCGGGAGTCACCCTGGGAGACCGGGTGACGATTGGCGCGCGAGTCACGCTCTATCCAGGTGTTTTTGTGGGTAACGATACGACGATTGGAGACGATACGCTGCTCTATCCCAACGTCGTGGTCAGGGAGGGCTGCACAATTGGAGCCCGCGTCATCATTCATAGCGGCACGGTAATCGGAAGCGACGGATTCGGCTATGTGCAGGACCAGGGGCGGCATTACAAAATTCCGCAGCTCGGCGGGGTTACCATCGAGGATGACGTAGAACTAGGAGCCAATGTCACAATCGATCGCGCCACACTCGGTCAAACGATCATCAAGCAAGGAACCAAGGTCGACAACCTGGTTCAGATCGCCCACAACGTCACGATCGGCGCCCATTCTATCCTAGTCGCTCAGGTGGGGATCGCTGGCAGTACGCAGGTAGGGCACCATGTCATGATCGGCGGACAGGCAGGACTGGCAGACCATATCGTCATCGGAGATCAGACTATGATTGCTGCCCGTGCCGGTGTCAATCGTAGTCTCGAGCCCAACCAGATCATGTCAGGGGCTCCCGTGATGCCACATGAAACGTGGGTGAAAGCACAAGCCGTGATTCCGCGGCTTCCTGAACTTCGACAAGCTGTGCGCACATTGGAAGACCGAATGAAAAAATTGGACGCAACGCACTCGGCTTCTCAAGCCTCCAAGGCCAAAGGCAAGAAAAGGAAACGGACAAGAGATAAGACGTGAAGTGAGTGCCTCCGCTCTATTCTATGACTCCGCGCCAAATAAATAACTTTGCCCAGTAGAATCCTGCCCATGGCATCAGAAGGGCCGGTAACGGATCAAGATCGCCTCGTAGTACGGCCGCAGCCGAAGCGCCAAAGATCAGTAGCGCCCCGAGAATAGAGATCGCCGTGACGAAGGCTCGCCCGGGGTGTTCGATCGAGGGCGCATCCGGCTCAGCCTTGGCCTTCCTGCTGCGTTGAGCCACAGCGCTGCGCATCTTTGCCGCATACACCTCTGGGAAATTGGCAAAGAGATAGCAATGATAGCGTGCCTTTCCCCATCCGTATAACCCTCCGACCACGAACAAGACTGTGCTGGTGAGAAACGTCAGCCAACTGTACGTATGGCTGAATATGAGCTGATAGGCAAGCGACCCCACCCCGCCAATCAGACAGATCAATCCAATCGTTCCTGCAGGGAAGAGGACATAGGACCGGATATACATGCGTGCTTGCTCGTCAATTTTCTCTGATCGCAATACTGTTACAAGTTTCGGCATCGATACATTCTCCAGCATTCTCAAAGTTGGCGGCGGGATCATACCACCCTTCCACTACTGGTTGCATAGACGAGAAACAGGGAATTGAGCTTCTGTGTCCAGGCGACCTGATCAATACACGTATTCCCCACGATTGAATGAGAAATTGTGGATGACCCTGCGCCAACAGTGCGAGACAGGCCTGGTTTTTACGCGGGGAACACCGATCTCCTCACTCCATAGGACTCAGATAGGCACTGACACCTGAACTCCTCTTGCAGAAAGGCTTTTCGACGTCTTCCGTTCGCAGACTCACGAAGGAAAAGGCGACAGTTCAGTAAGGCAAACCCAGCCAGGCTCTCAGTGTCCACAAAATATGTGGATGGATTGTGGACAACCATGTGGACGAGCGGGCAACACCAGGCAGTACCGGAGCATCTTGCAGATTGCCCAATTGATAGGCAGGACAATCCGTGCAATTTCAATGAGAAATGCCTTGGTTGGGTGACGCGCGCTCGGCAAAGAAGAGCACTAAGTCTGTATGACTTCAACGCCCGCTACGCGGGAACGTACAGAAGTGTGCAAAGTGGTTAAGCGTCAAGCATGTTCTTGCTTACTCAACCTTAGCCTCAGCCTTAACCTTTCAGCCACGCTGGCGGACTATTTCAGCATCCTTGTTAGACTGGCAGGATGTCACTAATGGCCGATCGTTCGACACGCCCTATATTGCTCCATTGCTCGGCCATCGGGATCAACGCGTGAACCCGCGTCTCGACCGTTCCCAGTCGCTGCGCCAACGACGAGGTTTTTCTGTAGGCTGAGACCATGAGGAAAGATCGAAGCCCTTGCAAAAACATCGTGATCATCGTCGCCTGCACACGACTGGCCAAATCGTAGAGGGCCTCGACCTGTTCAAGCACAGGATCGAGTTGCGCGGCCGTCACGAAATCCGTCGCCCCGCTCGTTCGTAAACTTGCAAGAGTCGAGCTGATGATCGGAACCCGCTGACGGACCTCTTGAAGAAATTCTTCGTCAAGTTTGTCAAGGTCAGTCAAAATATGCTCTACATCGGCAACGTCAAGACGATCGCCTTCCCGCTCAGCTCGCTGGATCACCGCCTCCAGCACATCGCGGGCAGGCTGCATCGACCTGGCGCGCGCCTGCTGGAGAGCCCGGAGTGCCTGTATGAGCGGCACATTGGAAATGACGGCGATGGGAGCCTGCGCATCAATAGATTTAGGGGGTTGCGTAATGATCGTGGGAAGAACCTCCTGAGGCTCGCTGACCGTTTCTACTGGTACATCCTCGGGTCTGCTTCGTTGATCCTCTTGCTCTCCTGCTAAACGACGCACAGCCAGACTGATCCGATCCAACCCCTCCTGAAGCGACTGAAGGGCTGCCGTCACCAGAGGTGGTTCTTGGTGTTCCACATCGTGGAGAATCGACAGCAGATTTGAGGCCATCTGTTCTATCGTCTTGAGCTGCGCCGTCGATGCAGATTTTGCAAGATTCGTAATGCCGTGTAAGAGAATACCGTACAGCTTCGGACGCACCGTCCCATTGGCTCCCCCAGCGATCTGTTTCACCGCCATCCGAATTTGAGCCAGCCACTGATGGGCTTCAAGAGCGAATAGCCCGATGACCTCTTTTTCAAAACTGGCATCCGAGAGATCTTGCGCGAGGGGGCGATCTACAGCTCGATGCCCTTGCGACAATGGCGTGCTCCCCTCGTCAGACAGATGAGTCCTGGACTCGACGGCGCCTTGAATAGAGCTTGCAAGAGCGTCCAAGCCCTCCAAGAGCAACGTAAACCGATCGGATGCCACGGGAACAACTTCAGCTGCCTTTACACGCATCTCCTCTGGGGGAAACGAGACACGTGCAACGTCGGGCGGTTGGAGTGTTTCTACGATAGACACCAGCGGGGTAAGACGCAGATCGATCTGCCGTCCCTCCTGGCCGGCGATCGAATTGCCTTCGATCAACACGACTGGGCGGAGCGGATAGCGCATATTGATGCGCATGACTGATCCGACCTCTCCGGTGCTCAACCGCACCGAGGTGCCCAGCGGATATGCCGATAGCTGTTGGACCAGTGCTTTGACGATCTCGCGAGGGAACGCTGTCCGTTCCACGGCCAACAATTCACGAACCGCTTCATGTGGAAGGAATCGGCGGCGGTACCCGCGCGGGCTCACAAGGGCATCAAAAATATCCACCACACCGATGATCTGGGCAAACTCGCTGACTTGCCGCCCTTTCAGTTTTTTTGGATACCCCTGTCCATTCCACCGTTCATGTGCCTGGCTCACCACCTGCGCCAACCAGTCATATTTCTCACCGGCTTTCTGAATCGTTTGATACCCGAGCTCAGGATGCCGTTCAATGAGCGCCCGCTCCTCCACGGTCAACCGACCAGACTTTGTGATCAACGATTGCGGGACGGCAAAGAGCCCAATATCGTGCAGGAGCCCTGCAAAGGTTAGTCGTTCCAGCTCTTTCCCATGATAGCCCAACCCGGCACCGACCTTGGTCGCCAGAATCCCGACATTCACGAGGTTCGTAATCAGAGGAGGACCTTCCAGGCCACTCAGAGCCTGAACGAGCAATTGGTCATTGTTTTTGACCGCCTCTGCAATTCCCGTGGCCAGGGCAGACAAGGCCTCCATGTTGAGTGGCTCTTGCCGCTGGACCGCAAGAGCCACCCCCGTTAGTTGTTCCTGCGCAAAGCGATACCAATCCGTCATATTCGGCTCGCTCACCACAAACTGTTGCCCCTGTGAAATATTCGACGGTCCACCGATGACCTACCAAGCAACTGGTCAAGCCGTTCGGCCCCCTGACTCTGTTCGTAGAGACCTGGTAACGTCTCTCCTGCAACCACATTGGCCTAACGCTTGGCGGTTCCTACCCGTTTCTCACTATACCAGGGTTAAGGCATTTCCGTTTCGACCTGCAAGGGAGAGATTAATATTGTCTCTCGTGCGACGTTCCCCGGATAGGCATCTACTTTATTGTCGCCCACTCGCGTACTTTGATATAACTTCTTGATATGATCCGATCTCTTTGGGGTCCTTCGCGGTACTCTTCTCAACGGGCGTGGGCGTATTCGTGAGCGGCCCGATCCGCTGAACGAGCCGGTCATCGATCTGTGTGACCTGTTCGATGGCTCCGGCGAAGAGACATTGATCACAGAGCGCATTAATGACCCTTCCGATCCCCCTGCTCTGTTCAAAAATACTTGCGATCGCCTCTTTCGTAAATACGTCTGTCCGATCGGTCACCGCCTCCATGCGTGCCGCGATATATGCCGTCGTCTCCTCCGACGTGAACGGGCCCAGATGGGTTCGCACCGCAATCCGCTGGTTCAATTGCGGGATATCTGCAACGAGGCCACGCAATTCCGGTTGGCCGATCAGCACAACAGTCAAGAGATATCGATCGTTGAGTTGGAAATTCGTCAGCAAGCGGAGCTCTTCAAATCCGTTAAGGCTTTCAATCGCTTGCGCTTCATCCACCACCAACACAGAGCTGACCCCGCGCTGCTCATTGAGTTGCAGACGTTCATTGAGCATCTGTAATCGCGCGGCCTTCGATTGCACCAGTCCGAGTCCAAACTGAGCTAACACTTCGTCCAACAATTCGGAAGGGGACAACGCGGGATTGGCGACGAGCGCGACATCATATTGAGCAGGCGACAGCCCGACGATCAGTCGACGGCTCAACAACGTTTTCCCACACCCGATATCGCCTGTGAGGAGGAGTATCCCCTTGCGGGCCTGAATCCCGTAATTCAGCCATCTATGTGCCGCATCATGCTGAACGCAGGGGACATAAAATCGGGGGTCCGGCACATTGTCGAACGGAAGGGCCCGCAGCCCCCAGTAGCTCGTATAGTCATCTTCAAATTTCATGGGGCGCACCAGTGGGAGGGAACAACTCCACCATAAGCTTCGACGAACATCTTTGCGGAATTCTGATACGACCATTAGGAATGGCTGACAGGGAGCAACTGACCGATTGCAGCACGCTGGGTCCGCCCATGCTCCACCCATTGTCTGACGGCTTCACCCATCTCACGTAGTCGCATCTTCACAGATTCAACCCGCGTGGCAGCGACACGCACTCGACGTTGAGCCGCCACAGTCAGCAGACTCTGCAAACCTGTCAAAAACAATACAGCCGAAGCCGCATTCACCTGCTGCGCCTCTTTGCGCAGATGCACGACGTCTTGAAGCGAGTCTTCGAGTGCTGCCTTCTGTAAGGAAGCCTCCCCCCCCATCATCGTAAGGGCATTCACTTTCTTGAAGATCTCGGGCACTCGCTCGTCAATTGTCTTCAGAAACATCTCTTCCGCTTCAGCCACCCGCGCAAGATATCCATGGATGACCGCGGCATCGATACGTTCGACACCGGCCTGAATCTGTTTCTCCATCTCCTCGATCAGATTGCGGATATGATTACGTCCTGAGGCGATACCGGATGACTGGTTTTCTAGAAGTCCCTGAAGCGCCAGCACAAACGTCCCGGGTGAGAGACCTGTAGACACCGTCGCTCCATCCGCACTGCTCCTGCCCCCGTCAGGGGAAAGACTTGTTGCGCGGGTTAATTCAGTCTGGATCTGCCCCAGCTGCCTACAGATTGCGAAGAACGCCTGAACCGAAGACGCCTTACGGGGATCTTTGAGAATTTCTATCAAAGGAAACGCTGCAAGACAGGCATCCATAATGTCGCGCAGATTAATCGTCGCGGCAGACTCACCGAGGTTCGTCACTCCAACCAACATCGTGTCGATCAGTTCTGCATACCGGTCCGGCGCCGGCCCCTGCTCGAGCTCGTCAAGCGCAACATGAAGGTTCTGGAGCCATTCATGGGCTTCCTCAACAAATAGATCGACCAGTTCTTTCTGAAAATTGTCCGTCGAGCCGGCAGCCATGCATCAGTCCTTCATGACAGGGGCTGTCTCTTCCCACTCCTCAGCTGAGAAGCCCATCCTGCAATCTCGCCAAGCTTGGCCGCCACCTCTTCAAATCGCTTAGTGGCAAGCCCGGACGCTTGTTCAGCTTCAAATACGCGCCTCGCCAAAAGGCTATTGCGTTCCCGTTCTGCCTGAAATAGGGCTTCAATCTCCTGGACTTTCTGCGAGGCAAGCTGGGCCTCAGTGAGACGAACGCCAAGGTCCTTATTTCTTTCCTGTTCAGCAGCGAGAGCTTGTGACAATTCCTGAGTCCTGGCAACCTCGCCTTCCAGCTCAGTCATGTGCTGCGCCAATTGCAAACCTGTCTGCCGCTCGGTATACAGCGCAGCCTCCAGTTCAGGAACACGATTCACATTCATCTGCAGATCCGCCAGACGCGTCGCCTGTTGCACTGCACTTTCGCGTTCTTTCTGAAGGGCTCCCTCCAGTTCCCATACCCGCCTGCCCAGAGCTTCCGCTGCGGATGCTTGATTCTTGGCCTCGATCGTCCGCTCTCGCTCAATCTGGATGAGGGATTCAAGTTCTTGTATCCGCGCGGATACCCTCTCGGATTCCGCAAGTTTCTTTTTGAGTTCCGTAGCCTGCTCCCGCTCCAAGGCCGCTATCGACTCAAGTTCCTTGACACGAGCTAACGGTCCTTCGAGTGGTACGACTCGCTGAGTACCCACTGTCGCTTGATCTCCTTCAAGCCGTGGTTCCCCCTCCAATGGACTCAGCCGCGGGATGGCCTGTCGATAGGCATCCGTCTGCTCATCGCTCACACGTGACCGTTGAAAGAGTTCGACGGATTTGACCGCTTTGTCCAAGTTCGTCGGCTTGGGCACAGCCGTACCTTGACGCTTGGCCAACAATTCGAGCGCGCGATCCTTGAGAGCCGTGCCCTGAAACGGCTTTTTCAAAACCCCATCCGCATGACAGGATTCAGCCTGCTTCGTCACCTCATCATTGACAATGCCGGAGATCAAGAGCACCGGTGTGTTCGCCAGGGCGCTCTGTGCACGCACAAACGCGCAGACCTCATAGCCACTTTTATCCGGCATGATCACGTCGGTTACGACTAGATCAGGCGTCTCCTTGGCCAAATACGCCAAGGCCTCTTCGCCGTTTGCTGCAAGCGTGACTCCAAACCCTGCCTCTGTCAGCAACCGTTCGGCAACCTTCCGGACTGCAATACTGTCGTCGGCAATCAAGACATTTGGCATAGCAAATTCCTTCCCCCAGTGCCCCTTAACGACTGACGGCATCCTGTCTCGATTGCCCAAGCCGTTGTAAGGCTATGATATCCTCACTTTCCCCGCCTGCTGTGACCACATTAGATATGTTGACAGTTTCTTTGCCGAGGGATGCGACCGCAATGCTCGCCCCATGGCAACCTTCGATCAGCTGAAGCTCTACATAGGTATTCCTCTTCGCCTCCGATCTCCATCATAGCGATAGCGCGAAGCATTTCCCTGAATGGCTCTATCGGTGCGCGAATTTGAGTGTAGCCATTCATTCGCTATTAGCAAGCAAATCAACAATTTCGACAACTCTTTCTCCCAGTACGCCATGGACGATTGGGGTTCGCGAGCGAGGTATCATCAACCAGGAGACATAATGCTTCTGCATACCTCAGGTACAACCACGTAAATAGAGACCCTGTGAAACCCGGGTGGGAGAGTGGATGCTGCAGAGATTGACTGCTCAAAGGGAACGGGATATCCGAGACTCGCGGCATTCCTTAGAATACCGGCCTCTAGCTATTCGGATCCCGCTACCATAAGAACTCCGGTTGATTTTGCGGCTAGCCATCCAACGGGCGAAGACAAACAGCATATCGCTGAGGCGATTGAGTAACACCAGAGATTGAACTCTCCGGAATTTGCTACAGGGAACTTCTTCGACCTTCACATACAGGATAGATCAAATCCATGCTCAGATATTTTTCAAGATGATCAGCCCAGCGATCCAGTTCAGCGCCTAATTGTGTTGTGACCAGTTGAGACTTATGGAGTGAAATGGGTAAAAGTCCCTTCCGGCCACGCACACGGTTCAGCCAACTCCTGCGGAACTCTGCCTGATCGAATAGACCATGGATGCTGGTCCCCCAGACACGACCATTCTCGCTCGCAGCGCCTTCGTCACCCGTTACGTCGCCTTCCAAAATTTCAGATGCTTCAATCTGAAAACAGGGATTGGCAGTTCCACGACTCGTGTATCCCATGTGGATTTCATAACCTCGGACCGGCACAGCCTGTTCCATATTATGAAGCAGCGAGGTGGCCCGGACTTGTCGGCAGATCTTTGGCGCATCGAGTTCCGTCACTACATCAAGAACCCCTAATCCTCTGGACGCTCCTCCACCCTCTAAACCCTTTGGATCAGCGATCTCTTGTCCAAGCATCTGGTATCCCCCACAGATCCCAACCAACTCACCTCCTCTCTCCATGTGCAATTGCAAGGCTGACGGGAATCCAGCGGTCACAAGATAATTGAGATCTTCGAGCGTGTTCTTGCTCCCAGGAAGAATCACCACGTCGGCCCCGCTGAGATCATCCCGGGAAACAGCAAACCGGAGCGCCACATCCTTCTCAGCCGATAACGCATTGAAGTCGGTGAAATTGCTCATGCGAGGGAGCAAGACTACGGCCACGTTTGTGAGATCAGGCTTAAACTGAACCGATCGTGAATGAGTCAGATCCAGGCTATCCTCTTGATCTAATCGAAGATCGCGCAGATAGGGAATGACCCCTAAGACTGGCAAACCTGTACGTGCCTCAAGGATACGGACACCGTCTTCAAACAGTCGGCGATCTCCGCGGAACTTATTCACGATCACACCGCGCACATGGTGACGTTCATGAGGCGCCAATAAATCAAGCGTTCCGATGATCTGCGCGAAGACTCCGCCTCGATCGATATCCGCTACCAGCAGGACTGATGCCTCGGCCAACTCGACAACCGGCCAATTTACAATGTCCCGGTCACGGAGATTGATCTCTGCAGCACTCCCTGCCCCCTCGATGACGACACATTCGTACTCGCCGGCCAATCGCGAATAACATTCTCGAACAATGTTGAGCAGCATCTCCTTTCTCTCAAAGTATGCCAGCGCATCCAATGCCTCATAGACCTTTCCTTTCACCACCACCTGTGATCGCGAATCGGACTCGGGCTTCAACAGAATCGGGTTCATGTCCACCGTCGGCTCGATGCCACAGGCCTGGGCCTGCAACGCTTGCGCTCTGCCGATCTCCCCGCCATCGAGGGTGGCGAAAGAATTCAATGCCATGTTCTGCGCTTTGAATGGTGCAACCCGCAGACCTTTTCTGAAGAGAAGCCGGCAGAGCCCGGCAACGACGAGGGTTTTCCCCACATCGGAGCCGGTTCCAAGCACGGCAAGAGCGTTAGTCTGGGCTCTGTGAACCATCATAGGCCTCTCATGCGGCGGGATGAAGCGCTGCGTGCATGCCAACGTTTGTACCGAACCAGCCCTTCTTTAACGGCGGTCTCAATCACTCGTCCGACCAGTTCACCGAGAATCGTATGGGTACCGCTGTATCGCTGAGAAGGTCCCTCTCCACTCACCACCACCACCGCATCTGTTCCCGTTCCCGTCGCTCCCGAGCGGCCAGTCCAACTCTTCACCTTGGCCTGTAACAGGGCAGCCGTCTTGGCTTCGGTCGAAACCTGCACCATCCCGACCATTGCCGAAGCGGATAGGCGAGCATTGGTCACAAGGATCACATTGATCGTGCCGGGATGAGCCCGCCTGTTGGTAAGCGGTCTCGATGTTGCCGATTCCCCTGCCCGGACGGCATTGGCTGTTCCGACTGTCACAAATGCTTCAACCCATATTTGGTCCGAGGCCGCTCGGATGGCAATCAAATCTGTGAGTGACACGGCTGTCATGAGACCGACGAATTTCTCTCGTATACCAAGCGAGGAGGCCAGCTTGCCCAATGTTCTGGAAGGATCGGCGCATCTGGCAAATGCACCAGCACCACAAGCATCCCGGCCAATTGGGTCGTTCGCCACTTGATGGTTCAAGATATACCTGGCCCGTGTGATCCCACCGGCCCTGGGAGCCGAGGAGAGAACGGAGCGGAGATTTCCCAGATCGACGATGAGCGTCTTTTGTCTGACACTAAAGGCGGTCTGCATTGCAGGCTTAGTAGGCCGCTTCATGACTACCTTGCCTTCACGCATGAGCCAAGGGCTAAGAGTAATCGTTGATTTTGTTTGGAAGTCCTGATCGCGACACGAATCATCTGCGTCGTCAGACCCGGCAATGTCGAGCAGTCGCGGACGAGCAGCCGCTCGGAAGCCAATCGGTCAGTCACCTGGCCGGCGCTCGTCCAGGCAGGAAGGCCGATCAGGACAAAATTCGCGGCTGATGAATAGACTTGTAGACCAGGCAAGGAGCGAAGCCCGCGCACGAAACGCGACCGTTCATTCTCCATGAACACACGGCTTTTTTTCGCATAGCTCTGATCCTGTAATACCGCGCAAGAGGCTTCCTGAGCCAAAGAGTTGACCGACCAGGGCGGCTGACGTTCTTTCAGAAGATCCACCACCTTGCTTGGCCCAATCAGGTAACCGATCCGAAGCCCCGGCATGGCATAAAATTTTGTCAAACTGCGCAGCACCACCATCCGGGGATGCTCTTTCAACATAGAAACGACAGACTGTTCTGGACTGTAGTCGATAAAAGCTTCGTCGACGATCAACCAGCCCTGTTGCCGCTCGACAGCTATAGCAAGCTGACACATAGCCTGCCGATTCATGAGTTGACCGGTCGGATTATTGGGATTGCATAGAAATACGGCATCGAATTTTGATCGTTTGGCAGAAAGCCGTGCCAGAACTTCTTGTAACGGAGGGCGGAAGCGCTGCTGTCGCTTTGCATGAACGTACTGCACCACGCTCCCCGCACCCATCAGCGCAGACGCATACTCTTCAAACGTGGGACCGATAATAAGCGCAGATTTGATCGCAAGCGCGCGGGGCAATAGATGAATCAATTCACTCGAGCCGTTTCCAACCAGAATCATGTCTGGATCCATGCCACACCGTAGCGCCAATTTTTCCCTAAGCTGCCGGCAATCGGGGTCCGGATAGTGCACGATCTGCTTAAGTGCCGAGCGGATTGCACGGAGTCCGGCCATAGAAAAACCCAGCGGGTTGATGCATGCGCTAAAATCAATGATCTGCTCGACGGGAACTCGTTGTTGCTGAGCAGCCTTGTAGACATTCCCGCCGTGAATGGGTTGCGTCATTTCCTCACCATAGAAGCCACCCCACACCGAGCAAAACTCCTGTGAGACTTGTCCAGAGCATGAGGGTAAGCGCCATGCCAATGTGAACCCTCGTCAGAGGCTGATGAGGATCGCCAAGGCATGGGCGTTCAACTGGAAGACCATCATAGCGATTGATCCCGCCCAGTTGAACTCCGAGCGCTCCGGCCATCGCGGCTTCCGGACGCCCGCTGTTCGGACTTGGATGCCGTCCCCCGTCACGAAGCAGGATCTGCCAGGTGCGTTGCATTGCAGGCCACGAACGAGAAACAACTCCTGCTGAGAGAACCAGGAGGAGCGCCGTGATTCGGGCAGGAATAAAATTTGCCGCATCATCCATCCGTGCCGAGGCCCAACCGAACCAGCGGTATCGGTCGTCCAAATGGCCGATCATCGAATCCAACGTGTTGATGGCCTTATAGGCCAACGCCAATGGGGCTCCTCCGAGGACCAGATAGAACAAGGGCGCCACAATTCCGTCAGCTGTACTTTCCGCAATCGTTTCCACCGTTGCACGGACGATATCGGTTTCATCCATCTCTTCCGTATCGCGTCCGACAATCTGAGCGACCGCCGTTCGCGCCTCCGCCAAGGAAACGGATTGAAGCGCCTGTTGCACAGCCACGACATGGTCGATAAGATCGCGCGCCGCGAGAGTGGTCCAGGCCAACAGCACCGTGGCGGCACTTCCCCACAAGGGATCGATCGAGCTGCCGAGCCAGATAAGCATCGTGGCTGCCACATAGACTCCAGCCGGCAAGATGACAGCCAACAATACCCCTGCCAGGCGTTGCTGAGCAGCCGATAGAAGAAGTCGGTAGACGCAACGGTCGCACCAATCGACGAGGCTCCCCATCCAACGCACCGGATGTGGAAACCACCGAGGGTCTCCGACCGCAGCGTCCAAAAGACAGGCCACTGCTAATTCGCCTCCGGTCATCGAAAGAGCACCACAGGAACGATCATCACAAACAGAATCTCTGCGATCTCGTTGGTCGCCCCTAGCAAGTCACCCGTGACGCCGCCGAACATACGATGAAACCAGGCTGTCAAGACGCGAACGAGAGCTGCGCCAATGAGAAGTGACCCCAAGGCCGCCCATGGCCCCAGCAACAGTGTCAACGTCAGCCCTGCTGTGATGGTTGCCGCACACAAGTGTTGCCAGGACACATGCGAGAGAAACGGTTGGGCCAGTCCTCCTTCAGGCCTTGCATAGGCTACATGGAACGCCCCCACGACCATCGCCCATCGCCCGACCACAGGCATACCTATCAGTATCCCGATGTGTTCGCCAGCCGGTATGGCGTTGAGCCCGGCGTAGCGCAAGCCAAGCGCGAGAAACAGCCCTGTCGCACCGATTGCGCCAATGTGCGCATCCTTCATAATCGCCAGGCGCGCGTGGACGGTTCGCCCGCCTGCCAGACCGTCTACCATATCGGCAAGGCCGTCCTGATGAAGGCCGCGCGTAATGGCGACAAGCAGAATGATCAATACGATATTCGTAACCTGGTAGGAGAAGACCTGCGCCAAGGCCATATCTGCTGCGGCCAGCAAGGCCCCAAGCAGGCAGCCGACTGCTGGATACCAGCTCATGGAGGCGGCCAACTCCTTGGGCTTGGCATCGTGCGTGGAAGGGCTGAGGGGAATGGCCGTCAGGAACTGCCAGGCAAACAGAAACGTTCGCAACATCGCGGTCATGTATGACGCTCTGACACGCCTGCTTCGTCGAATGTCGCCATCTCCGTGAGAATCTTGATCGCCCCAAAGACCAAACTCATGCCCAGACAGGCGCCAGTGCCTTCTCCCAGACGGAGGTCGAGATCGAATAGCGGCCTCAAGCCAAGGTGATTAAGTACCGCCTGATGACCTCGTTCGACTGACTGATGTGACGCAATGAGATAGTCTTTGCAGCGCGGTTGCAGACTCACGGCAATCAAGGCTGCGGCCCCGGCGATAAACCCATCCAACACAATTGGAATGCGAGCCGCCGCTGCGCCAAGTATCAGCCCAGCCAGCCCACCGATTTCCAATCCGCCCACTGAGGCGAGCACCTCCATCGCGTTCGATGAATCCGGTCGATGGAGAGCGAGCGCACGCTGAATCACGGTGATCTTCCGTGCATGACTGACGTCGTCGATCCCCGTTCCTCGTCCAGTTACTTCTGACACTGGCCGGCCGGTCATGACGGCGGTAATTGCCGAACTGGCAGTTGTATTCCCGATTCCCATCTCTCCGGTCCCGATTAATCCGATTCCCTGCTGAGCAGCTTCGGTCGCCAATTCGATCCCAACCTGTACTGCCTGCTCCGCCTGGGCGTGACTCATTGCCGAGTCCACCAGCAAATTCCTCGTGCCAGACATGATTTTTTTGTGAATGAGCCCTGGAGCCGCTTCAAAGTCAAAACTGACCCCGATGTCTACAACGCGAACCTCGATGCCGACATGGCGCGCGAGCACATTGACTCCGGCGCCACCGCGCAGAAAATTCAAGACCATTTGAGGCGTCACAGCGGATGGATAGGCGCTCACTCCTTCAACCGTCACTCCATGATCGGCGGCAAAGGTAAAGACCGCTCCTCGGGGGACCGCCGGTTTCATCTCACCCGTGATCATGACGTAGCGCGCAGCCAACTCTTCCAGTCGTCCCAGACTACCAATGGGTTTCGTCAATCGATCAAGCCGCGCCTGCGCCTGCGTCAAGAGTCGGAGGTCGGTCGGCTGAATCTGGTCAATGGTTTCGCGAAACAACATCCCTCTTACCCCTCTTACTTCAATTTCAATGGAAGACCACTGACCACCAAATAGACTTCATCTGCCTCTGCCGCCACCTGTTGATTGACCCGTCCGGCCAGATCGCGAAATCCCCGGACGGCTTTCGTCGCCGGCACGATACCCAGACCCAATTCGTTACTTACGATCACGACACGAGCCTTCGTCCTCCTGATCGCCAGGAGCAGAGCTGCCGTCGCATCAGTAATAACTGAATCCCCCAGACGCCGCCCCTTCATATTGCTCAACCATAACGTGATACAGTCGAGCACAACTGATTGATAGTTATCACCATTGCTTATAAACCATTTCTCGATTTCTATAGGGACTTCCGATGTCTCCCAATCAGATGAACGTGCGGCCTGATGCCGTTTGATCCGGACTTTCATTTCGCGATCGAAGGCCTGCCCCGTCGCCACAAATGCTCTCGACCCTCTCTGACCAGCCAGATCGAGCGCAGCCTGGCTCTTGCCTGACGCTGCACCGCCGAGTACGAGAATCAGCTTCGATCGCTGCCTGTGCGTCTTCTTCATTCGATCAGCCCATGGCCTTCTTCACATCACGTTCCCATAGAAATTCCGGTTCCCCCTGAGTCTTGGCAGCCCAACGGGCCAGAACAAACAACGCATCACTCAGACGATTCACAAACTTAATATTCATCCCATCGACTGGCTCCTCACGCGAAAGATGCACACATACCCGCTCCACCCGACGGCACACCGTCCTCGCCTGATGCAAAAAACCCGATACCTTTCCCCCTCCAGGCAGAATAAACTCTTTGAGCGGAGCCAGGTCTTTTTGACAACGGTCAATGATCTTTTCCAGTTTGGTGACATCTTTCTCTGTCACCTGAGGCATGTTCTTGAATTCCTGGCCAGGGGCTGTCGCAAGAATTCCTCCAAGATCGAAGAGCTTATTTTGTATCCATTGAAGATCATCTTCGAGTTGATCTGCCTGTGCGTGGCGCCCTGCCATCTCAGCATTCATCACCCGCACGACCCCGACCACCGCATTTAATTCATCGAGGGTGCCGTAGGCCTCGACTCGCAGACTGTCCTTCCACACCTGCTGTCCCCCGGCCAGCCTTGTTTTTCCCGCGTCCCCGGTTTTCGTGTAGACTTTCGTGATACGCATCCTGCCTCCCCTGCTGTTCCCTTACTGAGCAGCGCTTAGTCGACCCTGCTGCGAGGTCCTTACGGTCGGCTGTTCATTGAAGTACCGAAACATCACATGCAGCAACGCCTGAGAAATCTCTCTGGGATGGCACTCATCACTATTGCAGAATACCGAGATCGTCGTCTTTCTATCGCAGAGTACCGGCACATGAGTGACGACGACCGCATATCCGGGTCCACCCCCTTCATGACCAAAATGCGGACCAAACGTTGGATCCGTTTCTCCGGCGATCCCTAGCCCATAACCAATCTTGTTAGCTGAGGATTGGCCCGGCACCGGAATCAATTGCACCATTTCGGTGAGATTATTGGCATCGAGCAATTCACCAGCAAACAGACTGTGAAGAAATCGGCTCACGTCTGCCGCTGGTGAAGCCAGAAACCCATGCGCAACCCACCCAGGGTCATACCACTCCCGAACGTCAGTTGCTGCACCGGACGGATCGAGAAACCGGCTGTATCCCGGTGTCAACGACTTGAACTCCTCGGAACGTTGCACAACCGCTGTCTCTGCCAAGTGAAGAGAACCAGTGATCTCAGAATGAATGACCGACGCTAAAGGCTGACCGGTCGCAACTTCAACAATCCTGCGCAAAACCATGTACCCAATATTGGAGTACCGCCAACCTTGACCAGGATCAGCCACCGCATCATTCGTACAGGTATATTCGATAAATTGCTGATAGTTCCATGGATCGTTGCGGTCTCTGATGGCCTGCCCATACAGCGGTAATACGCCATAATCCGGCAAGCCGCTTGTGTGGTTCAACAGCTGGCGTATCGTCGCGGATCGCGCGAGTTCGATTTCAGGAAGCCAACGATTCAATCGATCCTCTAGCGTAAGCACCTTTCGCTGCGCGAGTCTCAGCACCACGACTGCGATAAATGTCTTGGAGATGCTCCAAATCGGGAAACGACTCTCCACCCTCATGGGCCTCGTGCCGTCGAGATCCTCAAAGCCAGCGGCTAGGACGACCGGCCCTCTGTGCTGACATATCGCAGACACCACAGCGCCGGAAATATGTTGTCGATGGATGTGATCTTCCAGTGTCCCTTGCAGCAGGGACGTCAGCGCGTGATCCCGCATTATCTTTTCCCATACGTTGGATCCGTTGGAGTGAGTGCCATCTTGCTTCCCCAGAACTCATGGTGGATGACTTGTTCAACTGGAATCCTGCTTCGCCACCCGGCCGTTTCCAGCTCTGGCCGCACCGCGAAGTCTGAGACATAACCAAGACAGAGATAGGCCAATACTTTGACCGGCCTCGGAATACCCAGCACCTGCTTCAAGGCTCCATGGTCAAGAATGCTGACCCACCCAACCCCAATACCTTCGGCACGTGCTGCCAGCCAGAGATTTTGAATGGCGCAACAGGTGCTATACAAATCCGTATCGCGCACCGTAGAGCGGCCCAACACATGAGGGCCACCACGCTGACGACTGCAGGTCACGCCAATATTGACCGGCGCTTCCTCGATCCCTTCAAGCTTCAGACTCCGATAGAGCGTTGCGCGAGTCCCTTCATACCGCATGGCCGCCTCGGCATTCGTCTTTCGGAAGAGCTGTTTCACTGCACGCTTTGTCGCACGTTCACGGATGACCACAAAATCCCATGGCTGCATGAACCCGACAGACCCGGCGTGATGCGCCGCGGTCAAAACCCTGACAAGGACATCATCTGCAATCGGTTTTCGTAAAAAATTGCGCCGGACGTCCCGCCGTTCGAAAATGACTCGATATACCGCCGCCCGCTCAGGATCGGAAAACTGTCTGTTACCGGAAATACCAGGGCGCTGATTCATACCATATCCCCTGAGCAGAGGCTCATCATCACCGTTATGGGAGCTCTCTCACTCAACATCTGTTGGGCTCATCGGCTTGCTGGAAAACAGTTCGAGCTCGCCCGCAGCAACCATCTTCAGGCACATAGGACAGAGGCAATCTTGAAATCGAGCGGCAATCCAGTCCATCTGCTGTTCGGTAATCCCACCTTTTCCACACCAACATTGATACCCGCCACACTCGAATGTCTGGCGGCAGTTCTCACATGTCTTGTCAACCGGGCCCCTCAAAATTCAACTCCCGGTTGGGCCTTGATGCCTTTTCGAAATGGATGTTTGGTCTGCTTCATCTCGGTAACAAGATGTGCCTCTTCGATCAACTCCTCCTTGGCACCACGGCCGGTAATCACGACATGCTGCATGAGAGGCCTGGCACGAAGGACCGGCAATACGTCTTCAACTCGCACATAGTCATGCTGGAGAGCGATATTGAACTCGTCGAGAATGACCATGGCGTAGGATGCGTCCTTCAGAAATTCGCACGCCGCCATCCAAGCCTTTTGCGCAAACGCTGTGTCGCGCTCCCGATCCTGTGTTTCCCAGGTATACCCTTCACCCATGCGCAGAAAGGTGACGCGCTCGCCGAAAGACTTGAGTGCCCGTTCCTCTGCCGTATCGATCGCCCCCTTGATGAATTGCACCACCGCCACCTTCATACCGTGACCTAGACATCGCAACGCCATCCCCAGCGCCGCAGTCGTCTTCCCCTTACCGGCGCCAGTATAGACAATCAACAGCCCTTTCTCTTCTTGCGCCGCCTCGATCCGTCGATCCACCGAGGCCTTCAACCGCTCCATCTTGGCTTTGTGCTCATCCCGCAGGGTCACATCATACCCCCGGATCTCACAGATAAATCGCTGCTTGTTCGGCGCGCAGAGGCGACCAACGAGTTCGCGACCTGTGGCTGGCTGGCAAAATGCAGATGGGTGTATAGCGCCATCGTATTGCCGAGACTGAGCCCATCCTGCCCCTTCTGATTTCCCTGCGCATCACGAAGCGCACAGGCATAGTTGGGTAGTCCCTTTGGAACCATCGTAGAGTAATGAAATTCATGCCCGCGCACGATCGTGCCGGATGCTCCAAGTACGCAGTCCCGTGAGAGTTCCACTGTCCTATACCCCAGAGTCAGATTCGACTTCTGCATAACCATTTCTGCAGGAAACAATCCGACCATGTCATACGCTGTACCAGCGAAGTCGCGGATGGCTTGTGTGAGATACATCATCCCTCCACATTCCGCATAGATCGTCCCACCCCGCTCGGCAAATTGCCTGATCGCCGTTCGCATGGTGACATTCCCTGCCAACGCGGCGGCATGTAGTTCCGGATAGCCCCCGCCGAGGTACAACATATCCACGTTGGGCAGCACCGGATCGTTCAAGGGAGAAAATTTCACTAATTCCGCCCCTGCTGCTTCAAGCAACTCTAGATTGTCTGGATAGTAAAAGCAAAATGCCTGATCTTGCGCGACACCGATGCGAACCCGATGAGGCATGAGGCAATTCTGATCCTGCTCAGCTCTTACCCCTAACGCCTCACCCCTCACGGATTGAGCAAGTGCCTCGATTCGATTCAGATCGATCGTCTCTGCTGCTGCCTGACCCAAACGGCCATAGAGCTCGCCCTTCCCCTCTTCCATGGCCATCACAAGTCCCAGGTGACGATCGGTGATCGTCACCTCCTGGTCTGGCCGAAGATAGCCTACGACCGCTACATCAGTTTCTTGCTCCACCGCTTCCTTGAGCAGCTTGTAATGTCCTTCACTGCTGATTCGATTGAATAGTACGCCGGCAACATGAAGTGCCGGGTCGAACTTTGCATACCCCGACACCATGGCTGCAGCAGAGCGGGCCATGGCGCTTCCATCGACGACGAGTAACACCGGTGCATCCAGTTGCTTCGCCAATTCAGCCGTACTGCCCATCTCGCTCACCGGTGAACTCCCGTCGAAGAGGCCCATCATCCCTTCGATGATGGAAAGGTCCGTATCAGTTGCGGCTCGCGTAAAGATGCCTCGATTGACGTCCGCCTCTAACATCCAGCCATCCAGATTCCGCGACGGACGTCCGGTGACGGCAGCGTGATGGCTTGGATCGATAAAGTCTGGTCCCACCTTGAATGACTGGACCCGATGGCCCCGAACTCTCAGGGCTGCCAAGATCGCCAAAGTGACCGTCGTCTTGCCGACACCGCTATGGGTGCCTGCTATGACCAATCGTGGGAATCTCATCTTGATCGTGCATGCATTAGTATGTGAACTTCACGCCACCATACACCGATCGGATTGGTGTGCCAAAGTAGAGAATCTCCTCATATTCTTCGTTCAAGAGATTATCGACCCGGCCGAAGGCTTGCCAATTCTTCGTGACATCATAGGTTGCTGAAACATTGATAACTCCAAAGGACCCTTGCCGTTGGTTCGGCGTATTGGCCGTATCATTGTTGCGAGCTCCCACGAATCGATAATCCACATTGATTCGGATAGAGTCGATTGGCTGATAGATTACGCCAAGATTCGCCTGATCATAGGGCCATCGCGGAAGTCTGGTGTTTTCTGGACGGCCTGGCACCCCATACGCTCGTGTGACCGTCATCGTATACTGCCCCCGTAACTCGAGCCCCTTAATGAGTTCATATTTGAAACTCATTTCCCATCCTTCCGTTTTTGCCGATGCGATATTCACGGGGCAGAAACCGAAAGAGGAGGCCGGGCAGCTGGAGCTAGGGACCGACAGAAACGTGATTAGATTGTCAAAGTGATTCCAGAAATACCCGACACTCAGTTTCAGTCTGTCCTGAAACAGGTTCTGATCGACTCCTACATCCGCACTCTTGCTCTTTTCTGGCTGGAGATTTGGATTTCCAAACCCCTGGAAGAAGAGATCGTTCAGCGTGGGGGCCTTGAAACCAGTCCCATAACTCGCACGAATCTTCGTGCCAGTTTCGGTGTGCAAGTAACCGCCGGTCAACCGATAGGTGGTCGCATCTCCAAAAACATTGTAGCTATCCTGGCGAAACCCGCCTGTGAACAAAACGCGATCGAACAGATTGACTTGGGCTTGAGCAAAGCCAGCATTCGATGTGAGCAGTCTATTGGGTGACGCGGAGCCATAAAATCCAGAGGCCTCGCCTTGTTCTTGACGAAATTGATAACCGGCTGTGAGAAGGAGCTCCTTCCTCACTTGAAAATTGTGCTGCCATTCCAGCCGCTGGTTGAGGGTGTCTAGATTTGTCGAAAATGGAGTAAAGCACGAATCAAAATTAGGGAAACAGGAAGTGGGGCTGGCAATGATGGGCTGTCCTGTATTAACGTTGAATCCGGCGGTTCCACTATTGGCGATTAATTGTTCATTCGCCTGTGCCAGTGTGAGCTTCTGGTTCCACCACGACGTAATCGGCTGGTCATACGTAGCACTGATAATCAGATTTCGATTTGACTGTTTTGCGCCGAACACGTCTGCCGGAGCACCACTGTCGGCAAACCCATCGAAGTTCAGATCCGAGTTATACCAACGAAGGTTGAACTCCAAGCGACCATCCTTTGGCAATGAGATGCCGAGCTTTCCAGAAGCTTGCCAGTTATGGAAACCGTCTCGCTCGTATGCTCCGCGTCGATAATCGATCGCGGAAAAGCTGCTGGTGTCCCAGCGAGAGAGTGAAGCAGAAATGTCAACGGGCCCTTTACTACCGGACGCCTGGACACCTTCACGGATGGAGGCAAAGGAACCATACTCAACGAAGGCACTTGACGAAATCTTGTCGGTTCCCCTCTTGGTATAGATATTGATGACTCCGCCGATTGCATCCGACCCGTACAACATACTCTGGGCTCCGCGAATGATCTCAATTCGATCGATATTCTCCGTCGTCAGATTCGCAAAGTCGTAAGCGCCGGTCGTTGGGCTGTTTACAATCACACCATCGATCAACACCATAGTATGTCTGGCAAAAGCTCCGCGCATTTTCACAGAGGCTTCCGTGCCAGGACCGCCGCTTGATGTGGCGAACAACCCCTCTGCAAGGCGCAATGCATCGATGACCGTCTTAATTTTCTTCTTCTCAAGTTCTGCCCCGCTAATGACTTCGACCGCGCTGGTGAGTTGAGTCACCGGGACCGGAGTTTTCGTTGCGCTGACCACAACTTCACGGGTTTCGATAACATCCGTGTCATCAGCGGATGCGACTTCGACGTCCGGAGCAGCATGGGCGGGATAGCTCAGTGCAAACAGAGGAAGTAGACACCACCAGACACGACAAAAACGAATAAACCACGGCATACCAAACCTCCCTTGTGCTCGAAGGGTTGATTCGAATCAACCGCGGGATGGGTCTCCTGACTTGCGGATCGTTGTTCCCCTGCGCCTTCCCATGTGCTGATGCACACAGTGGCACGATGCAGAGTTACTCCCCGCTTACAGTGGCGGCACCGTGATGGACTTGCACCATCTTCCCCGTCACCCGCGTCGCTTCTTCAAAACGCCCTTTCTGAAAAGTTGACCATCCCCGTTGTACCCAACAGCCGAGCCGGGGACATGACCCTGGCTGCCAATATTCTTCACGCCCCTTGACCGATACCAATGAGAAAGGATTGTCTCTTGCGCCTGTTGCAGACAGCTCCCTGCATTATCTTGCCTTCACGTACTCTTTCTGAAAGCCGGCGGATCGAAGGTTCATGCTGCTGAAATCCCATTCAACCGTCAGAATGGCCGACTGGTCCGACGTATGAGACAAGACTCGCTCCCCATTTGCAACTATGAGGCTCGGAGCTTTCCAAAACTCGAGTGTGCGCTCGGCCCCAGTTCGATTGCAGACGATCAGAGGAAGACCGGTTTCGTGCGTGCGAGCCTCCCACTCCCCGTTCGGACCATGGATGCCCGGTCCCCATGAGGCTGGCGATATATAGATCTGTGCCCCGCCAAATCTCAGCGCCCTGGCGATGTTTTGCGTATATGCGTCGCTACACACGAGAATCCCGACTTTGATGCCGTCGCACTCAATTGGAACGGCGTCGTCCCCTGGACTAGACCACGACGAGGAGTCGCTCGCGACATTGAGCTTGCGATGTCGGCCGATGATTTCCCCATGAGTGTTGATCACGAATACCGAATTATAGAGTCGACTCCCATCGCGCTCAGGACATCCGATGAACAATGTGCATTGCAGGTCTTTCACTAACCGGCAGACGCGTTGCATCCATGGATCCGGCTGGGGCTTGATCCAGTCCACCCCAATCAATCGAGGGAACTGGAGGCCGCATACGGCCAGTTCCGGTGTGACGATCCACCTCGCCCCGACGGCGGCGGCTCGCTTGATCGCTTCGACAATCACGTATTGATTGTGCTCGACGGCTCCAGGAATCGTCTCAAGATGCAAGAGCGCAATTCTGCCGGTCTTCATATCACACCATGTTCATCGGCATTGTCACACGCGGCCGGCCCGTCTGGGGATGGGCATCCACGACCACGTCGCATCCATAGACCATCCGAAGCACCTCCGGGCGAATCGTCTCCTCCGGCGAACCAATACGGCAGAGCTGGCCTTCCTTGAGCATCAGCACACGATCACAATACTGGCTTGCGACATTCAGATCGTGCGACACCAAGACAACCGTCAATTGCCGTTCAGCCCTTAGCCTTGCGACGAGCGAACAAATCTCAATCTGGTGGTTGATATCGAGAAATGCCGTCGGTTCATCAAGCAATAGAATTTGCGGTTCCTGAGCCAGCGCTCTGGCAATCACGACTCGCTGCCGTTCTCCCCCGGATAAGTCGGACACCAACCGATCGGCAAGTGATACAACATCGGTATCGACCATAGCTTGGTGCGCAGCAGCAAGATCGCTCGCAGTCTCATCTCCGATTCCCATGCTCCACCAATGGACAGTCCGATGCGGAAACCGTCCCATTAACACAGTCTCAGCCACGGTAAACGGAAAGACTTGCGCATATTCTTGCGGTACCACCGCAACCAACCGGGCAATGTCGGCTTGGCTCCGTTTCTGAAGCGAAGTCCCACCCAGCAGGACATCCCCTTCCCCGACCCGCAAGAGTCCGGACAGAATCTTCAACAACGATGACTTTCCTGATCCGTTCGGCCCCACAATACCGAGGATTTCTCCGGCATCGACATGGAAGGAGAGATGGTCCAGCGTCCACATTCTCCCCCGCCCTTCCTTGCTGTAATAACGGAACGAAAGTCCCTTAGCTTCGATGGCAGGGCCCTCGAGCGGCGACAAGGGACTTGTTCGTTCCGTCGTATACGTCGTCACTTCACAGCATCCGATCTTTTCGCCAAAGAAGGAGATAGAGGAAGAAGGGACCACCAACAAGTGCCGTCACAATCCCCACAGGGATTTCAGCCGGCGCCATCACCGTTCGGGCTATGGTGTCGGCCAAAGCGAGAAACATGCCCCCGACCAGCGCCGAAGCAGGAAGTAGCAACCGATGGTCCGATCCGATAATCAGACGCACCGCATGAGGAATGACCATGCCGACGAATCCGATCATGCCGCTCACCGATACAATCGCACCGGTCAGGAGGGCCGTCAGAGCGAAAAGCTGTTTCTTGACCCCCTCAGTTTCCACACCGAGGGAACAGGCCGTTTCTTCTCCCAGGGTCAACACATTTAACAGCTGTGCTTTATGCATCAGGATCGCAAGTACGAACAGGACGTACAGGAGAAATATGCCCAGCGCCGGATAACCCGGTGCAGTCAGTGATCCCATTAACCATGCCATCAGTCCCGCCGATCGATTCGGTTCCATGATCGACGTGATGAACATGATGAATGCTGTCAAAATGGCGTTGAGAATGACCCCGGCCAGCAATAAGCTATGAATCGGCAGGCGGCTTTTGGACTGTGCCAAGCGATAGATCAGGAATAGCGCCAGGAGACCCCCGACAAACCCGAACAGCGGCAGCAGGGGAAAGAGCAGGAAGGTGGAACCGATCCCAAATAACATGGCCATTGAGACACCGAGCGCAGAGCCGCTGGATACACCCAGTACATAGGGATCGGCGAGGGGATTCCTTAGCAACGCTTGTAGCGTCACACCAACCGCCGCCAGACTGCCCCCCACGAGAAAACCCATGAGCACCCGGGGAAATCGAATTTGCACCATGATGATTTCGGACGCCTCCTGGCTTGGTGACCCAGCCAGATCTCCACGAAACAGGTGCATGATCGCCGGCACGACATTTCCAATATGCACTGACGTCGCGCCGAACTGGAGACAGAGCACCAGGACAGCCAGGCAGGCCAGCAGCAGCCCGCCGACTACCGTGATCCATCGATGCACGGTCAGCACCGAACCGGTATGGGTCCATGATGAAACGATATGTGCCATAGGCTGATCGGGTTATCGTTCGGATCGGCTCTCGGACAGACTGTCCGGGTGTAAAATATTCGCGAGTGATTCAAGGCCCTTGGTAATGCGCGGACCGGGCCGGTTGAGCCAATCGGCAGAAATCTGGTGAAGCCTGCCACGCTTGACCGCCGTCATCGTCGACCACTGACGCCAGGTCTGTTGCTCACTTTCTGAGATGCCTTCTGCCCTGCCGACAGGAAACACCAATACTTCTGGATCCTCCTGGAGCACAGCCTCCAGGCTGAGTCGTGGATAGGGGGTTGCGCTCTTTGCGGCAATGTTAATTCCTCCGGCCATCCCGATCAGTTGATCAATAAAGCTTCCCGGCCCGACAGTGATCAAGGGCTGGCTATTCAACACATAGAGCACTCGCACTCGAGGCATTCCTTGAATGCGCTGTTGGATCGCCGCTACCTGTTGCCTGAGTTGCATGGCCACTGCATCGGCTTTTGACGATCGCCCGACGATACGTCCTAGTGTCTGGATGTGAACAAAGATCCCCTCGACGTTCCTGTCCTCCAAAATAAACACTGGTATGTTCAGCTGTTCGAGTTTGGCAATGATATCGGGCTTAAGAAAGTCATTAGGCGCCACCACTAGATCCGGTTGGAGTGCCACCAACGTTTCCATATTTGGATTGGAATAGCCCACCTTTGGTTTCTTACCGGCCTCTGGCGGATAGTCGCAAAAATCTGTGACTCCAACAAGCTGATCGCCAGCTTCCATAGCAAACAACATCTCGGTGATGCTGGGCGCCAGTGAGACGATCCTGGCGGGAAGCTTGGCAAAATACATGCGTCGACCGGCATCATCGACATAGGCCTGTGCCGAAACGTGCGCCATGAAGGGCATGCCGGTTAAAATTCCCTGTTGCCGTCGTCTCATATTCGACATCTCATCGTCAGGGGCAGCTGGCACCGGCCACATCGCAAACAGCAGGAGGGCTCCGAGCAGGTAGCCAACCCATCGATCTATGCGGAATACACCGGAACTCAAAAAAAATCCCCAAGGCCTCGACAGACCCTGAGGATTGCTCCCGCAATTCATCCTCACCAATTCCCCAGCCCACGAGGGAATGTCGTTCAACTCTCCGGGGAGGTCTTCTGGCTCATGGCTCGTCCTACTCCCCGCGCCTTCCCATCTTGAAGACGTTAATCGTTATTCGTTAATCGGGAAGATGGCTCTTGCGATTAACGGTTCACGAACAACGTTTAACGTCCTACGACAGTGGCATTCGCGGGTTTCGTCCCCATTTACAGCGGCGGGACCGCGAGGGACTTGCACCCTCTTCCCATACCCAGGAGTCACAATGTTGGGAGCACTCTAGGAGACCGCAAAGAAGCTTGTCAAGTTCATTAATGTCCGTCTCCTCCAAGGCCTGCACAGGTTCTGACAGGCCACATCCGTATCCATTGGGAAAGGAGCGAAAGACAGAGGTTTTTCAGGCGATCCCACGGCATAGGCTTTGCTCAAACATAGCCGAATACCGCAACATCTCTTTACCGATCTATGAAATATCTGGTCATCGGCACCGTCCTCATCTGGACCATTTTTCAGCTTTCGAGCTTCATCTGGTCCTCTAAGGGACAATCCGCCAGTCCTCTGTTTACCAGCCTGCTGGAACCACCGCGGTACCATCTCACCAACCCCTATGAGAATGGCTACTTCTATCTCCTGGGCTTTTCCGCGGAAAATTCACTTGATCCGGTCAAGGTGGGTCATGAAATGTGGCTGGAAATCAGCTCGACTCACGGCTCAATCGATTTCGATTATGACAAGCCAGGTCGATCGAGCTTACAGATTCAGGCTCCAATAGAACAGATTCTTCCTTTCTGGGATTCCGAAAATCCGGCAGGCGGGTTCCACAATATGCAGGTCCAGGTCCAGACGCTGGGCGGTCACGATCATGTCCTCTTAGCGCGATATGAACATTGGCTCGCCATGCCTTTTGAAGATATGGGGTTCGGGCACCGGGCTATACCCCGTTTTGTGGAGATGTTCGTTGCGCACCGGCTTTATATCGCCGACGGGTTTTCCCGCCAGGCGACTCTGGGCATGCAGCGGCTTAAGCAGGATATGCAGATGTGGCGGACCATCCTACGTGATGCGACAACCGTCAGCACAAAAGTCATAGCGCAAATCGTGATCACCGACAATCTCCATCTTCTTTCGAATCTGCTCTCGCAGCGTGCCGTTAACCCAGCTGTCTTAGCGATGATCCCCCACATTGCCCCTCCCCTCACGACAACAGAAGCTTCACTCCAATGGCCGCTACGACATCAATTCGCACTCGGCGTCCATGACCATGAGTCCCGTACATTCGCCATGGAGAAGCAGACGCAATCGCTCAGTCCACACGAACAGTGGCTGGCACATACGGCTCGTCTACCAGAACAGGCCTTTCGCTTGATCTCGCACCCGCACAGACGCTCCTTCCTCGGGATCCCGCTACAGACGCGGGAGACCTGGGAAATGTATGCCACCTACTATGATGCGATGATCCGTGCCACGGAAGCAGGCCCGAGCACCCTGCTAAAGATTCACGAACTTGCCGGTACCTCACGCAATGGAACCCTGGAGAACTTCGTCAGCCCAAACACTTTCGAGCCGGACTGGGACCCTTTCCAATATCAGTTGAGGGAAACCGATGCCAGGCTGCGACTTGCTTCGCTGCAAGCTGTCCTGCAACGCTCAAGTCCACAGTCCACTGTACCGAATCGACTCGCTCAAGTCGGTTCGGCCTACTATGATCCCTTCAGTGGACTCCCAATGTTGTGGAGCTCGACGCAACAGAAGATCTATAGCGTCGGAAAAGATCGATACGATGATGGGGGCGACCCGACGTTCGATATCAGCGTACCCGCTAGTGTCCCCCACAAGCGGCCGTCTAAAGAATCTGCTCCAACACATAGGACTACCCGACATTAGCTCCATAGCACTTGTTCCCTCAGTCACCCCAGCTTCCACCAAGCCTGACTTGTCAAGACGAATAGCCCTATGGTAAGGTCCCACGGTTACTTTCTGTATCGATTCCAATAGATGAAGGAGTATCCCCGTGGCATTTACATGCGATATCTGCAGCAAACGTCGCCAGTCCGGCCATAACGTCAGTCATGCCAATAACAAGACCAAACGAATCTTCAAGCCCAACCTCCAACCAGTCCGTGCACTAATCGACGGTCAGACAAAGCGCATCAGGGTCTGCACTCGCTGCTTGCGTAGCGGCAAAGTCCAAAAATCCGTCTAGACGCTCAACCTTAACCTCGACCTCAACCTTCCTCAGATGCTGTGGCCTTGCTGGACAGCCTTTTTGAGCATCCGGCATTATGCTCTTCTATGGGGGCCGACCACAGAACGTGGCCATTTTGATCGGATAATTTAATGGCCAATCGATCAACCCTCCTGCAACCAGACCGTCTATCCCCATCTGACGAACGAGGCACAAAAAGAAAAGGACTTGGAAGCGCATGGCTTTCAAGTCCTCCACCTAACGTTTCACGGGTTTTTTATGGAGCGGGCGAGGGGATTTGAACCCCTGACAACTAGCTTGGGAAGCTAGGACTCTACCACTGAGCTACGCCCGCTCACTGAGGTTTGACGCGCACTTACGAGATCGGCCCCGACGGCAATCGCATGATCGTTATACAGGAACACCCGATGGGTGTCTAGTCTTCGTGCCTTTTGGAGCTCCACAAACACGTCGTACACGGCGGGAGTCATCGGCACCACCCGCGTCTCGCCATTTTTCGTCCGCCGCAAGGTGAACTCCTTTCGACGCAAGTCCACATCGGCCCATTCCCGGGTGACCAACTCCCCTTTCCGGGGACCCACTTCATAGGCCACGGTCAGGAGACATCTCAAATGCGGAGCAAGTGTCTCTCGGAGGCGCGCCCATTCCTCGGGTGTGGCGATTCGATCTCGTTCATTGTTGGGATTGGGCTTCGGCACATGCGCTGCCGGGTTGTCGGAGACCAACCGAAACTGCGGACTCCGTGCGACATTAAACATATGGGTCAGCGTCATGTGGTCATGGTTCACCGTCTGGACCGAGGCCGAGAATCCCGTATCCTGCCGCTTCCAGCCGCAGGCCTGGCACGCCGCTCGGGTGACGATCGCGTCACAGTTGCCGCACGTGATCCGCTTGTATTGAACTCTCTGAGCCCGATATGCGGTCACATCTTCGGGTGTAATCGCCCCCAACGGCTGATCGCCAAAAAACCGGACCAGATTTCCCAATTTGGCAAATGATTTGGCGCTATATTAATTTTCCTATGTATTTTTATCCTTACTCGTCGTCCTCCACACCATGACCTTGCCCTCGCTCGCCCCCCTGACTATCACCTTCCACCACCATCACCGGGCCATCGGCCTACATAAGCAGACCACTCCGTGAGCCTGGGAATCCACTCAATCCGATGACTGCCTATTTCATACATTACTCCTCGTTGGACCCTGGACGGCACGGATGGTTTCATACAGCTTTTCGACTGCAGATTCCTTAGTCATGAATGCCGAGGCCCCAGCTTCCTTCATCCCTGCCTCTACATCTTGAGAATTGTGGACTGAGAGGCCAATCACAAACATCGATGGATGCTTCTGTTTGATACTTCGCGTAGCCTCGATGCCGTCTACTCCAGGCATCGTGACATCCATAAGCACAACATCAGGCTGTAAACGGTTGGCCAATTCGATGGCTTCTTTCCCATCAGATGCTTTCCCGACCACTTCGACATCTTCGTATTTTGATAAAACTCCACAGATACCCTCTCGTACCATAGCATGATCGTCCGCCACGATGACTCGCACTAGTCCCTCGGTCCCTGTACGTCTAGGTGGCCGTATTGGCAGCTCCTTTAAGGCCTTCCTGAGAGGCAACACGAGTTTCACTTCCGTGCCCTTTCCCGGTGCAGCGTGAAGATTGAACTGGCCTCCCAACGAAAGCATACGCTCGCGAATACTGAAGAGTCCAAAACCCTTATTTTCTCTCGCGGCATTGTCTATCATAGAATCAGATTCAAACCCGATTCCTTCATCCGCTACTGTAACGCACAGCGACTCTTCCATTTGTTCTAGGGCGACTGTTGCATTTGACACATGTGAGTACTTCTGGCAATTGTGAAGCAATTCACGAACTGACTGAAATAGAAAACGTGCTTGGTCTTCCGGTATTGGAGCAATCTGTGTTTTCAATCGCAATGTGACAAGAAAATCACTCAGTCGTAACTGGTCCGCTAACCATTGAAGGGCGGCCGGCAAGCCGAACTGTTGCAAAACAGGTGGATAAAGATGAGAGACCAATGTGCGCGTATAACTTAAGGCCTTGGACATCATGTCACCGAGATCTGCAACAATACGCGCAAGGGAATTGTCCATCGGTTGCTGTTTGGCCATATCCAACTTGATTTGGCTGAGTGCCAAGAGTTGACCCAAATAGTCGTGTAGTTCACGGACCAAGCGTTCCCGCTCATGCTGTTCTGCGAGACCCAGTTCCATGGCCAGAGCCCGCAACCGTGTTTGCGATTGCAACAGTTCTCGCGTTCGTTCTCCGACCAAGTTCTCCTGTTGACCTGCAAACTCCCGAAGTTTCGCTTCGCTGAGACGAAGCGCTTCCTCCCCGCGCCTGCGTTCAGTGATGTCAGTATTGATTTCCAACACGGTTCCGAGCTTCCCGTCTAGATCGTGCTCCTGCGACTGATGGGAATCGACGATGATTCGTCTGCCTTCACGCACAACGTGAACCAATTCTCCCCGCCAGTGTCCGTCACGTTTCAAGGTAGCGCGGATTTCTTCGATGGGTACCGTACATTCCGTCTTAAATAACTCATGACTGATTTTCCCTAGCGCTTGTTCTTGGCTCCATCCATAGAGCGATTCAGCGCCGCGATTCCAATAGATGATGCGATCTTCCGTATCGCGCATGACGATGATGTCATGGGTCATTTCTAAGAGCCTGGCTTGTGAAGACAGCTTTTGCTCCTGACGATGGAGACGTAGCAATGCTCGGACCATCGCCAGCAGTTCTTTCGGCTCGGTAGGCTCGGTCAGATACCCATCGGCTCCGTCTTCCAAGCCTGCCACTCTGTCTTCACTCCGTGTGGCGAGGGCAGAGACGAGTAAAACCATGATCGGCTTAGTGTAAGGATTGCTTTTCAGGGCCCGGCAGACTTCGAGACCACTCATATCCGGTAGTTTGACATCTACGAGAGCCAATTGCGGTTTCGTTTTGCTCGCCAGGCTGAGCGCATCAGACCCCGTCGAGCCTTCGATCACATTATATCCCTCGGAACGCAGCAAGCGGCTTTTCACATAGAGGCTTGCTTCATTATCGTCAATGTTTAAAATGGTAACGGCGAGATCGGAAACCCCAGGATAAGTTGCCTTCATGGATTTACCTTCCCCCCTTTGGAATCAACCGTCTCGTTGAGGTTGACAAGATCACATTTAGCTTCCTCAAGGGCTTGTCGCCAACCCTGAGGTGAGAGATTGCTTTTTCTGATGATGGCTCGCGCATGGTGGAGCGCACCGATATGTTCCTCCGTTAAGATCTGAGATGTGACCACAATGACAGGGACTGTCTTGGTGGTGAGATTGTCCTGCAGTCGCTCTAAGACCTCGAACCCACTCATTTCAGGCATGTTGAGATCCAGAAGGATCAGCGACGGAACAATTTTGCGGGCGGCGCTTATTCCTTCCTCACCGCCGGTGGTCTCAACTACCGTGAAACCGGTCTCGGAAGCGAGCTTACGCAGAAGGTAACGATCGGTTTCTTGATCGTCGATTATGAGCAGAACCGGTGCAGCAACCTTATCGGTACCGCGGACAGATCCGATCGCTCGCTCCAACCGTTCCAACAGCCACGAACGGTGCACTGGTTTAATACAATAGTCGTCTGCTCCCAGTGCCAGTCCCTTCTGTGCGTCATCGATCGAGGAAATGATGAAGACTGGAATATGTTTCGTCGCAGGCCGACCTTTAAGTTCCGCAAGCCAATGCCATGCCATTTCATCTGGCAATAGGATATCCAAGACAATCGCCGCAATCTGAGGATTCCGGCGCAAGGCCTCTCGTCCCTGACGAATGCTACCGGCCGGAATCGCTTGAAAAGCCGTATAACGGAAATATTTTTCATACAATAACCGCGTTTCCGGTTCGTCCTCCACCAGGAGGATAGGCATTCTCCCTTCTTCTGATGGAACGGATATTAGTTCCTGTGAGTCACCTGGCACATCATTGTTGGCAATGTAAGTGACAGGTATGGTAGTTGAAAAAGTGGAGCCAACGCCTAGACGGCTCATGACATTCACCGACCCTCCGAGCAACTCAGCGAGTTTGCGACAGAGAGGCAGACCCAACCCCGTTCCCTTCACCCGCCGCTGAATCGGATGATCGATTTGAGAGAACTCCTGGAAAATGAATTCCTGATCTGATTCCGCGATACCGATGCCTGTGTCCGTCACAAAAAAGCCAACAGAAGAACCGCCTTCTACCATCTTGGCGGCGACTCGGACCTCTCCGCTTTCGGTAAACTTGATGGCATTGGAGATGAAATTCCGAATGATTTGCGAGACCTTCCCCTCGTCGGTATTCAGAATCGGAAGCCCCGTCGTGTCCTCGAATACCAAGTTGACCGAACTGGCAACTAGCAATGGGCGAAGCATGCCACGCAATGCGCTGAAGAGATTCGATATTTCAAATTGCGACGGTCGAATAGCAATCTTGCCTGCTTCAATCTTCGCGATGTCGAGCAGATCATTGACCAATTCGAGAAGATCTTCGCCACTTGTTTTAATATACCCAACTTGCTTCTCCTGTTCGCTCGTCAAAACGCCGTCTGAGCCCTCCAACAACAATTGAGCGAGAGCCAAGATGGCATTGAGCGGCGTCCGAAATTCATGGCTCATGTTGGAGAGGAATCGAGATTTCATCTCGTCGGCGCGCCGCAGGTGATCGGCTTTTTCGTCCAATTCTGCATACAGTGCCACAACGCCTCGATTCGTGTCCTCCAACTCCCCATTCAATCGCAACAGCTCTTGCTGTCGTTCGTGCAACTCTTCGAGAGTGTGAAGTAACTCCTGATTCTGACAGCGTATCTCCTCAATAGGATTTTTGGGCTCAAGTCTTCCGATATGTTCCGTCAGACGATCCAGATCTCGGAGAGTGAACAATTCAGTACGTCTGATCAAGATCTTCTTGAGCCAGATGGTAGGGTCGGGGGGGAAGTCTAATCGTATCTCGCACTGGTCCATCAGACGGCGTGCAGAGAGCATTGCAGTCTCCCATTGCGGAGACACCGACCGGGCGTGCAGGGGGCCCATCGAAGGGGGTACCGACGGGCGCGGCCTTCCGATACTCACCAAAAGGATCTGAGGTGTCGTTCCTCCTTCAAGGAAAAACTCGACATGGGAGGTCGTCTTCCGGTTAACAAAAATTCTTGCGACTTCTGACACAGCCGTAGAGATTCGAGTTTGATCCTGCCCTTCAAACCCAAGCAGCTGAGCCACCTGCCTGGCGCGCTGGCGGGCGGTAACCACATCATCCTCATAATTAATCACGACTGTACAGAGACTGTGGGCCATATGTTCATCCCGTTCTGCATCGATGGAGAGGGATTCACGACCTCAATGGTCTTTGACCACGACTATGGTCGCATCATCTCGTCCTCTTGTAAAATCACGGAAGAGCACGCCAGCAATGAGACTGGAGTCGCGCGACAGCAGACCGGGGTAGGCAGAAAGATCCCACTGACTGCGGATTCCGTCCGAATGAAGGACCAACACTGCTTCCTTTGTCCATGGATACGTGAATTCCGAAAGATGACGGTACTGGTGTCCCACAATCCCATTGTGCGACACTAAATGGCGTGGCCGTTCCTTGTTCACAATCGCTCCGGCGATATTCCCTATGCCGGCAAATCTGAGGAGGTTCTTTGCCGTATCCACAACAGCCACAGCCATAGCCGCCCCTCGTGTCGCACGCGCAGCATGATGCGCGGCTTCGATCAGGTCCACCGGAGTGTTTCTGCCCTGAGCGCTGCGAATCGCTTCGATCATCGGTGCAGCCGCTTCTGCTGCGACAACCCCATGCCCCAAGCCATCCACGACGGCACACACCCATCCATCAGCAAACTCTTGAACGATCCAATCGTCTCCACAGAGCGTCTCGCCTTGGATCGCTTGGTGGATCACACCCACCGGTTGGACTCCATGAATCGGCATCTTGAAGTGAGGGGTCATAATTCGTGTGACAATGGCGGTACCTTTGCCGGATTGCGAATAGATGTCAAAAGTTGTGGCTTTTCTTCGCACAGCCCCCAGTCCAGTCCCCGATGTCCCACGACTAGAAAACCCGTCTTCAAGTGACCGTCCTATATCTTGGATTCCTGGTCCTTTGTCGAGAGACAGTATTTCCAGGCCTGCTTCTCCATCCACGCCAATCCGCCGCATAAGCAGTTCACCGTCGATCGCGTGTTTCACGAGATTCGTACCCAATTCCGTCACAAGCAGTGCAATGTGGGCAACTGTGGTCTCATCAAGTCCCGCGTTATTCGCCAGCTCTATTGCCATCCTGCGAGCCGAGGCAGGTTGCGATTGTTCGGTCACGGACATGCGAACTTGTATCATGAACCTATCCGAGTCCATCTGCCTGGATTCATCTCCACCTTTCTATGGTCACCGTGGTACCTTCGCCAACCGTTGAGGTGACAGCGAACTTGTTCACCAAACGTTTCGCACCTCCAAGTCCTAACCCTAACCCTCCTTTGCTCGTATAGCCGTCTCTCATCGCATGATCAATGTCAGGTATCCCCGGACCATGGTCGACAAAGGTCGCACGAACCCCACGCCGTGCACCGTCTATGATCACTTCGATATGCATTTCTCCTCCACCTCCATGGATGAGAGTATTCCGAGCTAGCTCACTGGCAGCCGTGACAAGTTTTGTCTGGTCGACGAGCGAAAACCCTTGCATGATGGCGCAGTCCCGGACGATCTGACGCGCCTTGATGATACTTTCTACCGAGTGAAGGTCAATCCGATCGTCGCGCAAAATAACCATTCATTCCCGTCTTTTTACATGCTTTGAGGAGTGTCATGCCTGCATCCACGTTCAACGCAGTGCGTACGCCAGGGAGGGCCATTCCTAACTCAACCAATGTAATGGCGACGGCGGGACGCATGCCAACGACAACGGTTTCGGCATCGAGCACACGCGACATCGCCGCAATGTTACCGATCATGCGTCCAATGAACGAGTCGACCATGTCAACCCCCGAGATGTCCAACAGGACCCCATGCGCCTTGTGTCGCACAATCTGATCGGTCAACTCGTCTTGCAATGTCATCGTAACCCGATCGTGCATGTCCACTTGAATCGTCACGAGCAAATACGACCCCATTTTTAAGATCGGAATACGTTCCATCCTAATCTCCCGGATGCAGGCCGCTATGTCGCCGGCGCATCCTCCGAGTTTCGCCGCTAATCATTGAGCGTTAAAGGGGTGCAGAAGCCTTTGTCACAGTCGCGCCAAGCTGGTGTAAGGCGATCTGGAAAGCGTCCGCCAATGTTGCTTTGGTAATGATGTCGTTCAGGTTCACTCCTAGATGTACGATAGTCTGCGCAATCTGTGGGCGGATTCCGCTGATAATGCAATCAGCGCCCATCAGGCGAGCCGCTGACACGGTCTTCATAAGGTGCTGCGCGACCAATGTGTCGACCGTCGGTACGCCCGTGATGTCGATCACGGCAATTTTGGCACTTGTTTCGACAATTCGTTGCAGTAATGTTTCCATGACAACTTGTGTTCGCGCGCTATCCAGCGTACCGATGAGGGGCAATGCAAGAATGCTCTCCCAGAGTTGGACGACTGGCGTTGATAGTTCAAGCATATCTTGCTGTTGTCTCAGAATCACCTCTTCACGGCTTCGCTGATAAGCCTCGGCTATGTAAAGGCCAAGCTCGTCAACCAGAATGTTTATCTCCCACAAATCGCTGGCTAGCTGCTTCAAGTCCTTCTGACTCCGCTTCTGAATAAGCGTGAACAACGGCTGCTTCAGGGAAAATACGAAAGTGGCGGTGTCCTTCGTACATATACCTAATTGCGCGCGAGATCTTGAGACCTCCTGCAGCATCTCTTTGACTGGTTTCCAAGAGGGACTGGATGGGTCACTGTTTGTTTCCAGTGCATCCAGGAAGACTTCAAGAAACCGT
>Ga0207670_10000037_pt1 | contig 106375 bp, 81 predicted proteins | sample KBSS23HmetaG_FD_184339 | JGI IMG/M metagenome (GOLD analysis project Ga0207670, IMG submission 184339) | Switchgrass rhizosphere microbial communities from Kellogg Biological Station, Michigan, USA - KBS S2-3H metaG (SPAdes) (version 2) | ecosystem: Host-associated > Plants > Roots >...
GGGCCGGCCGGTGCGCATCCTCGATCTCGCGCACTCGATCATCCGCCAGCACGGGCGCGAGCCCGGGCGCGACGTGCCGGTGGTGTTCACCGGCCTGCGCCCCGGTGAGCGCCTGTTCGAGAAGCTCACGCACGACGACGAGACGCTGTGGAAGTCGGGGCACCCGCGCATCTTCATCGCGCGAAACGGGCTCGTGAACGGACACGGTGCGGCGAAGCGGCTCTCGGAGCTGCGCCGCCTCATGCACATGATCCACGGCGACAAGGGGATCGCCAGCTCACCGGAGCTGCGCGCGGCCACGCAGGAGCTCGAGGGCCTCTGCGCGTGAGCACGGTGGGCGCGCAAGCGGCCACGGCGCCGTTCCGTGCCGTTCGCCTGCCCGCCCGCGGCGCGGATCCCGCGCGCGTGCTGGACGCACGAGGCTGGGACGCCTACCTCGTGGCGGTGACGGCGCTGCTGCCGTTCGTATCCGGCATCGGCGGCGTGCCGGTCGCCGCACCCGATCTCGCGAACCTGGTCGCGCTGCTGATCTTCGGCGTCGTCGTCCTCACGCGCCGCGTCCCGCTCGAGACGCCGTTCCTGCTGCCGGTGGTGGTGGCCGTCGCCGGCAGCGTGCTCGCGGTGACGAACGCCGTCTCGGTCCGGGCGAGCGCGCTCGCGCTCGCCCAGGACGCCTACCTCTACGTCTGGACCGTGGCGCTCGTGGCGCTGTTCCGCCGGCGCGGCGAGCTGCTCGCGGTGCGGCGCGCGACCGCTGCCGTCGCGGTGTGCGTCGCGCTCGGGGCGCTCGCCGAGGCCTGGACGCACGGCGGGCTCGGCGCGGGGCACCTGCTCTCGGCCAGGGGTCACCGTTCGTACGGCACGTTCGGGAACGCCAACATGCTGGCCGAGTTCCAGATGCTGGGCGTGTTCACGGTGCTGGGGCTCGAGGGCCGGTTGCCGCGCTGGCTCGCCGGCGGTGCGATCGCGTTGCTCGGCGTCGGCATGCTCACCGCCAAGTCCAACGGCTCGCTGATCGCGCTCGCGGCCGGCCTCGTCGTGTGGGCGCTGTGGCGGGCGCACGCCCGTGGCATCCCCGCCCGGCGGCTGGCCGGCGCGGCCGCGCTCGTTGCCGTGGCGATTCTGGGCGGGTCGTGGCTCGTGAGCGAGACCGGGCTCGGCCGCGGGTGGCTCGAGTCGATCCGGGAGAAGTCGGTGTTCGCGAGGATGACGCACAGCTCGGAGGTCCGCGGCCGCATCTGGGAGCGTCTCGGTCACCGCGTGGCCCGGAACCCGATCGGGATCGGGCCCGGGAACTCCTCCACCGGCTTCGTGGAGATCGGCGAGCGCGAGCGCAAGGGCGCGATGGATGCGAAGGAGGCGCACAACGACTACGTGGGTTACGCCGTCGAGCGCGGCCCGCTCGGCGTGATCGGACTGTTCGCGGCGCTGGGGGTACTCGGCGCGCGCCTGTTGCGCGGCCGCCGCGCGCTCGCGGCACGCATGGGCGATCCTCGGCGCGGGGACGCCGTGCACGCCGCGGGCGTGGGGGCGATGGTCGGGCTGCTCATCCAGTCCACGGTCATCGAGCAGCTCCACTTCCGTCACCTGTGGTGGTTCGTGGCCTGGATGTGGGCGGCGACGGCTCCGGAGGGGGCCGCGAGCGGAGCGCGCGAGCGCGCAGCCGGCACGGCGTTCTCGAGCCGAGCCGGGGGAGCGCCGGCGTGAGCCGTTCGACCTTCCGCGTCGTGGACGTCATCAACCTGAGCTCCTCCGCGGACGCCCTGCTTCGCGACCGCGTGCTGGCCATGCGCGCGAGCGGGTTCGACAACCGCATCGTGTGCATGGACGGTGCGCACGTGGCCGGTCTCCGCCGGGTGGGGATCCCGGTGCACACGGTGTCGCTGCCGCGCCGACTCGACCCGGTCCGGCTCGCGAAGGCGCTCGTGCAGCTCACGGCCTACCTCGTCCGCGAGCGCGTGGACCTGGTGCACACGCATTGTTCGGTCCCCGGCATCGTCGGTCGGCTCGCGGCCCGGCTCGCGCGCGTGCCGGTCGTGATCCACACCGTGCACGGCTTCTACTTCCACGAGCCGCGATCGCGGCTCGCACGCCGGGCGGCGCTCGAGGTGGAGCGCTGGTGCGGCCGGCTCACGGACGTGCTGTTGACGCAGAACCGTGAGGAGTTGGGGCTGGCTCACGCCCACCGGATCGGCCGGCGCGGGCGCCGGCAGTGGATCGGGAACGGCATCGACGTCCGGCGCTTCGTGCCGGTCCGGCGCTGGACCCGCGGCGGCGCGACGATCACGTGCGTGGCGCGCCTCGAGCCGGTCAAGAATCACGAGCTGCTGCTCGCGGCCGCGGCGGCGCTCCACCGGCGCGGCGTGCGGTTCCGGCTCCGGCTCGTGGGCGAGGGGCCGCTGCGGGCTGCCCTCGAAGCCCGCTGCGCACGACTGGGCCTCACCGGCGTCGTGGACTTCCTCGGCCGGCGCGAGGACGTGGAGCGCGTGCTGACGGCCACCGACATCGGCACGCTGGTGTCGCTGCGTGAGGGCATCCCGCGCGCCGTGGTCGAGGCCATGGCGGCCGGCCTGCCGGTGGTGGCGACCGACGTCCCCGGCACGCGCGAGGTGGTGCGCCACGGCGAGACCGGCCTGCTCGTACCGCCCGATGACGCCCACGCGCTCGCCGAGGCGCTGGAGTTCCTGATCGTGCACCCGCGCGCGCGCCGCTGGATGGGCCGGCGGGCGCGCGCCCGGGCGCTCGCCGAGTTCGACGAGCGCACGGTCATCCACGCGCTGGAGCGGGTTTATCGTGCGGCCCTCGGCGCTCGTGCGCCGAGGGCGCGGCGCGCCGCAGCCGGCCCGCGCGAACGCGAGCCGGAGCGGGCGCCGGCGGCGTCACGCGTGCCGGTCCAGAGCGCGGTCACCGTGGGCAGGAACTTCTCGTTCCGGCTCGCCGCCCAGATCGGCAGCGCGCTCATCAACGTGGCGGGCCTGACGCTGCTCGGCCGCGGGCTCTCGGCCGCCGGCTACGGCACCTACGCGTTCTACTACTCGCTGATCCCGATCCTGTCGTCGGCGAGCGATGCCGGCGCCGGCATCGTCGCCACGCGCGAGATGGCGCGGCGCCCGGCGCTGGCCAGCGGGCTGCTCGGCGACGCGATCCTGATCAAGCTCGTGGTCTCCGCCGTCCTGTTCACGGCGCTGCTCGCGACCTCGGGGGCGCTGCTCGACCACGCACAGTGGACACCCCTGGCGATCGTGGTCGTGGCCGCTTTCTTGGATTTCAGCCAGGACCCCTCGGTGTGGTCGGTGCGTGCGCGCGAGCGCCTGGACCTCGAGGGCGTGCTGCTCCTCACGAGCCAACTGGTGTGGATCGCGTTGCTCGCGCTCGGCGTGGCGCTCCACGCGGGGCTCGTGCCGCTGCTCGCGGCCGCCCCCGCGGCGTACGCAGTGCGCACCGTCGTCGGCTGGGCGCTCGCGGTGCGCGGCGGGCGCGGCCCGCGCTTCGCACCGGCGCGCGAGCGCTGGGCCGCGCTGCTGGCGCAGGGCGTGCCATTCGGCCTCGCGATGTTCGTCGCCGTGGTCTACGGCCGCGTCGGCGTGCTGCTGCTCAAGGCGTTCTCGCGCCCGACCGAGATCGCCCACTTCAACGTCGCCTACCTGCTCTCGCAGCCGCTCGGGTTCGTCGCCTCGGCGCTCGGCCTGGCGCTGTTCCCGGCGCTGTCGCGGCGGGCGCACGGCGACGCCGAAGGCGTCCGCACTGCGCTGCGCCACACATTGCGGCTGCAAATGATGGTCGTGTTGCCGCTCACGGCGGCGCTGGCGGTGCTGGCGGATCCGGTGATCGCGATGCTGTTCCCCGGCCGCGACTTCGCGCCCGCGGCGGGCGCACTCCGCGTCATGAGCGGCGGGCTCACGCTCATCTTCTTCAACCTCGTGGCGCGCTACACGCTCACCGCGCTCGATCGCCAGGCGGACTACCTGAAGGCGGTGGCGTGGGGCCTGGTCGCGAACGCCGGCGTCGGGGTCCTGCTCGTGCCGCGGTTCGGGGCGCTCGGCGCGTGCGTGGCGTACCTCGCCGCCGAGGCGTTCATCGCGGTGTGCTGCCTGCGCGCATTGCGAAGCGCCGTGAGCCTCCGCACGCTCGCGCGCGACGCCGCGCACCCGCTCGCGGCGGCCGCCGGCATGGCGGCGGTGATGGTGCTGCTGCGCGGCGCGGGACCCTGGCTCGCGGCGGCCGCCGGCGCTCTCGCCTACGCCGCGTTGCTGTGGCGCTCGGGCGCGCTCCGGGCCGCGGACGTCGAGCTCGGGCGGCGCGTCGCGGCGACGTTCCGGCCCCGTCGCTCGCCGGAAGCGCTGGCCCACCCGCTCGCACGGCGTGCCGGGGGAGGACGGCCATGAGCGTCGTCATGGAAAGCGCGCCGGGCACGCGCCCGACGCGCGAGCGACTCACCGTGCTGTCGTGCGACGCGGGCCCGGCGCGGCCGATGCGCGCGGCGCTCGAATCGATCGCGGCGCTGCCGTTCGTCGAGCACGTCCTGGCGCTGCCCGATCTCCACCACAAGGCGAACGCCGAGGTGCCCTCGAGCCTCGCCGTGGTCACGCGCGGCGCGATCGTGCCCGAGTTCACTTCGGTGGCCATCAACGACGGCATGGGGGTCGTCGTCACCGACCTCCACGCCGAGGACGTGACGCAGGACCACATCGCGCGCTTCTTCCGCGCGATCAACGCGCACGCGGCGCCGCACCTGCTGGCGCGCAACCGCTACAGCCTGACGGCGCCGGACCTGGCGCGCGCGGCGTTCGCCGGCGGCGCCGCCGTGATCGAGCGCTACGGGCTCGATCCGCACGTGCTCGACGCCATGGAATCGCGCGGCCACGTCGAGGTGCCCGGCGCCGGGTGCGCGCTCGCGCACGTGGTGCCGGCGCTGCTGCGCCACACACCGGCCGGCCGCTGCGAGATGGGGCTCAACTTCGGGGGCAACCACTTCCTCGAGGTGCAGGTGGTGGAGGCGATCCATGACGGCCACACCGCGGCCCGCTGGGGCCTCACGACCGGCAAGGTCGTGGTGACCTACCACCTCGGGCCGGGCCCGTTCTCGGGCACGCTCCTCCACTTCTATTCCCGGCGGAAGGCGCTCAAGGGGCCGCGCGTGCCGTGGATGTTCCTCGGCAAGCTGGGCTTTCACATGGACCGATTCCGGCGCCAACCGCGGCGCGCGTGGGCGGTCCTGTTCCGTCGCAACGGCGTCACCACGCTCGCGCCCGACTCGGCCGAGGGCCTGCACTTCCGCCAGGCGCTGGCGATGGCCGTGAACGTCGGCTTCGCCTATCGGCTCGCCACGGTCGCCGCGATCCGCGACGCGCTGCGCGAGACGTTCCGGCCGGCGGCCTCGGCGCGGCTGCTGTGCGACATCGCCCACAACACATTGGACCAGGAGCTTCGCGAGGACGGCCCGGTCTGGGTCGCGAGGCACAATGCCTGCCGCCGGCGGCCGGATCGCCCGGCATTCATCGCCGGGGCGCACGACGTGCCCTCGTATCTCGCGCTCGGTCGCGCCGGAGGGGCCGCCGAGGTGCACTCCTACGACCACGGCGTCGGCCAGCTGATCGAGGCGCGCCGGCGCGAACGCCGCCTCGGCGCGACCCGCGACGCCACGTTGCGGATGACGATGGCGCGCGGCGAGCGCGGCGACAACCGGGCGTCGGCCGTGCGCGCGGTGGAGATCGTCCCGGTGCGCTCGGCGCTGCCCGTCGAGCGCGTGCTCGACGGCTACGAGCAGCGCGGAACGTTGACGCGCGTCGCGCGGCTGCGGCCGCTGGGCACGCTCAAGAACTGACCACGAGGGGGAACGATGCGCACGATCGCCGAACTCCGCATGGTGGTGCAGGCCGGGAAACAACGCGACCCGGGCTGGTATCGCGTCCAGCGCGAGCTCTCCATCCACGTCACCCGCGCCGCGCTCGGCCTCGGGCTCGAGGCCGACCAGGTATCGCTGCTGATGATGGGCTCGACGTTGACCGCGGCCCTGTGCCTGGCCTCGGCGTCGGGCTGGGTCAACGCCGCCGGCTTCGCGTTCGCCTACGTCGGGTTCCTGCTCGACAAGGTGGACGGCGAGGTGGCGCGCCTGCGCGGCCGCCCATCGCTGACCGGCATCCTGCTCGACCGACTGCACCATCGGCTGCTGGAGCCGCTGCTGCTGCTCGCGATCGGCTGGCACGAATACCAGCTCACGGGCTCGCTGCCCGTGCTCGCGGCGGGTTTCGCCGCGATGCTGCTGGCGGGCGTGGTCGACGAGAACCAGCACCTGGCGCCCGCGATCCTGCTCAAGCACGTGCGCCAGGGCGGCGCGATGCCGGACCCGGCGGGGGCCGCGCTCCCGTTCCATCCCAGCGCGCTCGCGCGCTGGCATCGGCGGCTGCAGCCGCTCAAGGCCGCGCGGACCGTGGCGCTGTCGCTGCCGATCGCGGCCGTGGCCTACGGCCTGGAACGCATGGTGGGACTGCCGGTGCCGACGTGGTGTCTCGTGACCGGCGCGCTCGCGCTCGGAGCGTTCCTGTTCTGCCAGTGCGCTTACTACTGCTACGAGGGGATCGAGCGGGAAGCCGCCCATGTGGCGAATGTCATGCGGCGATCGGTGGTGAAGACGGCGGCCGACGATGCGGAGAGGTGGCGGAGATGACGAGGAGGAGGTCGGGGATGGAACTCACGAGAATCATCGTCCGTACGGCGTTCGCGGCCGTGATCGTCGCGGGCGCCGCGGGCGGGACGCCCGCCGTGGCGCAGGTCGACACGGTGTGGGTCGACATTTCGAACCCGAACTGCACGACTTCGGCTGCAGGCACGGCGGACGAGCCGTTCTGCGGCATCTCGGACGCCATCAACGCCCGCCATGCGCCGGGGACGCTCATCCTCGTGCGGCCGGGAAACTACCTCGAGCAGGTCACACTCCCCGCCTCCGGTTTTCCGGACCAGCTCATCACGCTCAAGGGGATGGGCGGGCCCGGCAACCCCGTGGTGATCGACGGTGCCGACGACTACGGGCACGCCGGGTTGTGGGCCCCCGCCGGCGGTGAGCTCTGGCGCGCGGCCAGCGTCGTCTGGATCCCGGTCCAGGTGCGGGCGCGCGGCATCCGGATCCCGCCGTGGACGGGCGCGGTGGCCGAGATGCCGTTCAACACGTGGGCGTACGTTCCCGGCGAAGGGCTCTACGTGAACGTGGGCGGCGACCCGTCCACGGCGGACGTGCGCGTGGGCCGGCGGCGCTACGGCTTCTACCTGCCGAACCGCTCGTACATCCGCGTCGAGGGCTTCACGATCATCCGGCCCGACGACCGCGGCATCCAGCTCAACACCGGGTCCCATCACAACGAGATCGTGGGCAACGTCGTGCGCTGGTCGGCCAACATCGGCCTCCAGGCCGCGGGCACGACCGACACGCGGATCGCGAACAACCTGATCACGGAGTGCAACGACCACGGCATCTCGCTCATGGGCGGAAGCACGCGGTGCACGATCGAGGGCAACGAGGCCTCCTACAACGCCGACCCCAGCCGGCGCCGCGCGAACGGCGTCTACCTGTTCGGCTGCCCCGGGAACGTCCTCATCGGGAACCGCTGGCACCACAACCAGGACACGGGCGAGCAGATCCAGTCGGGTTCGAACGACGTGATCTCGATCCAGAACGTGTCGTGGATGAACGGCGATCACGGCTTCGATCACCTGCACGCCACCGGCACGGTCACCGTGGGCGACGTGGCGTACGGCAACTACAAGGACGGTTTCTCGTTCGAGGGCAATTCCACCGGCAGCTCGATCTACAACGCCATCGCCATCGAGAACGGGCTGGCCACGAACGAGGCGGACCTGTGGGTGGACGACAGCTCGATGGCCGGCTTCACGTCCAACGACAACATCTTCTGGAACTCCAGCGCGCAGCCACCGATCAAGCGCGGCGGCAGCGGTTTCGCGAACGTGTCGGCGTGGATGGAGATGACCGGGCAGGACACGCGCAGCGTGCAGCAGGACCCGATGTTCGCGAACCCCGATGACGGCGACTTCCACCTGAAGCCGGGCTCGCCCGCGATCGACAACGCGAACTCGGACGTGCCGAACTGGTCGCCCACCGACGCCTCCGGGTTGCCGCGCGCGAACGATCCGCAGACCGCGGATACGGGCACGGGCCCGGTGACGTACGCCGATCGCGGCGCCCACGAGTTCCAGCCCCCGGTGAAGCCGACGGCGTACCGGCCGGGTCACCGCCCGAGGCGTGACCCCGAGATCCAGATCCAGCCGAACCCGATGAGCGCCGTCGCGGAGATCCGCTTCGACACGCGCCGCACCGGCGTGCTGGACGTCGCGGTCTACGACCTGGGCGGTCGCCGCGTGCGCACGGTGCGCGCGGGGGCCTCCGCCGCGCCGGGCGCCCAGCGGTTCGTGCTGGACGCCCGGGCCGACGACGGACGGCCGCTCGGAACGGGGGTCTACTTCGTGCGCGTGCAGGGGCCCGACGGTCCGCTCTCGAGCCGCCTGCTGGTGTTGCGCTGAGCGCGGCGGCGCGGCACGGGCGTGCCCGCGCCGTCCATGCTCATTCCAGGATCACGACGCGCGACGCGGTGCGCCCGCCGCCCTGGCTCAGGCGCAGCCAGTAGGTGCCGGGCCGGAGCGACGCGCCGGCGCCGAACGTCGCGTCGTGGAGCCCGGCGCCGGGCGCGCCGAGCGCCTGCGCGAGCACGCTGCGCCCGGCCACGTCCACGAGCTCGAGCCGCGCCGGTCCGCTCTCCGGGAGCGCGAACGTAACGCGAAGCGGCAGGCTCGAGGGATTCGGCCAGATGTGGGCGAGCGCGAGGCCCGTTGCGGCCGGCCGCGGCGCATCGCCGGCGTCGGTCACCGCGCCGCCGACCGTGACCACGTAGTCCTTGATCACGCTCGCGGAACCGCAGCCGGTGCCGCAGTCCTGCGCCCAGTTGCTCGCGAACGCGATCATGCTGCCGTCCGGGGACGGCACCCCGTGCTCCTCGCAGCGATAGCAGCCCGAGACCGCCGAGTGCAGGTGGACGTAGCGCTCGACCGCCTTGCTGCCGTCCAGCTTCACCGCGACCAGTTCGTCGCTGAAGCGCTTGCCCGACTCCTTGTAGTAGCTCACGTACGCCCAGCCCAGGCGGTCGATGTTGCGCGTCGAGATGTGGTGCGGGGCCGCCTCGTTCGCGGGGTCGGTGAGCGAGGTCACGGCCCCGTCGCGCAGCCGCACCTTGACCACGCCGCCGGTGGACGGGCAGCTCGATCTCCGCTGACCGATCAGCACGTCGGCGTTGCCGTCGAACGGATCGAGCGCGAAGTCGGCGTGGCCGAGGCCCAGGATGTAGCCCTTCGCGGGGTCGCGGCCGCACGCGGCGGTGCTGGAGGGGTAGACGTGCGGCGTCAACGCCAGCGTGTTCGGGTCGATGTCGTACACGCGCGGGAAGTCGCCTTCGTAGCTCACCACCGCGTAGCGGCCCGACGCGGACACGCACACCCAGTCGATCGCGCAGCTCGCGAGACCGCAGTCGTCGATCGCCCGCGCCGGCCCGATGCGACGGTTGGGATACGGCGCGTACGGCTGCTGCGGGTCCATGTCGACCACCACGAGCCTGGACGCGCTCGCGAGCGCGACGAACCGGCCGTCGCGCGAGGCGTTGCCCTCGCCCGAGCCGAAGCCGCTGACCGCGAACGGCAGCGTCCACGTGCGCGCCTTGAGCCCCGTCGTGGCATCCACCCACGACAGCTCGGTGCCCGAGGAGTTGACGTTGATCATCAGCCTCGCGCGCGCCTTCGCCGGGTGCCAGCGGTAGTCCCAGAGCCCGGCGCTCGAGGGCACGCTCAGGAGCGGCGCGAACGTGTGGCCATCGAGGAGCAGCGGCGACGGCGAGCCACCGCCGCGGTTCTCGAGGCAGTAGAAGACGCCGTCCGCGCTCCAGGGCTGGTCCTTCGAGTAGTGGTGGCGCGAGTCGGTGCCCCACGTGCCGGACACGGGCGACGTGGACGCGCCGGGATCGCGCGCGATGCGCATCAGCTTCGTCCCGAACGTCGGGTCGGTGAAGCTCTTCAAGTAGGTCGGCTCGCTCGTGAGCGGCACGCTGTAGACGGCCGACGGGTTCGAGAGCACGTCAGGCTTCGCTCCGTCCCTGGGCTGCGCGTGCAGGGCGGACGAGCCCAGGCACGCTGCGATCGCGTACGCGACGCGCAGCAGCCCGAGGGCCGGGGCTTCGGGGCGCCGCGAACGCCGGGGCGCCCGAGCGGCCGGGGATGCGATGAACACGATCGACCTCCTTCCGCAGGGAGACCGGAATGCGGGCCCCGATCGGGGCCCGCTCCGGGCGGAAGAGGGTCAGCGGACGACGATCACCTTGGTGACCACGCCGTGGCCGGCCTGGGACAGGTGCAGCCAGAACACGCCGGGGCCGGGCAGCCCCGCGAGCGACACGGTCGCCGCGTGCGTTCCGGCGGACAGCGTGCCGAGCTCGTCGTGCCGCCAGCGGCGGCCCGCCACGTCCACGATCTCCAGGCTCGCGGGCGCGTCGTTCGGCAGCGAGAACTCGACGCGCAGGGGCGACGACGCCGGGTTCGGGCCCACGCGCGTGATGGCGAGCCGCGCACCCCCGGCCACCGGCGGCGCGTCGGTGGTGGCGCCGGTGCCGATCGAGAAGCTGTCGAACACGTCGCCGCTCGTGCACGTGACGTCGTTCTTGTTGGAGCCGCTGTCGCCCGCGGGCCCGCACAACATGTCGCCCTTGATGGACGTGGGCGTGATGCTCAGCCGCAGCGTGCCGTGGTGCATGGCGCGGAATGCCGACCACGACGGCTGCGTGCAGGCGAGCCACAGGCAGCTGCCGTCCTCCTCGAGCGTGGAGCCACCCGTGCCCACCGTGACGTGGACCACGCCGCTCTGCGGCTTCGAGCGCTCGTAGTTGTGGCTGTGGCCGTTCAGGTTCAGCACGTACTTGCTGTGCCCGGCCCCGAGGCCGTCGATGATGTTCTTGAGCGAGGATTCGCCCGGGTGGTGACCGCTCGAGTAGGCCGGCCGGTGGCCGAACGTGACGATGAAGCGGATCGCCGGATCGGCCTGCGCGGCGTCCATCAACGCTCTCGCCTTCGTGTTCCAGTCCGACCACGCGCCGGAGAACGGCTCCGGATAGGCGATGAAGCGCACGACGCCGGCGTCGAACCAGTACCAGTCCTCACCCGAGCCGCCGGCCGAGGGCGCGCCGGGCGATGTCTGCGGGTTCGGAAACGCGAACCGGCCTTTGTAGTTGCGGAAGTCGTCGGTGGACGCGTCCCACTCGTGGTTGCCCCACGCGGGCATGTACGCCGCGTCCTGCGACCACTTCATGACGTTGTTGAAGTGGTTGTCGACGGCCGCCTGGCCGTGGGCGTTGCCGTACGTGAGATCCCCGACACAGATCACGAACGACGGCGCGCCCTGCGCGATCTGCTTCTGCACCGCGCCCACGCGCGAGTAGCTCACGGTGTCGCCGATGTCGCCCTGGACGTAGACGGTGTAGCTCGAGGTCGCCGCGGGCAGCCCGTGGAAGCTGTGATCGGGGCCGCCGTCGACGGAGTAGTGGTACGTGACGCCTGGCGCCAGCCCGGTGATCCTTGCCTCGCGGAACGGGCCCGCCGACGAGAACGGCAGCGGCGAGGGCGAGACCCCGGTGGCGGTGGAGCCGTACGCGGTCGTGAGGCCGTAGCGCACGGTCGTGCCCGAGCCACGCCAGTCGATCGCGACCGAGGTGGGACTGAGCATCGTCCAGTGGATCTCGTCGGCGGCGCGCGCGATCGATGCGCCGAGCGACAGGACGGCAAGCAACGCGAGGACACGCTTCGGGTGCACGGAAACCTCCCGGTTCAGGCAGCCGCGCCCTCGCGTGGGGACTGGGCGCTGGGTGGGACGACGTGTGGAGCGGCCGTTCGTCCGGGGCTCTGGGCCGGGAGATGTTGCTCAGCCCGCGGATTGTGGAATGTGCAATCGACAACAGGTCAGTTCAAGGCCTGAGTCTGACCACGGGTCGAAGTCCGACGAGGACGTCAGGTGTCGACCCGATGTGCTTGCTGCGTAACGCGCGCTGCGCACCACTGCGTGCGCGAGTCACTGACCGAGTCCCCCGACCGACACCGTCGGAGCCTTGCTGGTGACGACTTCAGTGCAGGATGACGACGCGCGACGCGGTCTCGTGTCCGCTCTGGCTCAGCCGCAGCCAGTACGTGCCCGGACGGATCGACGCTTCGGCGCCGATCGACGCGTCGAACACGCCCGCGCCGGGCGCGCCCAGGTCGCGCGTGAGCACGCTGCGACCGGCGACGTCCACGAGCTCGAGTCGCGCCGGTGCGTGCTCGGGGAGCGCGAACGCGACGTGCAGCGGCAGGCTCGAGGGATTCGGCCAGATCCGCGCCAGCGCGAGAGCGGCGGCCGGGCGCGGCGCGTCCTCAGCGCCGGCCACGGCCGCGCTCGCGGCCATCACCACGTAGTCCTTGATCACGCTCGCGGAACCGCAGCCCGAACCGCAGTCCTGGGCCCAGTTGCTCGCGAACGCGATCATGCTGCCGTCCGGCGACGGCGCCGGGTGCTGCTCGCAGCGGTAGCAGCCGGACGTGGCCGAGTGCATGTGCGCGTAGCGTTCCACCGCGCGGCTGCCGTCCAGCTTCACGGCGATCAGCTCGTCGCTGAAGCGCTTGCCGTCGGTCCTGAAGAAGCTCACGTACGCCCAGCCGCGGCGCTCCCGGTTGCGCGTCGAGACGTGCAGCACGGCCGCCTCGTTCGACGGGTCCGTGAGCGCGGTGACCTTGCCGTCGCTCAGCCTCACCTTCACCACGTGGCCGATCGAGGAGCCGGGGCAGGAGCGGCCGCCCACCATCACGTCCTCGTCGTGGTCGAACGGGTCGAGCGTCATGTCCGCGTGCTTGAGCCCGAAGATCCAGCCGTTCGGCCGGTCCTTGAACGTGTCGCAGCGCAGCGCGCCCTGCGCCATGCGGTGCGGCCTGAGCGCCAGCGTCGCGGGATCCACCTCGTAGATGCGGTGCACGTCCTGCGTCTCGCTCGAGGGGCCGGCGTACTTCACGTCGACGTAGCGGCCCGACGCCGAGATGCCGACGTTCCCGATCCGGCAGGACGTCGGCGTGTCCACGCTCAGGCTGCACGGCGGGAACGTGTACACGGGTCCGATCCGCCGGCTGGGGTACGACGCGTACGGGGACTGCGGGTCCATGTCGATCACCACGAGCCGGGTGGCGTTGTGGAGCGCGACGAAGCGACCGTCCTGCGACGCGTTGCCCTCGCCGGCGCCGAAGCCGTCGGCGGCGAACGGCAGCGTCCACGTGCGCGTCTTCCGCCCGGTGCGGGCGTCGACCCACGACAGCTCGGTGCCGCTCGAGTTGACGTTGATGATCTCGTGGGCGTGCGTCTTCGCGGGATGCCAGCGGAAGTCCCAGAGCCCCGCGCTCGAGGGCACTGAGAACAGCGGGGCGAACGTGTGGCCGTCGAGCATCAGCGGCGACGGCGAACCACCGCCGCGGTTCTCGAGGCAGTAGTAGGCGCCGTCCGCGCTCCACGGCTGGTCCTTCGAGTAGTGATGGCGCGTGTCGCTGCCCCAGGTGCCGGCGACCGGAGCGCTCGAGGCGCCGGGATCGGGTGTGATGCGCCGCACGCTCGAGCCGAACGTGGGATCGGTGATGGGCTTGAGATACGCCGGCTGGCCGGCGGAGGGGATGCTGTAGACCGCGGCCGAGTTCGTGAGCGCGCTCGGCAACCCGCCGGGCTTCTCCTGCGCCTGGCCGGGGGCGGCCGCCAGGACACAGGAGAGCACGACGAGCGCGTGCGGCAGCAGACGGACGATGCGGAAGCGACGGACCGACACGTCGGGACTCCTCTCGGGGACGCACCCGCCCCGTGCGGCGTGCGCATGCGCATGCCGGAGGCGGATCGAGTTCTGTGGTCTGGGAGGGGAGGCCGGCGTCGCGGTTCACCGGCGGTGGTGGAGGGGACTGCGGCCCGGATCAGCGGCGATCGGGTGGCCGCGACCTGCCGGCGTGTGCGGAGCGCGGGCTCCGGCGGGCGGAGCCGTCACGACGGCCGCGCAGGGCGCGTGGCTGGCGGCGGAGCCGACGGGCCGTGGTGCGGTAGCGGTGCGCGCACGGCAGCGCGCTGGGTGCGGTGCGGGTGAGCACGAGGGGCCTCCCGGGAGGCGGCCGCGCCAGCGCGAGATCGCGGCTGGCATGAAGGTTGGTGATGGACGGCGACCGTGGACCGGGGTTCTGGGCCGGGAGGTGTTGCTCAACCCTCGGGTGTGTCGAATGTGCAATCGACAATCCGTCGAGTCAAGGCCCCAATCTGACCTCAGGGGTTCGCTGTGTTCTCGTGTCGGGCTTCGGCGCGCTCGCGCGTCGGTGGCGCGCTGACGTTCGCGTCAGGCGGTGGCCGCGCGCAATCGGGCGCACGCGGTATCACTGCACGAGATACGTGAAATGACCGTCGTCACGCGCGACGCGTGACGCACGCGCGCGCAACGCGCGTCCAGAGCGCCCGGAACGCGAGACTTACGTTGAAGTTCGCGGTGTGACCTGATACAGCTTGGACCGGAAGCACGGAGTTCGATCACCGCCAAGGCAGGTGGCTTGGGGCCCGGCCGGAAGACACGGGATCGCGACTCCTCAAGGAAATCCCTGATTGCACCACCCAGCCGCTCCCGGCGCGGGTGCGTGCCCGGCGAAACACCCAGGCCGCCGTTCGGGAATGCACGTCGCGTCGTGGCGCTCGAGAAGGAACAGTGCCATGACGGACCTCCAGACCGTCCCCACCGAACTCAAGAACAACGCCGTCGACAGCACCACCGCGATGATGCGCGAGCTGGTCTCGCATCTGCGGGAGAATCGCACCGGGCTGCGCGAGGAGTGGCTGCGGCGGATCTTCGAGACCGAGTTGCTGACGGCCATGACCCGCGAGGAAGTGTTCGCGGAGGCGACGTCGGTCTACGACAGCTACGTCGAGGCGCTCGAGACCCGCACGCTGGAAGCGCTCCAGTCGTACGCGCAGAACCTGTCCGAGCGCATCATCCCGCGCGGCGTCGAGACCCACGAGGTCGTGGGCATCGTGCTGCTGCTGCGCGACGTGCTGGCGCGCTCGTTGTTCGGCAAGTACCACGCGAACTTCAAGCTGCTGAACGCCGTGCTCGACGCCTACGAGCCCGCCGCGAACTCGATCGCGATCACCGTGTCCGTGGGCTTCGTCCAGCAGCGCGAGCGCATCATCCGCGAGCAGCAGGACGCGATCCGCGAGCTCTCGACGCCGGTGCTCCAGGTGCGCGAGCGGCTGCTGATCCTTCCCATCATCGGCGTCATCGATCCCCAGCGCGCGCGCCAGCTCACCGAGCAGCTGCTGCGCGGTATCCGCGCCACGCGCGCGAAAGTCGTCGTCATCGACATCACGGGCGTGGCCGCCATGGACGCCAGCGTCGCGAACCACCTCGTGCAGACCGTGGAGGCGGCGCGGCTGCTGGGTGCGATGGTCATCGTCACGGGACTCTCGCCGGAGATCGCCCAGACGCTGGTCAACATCGGCGTCGACCTCGGCAAGATGAACACGGTGGGCGACCTCCAGGGCGGCATCGAAGAGGCCGAACGGCTCTTGGGTTACAAGGTGGTGCTGGGCGCAGAGTCCCTGGGCGCGTGACGCCCGGGCCCGCGGCGTTCGACGAGGACATGAGGCCATGCAAGTACCGATTCTCAAACAGGGCTCGCACCTGATCGCCACCGTGCAATCGGCGCTCACGGACGCTGACCTCGTCCAGCTCCGCGACGCGATCGTCGAGCAGGTCGGGCGCACACGCGCGCGCGGCGTGATCATCGATGTCACCGCGCTCGACGTGGTCGACTCGTTCGCCACGGCGACGATGCGGGACCTCGCGCAGATGATCCGCCTGCGAGGGGCCCGCACGGTCATCGTCGGCATCCAACCCGAGGTCGCGTTCGCCATGGTGCAGATGGGGCTGACGCTCGAGGGAGTCACCACCACGCTCGATCTCGAGGAAGCGCTCGAGCACCTCGGCGAGCGCACGAACGGGAAGGTCGCCCGGTGAGCGGCGAGGCGGTCGCGACCGAGGCGCGGGTCCTGGTCGAAGCGGACCGGGACATCGTCTCCGCTCGCCAGCAGGGGCGGGTCATGGCGGCCCAGCTCGGGTTCTCGCCGGGGACGGCCACGCTCATCGCCACGGCGATCTCGGAGCTGGCGCGGAACATCCTGCTCTACGCGAGCCGTGGCGAGGTCACGATGCGCGCGATCGAGAACAACGGCAGCAAGGGGATCACGGTCGAGGCGCGGGACGACGGCCCGGGCATCCCGCAGCCACAGCGGGCACTCGAGGACGGTTTTTCCACGTCCGGACGGCTCGGGCTCGGATTGCCCGGGGTGAAGCGGCTGATGGACGAGTTCCGGCTGGAGACCTCGCCGGGTCGGGGGACACGCATCGTGGTGCACAAATGGGTGCGGTAAGGGTCGGCGAGCTCGAGTGGGCATCCGCCTCGCGACCGATGGCCCGCGACGGCGAACTCGGCGACGCCTGCCTCGTGCGCTCGGTCGAGAACGGCATGCTGATCGCGGTCGTGGACGGGCTCGGCCACGGGCCCGAGGCGGCGGCGGCGGCGAAGCGGGCGCTGCTGACGATCGAGCGCTCGACGCAGATGCTGCCCGCGCCGCTGGTGCTCGAGTGCCACCGGGCGCTCCAGGCCACGCGCGGCGTCGTCATGGGCCTGGCGCTCGTGGACGTGCGCGCCGAAGCGCTGACCTGGATCGGCATCGGCGACGTGCGCGGGCTGTTGTGCCGGGTCGACGAGCGCGGCCCCGCGCTGAGCGACGTGCGCAACGATCCGCGGCACGACATGAGGCATGACCTGATGTTCACGCACAACGGCGTCGTGGGGCGCTCGCTGCCTCCGCTCAGGCCGGTGACCCGCTCGCTCAGGGTGGGCAACATCCTGATCCTGGCCACCGACGGGCTCCGGGGCGGGTTCACGCCCGAGCTGCGCGGGAGCGAGCCCGTCGAGCGCATCGCCGACGACCTGCTGCAGCGTTTCGCCGTGGCCTCCGACGACGCGCTCGTGCTCGTGGCGCGCTACCGCGGCGGCCACGCATGAGCATGACCGCCGTCGGCCTGGACGTGCGGCTCGCCGAGGCGCTGCGCGAGCACCTCGAGAGCGCGGGCGAGCACTCCCTGCACCAGGCCTACGAGATCGCGCGTCGCGCGGTCGAGGAGGGCTTGGGCCTCCTCGACATGGCATCGATGCTGCTGCGCGCCTGGCGCGTGGCCGGCCGCACGAGCCGGGACATGCCGTCGCCGGCCGCGCTCGAGCGCTTCGAGGCGTTCGCGCTCGAATGCTTCTCGCCGTTCGAAATGGAGTACCGCGGCTCGCGCGACGCCACGCGGGCGCTGCGCCGCATCAACGAGCGGGGCGAGGAGAACGTGCGCCGGATCGCCTACGAGCTCCACGACACGGCCGGGCAGCTGCTCGCCACCGTGCACTTCGCGCTGGATGCGGCGGAGCGGCGGCTCGGGCCGGCCACCGGCAACGCGCTGGTCCCCGTGCACACACGGCTCGAGGAAGTGGAGCTGGAGCTGCGGCGGTTGTCGCACGAGCTGCGGCCCACGCTGCTCGACCACCTGGGACTGCTGCCGGCGCTGCGCGAGCTGGCGCAGGGCGTGAGCAAGCGATCGGGCATTGCGATCCAGGTCCACGACCAGACGGCCGGGCGCCTGCCCGCGACGGTCGAGACCGCGCTCTACCGGATCGCACAGGAGGCGTTCACGAACGCGATCCGACATTCGCGTGCGAGCCGCATCGAGGTGCGCGTCGCACACGTGACCTCGGCGGTTCACTGCACGATCGCCGACAATGGCGTGGGGTTCGAGCGCCTGGCGTTCGACGGCACCGGCCCGGCTCCCGGGCTGGGGCTGGCCGGCATGGCCGAGCGGCTGTCGCCGCTGGGAGGCTCCCTGCGCATTGAAACCTCGCCAGGCCGTGGCGTGAGGCTGGATATCCACATTCCCCTGGAGGAGTCCCGTGCCAATAAGGATCTTGCTGGCTGACGATCACCTGGTGGTCCGGGAGGGGCTGAGGTCGCTCCTCGAGGCCGCCGGATTCAAGGTCGTGGGAGAAGCTCGCGACGGGCGCGAGGCGTTGAAGCTCGCGCGCATGCTCGAGCCCGAGGTGACCGTGATGGACATCGGCATGCCCGGGCTGAACGGCGTCGACGCCTGCCGCGAACTGCTGCGCGAAGTGCCCGAGATGCGCATCATCGTGCTCACCGTGCACGGCGAGGACGCTTACGTCATCGAGGCGCTGCGCTCGGGCGCGCGCGGTTACGTGCTCAAGACGCAGGCGGGCTCCGACCTGGTACGCGCGATCGGCGAGGTGACGCAGGGGCGCATCTACCTGTCGCCCAGCGTTTCGAGCGCGGTCGTGCAGGCGTTCCTCGCGGGCTCGACGAGTCCTGCGGACCCGCTCACGCCGCGTGAGCGCGAGGTGCTGCAGCTCGTGGCCGAGGGCCGGTCCACGAAGGAAGTGGCGGGGATCCTCGGCGTGAGCGTGAAGACGGCCGAGACGCACCGCACGCGCTTGATGACCAAGCTCGACATCCATCACACGGCGGGGCTCGTTCATTACGCGATCCGCCGCGGACTGATCCGCGTTTAGGTCGCGGACTTCAGTGGTTCACCGGAGTGGCGGCTACGTGTCTTCCGAGAGTGGATGTCCGACCTCCCCGATGGAGATGCAGCCGCCTCACCCGTTAGCATGATGTTCGTCGCGTTCGCGAGTGCGGGCGCGAGCACCGGACGGAGCCAGGGAAGCGCTGCGCGTCCGACCGGCGCAGGAGTTCGTGAGAGAGCCAGCGCAGCATGGGACATGTTCCCGGTGCGCGGACCTTCGCGACTTCTCTAGGGAAACGAGCGGTCGGACTGGTGCCCGGGCGTGTCTCCGCAACCGGCCCATCGTGGCGGATCAGCGGAAGAGACTCACGATTCCCGGGCGGACGTTGGCCGGGCCACACCCGGATGGCCGGTCGCACCGCTCGTGATTTTTTGCAGTACGGCCGTAGGGCCCCTTCCCCCGGGGGGTCCGCGGCCGGCGGATCGATGTGTGCGGCGCATACGATCGTCGGTTCGTCGACCCTGCGGCCGGGCGGCGGGTCGGCCCGTGTGCGCCGCTTCTTCATGGCGCTCGGCTAGGAGCGCTGCACGGCGGCGCGGCCGCGCCACAGCGACGGGAACACGCGGAACGCGCGCAGTCGGCCCGGACGCCACAGCGCCGACACCAGCTCGAACGCGAGCCAGGCCGCGTACGTCCCGCACATGACCTCGCGCGAGTCGGGGACCGCGAACTGGATCACCCAGCACGCCAGGAGCCCCAGCGCCTCGTACGCCTGGAAATTGAAGTTCGACAGCAGCACCACGCCGAGCGCGCCCTGCAGCAGCGTGAGCAACAGCTCGACGCGGTGCTCCGCCATCGGCACGTCCGCCGGCGCGCCGAGCGAGAACGAGTAGACGATCGGGATCATCGCCGCGAGCACCGTCCACTGGTTGATGTTGCTCGAGGCCATGTTCATGAGCGCCATCCCCGCCTTGCCGCGGCTCCGCGCCCAGTACGACGTGGTCACGAACTCGGGGAACTCGGAGAGGAACGGCGCCACCCACTGCACGAACACGAACTGCGACACGCCGAGCGTGGTCGCGAGCCCGATCATGCTCTCGAGGAACGGATGGGCGGTGAAGTAGAGCATCAGCCCGCCGGCGACGAACAGCGCGATGACCACGATCGCGCGCCACGGGGACGGCAGGCCGAGCACCGCCCGCGGCACCACGCCCGTGTCCTCGATCTCCTCGTGCTGCTTGGGCGGGATGCGCTGCAGGATCATCAGGTACGTGGCGTAGATCGCCAGCAGCACCCCGGCGTCCACGAGCCCGAGCGAGCCCTTCCAGATGATGAAGCCGAAGTACGCGAGCGCGGGGGTGAGGCCCACCACCTCCACCGCGTGCTCCTCGTCGAGCTCGATCGGGCGCCAGAACTGCGGCTCGCCGCGCGCGCGCCGCGACATCGCGTGCACGACCCAGATCATGGGCCAGCCGAGGCCGGTGAGCAGGCGGAGCGCCCCGGTGAAGTTCGCGGTCATCAGCGGCACGTCGCGGTGCCACGCGATCACCGCCTCGACCGCGAACTCGGGCAGCACCTGGATCCACGCGAGCAGCGCCAGCGCCAGGCCCTGGGAGATGTAGAACTGCGCGCACTCGGCGCCCCAGGCGACCACGAACGCCGACATGAGGATGCTCGGGAACGTCCACAGCGCCGACCACGCGGCGCGGCGCACTTCCTCGGGGGGGAGTCCGGCTCCGATCATCGTTCCCTTCGGGTTCCGGCGGAGCACAGGGGATGCCCGTGCAGGGGGCTGCCGTGCAATGCAAAGGCCCGGCCGATACTCTCCGCCACCCATGACAGCGTCAAGACTGCGAGGTAACGCACGCCGCGCGCGCGCGCCCCGAAACTCGATCCGGTGGTCCGCCACCCGCGCGATGTGCATGTTCGCTGCGGCCATGGCCCGCGGCGACGCCGCGAGCGCCGCCCGCGCGCTCGACGCCGCGCGGCGCGCGCGCTGCCCGCGACGGGCCGCGGAGGAGACGGCGCTGATGCTCATGCTCTATGCCGGCTTCCCGGGCGCGCTCGAGGGACTGCGCGTGCTCAACACCTCGTGGCCGGGCCGGCCCCGGCGCACACGCGAGGGCACGCCCGCCACGTGGCGCCGGCGCGGCCTCGCGCTGTGCGCACGCGTCTATGGAGGCGCGATCTCGCGGCTGCTGCCGGCCGTGCGCGCGCTGCATCCCGACCTCGAGACCTGGATGGTCGAGCACGGCTACGGCCGCGTGCTGGCGCGGCCCGGACTGGGCGCCCGCGAGCGCGAGCTGATCACGGTCGCGGCGCTGGCGGCGCTGGGCTGGGAACGCCAGCTCGTGAGCCACGTGCTGGGCGCGCTGCGCGTGGGGGCGGCCGCGGCCGAGGTGCACGAGGCGCTCGGGGTGGGCGCCCGCGCCGGCGGGGACCGCGAACGGGCGATTGCGGGCCGGACGTGGGCCCGGGTCGAGCGGCAGGCCGCAGCCGCAGGCAGATAACCGCATCAAAGGCTTGTGCTGCGACAAATGTTGCTGGGGCCGGGAGGGGGTTCCGCGGGCGGATCCCACCCCGGCCCCACAACGACTTACGGGCGCCCGTAGCGCCAGCAACAATTGTCGCAGCACAACCTTTGACCCTCGACCGCGAGGCACCTACGATGCGCCCCCGTATGAGCCCCCAGCCGCAGTGCCGCATGTCGAAGGCCTGTATCAACTTCGGCCGCACATGGTGCCCGGGGCGCTGTCGGTGACCGGGCCGGCGGTCCGCGCCCGGGTACCCATGGGGTCGCCTGCGGGGCGGACCGCCGGGCCCGACCGGGGACCGCTCGGCGACCCGCTCACGCTCGACCTGCTGGCCGACGGGCCGATCGCGCGCGAGCGCGTCGGCACCTCCTGGCGGGACACCGATGCGCTGCGCGCGCTCGCCGGCGCCAAGCGCGCACCCCTGCCGGCGGCGCTCGCCGAGGCGCTCACCGACATGCACCGCCGGCTCGGCGCCTCGCCGGCCTCGCTCGCGAACCTCGAGCGCCTCGCGCGCGGCGAGGCGGTCGCGGCCGTGGCCGGCCAGCAGCCGGCGCCGCTCGGCGGACCGCTCTACTCGCTCCACAAGACCGCCGCCGCCGTGGGGCTCGCACGCGAGGTCACGCGGCGCACCGGCGCGGCGTGCGTGCCGCTGTTCTGGACGCACAGCGAGGACTCCGACTTCGCCGAGATCCGCGGCGCTTCATTGTGCGACGCGGATCTCCAGCTCGTCGACCTCCAGCTTCCCGATGATGCGCATGCCGACGGCGGCCTGGTGGGCGCGATCGCGGTCGAACCGCTGCGCGCGCTGGGCGAGAGCGCGCTCGCCGCGTGGCATGGCCTCCCGGGACTCGCCGAGGCCGCGGACGCGTGGCGCCGGTCGCTCGAGCGCGCGCGCGACCTCGGTGAGGCGATGAGCGCGCTGTGGCTCGCGCTCTTCGCCGATGCGGGCGTGGTCGTCGTGGAGCCGAGGCTGCCGGCGTTCCGTGCCGCGGCGCGCCCCATGATCGACCGCTACCTCGCGCAGGCGGACACGCTGCATGCGGCGGCGCGCGCCGCGGGTGCACGCCTCGAGTCGCTCGGCGGGCGCCGCGCGCTCGCCGATCCGGCGCTGGATTCGTTCGTGTTCGAGGTGCGCGAGGGCAGCCGGCGGAAGCTCGCGGCCGCCGACGCGCGCGCGCGCGGCGCGAACGTGGTGTTGTCGCCGAGCGTCGCCCTGCGCGCCGCGGTGCAGGACGGCGTGTTCCCGACCGTGGCCATGGCCTGCGGCCCGGGCGAGCTCGCCTACCTCATGCAACTGCGCGAGGTGTTCGATGCCGTGGGCGTGCGCGCGGCGGTGCCCGCGGTGCGCTTCAGCGCCACGTGGCTGCCGCCCGCCGCGGTGGCGCTGGCGGAGGCCGCGGGCGGCGACCCGTGGGAGGTCGTGGCGCGCACCGACGCCGTGCTCGCGCGGGTGGCGGAGACCCGGGTGCCGGGCGAGCTCCAGCGCGCGCTCGCCGCCGCGCGTGCCGCCGCCGACCAGTCGATGGCGCGGCTCGCCGAGGCCGCGGGCGGCTTCGATGCCAGCCTGCCGCAGATGGTGGAGTCGGCGCGCGGCAAGATCGACTTCCAGGTCTCGCGCCTCGCCGAGGGTGTGCTCGGCAAGGCGCGCGGGCGGCTCGACCGCGAGCAGCCGCTGTGGCGGCGGCTTCGCTACGTCCTCCAGCCGGGCGACAAGCTGCAGGAGCGCCGGCTCGCCTCGCTCGAGGTGGTGGCGCGCCGCGGCCGCGACGTCGTGCGCGGCCTCTGCGACCTCGCCACCGAGCACGCGCGCGGCACCGCAGCCGGCGTGCACGAGCACTACCTCCTGGAGGCCTGATGGCGCTCGACGCGCTCTGCTTCGGCGCACATCCGGATGACATCGAATTGAGCTGCGGCGGGCTCGCGGCGCGACTGGCGGCCCACGGCCACCGCGTGGGCCTCGTCGACCTGACGCGTGGCGAGCGCGCGAGCCGCGGCGATGCGGCGACGCGTGCGCACGAGGCGGCCGAGGCGGCGCGCCACCTGGGCGTGGCGCTGCGCGAGAACCTCGAGCTGCCCGATACCGGGCTCGACGCGCGCAGCCCCGAGCAGCTCCGCCGCGTCGTCGCCTGCCTGCGCACGCACCGGCCGGCGCTCGTCGTGGCGCCCGACCGCCACGACGAACACCCCGATCACGTCGAGGGCTCGGCGCTGGTGGCGCGCGCCTGCTACCTCTCGGGGCTCGCGCGCTACGACGCGCCGGGCGAGCGCTTCCGGCCGGCGCGCGTGCTGTTCGCGATCCACCGCTCGGGCGTGGCGCCGCAGCTCGTGGTCGACGTGAGCGAGGTGTGGGAGCGCCGGCAGGCGGCGCTCCGCGCCCACAAGAGCCAGCTCGACCCGGGCGCCGGACCGGCCACGTACCTCACCGCGCCCGGTTTCCTCGAGTCGGTCGAGGCGCGCGCGCGCGCCTGGGGCGCGCTCGCGGGCGTCGAGCACGCCGAGGGCTATCGCGTGCGCGGGCCGCTCGCGGTGCTGGACGCGCGCGCGCTGCTCGCGACTCCCGGGGGTGCGCGTGGCTGAGCGGCGTCGTCCTCCAGCCCGCGGGCCCCGGTCGCGGCGCGCGGCGCCCGCCCGGCGCACGGCCAAGCGCAAGCTCAAGATCGGCATCAGCTGCTACGCCCACTTCGGCGGCAGCGGCGTCGTGGCGTCGGAGCTGGGCCGCGAGCTCGCGCGCCGCGGCCACGAGGTGCACCTGATCGCCAGCCGGCTGCCGTTCCGGCTCCGGAGCTTCGAGCCCAACATCTACTTCCACGAAGCGGCGCCGGCGTCCTACCCGGTGTTCGAGGAGGCGCCGAGCAACCTGGCGCTGGCGACGAAGATGGTGGAGGTGGTGGAGAACTACGCGCTGGACGTGCTGCACGTGCACTACGCGATGCCGTTCGCGACCAGCGCCTACCTCGCCAAGCAGATCATGCTGCCGCGCTCGCTGGGCGTGGTCACCACGCTCCATGGCACCGACATCACGGTGGTCGGGGCGGAGCCGTCGTTCTTCCGCATCACCCAGTTCAGCATGCAGTCGAGCGACCGGCTCACCGCGGTGTCGCGCTTCCTCAAGGAGCGCGCCGAGGCGACGTTCGGGACGACGCGGCCGATCGAGGTCATTTACAATTTCGTCGACCCGCAGGTGTTCGCGCCCAAGCGCGCGACCCGCATCCGCCTCGGCGGGCCGGGGACGAAGGTCCTCATGCACGCTTCCAACTTCCGCCAGGTCAAGAACATACCGGTCGTCATTCAGGTGTTCTCCGAAGTTCGCAAGCGTCTGCAGGCGAAGCTGGTCATGGTCGGCGACGGGCCGGAGAAGGCCGGCGCCGAGCAGCTGGCGCGCGAACTGGGTGTCCACCGCGACGTGCTGTTCCTCGGCAACCAGGACTGCATGGAGGAAATGCTGCCTTTGGCCGATGTATTCCTATTGCCGAGCTCCTCGGAGAGCTTCGGCCTCGTGGCGCTCGAGGCGATGAGCGCCGAGGTGCCGGTGGTGTGCTCGAACGCGGGCGGGCTGCCGGAGGTGGTGGAGCATGGGTTCACGGGTTTCCTGCACGAGCCGGCGCACGTGGCCGGCTACACGGCCTCGGTCCTGAAGCTGCTGGCGAACGATGGATTGCGGCGTACCATGGGGCGCCGGGCGCGCCGGGTCGCGATCGAGCGCTTCAGTGCGGAGGAGATGGTCGAGCGGTACGTTCAGGTGTACGACTCGTTGCGCTGAGCGGAAGGATGTCCAGGGACCGTGGTCACGCGGCCGCGTGAGAGAGGACGAATGCTCGGGAAGCAGAGACGCATCGCGGTGATGGCGGAGGGCAGCTTCACGCCCATGGATGCCAAGACCGCGCTCGGGGTGCTGCGCTATCGCTCGAGCGAGGTCGTTGCGGTGATCGACTCGGGACGCGCCGGGCGCACGTGCGACGACTGCGTCGGCGTGGGCGGCGACATCCCGGTCGTGGCCGGACTCGAGGCCGCGGCCGCGTTCGAGCCCGACTCGCTGCTGCTGGGCATCGCGCCGCAGGGCGGCACGCTGCCGGAGTCGTGGCGGCGCGTGGTGGCCGAGGCGCTGCTGCGCGGCTGGGACGTGCTCGCCGGGCTGCACGTGTTCCTCGCCGACGACCCCGAGCTCTCGGCGCTCGCGCGGGCCAAGGGCTGCACGATCCACGACGTCCGCCGCCCGCCGGCCGCGCGCTACATCGCCGCGCGCCGCGCGGCGAGCACCGACGCGCTGATCGTGCTCACCGTGGGCAGCGACTGCAACGTGGGCAAGATGACCACGGCGCTCGAGGTGCATGCGGAGCTGCAGGGGCGCGGCGTGCGCTCGGCGTTCGTGGCCACGGGCCAGACCGGCATCTTCGTCGCCGATCACGGCGCCGCGATCGATGCCGTGCCCGCGGACTTCGCGGCGGGTGCGGTCGAGAAGCTGGTGCTGGACGCTGCGCGCGACGCCGACGTCGTGCTGGTCGAGGGCCAGGGCGCGATCCATCACCCCGCCTACTCCGGCGTGACGCTCGCGCTCATGCACGGCGCGTGTCCCGAGGCGATGATCCTCTGCCACCAGGCGGGACGCACGCACATGAAGCTCGCGGACGCGGCCCCCGCCCCGCGGCTGCGTTCGCTGTCGGAGATCATCCGCGACAACGAGCGCGCGGCCGGCTGGCTGCGCCCGGCGCCCGTGCTCGCGCTGTCGCTCAACACCATGGTGCTCGACGACCTCGAGGCGAAGCGCGCGCTCGAGAACACGCACCAGCTCACCGGCGTGCCCACCGTGGACCCGGTGCGTTTCGGCGCCGAGGTGGTGGCCACCGAGCTGATCCGCCGCCTCGACGAGCGCAAGCGCCGGGCATCGAACGAGTAGCAGGGAGGCTCCCGCCCGCTCGCGGGTCGCGACATTCGGCCCGGCCGGAGGCCGGGCACACTCAAAGGACCCAGGCATGAAGCTCCGCACCGAGCCGATCGAGCTGCAGACGATCTTCGAGTTCCGCATCGCGCACGGCACGCGCCGCGCGCACCGGAACACGCTCGTGCGCCTGGAGCACGACGGCATCGAGGGCCTGGGCGAGGCCGCCCCGTCGCACTACTACGGCGAGACGGCGGAGATGGTGGAGGCGGCGCTCGCGGCGTGGGCGCCCGTGCTGGGCGACGACCCGTTCGCGCTGGATGCGATCGCCGCGCGCATGGACCAGGTGCTCGAGGGCCACGGCGCGGCGCGCGCGGGCCTGGAGATGGCGCTCCACGACTGGATCGGCAAGCGGCTCGGGCAGCCGACGTGGAAGCTCCTGGGCCTCGATCCGGCGCGCACGCCGCGCTCGTGCGTGACGCTGGGCATGGCGAGCCCCGAGGAGATGGAGCGCAAGCTCGACACCGTGCGCGATTTCCCGCTGATCAAGGTGAAGCTGGGGGCGCCCGGCGACGTGGAGAACCTGAAGCGCATCCGCGCCGGCTACAAGGGCAAGCTCCAGGTGGACGCGAACACCGCGTGGAGCCCCGCCGATGCCGTGCGCGTGCTGCGCCAGATCGAGCCGCTGCAGGTCGAGCTGGTCGAGCAGCCGGTGCCGCGCGGCGACTTGGACGGGCTGCGCTGGGTGCGCGAGCGGAGCCCGATCCCGGTGTTCGCCGACGAGAGCGCGCACGCGCTCGCCGACATCGGCCAGCTCGCGGGTCGCGTCGACGGCGTGAACCTCAAGATCATGAAGTCCGGCGGCCTGCGCGAGATGCTGCGCATGATCCACGCCGCGCGCGCCCACGGCATGAAGGTGATGCTCGGCTCGATGGTGGAGTCGAGCCTGGCGCTGTCCGCCGCCGCCCAGCTCGCACCGCTCGTCGACTACCTCGACCTCGACGGCCACTGGCTCGTGAAGGACGACCCGTTCGACGGCGCGCCGGGCGAGCGCGGCGAGATCCGGCTGAGCGACCGTCCCGGCCTGGGCGTCGTGCCGGCCGCGGCGCCGGCGATCGCGGGCAAGGCGGGACACGGGCGATGAGCCTCAGGCTTCGCATCTACGTCACGGCCACGATCGTGGCGGCGGCCGCCGTGCTCGCGCTCGGCTGGCCGGAGTCGTTCGCGCACGACTGGGGCAACTACGTGGCGTGGGTGGTGATCTGCCTCGTTTCGGAGACGATGTGGAACAACACCATCTCGGGCGGGGCGACGTGCAGCCTGTCCGCCACGGTGGGGCTCTCGAGCGCGGTGCTATGGGGCGGGGGCGCCGGGCTCTGGATCTCGGCGCTGTCCACGCTCATCGCCGACCTGTTCGTGCTGCGGAAGCCCTGGGTGCGCGTGGCGTTCAACTCGGCGCAGATCGCGGTCGCCACCGCGGTCGGCGCGCTGCTGTTCCAGGTGCTCGGCGGTCGCGCGGCGCTGCCCGTGGGCGCGAGCGGCATGCTGGACCGCGCGCACTCCACGTCGCTCATCCTGCCGTTCATCGGGCTCGTCGTCGGCTACTTCGTCGTCAACCGCGCCATGGTGGCGCTGGCGGTGGCGTGGTCGGCGAATCGCGGCTTCCGCCAGGTGCTGATGGAGGACTGGTTGTTCATGGCGCGCATCGAGGTCGATGCCGCCTCGTTCCTCCTGACGCCGCTCATGGTGATCTCGTTCACCACCGTGGGCTACCCGGGCGTGCTGCTGTTCTACGCGCCGCTGTTCATGCTCTTCCAGTCGGACCGCCGTTACATCGAGCTCAAGCGGGCGGAAGAGGTGAACCTGCGGAACGCGCGTTTCGCCGCGAAGGGCGAGCTGGCCGCGGGCATCGGCCACGAGCTCAACAACCAGCTCGTGGCGATCAGCGCGCGCGCGCAGATGCTGCTCAAGGATGCGGACAAGCAGGTGTTCGAGAACGCGCCGCGTCACGCGCAGATCATCTTCGAGCAGAGCAAGCGCATGGGCGTGCTCGCCAAGGGCCTCATGGACTACACCCGCAGCAAGGTGAACGTGGAGCCCATGGACCTGAACGGCATGCTCACGAGCACGATCGACTTCGTGAAGAGCGACAAGCGCTTCCGGGGCGTGGAGTGGGAGGTGCAGCTCGACCCCGAGCTGCCGCAGATCCGCGCCGATGCGGGCCAGATCCAGGGCGTGTTCATCAACCTGTTCGTGAACGCGGCCGACGCCATGGGCGCCCAGGAGTCGCGCCGGTCGATCTCGGTGCGCACGCGGCTCGACGCGCGCACGCGCCTCGCCGAGATCGACGTGCAGGACACCGGTCCCGGGATCAAGAAAGAGCACCTGGGCCGCATGTTCGAGTTCATGTTCACGACGAAGCCCGACGGCCACGGCTTCGGGCTGTCGACGTCGCACCGCACGATCGAGAACCACGGCGGCAGGATCACGGTGGAGAGCGAGCTCGGCCAGGGTGCGCGCTTCCACATCGCGCTGCCGCTCTCCGGGCCCGGGAGCTGGCACTGACGCAGTTCTCCGGCGGACCCGGACCGGGACCCGGACCGGTGCCCCTCACGGCCACCCCTCGCGCGGGCCACACGTCGCGCCCGGCCGCGGCCACCGTGTGGCGCGTCGACTTCGGCGGCGTGCGCCTGCTCGCCGACGACGGCGTCGAGTTCGAGGCCACGGTGCCCGGCCGGCTGCGCGGCGCGAGGAAAGCGCTCGGCAACGCCGTCGTGACCGGCGACCGCGTGCGGCTGGACTGGGACTCGGACCGCGCGGTCGTGGACGCCGTGGAGCCGCGCCGCAACGCGTTCTCGCGCCGCGCGAGCGGCGAGCGCGAGGAGGAGCAGGTCGTGGCGGCGAACCTGGACGGGGTGGCGGTCGTGGCCTCGGTCCGGAACCCCGAGTTCCGTCACGGGCTCGTGGACCGCGTGCTGGTTCAGTGCGCGCGCGCCGGGATCCCGGCACTGGTCGTGCTGAACAAGGCCGACCTCGACGCGAGCCACGAGGCCGACGCCATCCTCGACGAGTACGCGCGCGCCGGCGTGACCGGGCTTGCGACGTGCGCGGTGAGTGGCCTCGGCGTGCCGCGCGTGCGCGAGCGCTGCCACGGCCGGCGCGTGCTGTTCGTCGGCCACTCGGGCGTGGGCAAGAGCACGCTGCTCGCCGCCCTCGCGCCCGGCCGGAGCATCGCCCAGGGCGAGGTGAACGAGGTCACGGGCAAGGGCCGCCACACCACGAGCGCGGCCGTGCTCTACCGCATGGGCTGGGATGCGGGGCGCGGGCTGGCCCAGGACCCGCCGGCCGGCCCGGGGGCCGCCGCGAGCGCAACGGCGACCGAACTCGTGGACACGCCCGGCGTGCGCGCGTTCACGCTCTGGGGAGTGGACGCGGACGAATTAGTGCAGTATTACCCGGAACTCAAGCCGTTCGCCGGACACTGCCGTTTCGGCGACTGCCGCCACGATCGCGAGCCGGGCTGTGCGCTGCGCGAGGCGGTGGCCGGGGGCGCCATCGGCGAGCGACGCTTCGCTTCGTACTGCAAGCTGCGCGACGAGCTCGCGAGCGGGCATCACTAGGCGGCACCCCGCCCGGTCCCCGCGACGAGCCCCCTCGCGAGGGATCGCACCTGACCACTCCATTCCAGCCCGCGCTCACGCAACTCGAGTGCTTCGATTGCCACCAGCGTCACGACCTCGGGGCGCCGCGGTCCGTGTGCGAGCGCTGCGGCCGCCCGCTCGTCGCCCGCTACGATCTCGCGAGGTTGCGCGAGCGCGTCCCGCGCGAATCCCTCGGCCGCCACGGCACCGACCTGTGGCGCTACCGCGCGCTGCTGCCGTTCGCCGACACGTTCGCGGCCGTGCGCCTGGGCGAGGGCGGCACGCCGCTGCTGCCGCTGCACGCGCTCGCCACCGAGCTCGGGCTCGCGGCGCTGTGGGTGAAGGAGGAGAGCCCGAACCCGACCCAGTCGTTCAAGGCGCGCGGCCTGGTGCTGGCGGTGAACGGCGCGCGCGCCTGGGGCCTGAAAGGCATCGCGCTGCCGTCCGCGGGCAACGCCGGGAGCGCCGCCGCCGCCTATGCGGCCGCCGCCGGGTTGCCGTGCCGCGTCGCGATCCCGGACGACACGCCCGAGTCCTGCATCCTCGAGCTCGAGGGCTACGGCGCCGAGGTGCGGCTCGTGCCCGGCACGATCGCCGAGTGCGGCCGCGTCGTGGCGCACTGGGCGCCCGCGCCCGAGTGGTGGAACGTGGCCACGTTCAAGGAGCCGTTCCGGCTCGAGGGCAAGAAGACGCTCGGCTACGAGATCGCCGAGCAGCTGGGCTGGGAGCTCCCGGATGCGATCCTCTATCCGACCGGCGGCGGCACCGGGCTCGTGGGCATGGCGAAGGCGTTCGACGAGATGCGCGAGCTGGGCTGGATCGGCGAGCGCCTGCCGAGGCTCGTGGCCGTGCAGGTGAGCGGCTGCGCGCCGGTGGTCCGCGCGTTCGAATCCCGTGCCGCCAAGGTGGAGCCGTGGGCGAACGCGGTCACGGTGGCCAGCGGCCTGCGTGTGCCGTCGCCGTTCGCCGACACCTTGATCCTGGATGCGATCCGCCGTTCCGGAGGAACCGCGGTCGCTGTCCCCGAAGAGGCGATGCTGGACGCCATGCTCGAGCTCGCGCGCCTCGAGGGCTGCTTCGCCTGCCCCGAGGGCGGCGCGACGCTCGCGGGGCTGCGCCAGCTCGTGACCAGCGGCGAGATCGCACGCGACGCGCGCGTGGTGATCTACAACACCGGCAGCGGGCTCAAGTACCCGGAAGCCTGGCGCGCGGCGCTCGCGCGGCGGGCGCGGCCAGGCGCCGAGCGGGTGAACGCATGAGGCGCGTGCTCGCGCTGGCGCTGTTGCTGGGAGCGGCTGCGGCGACGTCGCGGCCCGAGCGGGCGCCCGCACCGGGCGCGGCGCGGGTGCTGAGCGTCAAGCTCACGGGCGTGGTGTCGCCGCTCATGGACGACATCCTCGACGAGGCGCTCGAGCGCGCGCACAGCGGCGGCTACCGCGCGCTCGTCGTGGAGCTCGACACGCCCGGCGGGCTCGAGCGCAGCATGCGCGACATGGTGGCGCGCGAGTTCGCCGCCCCGGTGCCGGTGATCGTGTGGGTGACGCCGTCGGGCGGCCACGCGGCCTCGGCCGGCGTGTTCATCACCATGGCCGCCGACGTGGCGGCGATGTCGCCGGGCACGAACATCGGCGCCGCGACGCCGATCAGCCTGCAGGGCCCCATGGACTCGACGCTCGCGCGCAAGGCGGCGAACGATGCCGCCGCGTTCGCGCGCACGGTGGCCGAGCAGCGCCGGCGGAGCGTCGGCTGGGCGGAGAAGGCGGTGCGCGACGCGGTGGCGGCCAGCGAGCGCGAGGCGGTGGAGCAGGGGATCGTGGACTTCGTCGCCGCCACGCCGGCCGAGCTGCTCGAGAAGGCGGACGGCCGCTGGATGCGCCGTGCCGCCGACTCCACGCTCATCCATGTCGCAGGGGCCACGATCGAGCGCATGGAGCCTTCGCTGAGGCATCGGCTGTTGACGCCGCTCGTGGACCCGAACATCGCCTACCTGCTGCTCATGCTCGGTTTCTACGGCATCCTGTTCGAGCTCCAGAATCCCGGCGCGATCCTGCCGGGCGTGGCCGGCGCGATCTTCCTGCTGCTCGCGTTCTTCGCGCTCTCGGCGCTGCCGGTGAACGCGGCCGGGCTGGCGCTGATCGTGCTCGGGATCGGTTTCCTGGTCGCCGAGATCAAGGTCCAGAGCCACGGCCTGCTCACGGTGGGCGGCGCGCTCGCGCTCATGATCGGCGGGCTGATGCTGTTCGACGATCGCGCCGTGCGCGTGGCGTGGCCGCTCGTGCTCGGGACCACGACGGTGACGGTCGCGTTCTTCCTCGTCGCGGTCGGCTTCGCGCTGCGCGCCCGCCGCGGCCCGCGGGCCATCGGCGCGGTCGCGCTGCTCGGCCGTCGCGCGCAGGTGATCGAGCGTCTTTCTCCCACCGGGCGTGTGCGACTGGACGCCGAGGTGTGGAACGCCGAAGCTGCCGCCGAGATCGAGGTGGGCGACGTGGTCGTCGTGACCGGCATCGAAGGACTCACGCTGCGGGTGCGGCCCGCGGCACGGGAGGCTTGACATGGGACCGCTGGGAGCCTTGGTGCTGCCGTTTTTGATCTTCGTCGGATTCGCGGTGCTGCTGATCCTGGTCAATTCGATCAAGGTGGTGCGCGAATACGAACGCCTCGTGGTGTTCCGGCTCGGACTGCTCGTCGGCGAGCGCGGACCGGGGCTGATCCTGCTGATCCCGGTGATCGAGCGCGCGGTCAAGGTCGGGCTGCGCACGGTCACCATGGACGTGCCGGCGCAGGACGTGATCACCAAGGACAACGTCTCGGTGAAGGTGAACGCGGTCATCTATTTCCGGGTCGTGGACGCGCCGCGCGCGATCGTCCAGGTGGAGAACTTCCTCTACGCCACGAGCCAGATCGCGCAGACCACGCTGCGCTCGATCCTGGGCGAGCAGGAGCTGGACGAGCTGCTGTCGGAGCGCGAGCGGCTGAACCAGGCGCTGCAGCAGGTGATCGACCGCCAGACCGAGCCGTGGGGCGTGAAGGTGAGCACGGTCGAGGTGAAGAACGTGGACCTGCCGCAGGAGATGCAGCGCGCGATGGCCCGCCAGGCCGAGGCCGAGCGCGAGCGCCGCGCCAAGGTCATCGCCGCCGAGGGCGAGTACCAGGCCTCGGCGCGGCTCGCGGAAGCGGCCGCGGTGATCGGGCGCGAGCCCGCGGCGATGCAGCTCCGCTACCTGCAGACGCTCGCCGAGATCGCCACCGAGAACAACAGCACCACGATCTTCCCGGTCCCGATCGACCTGCTCGCAGCCATGACCGGGGCGTTCCCGAAGAAGGGCTGACGCTTTGGTGGCCGGGGTCCGCGCCGGTTCGTCGCTCGCGGTCGGCGTGACCGGCGCGAGCGGGTTCATCGGCGGCGCGCTCTGCCGCTTCCTCGCCGCGCGCGGCGACAGCGTGCGGCGGTTCGTGCGCGGCCGGCCGGCCGGGGCGGGCGAGATCGCGTGGGACCCGGCGCGCGGCGTGCTCGAGCCCGCGGCGCTCGAAGGCCTCGACGCGGTCGTCCACCTCTCCGGCGCGAGCCTGGCCGACGGGCGCTGGTCCGCGGCGCGCAAGCGCGAGCTGGTGGCGAGCCGTGTCGAGTCCACGGCGACGCTGGCGCGGGCGATCGCCGCGTGCGCGCGACCTCCGCGCGTCCTCGTGTGCGGCTCAGCCGTGGGCTGGTACGGCGATCGCGGCGACGAGACGCTGGACGAGTCGAGTGCGCCCGGCCGGGGGTTCCTCGCCGAGATGGCGCAGGCCTGGGAGGCGGCCGCCGCGCCCGCGCGCGATGCCGGCGTGCGTGTCGTCCACCCGCGCTGCGGGCTCGTCCTCGCGCGCGGCGGCGGCGTGCTCGGGGCACTCGAGCGCCCGTTCGCGCTCGGCCTCGGCGGGCCGCTCGGCAATGGCCGCGCGTGGTGGGGTTGGATCGCGCTCGAGGATCTTCTACAGGCGCTTGTCCTGGCGATGGAGGAGACGTCGCTTCGCGGGCCGTTCAATGCCGTGACGCCCGCGCCCGCCCGGCAGGCGGCGTTCGCGCGCGCGCTCGGGCGCGCACTCCGGCGCCCGGCGCTGCTCCCGGCGCCGGCGTGGGCGCTGCGCCTGGTGCTCGGCGGCGAGTTCGTGGACGGGATGCTGCTCGCGAGCCAGCGCGCGCAGCCGGCCGTGCTGCTCGCCGCGGGCTTCCGGTTCGCCGCGCCGGAGCTCGAGCCCTGCCTCGAACGCATGTTCGCGCGTGGCACCTGGTCCCGGCCGGACCGGATTTGACGCCGGCATCCGGCGGCCGCGGCGGAACTGCGGCATAGTCGATCCACCATGAGCCTCCCTGCCCTGCGCTTCGATCGCGTCGTGAAGGCGTACCCCTCCGGCACGGGCACGGTGCGGGCACTCGACGGGCTCACGCTCGACATCGGTCCCGGCGGCTTCACCGCGATCGTGGGGCGGAGCGGCTCGGGGAAGAGCACGCTCCTGAACCTCGCCGCCGGCATCGACACGCCGACGTCGGGCGAGGTGCTGGTGAACGGCCAGCCGCTGGCACGGCTCGACGACGATGCGCTGACGCGGCTGCGGCGCGACCACGTCGGCGTGGTCTACCAGTTCTTCCACCTGCTGCCCACGCTCGACGTGCGCGAGAACGTCGCGCTGCCGCTGCTGCTCGCCGGCCGCGCCGAACGCTCGGCGCTCGCCGCCGCGGACGCCCTCCTCGAGGAGGTGGGCCTCGCGCCGCGTGCCCGCGCGCGGCCGCACACGCTCTCGGGCGGCGAGCTCCAGCGCGCCGCGGTGGCGCGAGCGCTCGTCCATTCCCCGGCGCTCGTGCTCGCGGACGAGCCCACGGGCAACCTCGACAGCCGCTCGGCCGCGGGCGTGGTGGCGCTGCTCGCGGACCTCGTGCGCCGCCACGGCGCGACGCTGGTCATGGTCACGCACAGCCGCGACGCGGCCGCGGCCGCCGATCGCGTCGTCGTGCTCTCCGACGGGCGCGTGGTCGGCGACTCGCTCGCGGACGGCGCGGCGGCTGGCGGCGGTCCGGTCCCGGACCCGCACCCGGCGCTGGGGTCGCCGTGATCGCGGTGCTGCGCTGGCTGCTGCTGCGCCGGCTGGTGCGACAGCCCGGGCGCACGCTGCTGGTGGTGCTCGGCGTGGCGCTCGGCGTGGCGATGGTGGTGGCGATCCGGCTCGCCAGCGACTCGGCGCTGGCCTCGTTCGGCGACACCGTCGACGCCGTCGCCGGGCGCTCGAATCTGTGCGTGAGCGCGGTGGCCGACGGCTTCGACGAGCGGCTGTTCGCGCGCATCCGGAACACGCCCGGCGTGGAGGCGGCGGCCCCGGTCGTGGAGGTGAACGCGCTCGTGGGCCGGCTCGAGCCCGAAGCGGGCGGACCCGCCGGAAGCGACCCGGGCGTGGAGCTGGGTGCCCAGCGTGGATTCGACGAGACGCTGCTCGTGCTCGGCCTCGATCCGTTCTCGGAGATCCCGTTCGGGCGCCTCACCGGCCCGCTGCCGGCCGCGCGCGCCGGGGCCGCGCCGGCGGCGTTCGACGGCGACGCCGCGCTCGCGCTGCTCGCGCGGCCGAACACGGTCGCGATCACGCGCGCGTTCGCCGAGCGCCGCGGCGTGCACGTCGGCGACACGCTCACGGCACTCGCCGCGGGCCTGCCGGTAAGGCTCGACGTCGTGGCGCTGCTCGCGAACGAAGCGCTCCAGGAGGCCATGGGCGGGAACGTCGCGATCGCGGACATCGCCACCGTGCAGGAGCTGTTCGGTCGCGAGGGGCGGCTCGACCGCGTCGACCTGGTCGTGGCCCCCGCGGCGCGCGACCGCGTGAGCGCGGCGCTCGCCGCGTGGCTGCCGGCCGACGCGCGACCCGAGCGTCCGCGCGCGCGCACGCGGCAGGTCGAGGACATGGTGAGCGCGTTCGGCCTGAACCTCACCGCGCTGTCGTTCATCGCCGTGTTCGTGGGCATGTTCCTGGTGCTGAACGCGGTCGCGCTCTCGGTCGTGCGCCAGCGGCGCGACATCGGCGTGCTGCGCGCGCTCGGGCTCACGCGCGCAGGCGTACTGCGCGTGTTCCTGCTCGAGGGGCTGGCCCTCGGCGTGCTCGGCGGCGTGGCCGGCTGCGCGCTCGGCGTGCTGGTGGCGAACCTGGCGCTCCACCAGGTGGGGCGCTCGCTGAGCACGCTCTACCTGGTCGAGCAGGTGTCGCGCCTCCACCTCTCGCCGCGGACACTGCTCATGGGACTGTCGCTGGGGATGGGCTCGGCGCTGGTCTCTGCATTGGGACCGGCGTTCGAGGCCGCTTCAGCGCCCGCCGGCGTGACGTTGCGCGAGGCCGCCCGCATCGAGGAGCGCCACCCGCCCTATGCCCGGCTCGGCGTGGCCGGCGGCCTCGTGCTGCTCGGCGCCGCCGCCGTCACCGCGGCGAGCCTCTGGGCGCACTGGCCGGCCGGCGGCTTCGTGGCGGCGTTCCTCGTGGTCTCGGGCTTCTCGCTGCTCGCGCCGGCGTGGACGCTGGCGGTCGAGCGGTTGGCGTCGCGGCTCGCGCGCCGGTTCGGCATCGCCGCGACGCTCGGGGCGCGCTCGCTGCGCGAGAACGCGGCGCGGGCGAGCGTGGTGGTGGCGGCGATCATGGTGTCGGTGGGGTTGCTCGTCGCGCTCACGGTGATGGTGAGGAGCTTCCGCCGCACGGTCGACACCTGGGTGACCCAGACGCTCCGCGGCGACCTCTACGTGGAGCCCGTCGGGCACCGCGTCTCGCAGCGCGCCACCGTCCTTCCCGCGGAGCTGGTGGCCGGGGCGCGCCGGCTCCCGGGCGTGGCGGCCGTCGACACGTACCGGGCGAGCTGGCTCACGTTCGCCGGGCGGCGGGCGCAGGTGGTGGGGATCGAGCTCGACGTCCAGCGCCGGTTCGGGCGGCTCCAGTTCGTGGGCGGCGAGGCCGCCTCGAGCGTCCTCGGCCGCGCCCTCGCCGGGGGCGGCGTGGTCGTGACCGAGAGCTTCGCGCATCGATTTTACAAGCGCTCGGGAGACCTCCTCGCGCTACCATGTCGCGAAGGCTTGGTGTCGCTGAGGATCGAAGGCGTGTTCTACGACTACAGCGTCGACGCCGGCGCGGTGCTCATGGACCGGGCGCTCTACGCCCGGCTCTTCCACGATGACCGCACCGAGAGCCTGGCCCTGTACCTCGAGCCCGGCGCCTCGGTGAGCGCTGCGCGCGCCGCGTTCCTGGCTCTCGCGGGCCCCGGCCGGCTGCTGCACGCCACGCCCTACGCCGAGCTGCGCCGGCGCGTGCTCGCCGTCTTCGACGAGACGTTCCGCATCACGTGGGTGCTGCAGGCGATCGCGCTGCTGGTCTCGGTGCTGGGCGTCGTGAGCACGCTCACGGCACTCGTGCTCCAGCGCCGGCACGAGCTGGCCGTGTTGCGCGCGACCGGCGCGCTGCGCGCGCAGGTGCGCGCGCTGGTGCTGGTGGAGAGCGGGCTCCTCGGCGCGGCGGGCGCGGGACTCGGCGCGGTGGCCGGGCTCGTGCTGGCACTGCTCCTGGTCCACGTCATCAACCGGCAGTTCTTCGGCTGGACCATTCGGCTCACGCTCGAGCCCGCGGTGTTCATCCAGGCGCTGCTGCTCATGACGCTCGCCGCAACGCTCGCGGGCCTCGTGCCCGCGCGGCTCGCCGTGCACCGCGGCACCGCCGCCGCACTGAGGACCGAATGAGCCGGCGGGCACTCCTGCCGGCCATCGCCGCACTGGCGCTCGCCTCGGCGCTGGCGCTCCCGGGCGCTCGCGGGCAGGCCGCGCGCCAGGACCCTGCCACGAGCATCCCGGTCGATCGCGACGGCTTCCGGCTCGCGGTGCCGCCCTATGCGTTCCAGTTCCCCTACGACCACGCCGCGCATCCCACGTTCCGCACCGAGTGGTGGTACTACACCGGCCACCTGCGCGCGGGCGATCGCCGGTTCGGCTACGAGCTCACGTTCTTCCGCATCGCGCTTCCCGGCGGCGCCGGGGCGCCCGCGTCCGCTTCGGCCTGGCGCGCGCGCCAGGTGATCCTCCGCCACCTGGCGCTCACCGACGAGTCCGGGAAGCGCTTCCGGTTCGACGAGAAGGCGGAGCGGCAGGCGCTGGACCTGGCCGGCGCCGACAGCACGCGCTACCTGGTGTGGTTGGGGGACGACTACGCGGGGCTCGAGCCCGACCGCAGCACGCACCGGCTGGTGGGCCACGCGCCCGAGTTCGCGCTCGACCTGCGACTCTCGCCCGAGCGGCCGCCCGTGTTCCACGGCCGCGACGGCGTGAGCCAGAAGAGCGCGGGCCTCGGCAACGCGTCGCACTACTACTCGTTCACGCGGCTCGCGACGCGCGGGCGGCTCGTGCTCGAGGGGGACACGCTCGCGGTCGAGGGCCTGACGTGGATGGACCACGAGTTCGGCAGCGACCAGATGCGCAACACGCACACCGGCTGGGACTGGTTCTCGGTGCAGCTCTCCGACGGCCGTGACCTCATGCTCTACCGCCTGCGCACGGTCGACGGCCGGCTCGACACCTGCTCGTCCGGCACGGTGATCGAGCGCGACGGCAGCACGCGCATGCTCACGTCGCGCGAGTTCGATACCCGCTCGCTCGGCCAGTGGGTGAGCCCGCGGACCGGAGGGCGCTACCCGAGCGGCTGGGACGTGCGCGTGCCCTCGGCCGCGCTCGCGCTCCGGCTCGACCCCACGCTCGCCGACCAGGAGTTGGCGGCGCCGACGATGGGCGGCGTCACGTACTGGGAGGGGAGCGTGCGCGTGAGCGGCACGAGCGTCGGCCGGCCGGTGAGCGGTGAAGGCTACGTCGAGCTCACCGGCTATGTCGGGCACTCGCCGTTCCAGGGCCCGGCGTTGGACTCGCTCCGGCGGGTCCGATAACCTCCACGTGATGCCGCGCTCCAATCGCGAACCGCACGCGCTGTGGCTGGCGCTCGCCTGCGTGCTCGCCGGCGCGGGTTGTGGCTCGTCCACGAGCCCGGGCCTGGCACCGCCGCCGCGCACCACGGTGCCGGAGCGCCCGGCCTCGACCGCGGTCTCGAACGCGGCGGACTCGGTGGGCGCCATCCCCGGCTCGCCGGACGCGATGTTCGTCTACAAGTTCCGTATGACCGGGCCCGCGGGCGGCAGCTCGTTCGCCTACCGCGACCGCGACGTGTCGTTCGCGTTCCGGCCGTCGCCGAACGCGCTCTACTTCAGCGTCGAGAACCTGCAGGGTCGTCCGGTGCAGATCGACTGGGACCGGTCCACGTTCTACGACGCCAACGGGCGCAGCGACAAGGTGGGCCATTCGACGACGCGCTTCCGCGACCGGTACTCGCCCGAAGCGCTCACGCAGGTGATGCCGCAGCAGCGTTACAGCGACTACGTGTTCGCGCGGGGCGACCTGCTCGACCCGGGCGGCACGCCGGACACGCAGCTGCGCCGGCCGCTGCTGCCCGAGGACGCCGGGGCGTCCACGTACGCCGGCAGGTCGTTCGGCGTCGACCTGGTGTTCATCGTCGAGAACCAGCCGCGGACGTATCCGGTCCGGTTCGCCGTCCAGGCCGTCATCCCCAAGTAGGGTGGGCTCGAGGCGCGGGGCCTGGGTGCTCGTCGGGCTCGCGTGGCTGGTCGCCGCCGCGCCGGCCCAGGCGCTGGACCTGCTCGCGCCGCGCTTCACGCGCGAGCAGATGGAGGAGCGCCGGGGCGGCGTGCGCTCGTTCCGGTTCGTCTACGGCACGCGCGACCCGTCCGCCACCGCGATCCTGCGCGCGCGCGCGACCACGCTCGCCGTGCGCGCGTTCGGCGGCGACTCCGGCCAGGTCGTGGCCGACCGCGACGTGGACGAGCGGGCGTTCGCCGCGGGGCCCGTCTACCTGGTCGGCGGCCCGCGCGAGAACGCGTGGACGGACCGCATCGCGCCCGCCCTCCCGGTGCGCTTCGGGCCGCGCAGCTTCAGTTGGCAGGGAAAGACCTACGACCGGCCCGCGGACGCCATCCACCTGGCGTGGGCGAACCCGCTCGCACCCGATCGCTTCCTGCTGCTCTCCGCGGCCAACTCGCCGGCGGCGCTCGCCAACCGTTCGAACCTGGTGCTTTTGGATGAAGACTGGCGCATCGTCCGCGACGGCGTGCTCGCGCGCAGCGGCCGCTTCGCCCAGGACCCGTCGCGGCCGTGGGCCTACGACCCGCGCCGCGACCGCGACCGCGAGGCGGAGCGCGAGCGTTACGTGAGCTCGCTCGTGGTCACGCCGTGCACGGGCGTGGTGTTGCGTTCGCAACCCGGGCTTTCGCTCGCCGCCGGCGTGGCGCATGCGACCGACGCGCTGCTCACGCGCATGGCCGGAGCCGGGCTCGGCGCGCCCGCCGGCGCGACCAAGCCATCGCTGACGCTGTATCGCTCGCTCGAGGAGAAGGGCTCGATCACCACCAGCACGCTCGCCGAGCACGTGCTCGGCGGCCGCGTGGTCCTTGCCGCGCACGCGGCGCTGCCGTTCGGCCGTGACGCGCTCGATCTCTGGTCCGTGGCCGGGTTGCGGCTGCTCCAATGCGGCGGCAGCGCGGCGTCCCGCTTCTGGCGGCCGGCCGCGACGTACTGGGCGGGCCGCTTCGAGGGCGAGCGGCTCGAGCGCGCGGTGTCGCGGCTCTATTTCGCGGGACTCCTGCCGACGGCGGCGGAAGCCGCGACGCGCGCGCCCGGCGGCGAGGCGGCGACGGGCTCGCCGGACTGGCGCTCGCCGCTCGTGTGGACGCCGGCGCGCGCGCTGCTCGTGCGCGCGGTGTGGGAGACGGCGCCGGCCGCGTCGCGGCGCGCGGCACTGCTGGCGCTCGTGCGCGACGATCCGGGGGGCACGCTCGACAGCCTGTGCCGGGTGGCGGGAGTCCAGGCCGCGAGCGTCGAGCGGCGCTACCGCGCGCTCGGCGACTCGCTCGCGCGCGCCGACCGCGTGCCGCCGCCGGTGGGCGCGCGCGCGCCGTGGCGGCCGGCGACGGGCTTCCAGCGCGGCGTGGACCTGGCGCACGCGGTCGGACTCGAACGCGGCTATCTCTCGGCGTCGTGCGCGCGCGAGCTCGTGCGCATCAAGGACGCGGGTGCGGACTGGGTGGCGCTGACGCCGTTCGCGTGGCTCGCCGATCCGCGGCTGCCGGTGCTCGGCAACAGCACGAGCGCCGGGCCGGATGGCGAGAGCGACGAGGCGATATGCGAGGCGGCGGCGCACGCGCGCGCGCTCGGGCTGCGCGTGTGGCTCAAGCCCCACGTGTGGACGCGCGGCTGGGAGGGGGAGCTCGAGTTCGGTCCGTCGGGATGGCGGCAATTCCTCGATGGTTACGAGCCGCTCGTGATCCACTGGACGCTGCTCGCGGCTCGCGAGGGGCTGGACGGCGTCTTCATCGGCCACGAGCTCCCGAGCGCGACCGCGGCCGATCCCGAGCGGTGGCGGGCGCTGATCGGGCGCGTGCGCCGCGCCTACGCGGGCAACGTCTCCTATTGCGCGACGTGGGACGAGGCGCCCCGGGTACCGTTCTGGGACGCGCTCGACCTGATCGCCGTGTCGTTCTACGCGCCGCTCGCCGAACAGCCCACCGACGATCCGGGCGTGCTCCGTGCCGGGGCGTCCAAGGCGCTCGGCACGCTGCGCGCGGTCTCGCGCCGCTTCGGCCGGCCGGTGCTGATCGCGGAGATGGGCTTCGCGGCGTCGGCGAACGCCGCCGTACGGCCATGGGACGACGTCAGCCGCGCGGGCGGCGCTCAGGGCGAGGACGAGGTCCAGCGCGCGTGCTTCGAGGCGGCGATCTCGGCCATGGACCCGCTCGACTGGCTCGCGGGCGTGTTCTTCTGGAAGTGGGGGAGCGCGCCGCGCGTGGGTGACGAGCCGTTCGACGTGCGCGGCCGGCCGGCCGAGGCCGAGGTCCGTGGCGCGCTCAAGGCGTGGCAGGGCCGGCCGGTGCGCGTGCCGCCGCCCACCGTGAGCGGCGAGCGCGGCGGCGAATGACCAGGGTCGGTGACTCCGGCGAGACGCAGTTCTTGAAGAGCCGCCTTCCGAGCGCCAAACCTGCCGCCGAATAAGCCGCAAACGCGCGGCGCCCCGGGGATCGCTCCCCGGGGCGCCGGTCACTTCAAGTATCACTTGAAGTGAAGGTCAGCGCGGCATCTGGATCATCATCGCACCCGGACGCGCCACCGCCGGGGCGTTGTCGGTCTCGCGGCCGGCGTCGAGCGCACGCTGGATGCGGGCCCGCGTCTCGAGCAGGTGCGCGCGCGTGTTGTCGCCGAGCGGCGTGGCCGCGGCCAGCGCCCGTGCGCAGCGCGCGTCCACGCGCGTCAGCGCGAGCCGTGCGAGGGCGCGCGCGTCGTCGGGCGTGCCCGGCGGCGGCTCGACCACGTACGTCGCCATGCGGTCCACGAACGCGCGCTGCAGCTCGCGACGCGTGTGCGGCCCGTCCAGCGACTTGATCGCGGTCGGCGTGGCACCGCCCACCTCGCCCCAGATCGAGCGCGTGAGCTTGTCGAAGTGCTCGCTCATCCGGTACGCGTCGGCCGAGCGCGTCTCCTGCTCGCGCAGTCGCGAGAGCAGTGCCGGCGCCGTGACCGCGTTGAGGATGATGGTCTGCACCGCGAGCACGCGGTCGTTCCACGCGTAGTCCTGCCGGCCCTGGAACGTGCCGCCGGGACCCATGCCCCAGTGCGACCAGCGGTTCGGGGGCAGCCGCTCGAGCAGCGCCGCGGGCACCGACATGGCGTTCGTGGCCCAGATCTTCTGCGACAGGAAGTCCACGGCCTCGCGCTGCCTGGCCGGGGGCACCGGGTCGACCGGGTTCTTCTCGCCCGGCTGCCCGCGCTCCACGCGCGACATGTACGAGCCGCCCACGTACTTCACCGCCATGCCCGAGGCGATCGCGTACTGCTGCACCATGGTGTCCATGGCGCGGCGCAGCGCGCCCAGGTCGCCCGACTTCCCGACCACGCGCTCCTCGAAGTGCGGATTGCGCCACAACGACTCGACGTACGCGGTGCGGTCCCTGGCGAACTGCAGCGGGTCGCTGCCCAGGTCATAGATGTTCGAGCGCGGGTCCGGCGAATCGGCGGGATAGGTGTCCTCGTCGGTCGAGTACTCGTGGCCCGCCGCCAGCGACTCGTCCGCGATCTTGCGCGCGAACGCGTAGTCGGCGTCGGGCGTCGACGCCCCGCTCGGCGTGTAGCCGTAGCGGATCGCCCAGCGGTCGCACGTCCCCGACGTGGTCGTGTACCAGTCGCCCTGCTTGCGCTTCGAGTAGTCGATGTTCGGGCTCGGGTACTCCATCACCGAGGAGTAGAGGCCGTTCGCCTCGGTGAAGCCCGTGTCCTGGAGCTTGTCGTACGGCGTGCTCGTGCTGGAGCGGAAGTTGTGGCGCAGCCCCAGCGCGTGGCCGACCTCGTGCATGACCGCCCACTCGACAGCGGTCTTCAAGAACGCGTCCGGCACCGGGCTGCCCGGCTCGAGCGAGCCGTCCATGAGCAGCGAGAGGTGCTGCATCGCGCCGGCGTCCTCGAGGCCCGTGCCCATCATGCACAACTGGTCGAGCTTCGCGCCGGGCGGCAGGTTCTTGAGCGCGTTCTCGGGCAGCGCGCTCTCGGCGATCGTCTCCGGGCCGGCGAAGCGGCGGTAGGCGTTCGCGTAGTTCTGGAACATGCTCGCCTCGAACAGGATGTCCGAGTCGAAGATCTCACCGGTGCGCGGGTCGACACGGGAGGGCCCGATCGCCCCGAAGCTCGGCTCGTTCGACGTGATCCAGCGGATCGTGCTGTAGCGCACGTCCTCCGGGTCCCAGTCGGCGTCGTCCTTCGGCGGGTCCTTGGCGATGATCGCGTTCTTGAAGCCGGCCAGCTCGAACGCCGCCTGCCACTTCTCGACGCCCTCCTTCACCCAGGGGCGGAACTTGTCCGGCACGGTCCAGTCGATGTAGTAGACGATCGGCTTCACCGGCTCGGAGACCGCGGCGGACGCGTCCTTCTTCTCCAGCCGCCAGCGGTGGATGTTCCGCAGCCAGAAGTTCTCCTTGTCGTCGCGCGCGAAGTCCTTCGAGGCGTCGAGGAAGAAGCCGACGCGGTTGTCGGCCCAGCGCGGCTGCATCGGGTTCGCCGGCAGGCGCGTGAACGAGTAGTGCACGCCCAGCGGGATGTAGCGGTTGTCCGGCACCGCGTCGAGCTGGAGCCGCGAGCGGTCCGACGGCGTGTAGGTGAGCGTGACCTCGAACTCGGTGTTGTCCGGGAACGTCTTCAGGCTGCCGAGCCCGGAGCGCTCCTTGTCGAAGCGCACCGCCACGTTGTTGAAATAGCCCTTCAACTGCTCGCTCAGGTCCGTGACGTCGGACACGAGCAGCGAGCCGACGTCGATCAGGACCGCCTTCGACCCGTCGTTCTCGGTCTCGATCTTGAACGTCTGCACGATCGAGTTCGGGATCGAGATCTCGCGGGCCTTGCCGATCGGCGAGTCCTTCGGCGCGTTGAACAAGGTGTTCACCTGGACGAGGTAGACGCGGTCGCCGTGGCGCTCGAACTGGAGCATGCGGTCGTCGAGCGGCAGGCCGCCGAGCACGAAGTTGGAGCCGATGCCCTTCGACAGGCTCACCACGTAGAGGAACGGCTTCTCGAGCTGGTCGGGCGCGATCTCGAGGTAGAGGTTGTCGCGCTTCTTCCAGTAGGTGAGGAAGCCCTTCTTCTGCTCGGCATCCTTCGTGAACTTGCCCCACTCCGCGAACGGCTTGTCACCGGGCGCGGCGGCCGGTGCTCCTGCGGCGGCGCCGGCCTTGCCGGCGTCCTTCGGGGCTTGTTCCTTCTTCTTGGCGGCGGCGGGCGACGCCATCGCAACCAGCGCGACCACCACCAGCAGACGGTGGAGAACGGGGAAGCGCATCGCGAACACACTCCTTGGGGAAGACGCGACGTGACGAGCGTCGCGGGGCCTGGTCTTCCGCGCCCCCGGGTCGTGACGCGGCGCGCAAGAGCACGCCGGGGGGGACGGGATACGACCCCGTCACCATAGGGCGGGGTTCCCGCCGGCCCCATGCAGCCCAGACGGGCGCGGCATTCGCCGGGACCGGCGGGCGCGGGACCCGCCCGGCGCGCGGCACGAGGACGCTCGAGCCCGCCGGGGCGTGCCGAGAATGCGCGCTCAGCCGCGTCGCGACGAGATGAGCGCGAGCCCGGCGCGGCGCAGCCGCAGCCGCCGCATGACGTCGGAAAGCCCCACCGCCGCGTAGAGCACCACGAGCGGCTCGGCCGGCACGCGCATCCGCAGCGCGCCCCAGAACACGACCGCGCCCAGCGTGTAGGTGGCGATGATCAGGAGCGGCAGCATCTGGAAGTGGCGCCGCGTCCAGCGCAGCGTGCGAACGACGCCCCACAACGCGAACGGCAGCACGAACACCGACCACAGGACGAGCGGATCGAGCAGCCGCAGCAGGCGGTCGGGGACCGAGTCGCGCTGGAACCATCGCCCCGTGGTCTCGGTGAGCGCGTTGGGTCGCCAGAAGCGCGCGAGCTTCGCGCCCGCGATCATCGGCCACTGGCGCCAGCGCGAGCGCCCGAACGCGATCGCCTCCTCGCTCGCCATCCGGTCGACCTCGACCTCCGAGTGGTTCTTGAACTTCGACACCCACGGCTCGACCTCGGCGGTGCTGATCGCGCCGCCGCGGAGCGCCGGATCGTCCCAGACGGTGGCATTGTTCGCGTCGAGCAGCGTGCGCCCGCCGCCCGTGCTGATGGGCACGAACTCGTGGAGAACGACCGCGTTGCGGATCGTCCACGGCAGGAGCGAGAGCATGACGCCGAGGAACACGAGCGCCACCTGCCGCAGGCGATCGCCCGCGGCGATCGTCAGGCTGAGGGGCGCCCACGCCCAGAGCATGACCACGACCGGCAGCGGCATGGCCGTGGGCCGCGTGAGGCAGGCGAGCCCCCACAGCACGCCGACGCCGAACGCGCGGCCCGGCCGCGGAGTCTTGAGCCACTCGACGCTGGCGGTGAGCGCCAGCAGCGTGACCAGGCAGAACAGGCTCTCGGTGAGGAGATAGCCCGAGAAGAAGACGAGCAGCGGGTGCACCACCGCGAGCCAGCCGGCGATGCGGCCCACCGGCAGGCCGAACATCGAGCGGCCCAGCGCGCGCACGGCGACGGGCACGAACGCCCCGAACACGCACTGAAGAAGGACCGCGTCGAAGTAGACGTGTCCCGTGACGCGATAGAGCAGGCTCACGAGCCAGGGCAGGAGCGGCGCCTTGGCGGTGGGGTAGAGCGCCGTGGCGCCCGTGACCTGGAATCCCAGCCCGCGCGCCAGGTTCCAGGCGAGCTCGTCGTAGGTCGCCGAGTCCGAGGACGCCTCCGCGCCCGGCTTGTGCACCAGCCAGACGTAGGCCACGCGCAGCGCCAGCGCCACCGCGAACAGGGCCAGCGCCTCGCGCGAGGGCGCGATCAGGGGACGCCCCTTCGAGCCCTGGGTGGGTCCGCGCGCGGAGCGGTCGTCGGCTCGCTGGATCATGCCACCATCGTATCAGCAGCACGGCGTGCAGCCGGCAGGCCGGCCGCCCGCGGCGTGGTGAGAACGCCCGCTCTGGAGGCCGGCGCGCGGCAAGCTGCCACGCCCGGCGGGCGCGGGACGTGCGCGATGCACGCCCCCGGCACGGGCGCGGGCGGCCGTCGCGGAACACGTGCGCCGCCGGGCCGCGCCGCGCTTGGCCGCCGCGAGGGCGGCCGGGTTCACACGCCCTTGGCGTGGGGATTGCTCCACCCGTTTCGGAGCAACGCGGATCGCCGACCCGTCACCGGTACGGATGCGTACTTCACGGGGGGTGCGGCGGCCGGGCTCGGGGAGACCGGGACATGGATCACTACATACCCAAACGGCGCATTCCGATCCGATTCTGGAGCGCCGATCACGGGGCGGCCGAAGGCCAGATCTTCCTCGACCTCGACCCGTCGGGCAGCCGGCACCAGACGATCCTCACGCAGCTCAACTCGCCGTCGCGATTCCTACCCGTGGCGACGGGGGCGGATGGCCGGATCGAACTCATCAACCGGACGCGGTTGTTGAGACTCGTCCCGGGTCCGGACGTGCTGCAGAGCGATGTGTTCACGCGCGGCTTCGCGCCGTCGCGTGAAGAGGAAGCAGAGGTATGGCTGACCGACGGCAGCAGCGTGGCCGGACGGGTCTGGATGCCTCTGGAACGACCCTCGCAACGTCTGTCCGATTTCATGAACCAGAGGGGACGGGAGTTCTTCGTCCTGCTCCGCGGACGGGAGGTGCACCTGGTGAATGCGGTGGCGGTGGCGCGCATGGCCGTGTCGGAAAGCGCCGGCGCACCCCTCACTTCCCTCGTGGCCCGGATGACGGAGGCCGTGGCACGACACTGAGCACGTGAACGTTTCATGGTCCCGCCCCAGGGCGGGATCGGCGGGTCGTGAGGGGCCCGCACGAGCCGGCGATCAGGTTCCGGACCTCCGGTCCGACCTGGTCGCCGCGCGATTTTTCGGGGGCGTTCGGCTGGCGCCTCGTTCACGCTGGCGATAGGTTGGGCGCATGATCCCGTTCCGCGTCGCCTTCGTGCAGGGCCGGCCGCGCTTCGGCCACGGTGAGGAGAACCTCGAGCGGGGGTTGGCGCTCGCGCGCACCGTCGAGGCTGACCTGGTCGTGCTCCCCGAACTGTGGTCGAGCGGCTACGTGTTCTCCTCGCACAAGGAAGTCGACGCGCTTGCCGAAGACGCCCGCGGCGGGCTCACCGCTCGGGCGCTGGTGGCGGCGGCGAAGCGCGACCGCCGGCACTACATCGCAGGCTTCCCCGAGCGAGCGCGCGGGCGCATGTACAACAGCGCGCTGCTGGTCGGACCGTCCGGGATCAAGGCCGTCTACCGGAAGCTCCATCTCTTCGAGCGCGAGCGGGAGTGGTTCATGCCGGGCGATCTCCCGCTCGCGGTCCACCGCGTCGGCACGGCGCGCGTGGGGCTGCTCATCTGCTTCGACTGGCGCTTCCCCGAGGCGGCGCGCGTGCTGGCGCTCCAGGGGGCCGACATCATCGCCCACCCCTCGAACCTGGTGTTCCCGAACGCCCAGGAGGCGATGCGCGTGCGCGCGCTCGAGAACCGCGCCTACACCGTGACCGCGAACCGCACCGGCACCGAGCGCCGGCGCGGGGGCACGGTCCCGTTCACCGGGCGGAGCCAGGTCGTGGATCCCGACGGCGTCGTCGTCGCCCGCGCCGGCCGCGCCGCGACCGTGGCGATGGCCGCGGACCTGGACCTCGCCCGCGCGCGCCGGAAGCAGCTCACGCGCAAGACCCCGCTGTTCTCGAACCGCCGCCCGGAGCACTACCGGCGGCTGACCGCATCGCGCTGAGGGCTCCATGGCCACACCCGACACGCTGAACGGCTCGCGCGAGCGCGAGCTCGGGGACTTCATCGAGCGCCTGGTCGGCGAGCTCCAACCGCTGGAGCTCGAGCACAACCACGCGTACTGGCTGGCCAACACCACGGGCGAAGCCCGCTACGAAGCCGAGAGCGCGCGGCTCGACGCGGCCATGCGCAAGCTGTTCGCGCGACGCGAGCCCTACGCCATGCTGTCGCGGCTGCGCGAGTCGGGCCCGCTCGCCGATCCGCTGCTCGACCGCCAGCTCACGCTGCTCCACCTCGCGCACCGCGCGCGCCAGCTGCCCCCGGAGATGATCGAGCAGCAGGTGCGCCTCGAAAAATCGCTGGAGAGCCGCTTCAACCAGTTCCGCGCCACGCTCGACGGCGAGCGCGTCACCGACAACCGCATCGTGGACGTGCTGCGCGAGTCCACGGACCTGGACCTGCGCCGCCGCGCCTGGGAGGCGAGCAAGCAGATCGGCGTCGAGGTGGAGGCGGACCTCCTGCAGCTCGTGCGCCTGCGCAACGAGGGCGCCCGCCGGCTCGGCTTCGAAAACTACTACTCGATGTCGCTCGAGCTGGACGAGCTGTCGGAGCGCGAGATGTTCGAACTCTTCGACGAGCTCGATCGCGAGACGGCGCCGCTGTGGAAGGCCTACAAGACCGGGCTCGATGCCCACCTCGCGCGCCGCCTCGGTGTGGCCACCGATGCGCTGCGGCCATGGCACTACGCCGACCCGTTCTTCCAGGAGGCGCCGCCGGCCGAGGCGAGCCTGGACACGTTCTACGCGAACCTGGATCTCGTCGCCCTGAGCGAGCGCTACTTCGACGCGGTCGGCTTCGACGTGCGCGACGTGATCGCGCGCTCGGACCTGTTCGAGCGCGCCGGCAAGTGCCAGCACGCGTTCTGTATGAGCATGGACCGCGGCGACGACGTGCGCGTGCTCTGCAACATGAGGCCCACCGAGCGCTGGATGGGCACGATGCTCCACGAGCTGGGGCACGCGGTCTACGACCGCCACCTCGAGCGTTCGCTGCCGTGGCTGCTGCGGACGCAGGCCCACATCCTCACCACCGAGGCGAGCGCGATGCTGTTCGGCCGGCTGTCGAAGAGCCCGGTGTGGCTGCGCGAGTGGGCCGGCGCCGACGCGGGCGAGCTGGAGCGCCAAGCCGGGCCCGTGGCGCGCGCTGTGCGCGAGCAACTCCTCGTCCAGACGCGGTGGGAGATGGTCATGGTGCACATGGAGCGCGCGCTCTACAGAGACCCCGAGCAGGACCTGCGCGCGCTGTGGTGGGACCTGGTCGAGCGCTTCCAGTGGGTGCGCCGCCCCGAGGGCCGGAGCGCGCCCGACTGGGCGGCGAAGATCCACTTCAGCGTGGCGCCGGTCTACTACCACAACTACCAGCTGGGCGAGATGCTCGCTTCGCAGCTCCAAGACCACCTGCTGCGCGACGTGCTGGGCGGCGGCGCCGGCGCGTGGGCGCGCTACGTGCGCTCGCCCGACGTCGGCGCGTTCCTGCGTCGCGAGTTCTACGGTCCCGGCAAGCGCTTCGACTGGCGCGAGCTCACCCGGCGCGTCACCGGCCGCGTGCTCGAGGCGCGCCCGTTCGTCGACGAGCTGGCCGGGCGCGCTTTGGCGTGAGCAGCGAGGAGTCCTCCCGAGCCGGGGTGACGCCGGATGCGCCGCTCGCCGGCATCCGCGTGCTGGACCTCTCGCGCGTGCTCGCGGGCCCGTACGCGACGATGCTGCTCGGCGACCTGGGCGCCGACGTGTGGAAGATCGAGCGCCCCGGCTTCGGCGACGAGACGCGCGCGTGGGGGCCGCCGTTCGTGTGCGGCACGAGCGCCTACTACCTGTCGGCGAACCGCAACAAGCGTTCCGCGGCGCTCGACTTCGGTGACGCCGCGCACCGCCGGGCGATCCTCCGGGCGGCCGAGAAAGCCGACATCGTGGTCGAGAACTACCTGCCGGGCACGCTCGCGCGGCACGGGCTCGATGCGGCGACGCTCCGCTCGGTGAACCCCGCGCTCGTGGTGTGCTCGATCACCGGCTTCGGCCAGGACGGGCCCTACGCCCAGCTGCCGGGCTACGACGCCGTGATGCAGGGCTTCGTCGGCCTGCAGAGCATCACCGGCGAAGCCGGCGGCCCGCCGATCAAGGTCGGCGTGGCGCTCGTCGACGTGCTCACCGGGATCCACGCCGCATCCGCCATCCTGGCCGGGCTCGTGGGCCGGCTGCGCTCCGGCCGTGGCGCCCACCTGGACGTGGCGATGCACGAGGTCGGTGTCCACGCGCTCGTCAACGTCTCGCAGTCGGCACTCTCGACCGGCCAGCCCGCGCGCCGCCACGGCAACGCGCACCCGACGATCGTCCCCTACCAGACGTTCGCCGCCGCCGACGGGCTGCTCGTGCTCGCGGTGGGCAACGACGGGCAGTGGTCGCGCGTGTGCGAGGCGATGGGGGAGCCCGAGCGCGGGCGCGACCCGCGCATCACCACGAACCCCGGCCGGCTCGAGCACCGCGCCGAGGTGGTGGGCTGGCTCGCTCGCCGCATCGGCGCCGAACCGGTCGCGATGTGGATCGAGCGCTTCCGTCGCCACGGCGTGCCCGCGGGCCCGGTGCGCGAGATGCTCGACGTCGTTCGCGACCCGGTGCTCGCCGAACGCGGCATGGTGGGCACGCACCGGTTCGCGGACGGCGGCGAGACGGCGCTGTTCTCGCTGCCGTGGCTCGCCGATGGCCGGCGTGCGCCCGTGCGCCGCGTGCCGCCCGCGCTCGGCGAGCACACCGCGGAGTTCTTCGCAGAATACGGGGCATGAGCGGCAGCGGCATCACGGCGGCGTCTTCGGCATGCGCCCCGCCGCGTTGCGGCGGTCGGGGCGCGGTGCGATAGTCGCTCCACTCGGTGTCATCCCATGCGCCCTTGCAGGGCGCTCTCATACGAACCTCCAGGAGTCCTTCATGTCCGGCACGACTTCCGAGGCCAAGCCGCGCGGCCTCGATGGTGTGGTCGCCGCCCAGACGCGCTTGAGCCACGTCGACGGCCAGAACGGCGTGCTCATCATCGGCGGTTACGAGCTCAAGGAGTTGGCGGGCAAGGTCACGTTCGAGGAGGCCGCGCATCTGTTGTGGAAGGGCCGGCTGCCCTCGGCCGACGAGCGCGAGGAGTTGACCCGCGCCATCGCCGCCCAGCGCGCGCTGCCCGAGACCACGCTGGCGATCGTCCGCGAGGCGGCGAAGAAGGGCGCGCCGCCGATCGACACGCTGCGCATGGCGTGCGCCACGCTGTCGCTGGACCTCAGGAACCCGAACGACATCTCGCCCGGCGCCGACTTCGACAACGCCAAGATGCTGGTGGCGCGGTTCCCCACCGTGATCGCGGCGCACACGCGCCTGCTCGCGGGCCAGGAGCCGATCGCGCCCCGCAACGACCTGTCGCTGGCCGCGAACTTCCTCTACATGGTGTTCGGCAAGGAGCCCGACCCGATCGCGGCCAAGGCGCTCGACACCTACTGGGTCACCGTGATCGATCACGGCATGAACGCGTCCACGTTCACGGGGCGCGTCATCGCCAGCACCCGGTCGGACATGGTGAGCGCGATCACGGGCGCGATCGGCGCGCTGAAGGGCCCGCTCCACGGCGGCGCGCCCGGCCCGGTGCTCGACATGCTGCACGAGATCAAGAGCGCCGCGAACGCCGAGCCCTGGGTGCGGAACGAGCTCACGGCGGGACGGCGCATCATGGGGTTCGGCCACCGCGTCTACAAGGTGCGCGACCCGCGCGCCGAAGTGCTGTCGTCCGTGGCGGAGGAGATGGGCGGCGCCGTGCTCCACGACAAGGCGCTGTTCGACCTGGCGCGCGAGGTGGAGCGCACCGTGCTGCGCGTGCTGGACGAGGTGAAGCCGGGCCGGGGCTTGAAGACCAACGTCGAGTTCTACACCGCGCTCGTGCTCCAGTCGCTGGGCCTGAAGCCCGCCTCGTTCGTGGCGCTGTTCGCCTGCGGGCGCTGTGCCGGCTGGGCCGCGCACGTCATCGAGCAGCACGCCGAGGATCACCTGATCCGGCCGATGAGCGAGTACGTGGGCCCGCGCGGGTTGACCATCGAGCGCTGATCGTCCCCAGTTCGCCCCCAGTTCGAGTCGTTCCGGAGGCGCCGGTCCGAGGGGCCGGCGCCCTTTTTTGCAACGCCGACGATGCCCCGGAACCCGACTTGTGAGTTCGGATGAGCCCGACGCCTGATTCTGTTGCTATCATTCTCGATAGGTCGGCCAGACGTCCCTCCGTCGCGCCGTCCGACGTCTGCTGGCGCGGCGCGAGCGACGTCTCGCGGCCGCCTCCGGGCCGCGACCCAGGCGAGGACGGAAGCTCGGGATGCCGGGGACGATCGAACGCAGCCTGGTCCTGCTGGCCCTGTCCTGCCTGCCCTCGGTCGCTGTCGCGGCGGGTCCCGCGGACGGCACCTGGAGCCGGGTGGGTCCACCCTCGGAACGCCTCGGTCACGCTTCCGCGTACGACCCGGTCCGCGACCGCATGCTGGTCTTCGGCGGCACCACCCGCCTGAACAGCGGTTTGGGAGGCGCGGGCCTGCTCTCGCTCAAGCTCTCCGGTACGGACCCACAGTGGGTCGAGATCCACGCGAACGGCACGCCGCCCAGTGGTCGCTACGGGCACACGATGATCTACGACCCTGTTCGCGATCGCATGCTCGTCTTCGGCGGGAACCCGACGCTCTACTACACCGATGGCGTGTGGGCGCTCTCGCTCGCGGGCACGCCGACCTGGACGGAGCTCACCCCGAGCGGCACGCCGCCCCCGCTCCGTTACGGCCACGTCGCCGTGTACGACCCGGTCGGGGACCGGATGCTGGTGTTCGGCGGAACTGGGTACGCCGTGGTCAAAGGCTTTGGCGTCACCTCCAACCTGAACGACGTCTGGTCGCTCTCACTCTCGGGAACGCCCACCTGGACACAGCTCACGCCGTCGGGTGATCCGCCGCCCGTGCGGCGCGGCGCGAGCGGCGTGTACGACTCGAACCGCCAGCGCCTCGTGATCTTCGGCGGCTTCCAAGTGAACTACCCTGGGACGTACCTGTCCGACGTGTGGGAGCTGTCGCTCACCGGGGCGCCCGCCTGGACACCGATCGTGACCGGTGGGACGGGTCCGACCGGGCGCGCATACCACTCCGCGACCTACGACGCCGGTCGCGACGAGATGGTCGTCTTCGGCGGCTCCGATAACAGCACCTGGCAGGGCGACGCCTTTGTGCTCTCGTTCACGGGCGCGGCGACGTGGTCGCCCATCACCACACCGGGCGACACTCCGGGGGCACGGGGTTGGAGCACGCTCGTCCACGATCCGGTGCGGAATCGCGACATCATCTTCGCCGGCCTGTCCTCCAGGGTTCTCTCGGATCTCTGGGTGCTGAGTCGGGACGGCACGCCGGCCTGGACCGCGATGGCCGCTTCGAATCCGTACTACCTGGCCGAACGATCCGGCGCGAGCATGATCCTGGACGCCGTGCACGACCGGCTCGTCCTGTTCGGCGGATTCGATGCGGCGGGCTTCGTGCTGGGCGATCTCTGGGAATGGCCGCTCGGGCCGGGGCGATCACCGCGGCCGCTGGTCGCCGCGGGGACGCCGCCGTCGCCGAGGCATGCCGCGAGCGCCATCTACGATCCCGTGCGCGAGCGGATGATCCTCTATGGAGGCGTCACGGGAACCCCGGAGGTGGTCGGCGAGGTGTGGGAGCTGACGCTCTCCGGGACGCCGACCTGGACGCGGGTCACACCCACCGGGGGGCCGCCGCCGGCCCGTCAGGCCCATTCGGCCGTCTACGATCCCGTGAGCGACGCGATGATCGTCTTCGGTGGCTTGAACCGAACGATCTGGCGGAACGATGTCTGGCGACTCTCGCTCCGCGGGCCCATGAAGTGGACAAACATCACGCCGGCGGCTTCGGGTGATCAGCCGGCCCCGCGTTACGATCACGTCGCCGTCCTCGACCCGGTTCAGCATCGCATGTACGTGTTCGGTGGGGATCCCCTCGATGAGCAGACCTGGAGGTTGGAGCTATCGGGCACGCCCGCGTGGTCCGTGGAGCCGACCCGCGGACCCGTGTCCGACTACGGCGAGCCTTTGGGCGGCGCGACGGCGATCTACGACGCGGCTCGGCACCGGGCCATCATGTTCGGTGGCGATTCCCCGTACCAGTGGGGCGCCTGGGAGCTCAAGTTCTCCTCCTCGGGAGCGGCGTGGAGGCCGCTGTCGCCGGACGCGATGCCTGCCAGCAGGTACCGTGCGTCATCGGTCTACGATCCCCTCCGCGACCGCATGCTCCTTTTCGGAGGCCGCGACTTCGGAGGCCCCTTCAAGGACCTCTTGAGCCTGCAGTGGGAGGGAGCGCCCACGCCGTTACCGCCGCCGCTCTCGCTCTCGCCGCCGCGGCCGAACCCTTCGAGCGGCGGGGTGGTGATCCCGTTCACGATGCCGGCGGCGGGCCACGCGCGCGTGCGTCTCTACGACGTTCACGGCAGGCTCGTGCGCGAGCTGCTGAACGGCGTCGCGCCCGCGGGGCCGCGCGAGCTCAACTGGGACCGTCGCACGACCACCGGTGCGCGCGCGAGCGCGGGCGTGTACTTCGTCGAGCTCCAGGTCGCTGGCGGGCGCCGCACCCAGAGGATCGTCGCGACGGACTGAGCGGGGTTCGCCGACGTAGTACCATGGCCACCGTGCGACGCGTCTTCGCCATTCTGCTCGCCGTATCGCTCGCCGTGCCCGCGCTCGCCGCCGAGGACCCACGCAAGCGCGAGCCCGCGGGCTGGGAGGCGAAGCTGTCCCCGCCCGGCGAGCCCGGGGAGCCGTTCGAGATGACCGGGTCGCTGCTCACGTCGGCTGGCGAGCCGCTGCCGAACGTGAAGATGTTCTTCTATCACGCTGACGCGAAGGGCAACTACACGTTGACCAAGGATGGCCCGCTGCACCTGGCCGCGGTCCTGCGCACCGACAAAGACGGTCGTTATCGCATCCGCTCCGTGTTCCCGGGGTCGTACGGCTATGCGCCGCACGTGCACTACGAGCTGCTCGACAAGCCGTTCGGGCAAGGCTTCCTTAACGTCCGGCGGGTCGGCATCAAGTCGCCGCAGGAGGAGAGGAGCACTCCGGTGCAGAAGGACAAGGACGGCGTGTGGCGGTTGCGGAAGGACCTGACACCGAGTGGCCCGGCGGCGGGCACGCGCGTACCCGAGATCCGCTACCCGCCTTCGATGCCCGCCGACAGCGCCCGCTAACGCACGCCGAGCATCGCGCGACCCTGGCGCAGCGCTCGGGGCGGGCTCCACCACGTCCGCGCGCGCGGCGCGCCGCACCCCTTCTGCTAGGGTGTCGCGCCATGCGCAAGGGACTCATCTTCTTCGCCAGCGCGCTGCTCCTGTTCATGGTGGGCTCGGCGTGGCTCGCGCTCTATCCCACGGTGCCGGCCGACCTGGGAGGCGTCGAGGACCTGGACGCTCACGCCGCGCACGTGAGGATCGCGGTGGGCGAGGGCGACCACCTGGATGGGTGGTACCTGCGCGGCCGCCACCCGGCGGTGGTGCTGCTGTTCGCCGGCTACGCGCGCGACCACCGGCGGATGTGGCGCTACGCCGGCTTCCTGCACGAGCTGGGGCTGAGCGTGCTCACCGTGGATTTCCGCTCCGCGCGGGCCACGTCGCGCAAGCCCACCACGCTCGGCTTCTGGGAGCTGCGCGACGCGCGCGCGGCGCTCGACTGGGCGCGCGAGCAACCCGAGCTGGCAGACGCGCGTGTGGCGCTGTTCGGCGAGTCGCTCGGCGGCGCCGCGGCGCTGGCGCTGGCGGCGCAGCGGTCCGACGTCGCGGCCGTGGTGGCCGACTGCCCGTTCGCGAGCGGCGATGCGGCGATCGCGGACGGGTTCGCGTGCGTCCTCCACCTGCCGCCCTGGCCGCTCGGGCCGTTCGCGCGACAGGTGGGCCGGCTCGTGACCGGCCACGACCCGGGCGCGCTGGACGTGACGCAGGCGCTGCGCGCCCTCAGTGGCCGGCCGGTGCTGCTGATCCAGACCACGCGCGGGGATCGCTTCAGCCGCGAGCAGGTGGAGCGGCTCTCCGCCTCGCTCGGGATCTACGGCGACAAGTGGACGCTCGACGACGTCAAGCACACCGAAGCCTGGCTCCACCACCGCGAAGAGTACGAGCGTCGCGTGAGCCGGTTCCTGTCCGCGCGGCTCGGCCTGCCGCCGCCCGCGCCCGCCCCGCGCACCGCGGCGCGTGCGCCACGCAAGCATCCATGAGCACCCGCGCCACGGTCCGCCTCGGCACGCAGGGCTGGTCGTACGTCGACTGGCACGGCGTCTTCTACCCGCCGGGTGCCAAGCAGGAAGACCGGCTGCCGTTCTACGCCGAGGTGTTCGACACCGTGGAGCTGGACACCACGTTCTACACGGCGCCCAAGCCCACGATCGCGCGCTCGTGGGCGCGGCACACGCCCGAGAGCTTCCGCTTCGCGGCCAAGGTGCCGCGCGCGATCACGCACGAGGCGCTGCTGCGCGACTCGGCCGCCGCGCTCGACGAGTTCGCGCGTTCCCTGGAGCCGCTCGGCGAACGTCTCGGACCGGTGCTCGTGCAGATGCCCGCGGAGTTCACGCGCGACGACGACACGGTGCGTGTCCTCGAGGCATTCCTGGCGGCGAAGTCGGAGGGCCTGCGGACGGCGGTCGAGTTCCGCCACGCGAGCTGGCACCGGGCCGAAACCTGGGCGCTGCTCAGGCGACACGGGGTCGCGGTGGCCTGGACCGAGTGGCGCGAGCTGTCGCGGGTGACCGAGGTGACGGCCGACTTCCTCTACCTGCGCTGGCTCGGCGACCGCCGCGACATCGAGCGCTACGACCGCGTGCAGATCGATCGCGAGGACTCGTTCCGCGCCTGGGAGGCGGACCTGGTGAAGGCGCTCGGCCAGGTGCGCGAGATCTACGGCTACTTCAACAACCACTGGGCGGGGCACTCGCCGGCGAGCGCAAACGAGATGAAGCGCCGGCTGGGCCTGACGGCGATCGAGCCGCGTGATCGCTGGCCGCAGGGCGAGCTGTTCGGCCGATGAGCGAGTTGGAAACACCTGGGGCGTCCCGCCCCGCGACCCAGGCGGGCGCGCAGGCGCCGAAGCCGCCTCCGGCGGCTTCGAATGCAACCGTCGCGTTCATCTTCGTCACCGTGCTCATCGACGTGCTCGCGATCGGGCTCATCATCCCGGTGCTGCCCCGGCTCGTGGAGCAGTTCATGGGCGGCGACACGGCGCGGGCGGCGAGCGTGTTCGGCGCGTTCGGCACCGCGTGGGCGCTGATGCAGTTCCTGTGCTCGCCGATCCTGGGCTCGCTCTCCGACCGCTTCGGCCGCCGCAGCGTGATCCTGCTCTCGTGCCTGGGGCTCGGGCTCGACTACGTGTTCATGGCGCTGGCGCCGTCGCTCGGCTGGCTGTTCGTGGGCCGTCTCATCTCCGGCATCACCGCCGCGAGTTTCTCCACCGCACTGGCGTACGTCTCCGACGTCACGCCACCCGAGAAGCGCGCGGCGAGCTTCGGCCTTATGGGCGCGGCGTTCGGCCTGGGTTTCGTGCTCGGCCCGGCCGTGGGCGGGCTCCTCGGCGGGCTCTCGCCGCGCGCGCCGTTCTGGGTGTCCGCCGTGCTCGCGCTCCTCAACGTGCTCTACGGCTGGTTCGTGCTGCCCGAATCGCTGCCCCGCGAGCACCGGCGGGCGTTCGACTGGAAGCGCGCGAACCCGGTGGGCGCCCTGGCCGTGCTCGGCACGCGCAAGGGACTGATCGGGCTCGTCGGCATCTACGGGCTCTACATGCTCGCCCACCAGGCGCTCCAGAGCACGTTCGTGCTCTACACCGAGCACCGCTACCACTGGGACGCAAGGACCGTCGGGCTGATGCTCGCCGCGGTCGGCGCGTGCACGATCGTGGTGCAGGGTGCGCTCGTGCGCTTCGCGGTCGCGCGCATGGGCGAGCGGCGCACGCTGCTGCTCGGGCTCACCGGGGGCACGCTCGGCTTCCTCGCCTACGCGCTCGCCGGCACCGGCGCGGCGATCATGGCCTCGGTGCCGATCTTCGGCCTCATGTTCTTCAGCGGCCCGCCGCTCCAGGGGCTCATGGCGCGCAGGGTGCAGCCGAACGAGTACGGCCTGCTCCAGGGCGCGAACGCGAGCATCATGGGCATCGCCGGCGTCATCGGCCCGGTGCTGTTCACGCAGGTGTTCGCGTTCTTCTTGCAGCCGCACCGTGGGGTGTACGCGCCAGGCGCGCCGTTCTTCCTCGGCAGCGCGCTCATGGCGTCGGCATGGATCCTGGCGTGGAACGTGGCACGGGTGGAGCCGGTCTCGTGAACCCGGTCCTGCTCGCGGTGCTGGGCTACGTCGGGCTCCAGCTCCTCGTCGGCATGTGGGTGTCGCGCAACATCCGCACCGAGTCAGACTACCTGCTTGCGGGCCGGGGCCTGGGCCCCGGCCTTGCCATGATGTCGCTGTTCGCCACCTGGTTCGGCGCCGAGACCTGCCTCGGCGCCGCGGGCGCCGTCTACAAGGACGGCCTCGGCGGCGGCAAGGCCGACCCGTTCGGCTACACTGGCTGCCTGCTGCTCATGGGCGCGGTCTTTGCCGTGGCCCTGCGCCGGACCGGCGCGGTGACGCTCGGCGACGTGTTCCGCGACCGCTTCTCGCCCTGGGTCGAGCGGCTCGTGGTGCTCATGACCGTGCCCGCGTCGATCCTCTGGGGTGCGGCGCAGATCCGCGCCATGGGGCAGGTGCTGTCGTCGCTCTCGAGCTACCGGCTCGAGATCACGATCCCGTTCGCGGCGCTGGTGGTGATCGTCTACACGGTCTCGGGCGGGATCAAGGCCGACGTGATGACCGACTTCATCCAGGGCATCGGCCTGATCCTCGGCCTGGCGCTGCTCGGCTGGGCGGTGGTGACGCACCTGGGCGGCCCCGCGGCCGCATGGTCGCACGTGCACCCGGAGCAGTTGAGCTTCCAGGTGCCGGGGGAGAGCGGGTTCGCCGGCCGGCTTGAGCCGTGGCTCGTGCCCGTCCTGGGCTCGGTCACGGCGCAGGAGATGGCGTCGCGCGTGCTCGCCTGCCGCACGCCGGGGATCGGGCGCTCGAGCTCGCTCATGGCTGGCGGGCTCTATCTCTGCGTCGGGCTCGTGCCCGTGCTCCTGGGGCTCCTCGGCGCGGGGTTGCTGCCGGGGCTCTCCGACCCCGAGCAGGTGTTGCCGCGGCTCGCGCAGGCGCACCTCCACCCGCTGGGCGTCGTGCTCTTCACCGGCGCGCTGTTCTCCGCGATCCTCTCCACGGTCGACTCGAACCTGCTCTCGGCCTCGGCGCTCACGTCGCACAACGTCATCCTGCGTTTCTGGAACGTGCCCGACGAGCGGATGCGCGTGCGCATCACGCGGCTGGCGACACTCGCCGCCGGGCTCGTGGCCTACGCGCTCGCGTTCTCGCGCGAGAGCGTGTTCCGCTTGGTCGAGGAGTCGAGCGCGTTCGGCGGCGCGGGCATGTTCGTGGCGATGACGTTCGGTCTGCTCACGCGCTTCGGCGGCCGCTGGGCGGGTCTCGCTTCGATGGTCACCGGCATCGGCACGCAGGTGGCGGGCACCTACTTCCTCGGCTGGCGCACGCCGTTCACCACGTCGCTCGTCGTCTCGGGGATCGCCTACGTCGCGGTGGCGCTCGCCGAGCACGCCGTGACCGCCGGGCGGCCGGTCCGCAGGACGAGCTAGTGCTTGGCGCCCGCGCCCGGGTCGGCCTTGCCCTTCAACGTCGACAGCGCGCGGATCGCCGCCTCGCGCGCGGCGTCGATCTCGGCCTCGGGCCCGCTCAGGTACATGCGGCCGTAGGCGCCGAACAGTGAGGCGTCGATCAACTTCACGCGCGCGGCCTTCAATGCCTCGTTCGCCGCGAACGCGATGTAGCCCGCGGGCTCGCTCTCGAGGATGAACAGCGACTCGCCGGCGATCAACTGGTCGCCGTAGCGCATCTTGTTGATGACCTGCGCGTGGTAGGCCTCCACGGCGCGGATCACCTGGTCGCTCACCACGCGGGGCTGGAGGCGATCCTTCTCCCCGAGGTCGAGGTAGTCGAGCACGGCCTTGCCGGCGTTCAGCACCTGGCCCTGGTCCTTGTGGTGGAACTCCAGCAGCCCGAACGCGCGCTCAACGACCATGATCGCCGGCGTCGAGGCCGTGGCTTTCAACGCCACGTCGGTGATGCGGTTGATCACCAGCCCGGGCGCGGTCTCGATGAACATCGAGGCGTCGCCGGCCACCGGCAGGAAGCCGCGCGCCGTGGTGCCGATGAACGCCGCGAGCTGCGGCTGGAGCGAGTCCAGGAACACGTACGTGCGGAGCGTGACGTCGGCCATGGTCGCGGACCCTACGCAGCGCCGGTGCGGCCGTCAACGCACGTCGGGCTCACCCCAGCTCGGCGAGCCGCGCCCACAGCGACTCGAGCTCGGAGCGCACGCGCTCGTACTCGACGACGATGCCCTGCGAGCGCGGGGCGTCGTGATAGAGCGCGGGGTCGGCGAGCTGCTCTTCGAGCTGGCGCATGCGCGTCTCGCGCTCGGCGATCTCGGCCTCGAGCCGCGCCAGCTCGCGCTCGCGCTTCCGCGCCGAGTTCTGCGTGGCGCGGCCGGGGCGGGCCTCGGTCGCGGCCGGCGACGCTCCGCGCCCGGGGGCGGGAGCGGGTGCTGGGGCGGCCCGGCCGGTCGCGGCCGCCTGGGCACCCGCCTTCGGTGAGTTCCCGCCCGCCGGGCGCGAGCGCGCCCGCTCGCGCTCCGACTCCTCGGCCACCCGGCTCAACCGCGTGCTCTCGTAGTCGTCGTAACCCCCGGGGTAGAGCACGACACGGCCGCCGTTCACTTCCAGCACGCGCGTCGCCACGCGGGCCATGAGCGAGCGGTCGTGCGTCACCACCACCACGCCGCCCGGGTACTGGGCGAGCGCGTCCTCGAGTACTTCCTTGCCGGCCAAGTCGAGGTGGTGCGTGGGCTCGTCCATGAGCAGCAGGTTGCTGGGCGTGAGCAGCAAGCGCGCGAGCGCCACGCGCTGGCGCTCGCCGCCCGAGAGCACCCGGCACGGCTTGAACACGTCGTCACCCGAGAACAGGAACGTGCCGAGCAGGCTCCGGAGCCGCGGACGCCACTCGTCGCTCGCCACGTCTTCGAGCGACTGGAGCACGGTGAGCCGCCCGTCCAGCGTCTCGGCCGCGTGCTGCGCGAAGTACGACATCTTCGTGAGCACCGGCATCTCGCGCGTGCCGGACCGGGGCTCGAGCTGGCCGGCGAGGACGCGGAGCAGCGTGGTCTTGCCGGCGCCGTTCGCGCCCACGATCGCGAGCTTCTCGCCGTTCTCGATCTCCGCGCGCGCGTGCGCGATCACGTCGGGCCCGTGGTCGTAGCCGAACGACAGGTCGCGCAGCCGCACCAGCGTGCGGCCCGCGTGCGGCGGATCGGGGAACGAGAAGCGGATGCCGCGCGCGCGGCGCGGGATGACCTGGTGCTGCGACTTCAGCCGCTCGATCTGCTTGCGCTTGCTCTGCGCCTGCGACGCCTTCGTGTTCTTGGCGCCGAAGCGCTCGACGAAGCGCTGGAGCTGCGCGATCTTGGCGTCGAGCTGCGCGTTCGCCGCCGCGGCCTGGTCGCGGCGCAGCTCCTTCTCCTCGAGGTAGAGCGAGAAGCGCATGCTGTAGGGCGTGAGCTTGCCGTGGTCCAGCTCGCGCACCTCGTTCGCGACGCGGTCCAGGAACACGCGGTCGTGCGAGACCACGACGAGGCCGCCGGCGAAGTCCTCGAGGTAGTCCTCGAGCCACTCCATCGCCGGCAGGTCGAGGTGGTTCGTGGGCTCGTCCATGAACAGCACCGTGGGATCGGAAAGCAGCAGCGCGGCGAGCGCCGCGCGCATGCGCCAGCCGCCCGAGAACTCGGCGAGTGGCCGGTCCTGGTCGGGGGTCGAGAACCCGAGGCCCGAGAGCACGCGCCGCGCCTCGGGCTCGAGCGAGTGCTCGTCCTGGTGCTCGAGGTGGTGCTGGAGGTCGCCCACGCGCTCGAGCAGGGCCTCGAGCCGGGGGTCGTCGGCGCCGACATCGGCCAGCTCCGCGTGCAGCGCATCCAGCTCGGCGCGCATGTCGAGCAGGGCGCGGTGCGCCTCCATGGCGCGGTCGAGCACGGTCCCGTCATAGCGCTCGGCCGCCTCCTGCGGCAGGTAGCCGATGCGCGTGCCGCGCGGGCGCACGCAGGTGCCGGCCTCGGGCGTCGCCTCGCCCAGGACCAGGCGGATGAGCGTGGTCTTGCCGGCACCGTTCGGGCCCACGAGCGCGCAGCGGTCCCCCGGGCCGATGACCCAGTCGACGTCGTCGAACAGCACGCGCTCGCCGATCGCGTAGCGCACGCCCTGGAGCTGGATCATGGGCGACCCGGGTCCGCGGCACGCAACGGCGTTGACCGCCGACCCCGAATGCCCGAATAATCGCCCCGCCGGTCCTTGACCCGGGCCGCATTGGTCGCGCCCCGGGTGCCCGCTGGCTCGAAAGGCGACCCCCCGCGCACGTGCACCCCCTGCTCCGACACCTCGCTCCCTTCGCGCTCGCCGCATGGCTCGTGGCCCCGCCCGCGCCGGCTCAGGCGGCCGCCATGATCCCGACGGGCAACGTACGCCCCAAGGACTTCGCCTTCGTCAAGAAGGACGGGGTGTATCACCTTTTCTACATCCGCCACAACGACCTGCTGCCACCGTGGGCGACCGAGCTGGACTTCGGCCACGCCGTCTCCACCGACCTCTACCACTGGACCCAGCTCCCCGTGGTGCTGCCGGTCACCCCCGGCACCTGGGACAACCTGCACGTCTGGGCGCCGCACGTGGTCCAGTGGGGTGGCCTGTGGTGGATGTTCTACACCGGCGTCTCCGACTACCCCGGCCAGTTCCGCGACACGCAGCGCACCGGTGTCGCCTGGTCCACCGACCTCATGACCTGGACGCCCGCGCACGAGGGGCCGGTGTGGAGCACGCAGGGCGTGCCGTGGGCCTGGTGGTCACCGCTCAACACCGCCATGGCGTGCCGCGACCCGTTCGTGATGCCGGATCCCGCGACGCCGGGGCAGTGGCTCATGTACTACACCGCCTCACCGGCGAGCGACACCACGTCCACGGTGGTCGGGGTCGCACGCAGCACCGGCGATCCCTCGGTGTGGCACGACGAGAAGCCGCTCTGGATCACGCACCGCAGTTACACGTTCAACGCGCAGACCGAGTCGCCGCACCTGTTCCAGCACAACGGGCGCTGGTTCCTGTTCATCACCACCAACTCCGGGCAGCCGCTCACGTTCTACACGAGCTCGGACCCGATCGGCGATCCGCCGGCGTGGACGTACCGCGGCCGGCTGCGCAACATGCTCGGCTACGACACCTCGGACTGGTACGCATCGGAGGTGCTGCACGACGGCGATCTCGACCTGTTCGCGGTGACGACGTCCGATCGCATCGAGATCCGCACCATCGTGTGGGGGATCGGGGACAACTTCACGCTCGGCGAGCCGCTCCTGTTCCACATGCTGTCCATGGACTGGACGCGGCCGACCGTCGACGAGAACCGCTACGTCGGCCTGCGCCTGAAGGCCGTGAACGGGTACGCCTACCATCCGCCGCTCGTGGCGTGGGTGAAGGACGCGAGCGGGCTCCAGTACCCGGCCCCGATGGCGGCGCTGGGGATCCCCGACCGGCCCGGCCTCGCCGCCGACAGCGCGACGGTGAAGTGGTTCACCCGCCGCTGGCCGCCGACGCTCGCTCCCGACCAGGCGATGAAGGTGCGCGTCGCGACCGCCGACGGCACCGCAAGTACCGGCTGGCTCACCGTCTATCCCAACGCCGTCGATCAGCCCGTGGGCGGCGGGCCGGGCGGAACGATGCCGACCTCGCCCGAGGAGGACGGCCCCCGGACCGACGTGTCCCCGAACCCGGCGCCGGTGCCCGAGGACAGCCTCACGCACGGCATCGCGGCGCCCGCCGAGGTGAAGCTGCGCGTGCTCACCGGCTCGCCGCTCGGCGGTGCGCCGGTGGTGGTGTTCGAGCTCGCGGCACCCGCGAACGCGCGCGCGGAGGTGTTCGACATCCAGGGCCGCAGGCTCGCCACGCTCGCCGATCGCGGCTTCGCCGCGGGCTCGCACGTGCTCGCCTGGGACGGGCGCGACGCGGGCGGCGCGCGCGCGGCGCGCGGGCTCTACTTCGTGCGGCTCACGACGCCCAGCGGCGTGTCCGGCACGCGCTTCCTGCTCGATCGCTAGACGCGCGGCTTCAGCCGGCGCCGAGCACGTCCGGGTTCAGGCCCTTCAGGTCCGGCGTCACGAACACGCCGTCCTTCCGCACCAGCTCGCCGTCGAACCACACCTCGCCGCCGCCGTAGTCGGGGCGCTGGATCAGCACCAGGTCCCAGTGGATGCGCGAGCGGTTGCCGTTCTCGGTCGTCTCGTAGCACTGCCCGGGCGTGAAGTGGAGCGAGCCGGCGATCTTCTCGTCGAACAGCGTGTCCTTCATCGGGTGCAGCACGTGGGGATTGAAACCGAGCGAGAACTCGCCCACGTAGCGCGCGCCCTCGTCGGTGTCGAGCAGCTTCTCCAGCTTGTCCTGCGGGTTCCCGGTGGCCTTGACGATACGGCCCTTCTCGAACGTGAACGCGAGCCGGTCGTACGTGGTGCCCAGGTACACGGACGGCGTGTTGTACGTGATCGTGCCCTCGACCGAGTCGCGCACCGGCGCCGTGAAGCACTCGCCGTCGGGGATGTTGCGCTCGCCGAAGCAGGGGATGACGCCGATGTCCTTGATGCTGAAACGCAGGTCGGTGCCCGGGCCCTTGAGTTGCACGCGGTCCGTGCGCTTCATGCGCTCGACGAGCGGCCGCATGGCGTCGCGCATGCGCACGTAGTCCACGTTGCAGACGCGGAAGTAGAAGTCCTCGAATGCCGCGGTGCTCATGTTCGCGAGCTGCGCCATGGCCGCGTTCGGGTAGCGGAGCACCACCCAGCGCGTGTGGTTGACGCGGTAGTCGAGGTGCACCGGCTTGGCCACGATCTGCTGGTAGAGCGACATCTTGTCGCTCGGCACGTCCGCCAGCTCGCTGACGTTCGCCGAGGCGCGGATGCCGACGTAGGCCTGGACCTGCTTCATCTGGTGCAGCTCGAGCTCGGCCTGGACCTTGAGCTGGGCCTCGGTGGCGCCCAGGAGCTGGGTGCGGATCACGGCGTTGCTGCGCAGCGAGACGACCGGGATCGCGCCCACCGCGCGCGTCTCGTCGATCAGGTCGAGCACGAGGCCGTCGGCGAGGTCGAACGACTCGATCAGGACGGCCTCGCCCGCGCGCAGCTCGCACGAGTGATGGACGATGAGCTGGGCCAGCTTCCGGGTACGGGGATCGCGCATGGGGGCTCCGGGAGGGGGCAAAGATGGCTCTCGAGAAGTGGACAGGCTAGCACACGCGGACGGATGCTCCGCGCGAACGTAACGTCAAGTCAGGAGGACACCCGAACCCATGTCGCGCATTCGTGTCGCCATCCTCGGCACCTCGTTCGGCCGCACGGTCCAGGCCGTGGGCTTCCAGCGCCATCCCGGCTTCGAGCTGGTCGCGATCGCGGGCCGCGACCATGAAAAGACGCAGCGGATCGCCGCCGAGCTGAAGGTCCCCGCGGCGTACGCCGACTGGCGCGAGCTCCTGCGCCGCGAGTCGCCGGGCCTGGTGTGCGTGGCGACGCCCGTCCACCTCCACCACGAGATGTTCGTCGGCGCCGTCGCCGCCGGCGCGCACGCGCTGTGCGAGAAGCCCACGGCGTTGCATCGCTGGCAGGCGATCGCCATGCGCGACGCGGCGCTCGCCGCCGGCCGCGTGGCCGGGATCAACCACGAGTTCCGCTTCTTCCCGGCGCGCATGCATGCCGTGGACCTGGTCCGCCGGGGCGCCATCGGCCGGCCGCGCCGCGGCGAGATCCTCGGCCGCTACCCGATCTGGGCGCGCGCCGACTCGCGCCCGATGAACTGGCTCGCCGACGCCGCGCGCGGCGGCGGCATCCTGGGCGCGCTCGGCTCGCACCACACCGACTGCCTGCGCACGTTCTTCGGCGAGCCGCTCACCGCGCTCGCGAGCGTGCGCGTCGACCAGCCGCGGCGCGGCAGCGACACCGCCACCGCCGACGACGCGAGCACGGTGCACTACGAGTTCGCGGCCGGCGCCACCGCGCTCGTGGACCTCTACGCCTCGGCGCCCTACCGCTGGGAGCGCTTCGAGATCCATGGGGAGGAGGGCTCGCTGCGCTGGGACGACTCGGGCTACCGGCTGTGGCGGATCGACGTCGGGAAGCCCCCGGAGGAGGTGGTGATCCCGCCGGCGTACGCGCTCGCGCCGCGCGAGGGCGATCCCGCGCTCGTCGCGCCGTTCGGCGTGCTCGTCGACCGCCTGCACCGCGCCATCGCGCACGGCGAGCCGCTCGCGCCCAACTTCGCCGACGATGCCGTGCCGGTGCAGTGCGCGCTCGACGCGTGTCGCGCCTCGAGCGTCGCCGGCGCCCGCGTCGCGGTGGATCGCGCGCGCCCCGCGCCCGCGGGCGAGCAGGTCCTGACGCGGGCCTGACATGCGCCGCGGCCGCCGCGTCGCCGCGCGCCGAATGTCCCACCGCGGGTTGGACCCTCGTAGATGGGGGTGGCTATACTCGCATCGAGCTTTCGAGTCCGCACCCGCTGCACCGCACGCGAACAGGGGATCGACCGCATGGCGGATTGGGATGTCATCGCCAAACAACGCCTGACCGAGGACTGGGGCACGCTGCGCGCCGCCTACCTGCCCCTGAACCAGGGCATGCGGCGGACGATCGAGTTCCTCGACAAGGGGGGCGGCACGTTCGACGAGCTGCTCGCGGTCGTGCGCGAGCGCGTCGAGGGTTCGCTCCACAACCTCGCGGCGCTCACGAACCGCCGCTCGCCGTGGGTGCGCCTCGAGGCCATCCGCAACCTGCGCGTGCTGGCGACCGGCATGCGCGGCGCGGCCTCCGACGACCCGCGCGCGCTGCTGCGCTACCTGTTCGCCATGAGCGAGCTGCTCGGGAACGTGTGGCGGGACGCGCCGACCGAGGCGCGCATCGCCCAGAACCTGAAGGTCGAAGGCGAGCTGGATTTCTGGTTCGGCTGCGATTGCTGCGCGGTCGGCCGGCTCGTGGCGGCCGCGCCCGACGACCCGCCCGACCTCTTGAAGGGCCGCGAGGTGCAGCTCGTGTGGGAGGTGGACGCGCTGTTCGCGTGGACGCTCGACGAGTTCGAGGACTACCTCGCGAGCGAGCGCTACGCGCTGCCCACGACGTCGCGCGTCACCGCGGTCGAGGACCTGGGTCTCCCGGTCGTGGACGTGCCGAGCGATGCGCTGCGCCGGGGCAAGGACTGGTTCGGGGGGCAGGGCGGCGGTCTGTTCGGACCGCTGGACCTCAAGTACCTCGAGCTGACGTGAACGCCGCCGTACGCGGCGGCGAGGGAACACCCGCGGCCACGTCGGTCGCGTGATCGAAGCCGTTTATCGAGCCGCCCGGTGGGCGGCGCATCCGGATCGTCCGCACGAGATCCCCACAGGAGGAAGCACCATGAAGAAGCTTCTGGCCTTCGTCACCATCCTCGGCCTCGTGATCGCGGTCGGGGCCTATGCGAAGGGCGAGTCCGGCCACGCCACGACGGCGAAGTCGGCGACGTGGACCGGCGAGATCCTCGACGCCGGCTGCTACATCTCGCACGGCGCGATGGGCGCCAAGCACACCGAGTGCGCGCTCAAGTGCGCGTCGACCGGCATGCCGCTGATGCTCCTCGGCAAGGATGGCAAGGCCATCCTGCTGACGCCGAACCACGACAACCCCGATGCCTACGAGGAGCTGAAGAAGATGGCCGGCTCCATGGCCACGGTCACCGGCACGCTCGCGGAGCGTGGCGGGGTGAAAGGCATCGACGTGACGGCGGTTGCCGCGGCGACCACCACGACGACCGGTTCGAAGTAGTCACAGCGCGCGCGGCGCGCGGGGACGTACCGCGACACGCCCGGCAGGCCGTGTGAACCGGCCGGGCGGCGCGTACGGTCCCGCGCGCCGCCGCATGTCCCGGCATGAAGATCCTGACCGTGCTGGTCCTGCTCGCCGTCGCCGGCGCGCTCGGCGTGGCCTGGCTCAGGCGCCCGCACCTGCCGCCGGCCGAGCGCGGGCGCAGGCTCGCCGAAGAGCAGGGTTGCTTCGCCTGCCACGGCGCCGCGGGCACGAAGGGCACCGCGAACCCCGGTCGCAAGGACAAGACCGTGCCCACGTTCGCGGGCGACCTGATGATGTTCGCCGACGACGCGCACGACGTGCGCGAGTGGATCCTGAACGGCGTCACGGCGAAGAAGCGCGAGAGCAAGACGTGGCAGGAACAGCGCGCGGCCGGAGCGCTGCGGATGCCCGCGTTCCGCGGCAAGCTCTCCGACCGCGAGGTCTCGGACCTGGTCGCCTACGTGATGCTCGTGAGCGACAGCCCCGAGCCCGAGGACTCGCTGGCGCTCGCCGGGCGCGACCGCGTGAAGGCGCTCGGCTGCACCGGCTGCCACGGCTTCGGCGGGCGGCTCGCGCTCCCCAATCCCGGCTCGCTGAAAGGCTACGTGCCGTCGTGGGACGGCGCCGACTTCCCCGAGTTGGTGACCGGCGAGGCGGAGTTCCGGCAATGGGTGGAGCACGGCGTCTCGGATCGCTTCAAGGGCAACCCGGCGGCGATGTTCTTCCTCAAGCGCGCGCGGCTGCACATGCCCGCCTACGAGAAGCACCTCGACCCGGGCGACCTCGAGCGGCTGTGGGCGTACGTGAGCTGGCTCCGCACGCCCGCCGCGCGACCCGACTCGGCGGGCGTCACCGCGTTCTAGGTTCCGGCCCACGCTTGTGTACCTCGCGCTCTGCGGCTAGTGTCCCCGCGCACGTGCGTCATCCAGACGCGCGCCCCAAGGGAGTGTCATGACCGCCTACAAGCACCGGCTGCGCCGCAAGCGCGCCAAGCAGGCCGCGCGCAAGAAGGCCGAGAAGGCCAAGGCCGCCAAGAAGCGCCGCCGCTAGTCGACCCGCCTGGAAACAGGAACGCCCGTCCGGTCGCCCGGGCGGGCGTTCGTATTCCCGTCGCTCAGTCGGTGCCCGTCTTCGGCTCCGGCCCGCCGCCGCGCGGTGACCGCGGCAGGAATCCGCTCGGCCTGCGGCCGCCGATCGGGGGCATGGGTCGCAGACCGCTCGGCGATGCGCCCGGCCGCTGCCAGCGCGCACCGCTCGCCGGGCGACGCATCACGCCCGAAGACCCCGGCACCGGCGCCTCGCTCAGCACGCGCTGCGCCAGTACCTCGGCCGCCGGGCCCGCCTTCACCTCGAGCGTCGACGCGGTGATCACGTAGATGCGCTGGTTGTTGCTCCCCGCGTCGGCGGGGAACATGAAGAAGCCCTCGCGATCCGGCGACCACGACAGCGTGTAGCCGCAGATGAACTCGCCGTCGCGGAAGCGCACCGCGACCTTCTTGCCCTGCTGCGTCTCGACCGGACCGTGGATGAAGCCGCGCACGTCCTGCCGTGACGCATCGCCTTCGAGCGAGCCGACGAAGAACAGCGCCTTGAGCTGGCGGAAGCGCAGCTCCACGGTCGCGGCGCCGTCCTGCGGATCGACGTGGAACATGGCCCGGTTGGGCGAAAAATCGCGCGTCACGCCCTTGAGCACGCGCCCGTCCAGGTAGCGTGCCACCACGAGATTGCTGATCTCCACGACCGTACTCCAGTGCTCGGGTACGGCCACAAGCGGGGGCTGGGATCCCCGGGCCGCACTGCTGTCATCGGCCGCTGCGCACGTCGGCTTGAGGCCCTATTCTCAGGGCCGGAGCGGTTGCGGACGTCCATTCGATGTGCGAGCTTGCGCTCCCGTCCCACCCGAAAGGAGTCGCGTATGTCGAAGCCATTCCTCGCCCTCGGCGTGTGCCTCGCCCTCGGCGTTGCAGGCTGCAATGAAACCACCGAGAAGTCGGGTACGATGAGCGAGCAGAGCACGACGGCCACGACCACCCCGATCGCGTCCACGTCGGCACCCGCCGCGCCGGCGCTGCCGGGAGCACCCGGGAGCGGCAACAAGATGCACAAGCTGGCAAGCGGCCTCCAGTACGACGACCTCGTCGTCGGCAGCGGCAAGATGGCCGAGCCGGGCACGAACGTGTCCATCCACTACTCGGGCTACCTGCTCGACGGCACCCCGTTCGACAGCTCGCTCAATTCCGGCCAGCCGCTCAAGTTCCAGATCGCGAGCGGGCAGATGATCGCAGGCTTCGACGAGGGCGTGCGCGGCATGCGCATCGGCGGCAAGCGGAAGATCCTGGTCCCCTGGCAGATGGCGTACGGCGAGGCGGGCCGGCCCCCGATCCCGCCGAAGGCCGACCTGGTGTTCGACCTCGAGCTGCTCGACGTGAAGTGACCGCTCGCGCGGCGCGCGGCGGACGGACGGCGCGGAGGAGCCCCCTCCGCGCCGCCGCGCTTTTGGGCGCAGCATGAGCCGGGACGACGTGGGACCCGCGGCGGTCGAGCGCGTGCGCGACGCGCTGGCGGCGGAGCCGGCGCGCGTGGTCGGCGAACCGCGCGGGTTCAGCTGGTGGCCGCACGCGCACGTGCTCCGCGTTCACGCCGAGCCGGCGCGCGCCGACGGCGCCGTGCGCATCGTGGCCGAGACGGCGCTGCTGGGCCACGTGAGCGGACGCGGCGCCGAGTTCGCAGCGCTCGCGCGCTGGAACGCGCGCGAGGCGGCGCTCTCCTCGCTGCGCTGGGACGCGGAGCGCGGCGAGGTCTCGCTGCGCGCGGGCGCGATCATGCGGCCCGGAGACGGCGAGGCGGGCGTGCGGCTGATCGCGCACGCGGCGCTGCTCCAGGTGGGAGAAGCCCTGCGCGCCGCCGACGCGCTGGCGATCGAGCTGCCCGGGGCGGTGCTGCTCACGCCGAGGCCGCCGGGGGGCGAGGCTCTGGAGGCGTTGGCGCAGGCGGAGTCTGCGGGCGCTTACGCGCGCGGCGCCGCCGAGCGCGCGCCGGCGCTCGAGCGCGCGATGGCGGATCTCGCCCGGCTCACGCCCGCGCCCTGGGTGCGCGCGACGCATGCCGCTCACGGCATGGACGCCGAGCTCGTGGCCGATCCCGGGCACCGCGCGCCGTCGCCGCACGCCGCCCGGTGGCTGTGGCGTGCGAGCGCGGGCCAGCCGCATCCCCGGCTCGGTGCGGGGCTGCTTGCCGCGCTCGTGCCGCCCGCCGGACTCGAACCGGTCGCGGAGCGGGCCGCGGCGACGGCATCCCTGCTCAACGAAGGCGAAGCGCGTGAGTGGACCGGCTGCGACGCGCTCGGCGGCTGGTGCGTGCACGCGGCCGCAGGGCTCGCGCACGTGACGTTCATTCCCGCGCTCGCGCTCGAGGACGGAACGGCCGAACGACTGGCCTGGCAGGCCGGCACGCGCGCGCGCTGGGCGGCCGCATTCATAGGCCACATCTCAACTTCGCGCGTCGGCGAAGGCCCTGCTGGGAATGCACTATCCGATTGACCCGCGCCCCGGTTTGGGCCCATGCTGGTCCGCGTCGGAGCCGGGTGCAGGATTCGCTTCAGGCAGCGTTCCAGCCGCAGGTCCTTCGCGACCTCGGCTGTTTTCGTTGCCGGTCCACTCACGGGATCGACACTGTTCGCGCGCTCGATGGTGGCTCAGCGAGCGTAGTAGAGACGGGGGTGCTTCCCCCGCGGCCGGAAGGAGTCAGCAGTGGCGACGGGTACTGTGAAGTGGTTCAACGATGCAAAGGGTTTCGGCTTCATCTCGCAGGAGGGTGGCGAGGACGTGTTCGTGCACTTCTCTGCGATCCAGGGCGAGGGCTTCAAGACGCTCGCCGAGGGGGAGCGCGTCGAGTTCGAGATCGTGAAGGGGCCGAAGGGCCTGCAGGCCAGCAACGTCCGGAAGGGCTGAGCGTTCGGTCCCGTCCGCATAGTGAGACGAGAGGGCGGCGCCACGAGCGCCGCCTTCTGTTTTGCTTGTGGTGCGACAATTGTTGCCGGGCCTATGTGCGGCCGTAAGTCGTTGCGGCGTGGAACCGGACACCCCGTCCTGGGACCCGATCCGGGACCAGCAACAATTGTCGCAGCACAAAGATGACGAAGCGATCGCGCTCTGGTCGGCGTGTCCTCCCGGTGGACTACCTGCAACCGCTGGTCACAGCCCTGGCTGATCCGGCGACGCTCGCCGGCGTGAGGCCCACCGAGCTCGAGGCCGTCGCGTTCCAGCTCGCGCTCTATTTCGGCGTGCGCCGCGACCCGGAGACCGCGAGCGCGCTGGGCGGCGTCTACGACCGCCTCGTCGCGGAGCGCTCGCCCGGCGAGCGTCTCGAGCTCGTCGAGCAGGTCATCGCCGCGGTGCGCGGGGGCGCCACGACCGTGCTGGCGCTCCTCCCGGTGCTCCAGCGCGAGCACGACGCCGGCGTCGCGCGCGCTGCCGCGCTGGCGTTCGCGACGCTGCTGCCCGCGGAGGGCGGCGATCCGCTCTCGGGGCCGCGTGCGCTGCGCGCGCTGCTCGATCACGCCGAGCCGGACGGCGTGCGCGCCGGCCTCGTCGGCGCCCTCTTGGCGCTCGGCGACCGCCGGGCGCGGCCGCTCCTGGATGGCGCTTGGCGGGCGCTCACGCCCGCCGCGGCCGCGGCGCTGCTCGCGCTCCCGCGAACGTGGGCGAGCCGGCTCGAGGCCGAGTGGCTGCTCGACTGGATGGAGGACGCCGAGCCGGCCACGTTCACGGCGATCGCCGGCTCGCTCGCCCGCCTGGCGTCGGAAGGCGGCGGCCGCGTGATGGAGCTCGAGCGCGAGCTGCCGGTGAGCGCCAAGGCCGACGCGGTGACGATCCTCGGCGAGTGGAGCGTGCGCGAGTTGGGGGAGACGCTCGCGCCGCGGTGGCGCGACCTCGCCCGTCGCGCCGGCCGGCCGGACGCGATGCGCGACGTGTTCGCCGCCTGGGGCCTCGCGGGCTGACGCTTCAGCCCCGGGCGCGTCGCTCGCCTGCGATCCCCGCGAGCACGGCGGTGAGGATCACGGCGGAGCCTGCCAGCGCCGTGCGGCCGGGCCGCTCGTGGCGGGCGATCACGCCGAGCACGAGCGCCACGACGGGCACCACCACGGCGATGAAGCTCGTGCGCGTGACCGGCCAGTGCTGGAGCAGCCAGGCGAACGCGGCGAACGCGACCACCGAGCCCACCACGGCGAGGTAGCCGATCGCGATCCAGGCCTCACCGCCCGGCCACGCCTGGGGCTCACCCAGCACGCGGCTCGCGGCCACGCACATGAGGGCGCCCACACCCTGCGCCCAGGCGTTGGCCGCGAACGGGTGGCTGTCGGGAGCGCGCTTGAGCAGCACGCCGGCGAGGCTCGCGGTCAGCGCGGCGAGCGCCACCGCGGCGAGGCGCGCCGGCTCGTAGCGACCCTCGAGGTTCGAGGAGAACATCAACGCCACGCCGCCGAGTGCTGCGAGCGAGGCGAGCACGATGCGCGGGCGCAGCGGCTCGAGCCCGAACGCCCTCGCGAACAGCGACGTCGTGAGCGGGATCGTGGCGTAGAACACGGCCGCGATCCCGCTCGGGACGTGCTGCTCGCCCCAGTAGAGCAGCGGCAGGCTGATGCCGAAGTCCACGATGCCGAACCACAGCGCGGCCTCGAGTTGGGCACCCCGCGGCCACGGCACGCGCAGCGCGAACGCGAGCCCCGCGAGCAGCAGCGAGGCGAGCGCCAGGCGCACGCCGGCGCCCCACAGCGGCGGCGTGGTGTCGTTGCCGATGCGGATGAACAGGAACGTGCTGCCCCAGATGGCGCAGGTGAGGGCGAACGCGAGCCACGGGGTCGTCCCCCGCGCGGACGGCGCCGCGTGGCTCACGCGGCGCCCGGCGCCCGGCGCGTGAGGGTTCTCATGTTCGCAGACTAGCAGACGCCGCCGCGCGGCCACGCGTGCGGAACCCGCTGGTCCGCGCGCGCCGTGCGCGTTAGTTTCTCGTTTCTCATTGTGCGTTTCCTGCCTCCGGAGAACGACCATGCGCGAAGCCGACCTGCTCAAGTTCCGCTGGATCGCCGATCCCCGCATCTCGCCCGACGGCACGCGCGTGGCGTTCACGCTGGTGCGCATCGATCCCGACGAGGACGATTACCGGACCGACCTCTGGCTCGCGAATATCCCGGCGCCCGGTGCGGCGCCGGGCTCCGCGACATCGGCGCCGGAGGCGCCGGGAGCTGCGACCTCGGCGCAGGGCTCCGCGACGTCGGCGCCGGAGGCGCCGAGGGCTCTCACATTCGACGGTCGCTCGGCGCAGCCGCGCTGGTCGCCGGACGGCGGCTCGCTCGCGTTCGTGCGCCGCGCCGAGGGCGCCAAGCCGCAGCTCCACGTGCTGCCGCTCGCCGGTGGCGAGGCGCGCGCGCTGACGAAGCTCGAGAAGGGCGTGTCCTCGCCGACGTGGTCGCCCGACGGCAAGCGCATCGCCATCCTCTCCGGTCACGATCCCGATCGCGACGTCGAAGGCGCGAAGAAGCCCAAGCACGAGCCGGCGCGCGTGGTCACGAAGCCCGAGTTCCGCTGGAACAACGAGGGCTTCACCGACTTCGAGCACCTGGACCACGTGTGGGTCGTGGACCTGGCGTCCGGCGAGTCGCGCCGCCTGACGAAGGGCTCGCGCTTCAAGGAGTCGGCGGTCGCTTGGTCGCGCGACGGGAAGAACGTGCTGTTCGCCACCGACCGGCGCGAGGCGCCGTGGTTCAGCACGCCCGCCGAGGACAACGACATTCGCGCCGTGGCCGCGGACCTCGACGCGCCCACGGAGGGCGAGGCAACGCGCGTCGTGGCCGACATCGCCGGACCGATCGTGCAGTTCGTCGAGGGCGCCGACGGCCGCATCGCGGCCGTGGGGGGCGCGCGGGCGGCGAAGCCCAACACGTACGAGGCGAACGACCTGCTGCTGTTCGCGGGGGCCTGGCCGCAGGGCTCGCCCCGCGTGCTCACGGAGCGGCTCGACCTGCACGTGGGCGAGGGCATCAGTTCTGATCAGCATCCTCCGCGCGGGGGTGGGGAGTTACCGCTGGGCTTCACGGGGGACGGGAAATCGATCGTGTTCGTGCACGCCCGGCGCGGGGCGGCGCACCTGGCGCTCTGCGACGCGGCGAGCGGGCGCGTCGAGGACCTGACCGGCGCCGACCACGAGGTCATCGCCGGCAGCGTTTCCGCCGATGGCCGGCGCGTCGCGCTGACGCTGGGCTCGCTCCGCACACCCGGCGACCTCCACGTCTACGACCTCGAGCGCCGCACGCTCACGCGGGTCTGGGGCGCGAACGACGAGCTGCTCGCGGGCGTGGCGCTCGGCGAGGTCGAGAGCTTCGACTACGCGTCGTTCGACGGCACGAAGGTCCAGGCCTGGCTCGTGAAGCCGGCCGACTTCGATCCCAGGAAAAAATATCCGCTCGTGCTCGAGATCCACGGCGGCCCGCACACCGCCTACGGCGTGGGCTTCTTCCACGAGTTCCGCGTGCTCGCGGCCGCGGGCTACCTCGTGCTCTACACGAACCCGCGCGGCAGCACGAGCTACGGCCAGTCGTTCGCCGACTGCATCCAGTACCGCTTCCCGGGCGACGACTACAAAGACCTGATGGCCGGCGTCGACCACGTCGTGGCGAAGGGCTTCGTCGACGACTCGCGGTTGGGCGTGACCGGCGGCAGCGGCGGCGGGCTGCTCACGAACTGGATCGTGTGCAAGTCGAACCGCTTCGCCGCCGCGATCACGCAGCGCTGCGTCGCCGACTGGTCGGCGATGTGGTCGACGTGCGACTTCTCGCTGTTCCAGCCGTTCTGGTTCCGCGGCGCGCCGTGGGAGGATCCGAAGGACTTCGCCGAGCGCTCGCCGGTGACGCACCTGGCGAACGTGGAGACGCCGCTCATGGTGATCCACTCGGAGGAGGACTGGCGCACGCCGATCGGCCAGGGCGAGGCGATGTTCCGCGGCCTGCTCTACCGCAAGAAGCCCACGGTCATGGTCCGCTTCCCGGGCGAGAACCACGAGCTGTCGCGCTCGGGGATGCCGTCCCGGCGGGTGCAGAACCAGGAGCACATCCGCCGCTGGTTCGACCACTGGCTGCAGGGGAAACCGGCCCCGGAGTACGGGGTCCCCGAGGCGAAGGAAGTGGCCACCGCGCCCGCCACGAAGTGAGTTCCCCCAAGGATCCACCGGTCGCGCTCGCGCCAACATTCCGTTGACGAGCCCGCGCTCGGGCGGGACAGTCCCTCCGTCGTTGCGACCGTCTCCGGAGGCACCGTGCGCCGCCCAGTCATCGCCGGATCGTTCCATGTCGCGGGGGCGCTCGCCTGCCTGCTGGCGCTGGCGCCACTCGCTTCCGCGGCCGCGCGACCTACATCGCGGCCCGATCCCGGCCCTGCCCCGCGCCCGTCCGCCCCGCAGGTCGACGACGCCTCGCAGCGTGTCGACATCAACAGTATCTCGATGGTCGTCAAGAACACCGGGTCGTTCGCGTACGACACGCAGGTGGGTGGGCCGGGACTGGAGTATCCGAAGGGCAGCGGCAGGTCGCCCTTGTTTGCCGCCGGCCTGTGGATGGGCGCGATGGTGAATGGCGCCGTGCGCGTATCCGTTGCCGAGTACAGCGATGACTGGAGGCCCGGTGCGATCATCGGTACGGGCGGCGCAGCCACACCCGATGATCCCTCCAAGGCCGAGTACAAGGTCTACAAGCTCCTGCGTTCGTACCCGACGACCGCTGAACGCGACGCCGCGCTCGCCGACTACAACACGGGCGCCGTACCGCACGGTGCGCCGGTCGTGACCGTCCAGCCCGATGGGACACTCGACATCCTCGGCGACCAGATGCTGTGGAGCGTGTTCAACGACCTGGGCAAGAACGCGTCGCACAACAATGCCAGCAGCGCGCTGTCGCTCGGCGTCGAGGTGCAACTGCTCGCGTTCGCGTTCTCGGGCGCTGGCCCCGCGGACCGCACCGTGTTCCTCCGCTACCGGTTCCTGAACAAGGGCGCGAACGTCCTCAACGCTCTTCATATCGGGATCTGGGCCGATCCGGACCTGGGCGGCTACACGGACGACCTGTGCGGCGGCGATCCTGTTCGCGGCCTCGGCTACGTCTACAACGCCACGAACGCAGACCAGCAGTACGGCAGCTCGCCCCCTGCGCTGGGCATCGACATGCTGGCCGCTCCCGGCGGGCTCGGCGCCACCGCGTTCGTGCATTACCCCAACGGGGGAGGTCCCCAGGACAGCGTCGAGACCTACAACACGCTCCAGGGGCTGAACGGAGACGGAACGCCGATCCTCGATCCCACGACCGGGCAGCCCGCCAAGTTCGAACTCACAGGCGACCCGGTCGCCGGCACGGGCTGGCTGGATACGTTCCCCTCGGACAAACGCATGCTGCTGAGCACCGGGCCCGTCCCGACGATGCTGCCTGGCACGAGCCTCGAGGGGACGGTCGCGATCGTGATCGGGCGGGGCCCAGACCGGCTCTCGTCGGTCAACGAGCTGCGCTGCGATGACGACGCGATCCAGACGTTCTTCTTCAACAGTTTCGCGCCGCCGGTACCGCCGGAGCCGGGGTGCGGGCAGATCGTGAACTGCCCGCGCTACACGCCCTATTGGTACGACCAATTCGCGGGCGTTGGGCACGACTTCACGCCGGCGCAGCTCACCGAGCTCGCGCAGCGCGTGGACGCGGCGTCGCTCTACCTCGACTGGAGCGCGGATCCGGTGACGAGCCTGCGAACGGCGCTCGACCCCGCGTCGGCGTCGACGCCGCTGGGTCAAGCCGTCCAGCAGTACGCGGCGTTCCTGTGCAACGTCTCCGCGACCTCCCCGGTGATGTTCCCGGTCCAGGGCCCGTCGGTCTTCCTCGACGGTCTGACACCGATCTCGTGCCCGGGGCTCGACGCCCAGAACATCAATGAGCTGGCACTCACCGCGACCCGGGGGCTTACCGACGCGTCGTACGTCGATGTCGGGCCGAACCCCGCCGCCCTGGCGGGTTTCAACGCCGGGCTGCTGTACTTCGACGGCGGCGCCGGCTACGCCGTGAATCTGTTCGGGTCCTCGATCCTGATCGGCTCGATCACGCACTCCGTGGAGATCCGGTTCACCGGCGGGACGACCGGGCAGTACGCCTACCGCTACCTGCGCACGCTCGACGGCTTCGGGAACCGCGTCTTCCTGATCCAGGACTACGTCCCGGTGCCGTTCACGGTGTTCGACACCGACGCCGGCGTGCAGCTGAACGCGGCATTCCTCGAGAACGGCGGCCCGCCGCCCACGGCGAACCAGAACGGCCTCTGGGATCCGGACGAATCGACCGACGGCGGCCGGGAGATCCTCTGGGTCATGGACTCGCCGTACAGTGGCGATGCCACGCCCGATTCCAGGTACTTCGACGATCCGAACCTGCAGAATGTGCTGGATGGCAACGTGGATTTCCGCTACGCGCTGTGGTCACGGCGCATCGCGGCCGGCGCGCCGATCGACAACGGCGACATCTTCCGCTTCACCTGGGGCGGCGTCCTCCCCAGCCCAGGCGTCGACACGAAGCTGTTCCAGCTCGCCGCGCTCGACCCCGGTGATCCCACGGCGGCGCAGGGCTACGGCGACATCGCGTCGTGCCTCCGTGATATCAACAACGGCATCGGCATCGGCCTCACGTGCGATCATGCCGTACCGACGCTCATCTCGCTCGTGGGCGCCGAGGTCGCGCGTGACCGCGTGACGATCACGTGGTACGCGGGCGGCTCGCCGGCGACGCGGCTTGAGGTGGAGCGTCGCGAGCGCGCGGGTGGGTGGCAGACGCTCGCCGACGTGCTGCCCGACGGCACGGGCATGATCGTGTTCGTGGATACGCGCGTCGTCCCGGGGGGCGCGTACGACTACCGGCTCCGCGTCACCGAGGGCACCGGCACCCGCTTCCTCGGCCAGGTCGCGGCCGTGGTGCCGCTCGCGGCGTCGCTCGGCCTGGGCGGCTTCCATCCGAATCCCGCAGGGCCCACGGTGCAGCTCGCGTTCTCACTCGCGAGCCACGGGCCCGCGACGCTGTCCGTGTTCGACGTCAGCGGCCGGCGCGTCTTCGTTCGCGAGGTCGGCGCGCTCGGACCCGGGGCGCACGTGATCCCGCTCGATGCGCGGGCATCGTTCCCGAGCGGCGTCTACCTGCTGCACCTGGAGCAGGACGGCCGCGCCATCACGCGACGGGCGGTCGCGATCCGCTAGCCGGCCTCAGCGACGCGTCGCGAGCCCGGCGAGCCACGCTCCGAGCGTGTCGCGCTCGGCGTCGGTCATGCCGGTGAGGTTGCCGAGCGGCATGGTCTTCGTCTCCACGGCGCGCACGCGGACGCGGGCGCTCAGCGCGTGCAGGCGGTCGGGCCGGTCGAGCATGATGCCGCTCGGCGCCTGCGGGAACGCGGGGTTCGAGGGGTGCTCGGCATGGCAGGTGACGCAGCGGCGCTCGACAATGGCGTACGCCTGCTCGTCGGGCACGGTGATCGCGAGCGCGGTGCCCGACGCGGCCGCGCCGCCGCCCGGGCGCGCGGTGAGCACGATCGCCGCGATCATCGCCGCGGCGCCGGCCACGACGGCGCGCCAGTCGGCGCGGGTGCGCTTGTTCATCACGTACTTGAGCGCCACGCCCGCTCCGCAGACGAGCAGCAGCACGAGCCAGCCGAGCGGGTGGCCGTAGCCGGCGGGGAAGTGCTGGCTCAGCATCAGGAACAGCACCGGGAACGTGAGGTAGTGGTTGTGCGTGGAGCGCGCCTTGGCGAGCACGCCGGGTGCGGTGTCCACCGGCTCGCCGGCGCGCGTCTGCGCCAGCATGCGCGCCTGGCCGGGGATGATCACGCGCCACACGTTCGCGGCCATGATCGTGCCGAGCAGGGCACCCGCCTGCAGCCACGCGGCCCGCGCGCCGAAGACCCGCGTGAATCCGAAGACGGCGGCGGCGAACGCGAGCGCGAGCACCGTGGCGAGCAGCCACGGGCGCTCGCGCAACGGGGAACGACACGCCGTGTCATAGAGCAGCCAGCCGGCCACGAGCGTCGCGGCCGAGACCAGCACCGCCGCCCCGTGCGTGAGCCGCGAGCCACTGTCCACGAGCAGCGCGCCGCCGCCGAGCCAGTAGACCACCGCGAGCAGGAACGCGCCCGAGATCCACGTCGAATACGACTGCCACTTGAACCAGTAGAGGTTCGGCGGCAGCTCGGCGGGGGAGAGCGATCGGCGCTTCACCACCTCGTAGAAGCCGCCGCTGTGCACCATCCACAGCTCGCCGACGACGGCACCCTCACGAGCCTTGCGCGGCTGCTCCAGGCTCGCGTCCATCCACATGAACAGGAACGAGTCCCCGATCCAGAGGATGGCGGCGAGCACGTGCACGGCGCGCAACAGCGCCCCGAGCCACTCGAGGATCAGCGGCGGCAACGCCAACCCGGACGCTCCGGCCTAGTGCTCCGGCGGCGAGACGAGCGGCTCCGGCTGCGTCGAGTGCTCGGCCACGCCGCTGGTCTCGGCCCGCAGCCTCCTGCCCCACGCGCTGTGCCGCCTCGCCACCTGGCGCGCGGCGGGCTCGGTGGGCCGCGCCGGCTGCGGGTCGTTCAGGACCAGCGTGCCGAGGAGCAGATCGGCGAGCGGCAGCACGACGTTGAAGTTCTTGCCCATGTACACGTGGTGGAGGCGATGGTGCTTCTTGATGAACTGGAAGAAGCCCGCGTTCTCGATCCACGGCACCTGCGGCTTGTGCATGAGGTGGTGCAAGCCCTCGTAGGCGATGTAGTAGACGAAGATCGTCGCCGCCACGGTGGCCACCACGGTCCAGCCCGGATATCCCGTGCCCCGCGTCAGCAGCGCCGCGATCGACCACGGGATCACGTTGATGGCGACCAGCACCGGCCCGCCCCACCACTGGAACGCGAGCGCCTCCTCCTGCTCCTCCTCGGTCACGTGGAACGTGTCCTCGTGCTTGCAGAGCTGGTGGTGGACCAGCGTGTGCGCCGTGAACATCTGCGCCGGCAGCCATGGGCGATGCAGCCAGTAGCGGTGATAGATCCACTCGAACAGCGTGGCTTGCAGCACCCCGGCGACCGCGGCGAGCGGGATCACGACGAGCAGGTTTTCCAAAGAGCGAGCCCCATTAGGCGCTCGAGCACGTCGGTCCCCCGGGCGCCCTCGGGGAGTCCCATATCACGCACGTCCTGCGCGTGGTTATCGGCAAAGTATCACGGGAGCTTGGCCGAATCCACGCGACGGCTTCAACCGCCGCCCGCTCCCGTCTTGGCCGCCTCTCCTGATTGTGCGCCCTCCATCTCGGACGAATGTCCGGGAAAGTACCGGGCCTTGGGGTCCACCACCATCTTGGCGCCGCACACCGCCATCGCCGCCTCGCCGAAACCGGTGGCGATGAGCTTCAGCTTGCCGGGGTAACTGACGAGATCGCCGGCACCGAACACACCCGGCAGGTTCGTCTCCATCTTCTGGCTCACCTCGAGCGAGTTGGCCTTGATGGTGAGCCCCCAGGTCTTGAGCGGACCCAGGTTCGCGACGAAGCCGAAGTTCACGACCACGTCGTCCACGGTCATCGTGGTCTCGGCCTTGCTCCGGTTGTCGAAGATGATCGCGCGCTCCACGTGACCGTCGCCCTCGAGGTCTTTGAGCTCGTGGAACGGGACCACGCGGCAGCGCGAGGCGTGGAGCTTCTGGACGCTGTCCTCGTGCGCGCGGAACTGGTCGCGCCGGTGGATCAACGTCAGCTCCGAAGCGAGCGGCTCGAGATGGAGCGCCCAGTCCACGGCCGTGTCGCCGCCGCCCAGCAGCAGCACGCGCCGGCCGCGGAACGCCTCGAGCCCCGGCAGCACGTAGTGGAGGCCGTGGCCCTCGAAGCGCGCGAGCGCGGCGTCGGCGAGCTTCCTCGGCGCGAAGTAGCCGATGCCGGCCGTGAGCAGCACGGTCTTCGTGCGGTGCTGCCGGCCCTGGTCGGTGCCGAGCAGCCAGCCGCCGTCGGCCGCTGTCAGCGTGGTGGCCTGCTCGCCCAGGCACACGGTGGGCGCGTACTGCATCGCCTGCGCGACCAGGTCGTCGACGAGCGCGCGCGCCTTCACCTTCGGGAAGCCGCCCACGTCGTAGATGTACTTGTCGGGGTAGAGCGCCGCGAGCTGTCCGCCGGCCTCGGCCAGGCTGTCGATCAGCTTCACCTTCATCGTGCGCAGGCCGGCGTAGAACGCGGCGAACAGCCCCACGGGCCCGGCACCGATGATGGTGACGTCGAAGTCCGCGTCGACCGGGAGCGGCTCGAGCGGGGCCCCGGTCGGCAGGCTCACCGCAGCACCACCCAGCCGAGCACAAACAGGACCGGCACGATCACCGCGACCAGCGCCTCCCCGGCGATGAACCCCGAAGCGAGTGCGGTCAGCGTGCGGTCCTCGCTCCCGCCGTTCGCCTTCGCCTTGGGCCACGCCAGCGCCAGCAGCGCGCCGAGGAACATGGTGACGATGGCGCTCCCGGGTACGAGCATGCCGATGCCGATGCCGGTGGGCGAGGGGCAGTACTTCTTCCACCGCGTGCCCTCGATCACCGTGAACACGATGCCCAGCACCACGGCGACGAACAGCGCCTGGATCGCGCCCGGGGGCAGCGCCGAGAGCCCCTTCGACAGCAGCGTCGCGAAGCCGGCCCACTTCTGCGAGATCGGCGAGGAGAGCCCGTTGTCGCCGCCGATCCCGTACGTCTTCCGGAGCAGCGGGTAGACGACCGCCACGGTCGCGGCGCCGACCGGCACCGCCATGAGCTGCGCGTAGGTGAGGAGGCGCGGCGTGCTGCCCATCATCTCGCCGGTGCGGTACACCTGCATCAGGCCCTCGGACTCGGACGCGATCGTGCCGGTGACGCCGCTCGCGACCATGTTCGGCAGCACGTGGCCCGGGGCGAGCACGCCGAAGACCGCCTGCATCATGTTCGAGAGCGCGCTGATCGGTCCCCAGTTGGTCTCGCCGAACACGCGCAGGCCCACGAGCATGAGCGGCAGCGACAGCACGATCGCGGTGATCGCCATCCACACCGGCATGCCGAGCGTGTGCTGCACCCAGACGACGAGCACGGAGCAGACGAGCGAGCCGATGATGACCCAGCGCATCGGGAAGTCCCCGGGGTCGATCTCGGCGCCGGAGAGCTTCCGGAACGTGTTCACGAGCAGCTTCCAGCGCAGCGCGAGCGCGGTGAGTCCGCCCGCGACCAGCATGCCGGTGGCCGGCCACATCACCCACAGCAGCACCTTGCGCCGCACCAGCTCGTCGATGACGCCGTTGTCCAGCAGCAGCCTCGGCGCGATGCCCCAGGAGAGGATCGCGCCCGCGAGCATGCTGGCGTTGACGCGGAGGCCCACGAGCATGCCGGCGCCGAGCGAGAGCAGGCTCCACGAGACGCCGAGGTTCATCGTCTGGCCCGTGGGCCCCAGCGGCAGCATCTCGGGGATGCGGAACCAGACGTTGCCGAGCAGCCGCGTGTCCGCACGCAGCGTCATCACCGCCGCGGAGGCGAGCGAGCCCCAGCCCATGGCGCGCGTCGCCGACTTCGAGCCCTGGCCGCGCTCGTCGAGCACGATGATCGTCTCGCCCGCCGCCACCCCGTCGGGGTAGGGGAGCTTCTCCTCGATCACGAAGTGCCGCCGCATCGGCACCGAGAGCAGCACGCCCAGCCAGCCCGCGGACGTCAGCCACAGGAACGCCTGCATCGGCGTGAGCGAGAACGTGAAGCCGAGCGTGGTGTCCATGCGCAGCATGTCGAACGCCGCCATGATCACGCACAGGAACGCCGTCTGCCCGGCCGCGGTGCCCGCCGACTGGATGACGTTGTTCTCCCAGCGGCTGAAGTCGCGGAACATCAATCCCAGCGAGAGGAAGCCGAGGAACGCCGCGACCACCGAGATGTTCGGCCCGAAGCCGAGCTTCAGGACGATGTAGGGATAGGAGGCGCTGATCACGGCGGAGATGGCCAGCGAGGCCACCACGGCCCGCGGCGTGAACTCGCGGCGGGTGCGTGTTTCTACGGATGGACGCTCGGCAGGTGCGGTGACGGGCATGCGCGCAGGCTAGCAAGCCCGACCGCTGCCTACCAGCGACGCAGACTGGCCGCCGAACCATCGCGTCGAGCGCGCTCGCATGGGACCGGTTCAGTATCGGCCCGCGCCCTTTCCGCTCGACTCGGGACGCGTGAGGCGGCAGACTTTTGCGTGGTATGAGAAGTGGTTTCGCTTTCGCCCCTGGGTGGACCCCTGATCTGCCCCATCCCCGGCCGGTGCGCGCTCGCATCGCCGGGAGCATCCCCCGCAGGAGGTACGAGATGTTCCGTATGCCTCGCGCCCTCGCCATCCTCGCGCTCACGCTCATCGCCGGCATCGCGTTCGAGGCGACGACCGCTCACGCCAAGGTCTACGTCTACAACGCCGTCATCAGTGCGAAGCAGGAGACACCGGTCAACGCCACGACCGGGATCGGCGGCGGGTACTTCGTGATCGACACCGACGCCAACACGGTGAACTTCTGGATCTCGTTCGCCGGCCTGTCCTCGCCCGAGAACGCGGCGCACATCCACGGCTTCGCCGGCCCGGGCACGCCCGCGGGCGTCGTGTTCTCGCTGCCCGCCGGCAATCCGAAGGTGGGGACGTGGAACTACACCGAAGGCCAGGAGGCCTCGATCCTCGGTGGCCTCACCTACGTGAACATCCACACCAACAACAACCCCGGCGGTGAGATCCGCGGCCAGATCGTGCCGCTGAACGCGATCGTGGACGCGGCCCAGGAAACGCCGACCAACGCGAGCACGGGAACGGGCTGGATGACCGCGACCATCGACACCACGGCGAACACGATCAGCTACTACATGGCGTACACCGGCCTCAGCGGCGCGGTGACCGCTGCGCACTTCCATGGCAACGCGAACTACACCCAGGGTCCCGCCGGCGTGAAGGTGGGTCTCACGGTCACGGCGTCGCCCATGACCGGCACGGTGGGCTACAGCCAGGCCGACGAGGGCGCCATCCTCAGCGGCCGCTGGTACGTGAACCTGCACACGGCGGCGAATCCCGGCGGCGAGATCCGCGGCCAGTTGAGCCCGCGCGTGGTGCCCATGGACGCGCTCCAGGAGACACCTGCGACCCTGGCGCTCTCGAGCTCGGGGTTTGCGCTCTGCGCCATCGACACCGCGGCGAACATGCTCGGCTACGACGTGCACATCACCGCGCTCTCCGGAGCCGAGATCGCGGCGCACATCCACGGCTACGCGCCGCTCGGCATGAACGGCGGCGTGCTGCAGTCGCTGCCGATCGCGGCGCGCAAGCTGGGCACGTGGACGTACCCGGTGGCGAACGAGGCCGACGTGCTGCTCGGCCGCACGTACTTCAACTCGCACACGGCGGCGAACCCGGGCGGCGAGATCCGCGGCCAGATCCTGTTCCTGCCCGGCGCCGAAGCCCTGCTGGGCGTGGGAGGTCCGCCGCGCGCGCTGCCCGGACTGGCGGCGGCGCCGAACCCGTTCATGGGCCGCACGTCGCTCACGTTCAACCTCGCGCGCACCGGCACGGTGTCGCTCGCGATCATGAGCGTGGACGGCCGGCGTGTGCGCAGCGTCGAGCCGGCGTTGTTCGCGCCCGGGCCGCACTCGTACGAGTGGGACGGTCTCGACGATCAAGGGCGCACGGTGGCACCCGGTGTCTACTTCGCGGTGGTGCACCTGCCGGACGGCGACATCACCACGAGACTGGCGCGACTGCGCTGAAGCTGATGCCCAGCTGAACCCAGCGGCCGGTCCCTCGCGGGGCCGGCCGCTCGTGCGTCGGGTCACGACCCTACGGCTGCGAAGTCCCTGAGCCGGATTTCAGGGACTGTCCGCATGGTGCGGCCGCATCCGTGCGGGTAAGTGTCATGCAATGCACGGCGTTCGCATGACCATGGTCGCAAGATGAGCCTGGCGCTGCCGGACCGGGCGCCCCGGGACGCGACGACTCACATCGGGCTCCAGCTGACCCGACAGCTCTCCGCGCGGCTCGAGGAAGCCGGCATCCGCTACTGCCATTTCAAGAGCAACCAGCACCTGGCGGAAGCGCTGCAGGGCGTCACCGACATGGACGTCCTGGTGGATCGACGCGCCGGGCCGAGGTTGACGCAGATCCTCGGCGAGCTGGGCTGCAAGCGGTTCTCGGCGCCCCCGGCCGGTGGCTACCCGGCGGTCGAGGATCATCTCGGGCTCGACCGCCCGACCGGGCGGCTGATCCACCTTCACCTTCATCACCGGCTCACGGCCGGCGAGCGGCACCTCAAGGGATATCGCCTCCCCTGGGAAGAGCTGGTGCTGTCCACGAGCCGCAAGGACCCGGCCTCCGGTTTCCGCGCCGCCGATCCCGACGTGGAGTGCCTTCTCCTGCTGGTGCGGAGCGCGCTCAAGCTCGGTGTCGCGGAACGCGTCCTGGCGTGGTTCGAACGGGCAGAGGTGGGCGCCGACGAAGCCCGCGAGTTCGCGTGGCTGATGAAGAGGGTCGACCGCGAGCGACTGGTGGACCTCGGCGAATCGCTGCTCGGGAAGCCGACCGGGAGCGCGCTGCGCGAGATCGTCTCCCACGGGCTCTCGGTGGGCCGGCTGCTCGCGCTGCGCCGGCGTGGCCGCGCGGCGCTCGACCTGTGCCGGAGCTATACCCGCACGGAAGCGTTCCTCAGGCGCTCGTGGCGAATGCTGGTCCTGGGCCTGTGCGCGATCGGGAGGAAGCTGTCGAGCCCGCCGCTGCCGGTGAGCCGGGTGAACCCGCGCGGAGGTCTCCTGATCGCGTTCGTGGGTGCCGACGGCTCGGGTAAGAGCTCGCTCGCGCAACGCGTTGTGACGTGGCTCCGGTGGAAGCTCGACGCGCGCGTCGCCTACTTCGGCAGCGGCGACGGGCCCAGCTCGCTCCTTCGCCTGCCGTTCCGGCAGGTCCTCCGCCTGGTGATCGCAAGAAGGGGCGGGACCCGGCAGGACATCACGCCGCTTCGCGATCGCGTCCCGACCGGGGTGCGGGCGCTCTGGGCCCTGCTCCTCGCGCTCGAGAAGCGGCGCCGGCTCAGGCAGGCCTGGCGCGCTCGGAACCGCGGCCTGGTCGTCGTGTGCGATCGCTACCCGCAGAACCAGATCATGGGCTTCACCGACGGGCCCCTGCTCGACCGCTGGCAGCACAGCCGGTCGCCCTGGCTGCGGATGCTCGCGCGCTGGGAGTCCGCGCCCTACATGTGGGCGCAGGCCCATCCTCCCGACCTGGTGTTGAGGCTGCGTGTCTCGCCCGGCGTCGCGCTCCGTCGCAAGCCGGAGATGCGGATCGAGGACGTCGCCCGGCGTGAGCACGCGGCAGGCCAGCTGCGTTTTCCCACCGCGACGCGGGTCCGGGACGTGAACGCGAATCAACCCTGGGACGACGTGCTGCTCGAGTGCAAGCGCGAGGTCTGGGAGGAACTGTAGCGTGACGATCGCGCGTCCGGTCCTCGTCGAGTTCCTGGGCCTGTCCGGTGCGGGCAAGTCCGCCGTGTCGCATCACGTCGCCGAACGGCTGCGCCGGCGTGGGCTGCCGGTGAGCGAGCCGACGCTGATGCTGGCGCCGTTCGGCCACCGCCGCTCGCTGCGGAAGCGAGCGATCAAGCTGTTCCACGTCGCGCGGGAGCTGGTGCTGCACCCGTTGAGCTCCCTGCGTTCGCTCCAGTCCATGCGCTCGACACGGCAGCAGCGCCTGTGGCTGCTGATCCGGATGGGATTCAACTGGTTGATGGTGTCGTCGCTGATGCGGACGCGCCGGCCGTCGCTGCACCTCTTCGACCAGGGGGCCTTCCAGGCGCTGTGGTCGATCGGCCTCGAGGGGCGACGCGGGGCGATCCCGCGCGTGGCCCCGCGGCTGGTGTCCACGATGCCGGCCCCGGATGCGGTCGTCGTGATCGAGGCGGGGCCGGAGGTGATCGCGGATCGACTCAGGTTCCGCGGCGGACGCGAGAGCCGTGCGGATCGATGGGATCCGGCCGACGTGCAGCGTTCGCTGCACACGATGAACGAGGTGAAGCTGATCCTCCGGCGGATGAGCGCGCGCCCCGGCGGGCCGCGGATCCTCAGGGTCGTGAACGGCCGGCACGATGACGTCGAGGCGGTCGCGGATCGGCTGGCCGCGGAGATCGAACGCCTGGCGGAGGCGGTCTAGGGGCGGCGTGTCCCCGGCCGATGGGCCTCAAGGAGTATTGAGAGGGTGGACGGCCGGCGCGTAGCGTCGTGAGCATGAAGACCCGTCCCATGCGAATGGCCCCGACCCCACGCCCGGCGGCGCGGTCGTGACGCTGGCCGCCGGCGCGCGGATGGAGCCGCGACTGCGCTCGCTCGCGCGCATGATCGGCAACACGCCCATGCTCGCGATCGAGCTGACCTGGCGCGGCGAGCGGCGCGTGATCCACGCCAAGGCCGAGCACTTCAACGTCACCGGCAGCATCAAGGACCGGATGGCGCTGCACATCGTGCGCCGGGCCTACGCCGACGGCCGCATCGCTCCGGGCGACACGATCGCCGAGGCCACGAGCGGGAACACCGGCATCGCGCTCGCCGCCGTCGGTCGCGCGCTGGGTCACCCGGTCACCCTGTTCATGCCCGACTGGATGAGCCGCGAGCGCGTGGACCTGATCCGCGCGATGGGAGCGACGATCGTGCCCGTGACCCGCGCGCAGGGCGGGTTCATGGGCAGCATCCGGATGGCCGAGGCGTTCGCCGAGGCAGAGCCCGGCGTGTTCCTGCCGCGGCAGTTCGCCAACGCGGCGAACGTCCAGGCCCACGAGCTCACGACCGGTCCCGAGATCTGGCTCCAGCTCCGCGGCGAGCGGCGCGAGCCCGACGCGTTCGTGGCCGGCGTCGGCACCGGCGGCACGGTGATGGGCGTGGGGCGTTACCTGCGGCGGATGAAGCCCGGTGTGCGCATCTACCCGCTCGAGCCCGCCGAGTCGCCCACGCTCTCCACCGGGCGCCGCGTGGGGCAGCACCGCATCCAGGGGATCTCGGACGAGTTCATCCCCGAGATCGTCCGGCTCGACGAGCTGGACGCCGTGGTCGCCGTCTCCGACGGTGACGCGATCCTGATGGCGCAGAAGCTGGCCGCCACGCTCGGGCTCGCGGTGGGCATCTCGTCCGGGGCCAACTTCGTCGGCGCGCTCGTGGTGCAGAGCCAGCTGGGCGCCGACGCCGTGGTGGCGACCGTGTTCCCGGACAGCAGCGCCAAGTACCTGTCCACCGACCTCATGCGCGAGGAGCCCGTGCGCGACGGCTACGTCACGCCGGAGGTGGAGCTCACAGGGTTCACGTCGTACAACCGGCTCTGTCAGGCCTGCGCGGTGAACGTGGAGCCGTAGTCGGGCCAGGCGCATGCCCGGGCCCTTCAGCTCACGCCGTTCCGCGGGCCTCGATCGGCTTTCCGATCGTGCGCAACGCCGACTGGGGCTGATCCACGTCGGACCCGGATTCACGCTCGGGCTCGGCGCCGTTCGTCTCGGGCGCCAGCGCCTGGTGCTGCCACAGGTCGCGATACAGGGCGTTCCCGGACATCAGCGCGCCGTGGGTGCCGGAGGCGACCAGCGCCCCGTGGTCCAGCATCAGGATGCGGTCGGCGTGGACGACCGCATCGAGCCGGTGCGCGACCACGATCGACGTGCGGCCGCGCGTCAGCTCGTCGAGCGCCGTGCGCACCATCGCCTCGGTGCGCGCATCGAGCGCCGTGAGCGGCTCGTCGAGCACCACGATCGGCGTGTCGCGGATGATGGCGCGCGCGATGTTGATGCGCTGGCGCTCGCCGCCCGACAGGTTGTCGCCGCCCTCGGAGATCACGGTGTCGTAGCCCTCGGGCATCTCCATGATGAAATCGTGCGCCCGGGCGCGCCGCGCGGCATCGAGGATCTCCTCCTCGGTGGCGTCGTGCTTCCCGAACGCGATGTTCTCGCGCACGGTCTGGTTGAGGAGCGTCGCCTCCTGCATGAGGATCGTGACCTGGTCGCGGACCGAGGAGAGCGTCAGCTCGCGCAGGTCCAGCCCGTCCAGCCGGATGGCGCCGCGCTGCGGGTCGTAGAAACGCACGAGCAGCCCCACCATCGTCGACTTGCCGGCGCCGTTGTGGCCCACGAGCGCCACCTTCTGCCCCGGCTCCACGGCGAAGCTCACATCGCGGATCACGTCGCGGCCCGGCTTGTAGGCGAACGTCACGTTCTCGAACTGGATGCGCCCGCTGAGCGGCGGCGCCGGTCGCGCGTCCGGGGCGTCGGCCATGACCAGGTCGCAGTCCAGCAGCTCGAGCAGGCGTTGTGCCGACGCCTGCGCCACGGCGATGTCGAGGATCATGCCGGCGAACTTGTCGATGGGTCCGTAGAGGTTGCGCAGGTAGGCGGCGAACAGCACCACGGTGCCGGGTGAGATGTCGCCGTGCAGCGCGAACCGGCCGCCGAAATAGATCACGCCGCAGGTGCCGAGCGAGCACAGGATGTCGCTCGTGCGCTTGAACGCCTTCCCCAGCCGCATCGCCTTGAGCCCGGACTCGAGGCTCTCGCGGTTCTCCCGGGCGAAGCGTTCCTGCTCCAGGTCCTCGCGGCCGTAGGCCTGGACCAGCGCGGCGCCGGTGACGTTCTCGAACACCACGGCCGCCACGTCGCTCTCTTTCCTGCGCCGCTTCGCCGACGCGTCCCTGACCTTGGCGCCGACCTGCTGGTTGTAGATCATCAGGATCGGGATCACGCTGAACCCGATCAACGCCAGTCGCCAGTCCAGGACCAGCATCAGCGCGACGTGCGCCGTCGCGGTGACGAGCCGCTGGCCGAAGTTCTGCGGCGCCTCGACCAGCACCGCCTTCAGGTCGCTCACGTCGGAGACCAGCCGCACCATGATGTCGCCGGCCCGCTGATCGTCGTGGAACGACAGCGACAGCCGCTGCAGGTGCGCGAACACGCGATCGCGGATCCCGGTCGACATCTTCTCGCCGACGCTCGCGAGCCCGACCTGGTGGACGAACGTGAACAGGCTCTCGAGCACGCGGAGCAGGATGTAGCCCACGACCAGCGCGCCGAGCAGCATCTCCGTCGAGCCCGCCCAGCGGTTGAGGAACGCGGCCTGGTGGGGGAGATGACGGCCGAGCACGATGTGATCGAGGATGAGCTTGAGTGGCCACGGGATCAGCAGCGTGACGCCGACCAGCAGCAGCAGTCCCGTGTACGAAACCGCGATGGCCTTCCAGTGGTGGGCGTAGTCGAGCCGGAACGTGGCGTAGATCCGTCCCAGCGACGGCAGGTCGAGCCGGGCGTCCTTCTTCTTCTTCTCCTTCTTCTTGCTCATCCCGCGCCCCCGGGCTGAGGGGAGAGGTCCAGCCCGCCGGCGAACGCGGCGGGAGCCACCGGGTTCTGGTGCTCCCACAGCTCCCGGTAGCGCGGGCACGTCGCGAGCAACTGCTCGTGCGTCCCGAAGCCCACCAGGGTGCCCTCGTCGAGCACGAGGATGGCGTCGGCGTCGCGCACCGTGGAAAAGCGGTGAGCGACGATGAACGTGGTCCGGCCCTCGCCGAGGTGCCGGATCGCGGCGCCGATGTCGGCCTCGGCGCGTGGATCGAGGCCGGTGAGCGGCTCGTCGAGCACCACGATGGGCGTGTCGCGGACGATGGCGCGCGCGATGTTGATGCGTTGGCGCTGGCCGCCGGACAGGTCGTTGCCGCCCTCGGCCATGATCGTGTCGTAGCCCTTGGCCATCGCGGTGATGAAGTCGTCCGCCTCTGCGCGCCTGGCGGCGTCGACGATCTCCTCTCGCGTGGCGCCGCGCTTCCCGAAGCCGATGTTGTCGGCGACGCTGCGGTTGAACAGCATGGCCTCCTGCAGCACGATCGTGATCTGGTTGCGCAGGCTCTTGAGCGTGAGCGTGCGCACGTCCCGGCCGTCGATCAGCACCTCGCCGCGCTGGGGATCGTAGAAGCGGAGCAGCATGCCGATGAGCGTGGACTTGCCGGCGCCGCTCGGGCCCACGACGGCGATCCGCTGGCCGGGCTCGGCCACGAAACTCACGTTCCGGAGCACGTTCACGCCGTCGCGGTAGGCGAAGTCCACGCCGCGGAACTCGATCCGCCCCTGGAACGCCGGCGCGGGAACGGCGTCCGGACGTTCCTCCACGTTCACGTCCTGCTCGACGAACGCGGCCAGCCGCTCGCCCGAGACCAGCGAGCGAGCCAGGTTGAGGAACATCAGGCTGAACCTCTCGAAGTATCCATAGATGTCCCGGAGATAGGCGACGAACACGACGAGCGTTCCGGGGAGGATGTCGCCCTTCAGGGCGTAGCGCGCGCCGAACCAGAGCACCCCGGCGGTGCTGAGCGTGATCAGGAGCTGGACGAGCCGGCCGTACGTGCGCTGCAGCCGGAGCGCCTTGAGCTGGGCCGCGAGGCTCTTCGCGTTCCGCTCGGCGAAACGCTGGTACTCGGTCGCTTCGCGCCCGTAAGCCTGCACCAGTGCCATGGCCTCGATGTTGTCGGCGACCACGGACGACACCTCGGACTCGTGGATGCGCCGCTCCCGGACCGCGCCCTTCGTGCTGCTGCCGAAGTGGCTGGTGAGGAACCACACGAACGGCGTGGTGCTCAGCGCCACCAGGCCGAGGCGCCAGTCGAGCACCAGCATCAGCACGGAGTAGAGGATCACGCCGCCCACGCGCTGGATGACGTCCTGCGGCAGGTCGATGAGCAGGTTCTTCATCATCTTGGTGTCGGACGTGAGCAGGTAGACCACGTTGCCCGAGTGGGCCGTCTCGTCGAGCGAGAGCGACATCTTCTGCAGGTGCTTGAACACGCGCTCGCGGATGTCGGCCGCGATGCGATCGCCGGTGCCCGAGGCGTAGTACTTGTTGACGTACGAGAACAGCGCCTCGGCGAACGTGATGACCACGATCGCCAGCGCGAACACCAGCAGGAGCGTCAGCGGGTCACGCTCGAGCCACCCGTTCAGGCCCGCGAGCTGGCCGCTGAACGGCCGCTTGAGGATGACGTGGTCGAGGATCAGCTTGAGCGGCCAGGGGGTGAGCATCTCGGCGGCCAGGGTGGCGAACAGGCACACGAACGAGAGCGTCAGCACGCGGGCGTAGGGGAGATAGTGGGCCCGGAACGTGCGGTAGACCCGCAGCAATGACGCAAAGTCGAGCCGGCTCGGACCGTCGTCCTTGCCAAGGCTCGAGAAAGCCTTGCCCGCCTTCATCTTCGCTCCGGTGGAGATGCCCGCCTGGGGGCCGGCACGCCGGGAGGCTCAACGTGCGCAGGAGGGGTACTCGTGGACAGGACTCACCTCCCCTCGACTTAGAGAGTGAAACATATATCAAATCCCCCGGATTGCCAGAGCTATCCGTGGGAACTGCCCATGCGTGGGACCACGCAAACCGTCAGGCCCTTGACCGGAACCGCTGGCGGGAGACTGTGTTCGACCAGACCGAACGTTCGCACGTTTTTCACGCGCAGAACACGGCCGCGGCCCCGGGGCGCTCTCATGGACGTACCGCAGGCAGCCGGCGCTCCCACGCTCCGCGGCGCGACAAGGTCGCGCGCGGCTTTGGGAGGTGCACGATGCGCTCGCTACCCCTTCTCCTCGTTGCCGGCCTGATCGTCATCGCGCTCGGTGTCAGCGTCCGAAGCGCGGGATCGAGCCCCTTTGGCCGCGACATCTGGACGGTGCGGCTCGACGCCAGCTCGTCCGACCACTGGGTCCTGCTCGACACCGGCCGCATCCGCCTGGACGGCGAACCGACGGCGGTGTTCCTGCTCGGCCACCCGAAAGAGAACGCCCCGGCGCGGCGCTACGACGCGATGAAGGTCGTGGGCGCCCTCCGCGGCACGTCGCTCTGGACGTACGACGGCTCGGGTTCCGACTACGTGGACGCGAGCGGCGTGGGTGAGGAATGGGCGAGCGACGACGTGGCGAGCTTCTGCACCGCGCCGCGATTCAACGACGTGGACGGCGACGGCTCCGACGACGTGGTGTTCGTCGAGAAGGACTTCGTGCTCGGGCGGCAGCTCCGGGCGGTGCGGATCGAGCCGTAAGGGCGATCGGGCGTCGGGACAATCCGGCATCGGTTTGCAGGTGGCGACCGTATTGAAGCCGCCGAGGTGGTCGCGTTCAATCGATCCGTCCTCGTTGCAGGTCCAACGCGGGGGGTCCCATGAAACGCGGGCGCTTCGCTCAGGTCCTCGCTTGGATGTGCATGTCGATCGCGCTTCCCATCTCGGCGGGCTCGCAAGGGATCCGCCCCCGGAACCTGCTCGTCTACTACGGCTATCCCTCGTACATCAATCAGACCCGCTCCGTGGCATCGGCGGCACAGGAGTTCGGGCGCTACGACTACGTGATGTGGGGCGAGGGCCTGGAAGACGCGGCGCACCCCGACCATGCGAACGCGGCGGCGATCCTTGCCGATCAAGCCACGGCCGCCACCCGCTTCTACGGCTACGTGGACCTGGGAGTGAGCACCCAGAACCTGCCGCTGAGCGAGGTCCAGGCGCGGATCTCGCGCTGGGACGCGATGGGGGTGGACGGGATCCATTTCGACCATTTCGGCTACGACTTCGGCACCACACGCGAGCGGCAGAACGCGGCCGTGGACTTCGCCCACTCGCTCGGCCTGGCCGTGATCGTGAATGCCTTCCGACCCGAAGACGCGTTCGGAAGCGCCACGGACCCCGTCCACAATCCGAACGGCCTCGCCACGCGGCTGGGTCCATCGGACTACTACTTCTACGAGAGCCACGGCGTGAGGCTCGGCCAGTACGAAGATGGTGGGGCGTGGAGGGCGCGGTCGGACGCGATCGCAGTCCTGCGCGAGAGCCTGGGCTTCCACGTGCTCTCGTCCACGACGACCGCCACCGACGACCCGAACGCCTACGACGAGACCGCATTCCATTACGCGTGGCACGCCGCGCTGCTCTACGGCCACGAGGCCACGGGCTGGGGCGAATACAGCTACTCGGCGAGCGGGAACTCGAACGCCATGGCGCCATTCCGCACGCGTCCCGGGCTCGATCCCGGCGATGCCTTCCTCGGGCCCGTCCACCACTCGGGCTCGCTCCACACGCGGCAGACGGACGGTGGAAGCCTCGAGCTCGACTCCTCGACGCACACGTACGAGTTCACGCCGTCCGTGGTGGGCGCAGCAGATCCGGGCGGCCGGCGGAGCCGAGCGCTCGTCGCATTCCCCAATCCGTCCGCGGGCCGGACCCACTTCGGCTTCACGCTCGAACACGCGGACGATCTGCGGCTCTCCGTGTACGACGCCCTCGGCCGGCGGGTCGCCGCGCTCTACTCGGGCGAGCTCACCGCGGGCCGGCACGAGCTGCCGTGGTCGGGCCTGGACGCCGAGGGTGTGCGCCTCGCGGCCGGGAGCTACTTCGTGGTGCTCGAATCCAGCGGCACGAGGGCCGTCAGCCGGTTCGTCATCGACCGGTGACGGTCAGCCCGGTGCCGCCGAACCTGGTTCACCCGCATCACGGCACGACCACGCCCCGCGCGCAGAGCGAACGCCCCTCCTGCGTGAGCCGCATGATGTACGCGCCCGGTGCGAGACGGGCGCCTGCATCGAGGGCGATCACGTGGCGGCCCGCGCCGAGCCCACCGACTTGGCGTAAAGACACTCTCCGCCCCGCCAGGTCGAGCACTTCGAGTGTGGCCGGCGAATCGTCGACCAGCGTGAATGCCACGAGCCGAACGCCCTGCGACGGGTTCGGTCGGAACCCCTCGAGCCCGAGCAGGGGCCCCGCCTGCACCTCCGCCGCGAGCTCCGTGCTCGACGGAGTGGGCCGGGGCCTCGCGGGGACCAGGTAAAGAGTTCCCCACGCGAGTTCGTCGAATGCGCTCCAGTTGGAACTGCTGCCGTCCCAGGCGATGAAACTGTTGGGGTGGTTGTAGCTCTCACCGCCGATGTCGTCGTCGCCCACGGCCACATTGAACCCGATCATGTCTCCCGGCTGCGGTCGGCGAAAGCCGGGGCTGCCGCCTGTCCCGGGACTGGTGTCGTGTGTGTTGATCGAATCCAGCCGGATCCTGATCTCGACGACGAACCCCCGCGGGCTGGCACCTGCCCTCGACTCCCAGACGATGCCGGGGAAGTTCTCGGGTTCGGTCAGCCGGCCATTCCCGACCGAGGTGATCAGCTGGAAGCCCTCGAGATTCGGATGGCCCGAGAAGACGCCGGCGTCCACATCGCCCGGTTGCCGGTCTCCGTCGACGAAGATCTCGACGTCGTCATCCGCCCACGGCGCGGGCCCATCGCTCATCAGGATGTTGTCGGCGACCTCGACGGCGACATAGAGGTTGTCCGCGTCGTACATGGCGTGGATCTTGAAGCTCGAGTCGTGCTGGTTGTCCGGGGGCGAGACCCACGACGGCACGAGGCCCGGCGGGCTGGCGGAGCCACTGGCCGTGACGTGGACGGGGATCGCCCTGCTCCATTCCGCCGGCTCCAGGACGCCGTCGATGACGACCGCCCTCTCGGTGAAGCGAGCCTTCAGCGTTTGCGTACCGGCGAGCGCGGACGGTGGGCCGGCCAGGAGTCCCGCGACCGAAAGCAAGAGAGCGACACGGGGCATCTGCATCATCGCGTCCTCCTCAGCCCCCCTGTTCTGGCGCCGTCATGGCCGCGCAGCGTGGTCATTGGAACACGCTCGGGCGGACGGCAGAATCGGTGAGACACCTTGATTCGCTGCCGGAATCACCGGACGACCACGCCGCGCTTCACGAGTGATCGCTGGCCCTGCGTGAGCCGCAGCCAGTAGACGCCCGGCGGGGTGTGGAACGCATCGCCGAGCCGCACGAGATGCCGGCCCGGGCCGAGACTTCCGACCTCGCGCAGCGCCAGCTCGCGGCCGGCCAGGTCGAGCAGCGTCACCGTGGCCGGCAGCGCCTGGGGCAGCGTGAACGCGATGTTCAGCTCCGCCACCGCCGGGTTGGGCTCGAACCCCTCGAGGGCGAATTCGAGCCGGGCGGGCCCCTCGGCACCGGTCGTGCCTCCGGCCAGGAACTCGTGTGCGCCGATGTCGACGGCGCCGCCCTGGACGCGTGGCATCCCATCGATGTCCGAAACCCCCGAGACCTGCTGACCCTGGGCGTCGAGGCCGAGGTTGATCCCCGCGCCGATGGCCGGCGAACCGATCAGGAGGTGCAGATTCGTGAGCGGGCTCACGAGCAGCGGATTGACGAACCGCGCGTGAGCGTCCGGGAACGATCCCGGCGACGAGCTGCTGGCGCCGAAGTAGATGTTGTTCTCCACCCTGACGTTGGTGTTGTTGCCGCCGTCGTTGGAGATGTAGGACTGACCGGACTTGGCACAGAGGATGTTGTTCTTGATCGTGATCGCGTCGCAGTTGTACTGCAGCACGATCTCACCAAAGGTTCCCTGGTACGTGGTGTTGTGGACCACGACCACGTTGGACGCGTTCCCGCGGCTCGAGGCGTATCCGCCCATGAGGACGTTGCCCTGGTAGCTGCGCGAGATGAAGTTGTTGCGCACCGTGATGTTGCTGGTGGTCTTGCCGCCGTGCTCGCTGGCGACCTCGACGCCGATGTCGCAGGTGTCGATCTTGTTGCGTTCGATGACGATGTCGCGGCCGCCGTCGACGTAGACGCCGTCGGCGGATCGCTCGCCGCCGTACGTGGGGTTCGAGGCCGAGCTGATGTTGTAGACCACGTTGTCCACGCAGGTGCCGTTGCGCGCCTGGTCCTGGCCGACCGGGCCGGTGCCCTCGAAGCCGATGAAGTCGATCCCGATGTTGTCGTTGTCGTGGACGATGTTCCGGGCCACGCTGAAGCCGTTGACATTGCCGTTCAGCACCAGGGCTTCGCTCTGGCCGAGCCGGCAGTTCCGGATCTCGTTGCCCTCGACGACGATGCCGGTCATGGGCGTGGCCGCGGTGCCGTAGAACGCGATCCCGTGGGCATTGCCGGTCGGGTTCTCGATGTTGTGGACGAGGTTGTTGCGGAGCTCGATCGAGCTCGAGCTGCCCTCGACGCTGATCCCGATGGGCGTGTTGCCACTCCGGAAGTTCCGCACCGTCATGCCGATGACCCTGATGTAGTTCTTGTTGAGGATGGTGATGCCCGCTCCGGACTTCCCGGTGCCGTCCAGGATCGCCCCGAGATCGCCCTGCAGCGTGATGAAGCCGGCGGCCGCCGATCCGCTGCGGCCGAACGTGACGGCTTCGTTGTAGATCCCGGCCCGCACGGTCACGCGGTCGCCGGCCTGTGCGGCGCCGACGCCCGCCGCAACCGTCGCGAAGTCACCGCCGAGCGGCGCGACGATGATCTCCCGCGCCGAGACGATCCGCGACCCGGCGACCATGAGCACCGCGCCGAGCACCGAGACATGGATCAGCCGAAAAAAGGCACACGATCTCCCCACAGAATCCTCCCGCGAGCAGGTTGGAATCGGGTGGGGAAGCGGCCTCTGGGCTCAGCAATCCCGACAGGGGTTCGGGATCTCGCGCCCGATCACTTGCTGGTCGGTGATGGGGGCAGGCGAGGAGCGGTCGGCTGCGGCAGTCGCGCACTATGGGCGGGGAGGCCGGCGCCGTGCAAGACCAGAAACGCAGAGCACGCGCGTGACCGCGGTCAGTGACCCGGCGCGCACACGCGCGCTATTCGCTCGGATGCGCCTGCAGCTTCACGCCGTACGGCTGACCGAGGAGCGTGTTCTCCAGCACGGCACCTACGCCGCGAAAGACGCGGTGCCAGGTCAGCACCGCGCCGAGCGAGCAGCCCAGCATCGTTCCGACGCTCGGCGGCAGCCCGGACGCCGATGCCGCCACGGTGAACGCCGCGACCGCGAACAGGATGCCCGTGGCCGCGAGGCAGGCTTCGCGCCGGAGGTCGAAGTAGTAAAGGAGGATGAGTCCGAGCAGTCCCACCGCCTGCGCTCCGGCCCCGATGAGGAGGAGCCGGTAGGGCAGGATCGCCTCGGGCGGGAGCCCCAGCCATCGACCTAAAGGGTCGGCGGCGAGTTGCAGGAACACGGTCACGCCCGCCTGGACGGAGACGGCGCCGCGGAGGAGCCGCCTGCTCTCGTCCTCGAGGGCGCGAACGCCGCGACGAAGCTCGGTGAGCGACGCGCCGCCCTCGAGGGCCGTGTAGAAGCTCCGGAAGCGTCGATGAAACGAGGTCTCCACCTCGACGAACACCCACGCCAGGCACGGGATGCTCGAGAACCACGCGATGGTCGATGCCGCGGCATGCAGCGAGGCCGCCTGGCCGCCGACCAGGCACCAGGCGACGAGCTTGTCGACCCACAGCGAGGCGTTGAACGCGAGCCCCGCCGCGGCGAGTGCGGCGTAGTCGCGAAACGCGGGCAGGAGGCTCACGCGCTCGTTGGCTTCGTCCGGCAGGGCCCGGAAGATGCCGACCAGCAGGATCACGAGCGTGAGCGTCTGACCCGAGATCAACGCGGAGAGGTATCCCGAGACGTCCATCCCGGCAACGGCCACGAGCAGCACCGCAACGAGGAAGCTCACCGCCGACCCGGCTCCCACGGCCCCGAGGACGAGGGCGGGAGAGCAGAGCCCGTTGCCCACCGACAACGCGGTCCACTGCGCGCCGACGGCGGCGGAGAGCACCGCGCCCCACAGCGCGTGACGCGGCAGGCCGAGCGCGATGAGCACGAGGGCCGCGGGGACGGCGCAGATCAGGAACGTCGAGGCGAGCCCGCGACGGATCGGAGCGGCGATGGCGCGGAGGCGTCCTTCGTACAGCCGATCCGCGGCGAAGCGCGAGACCACGACCTGGACCGGTCCGGCCACGAGCAGCGCGACCGCGTAGGCGACGTTCACGACGGTGGCCGCGGTCGCGAGATCGATGCCCGGACCGATGACCGCCGGGAGCGAGACGAGCACCGCCGTGGTCAGCACCCACGGCAGCGCCATCACGGCCGCGCCCGTGGCGTAGGCCGCGGTCGCTCCCGAGATCCCCTGGTCGATCAGGCGCTCGAGGCGCCAGCCGATGCCGGCCACGGTCCCCCCGCGTAGAGCGTCCGGTACGCGGAAACGGTTGCGCTCTTCCGATAGCACATGGCCACGCGTCGCTGACCCGCGGCGCCCATGCGATGGCGCAGCTCGGGATCGCGCGCGAGCCGGGCGATCGCCGCCGCGGTTTCCTCGGGGGCCGCGAGCCCCGTCACGATGCCGCTCGGGCCGATCCCGCGATCGAGATCGTTTCGCCCCTCGAGGAGCTCACGACAGGCGCCGACATCGGAGGCGACCACCGGGATCCCCGCGGCGCTGGCCTCGAGGATGACGAGCGGTTGCCCTTCGCTGAAGCTCGTGAGGACCAGGATGTCGATCTCGGGGTAGATGCGCTCGATCGGCCGCGCTTTCTCGAAGTGGATCACGTGCTCGAGGCCGAGCTTCGCCACCAGTTGCCTGCATCGGCGGGCGTACTTTGGATCCTCGTCGGTCGGACCGAAGATGCGCACGTCGAGCTCGGCGAGCCGCAACGCCAGGAAGCTCGCGCGGATGAGCGTGATGATGTCCTTGATCGGCACCAGTCGCCCGACGAAGCCCACCCTCACCGGGCGGCGCTGCGCGGCCCGGATCGGCATCTCGCGGACCCGCTTGCGGAACCACTCGAGGTCGATGCCGTTGGGGACGACGAGCGTCCGGTCGGCCTGGGCGCCGTCCGCGATCTGCCTCGCCCGGCTCGCCTCGCACAGCGAGACGATGCACGAGGCACGTTCGTAGGCACACCGCGCCAGGGCGCGGAAGAAGCGCACCCACAACTTGCGCAGCGCCGAGCCCGTGACGCTGTCGATCGTTCCCTGGGTCCCGTCCGGGCGGTTGCCGTCGCGGGTCCCGTGGAGCCAGACGGCCCGGTCCAGCTCGAGGACCCGCTCGCGCGAGTAGATCCCGTGCTCGGTCAGGAGGAACGGATGACCGGTCCGGCGGCTCCACACCGCCGCGAGGAACCCCGCGTAACCGGTGCACAGGGAGTGGTACATGGCGGCGGCCGGCGGCTCGGCACCGAGCAGCCGCACCAGCGGCAGGTGCATGGATCGGAAGTGCCAGAAGAAGTCCAGGAAAGAAGCACCAGGTGCGAGGCGCTCGTAGAGTTCCATCGTCAGCTCGAACGTCGCCTGGCCGTGGAGAAACGCACCGACCGACAGGTCACCGCTCGCGAAGTCGTCCAGCAGGGACGAGTCGACCTGGTCCTCCAGGTGCAGGCGGCGAATGCCGCGAAGCACTCTGGAGCCTTGGCCGGTATCCGCGTGACGGAGACGCTCCGCGCGAGCCACCCGTTCGAGGGCGGCCGCATCGGGGCCGTGCGCGAGCGGCTCGCGACAGTAGAGGTCGGTGAAGCTGGCGACGTTGGCCGGGAGCGCGTAGAGCTTCTTCGTGTAGGTCCCGCGCTCGGGGCCGATGTGGACCACGGCGAACCGGACCTCCGGAAGGCTCCCGATCAGGTCGTGAACCCACGTCGACACGCCGCCCTGCACGTACGGGTATGCCCCTTCCACCACGAGGCCGACGTCCACGCCCGCGGTGCCACGCTCGACGTCAAACGGTGCCATTGCGGGCCTCGGCTCGGTCCAGCGGGTCCGCGTGGCGTTCGGCGCGCTCACCGATCTCGTCCATCACCAGCGCCGCGGACAGGGCCAGATCGGGATCGCGACCCCCCGCCGCCCGGCGCAGCAGCGCGATCGCCTCGGGGTCTCGCCGCCGCGACAGCGCCCACAGCGCGTCACGCCGCTGCTCCTCGTCGTCGCCGTCCAGCGCGTCGCAGAGCGAGAGCGCGCCCGCGAGACGCTTGATCTCGGCCATGGTGAGCCGAGATGGCCGGCGCGGCTTCCTGCGACTCTCCATCGCGAGCGTGCCGCGTCCTCTCGTGACGAGCGTCGCTGCGGCAACGACAGCCCCGACGACCGGGACCGCCAGAACGGCCGCGGCGCACAGCCACCGGCGGCTGGGTCGCTCGCGGGCCACGCCGCACATGAGCAGGACCGCCGTCGCATGCAAGACCATGGCCGCGATCCCTTCGAGCGGCGGCGCGAGCGGTGTGCCGTGCAGCAGGATCCCGGCCGCGACCGCATCCAGCGCCGCACACGCGACCAGGAGAGCCACATCGCGCCGCGGGTGCACGCGATCGGAAGGCGCAACGACGCGGATCATCCGCGCTGCGGCGCTCACTGGACTCTGGACACGCCCCCAGCGATTCGCCGCGATGGAGCGGACCACAGGCGCTATGATGCTCACGAGACCCTCCGCGCGTTCCCCGGCGGCTTCTCTGGACGCCACGCCTCGACCCCGAGCGCCGGCACACACCACGATGCGATGACCGCGAGGTCGCGCGCCGTCGCCTCATCGAGCCCGGACTGAGGGATGCCCCAGAGCGCGATGACGCCGACCAGGTGGTTTCCGTTGCGGATCGGCACCTTCACATCGGCGTCGCGAAGCGCCAGCGGCGTGAGCACCCCGGGTTCCCTCGCGTCGCGAATGGCCAGCAGGCGCTGGAAGCCCCTGCCGACCCTGATCTCCGCGGCGCGGGCTCCGGTTCGGGCGAGTGCAAGGTCGGCCGCCCCTTCGGCGGCCGTGACCGGATCGCTTCCATCCAGGCGCGAGGCGACGTCGCGCATGAAGGAGAGGGAGGTCGACGTGCGATCGACCCGCGCCCTTAGCGTCGCGACCAGCTCCCGAAGCGCGATGATCGTTGCCTCGGCCTCGGCGGCCTGATCGTTGTGCGCGCGGAGCCGCTCGTCGAGATCCGCGTGACGGCGCAGGTGCCACGAGGCAACCCACGAGACCGGCAGGCACGCCCCGAACGCGATCAGGTTGGAGGGCGAGTCGAGGCTGCTCCACGGGGCCGCGAGCCCGGCGCCCGCGATCGCGGATCCGGCTGCGACGGCGACCGCGGCCGCGATCAGCCCGGCGAAGAACCCGTCGCTGCCGTCCCGCGCCGCCAGGATGAGAACGGCGATCCAGGCCGGGTGCGGCTCGAGGACGACGCCGCGCGACCGGGCCAGCTGGGGGAGGAAGCCGAACACGACCGCCAGCCCGAACGCGTCGAGCGCGCGCCTCCTCGACGCGGGCCCAAGCAGACGACCGACCAGGCTAGAGGTCGACATGGAAGCTCATCCATCCGGCGCGACGCTGGCCGACGAGGCCGGTCGTGACCTCGGTGGCCTGCTCGTACTCGAGCGCGAATCGGGTCGTGGGCATCGGCGCCCAGATGAGGGCGCCCCCGGCCCGCCAGACGCGGGCCCGGCGCACGGAATCGAGTGCGAAACCAGCGCGCAGGTCCAGGCCGACGTCACCTCGCGGCGACGCCACGCTCGTGGCGACGGAAGCCTCGTCGACCGATCCGCGCGGCGCGATGCCGATGATCCGCGCGAACTCGGGCGTCGCCTGCGTGAGCACGTCGTAGTGGCGCCAGGCCACGGTCAGTGCAGACGACAGCGTCGTGGGTGCGATCAGCGCCTCGTCGAGCATCTCGCCCCGCACCGCGGCGCCCGGTCTCGTCCACACGACGAAGTCCGCGCCAGCGACCGCCAGCGTCTGCCAGGCCCGGGCGCGGCTCGTCGACGGGGGGGCTATGTCGAGAAGCGAGAGCTGGCGCCTGCGCGCCCCGGCCTGGAGGAGCAGGCGACGGGAGAACCCGTGAGCATAGAGATGCCCCTCCGCGGCCGTGGTCCGTCCGCCGCGAAGCAGCGTGACCGCGGCCTCGTCCCAGGGTGTCTCCGCCTCGAGCCGCCACCCGGCTTCGAGCGAGGAGCCCAGGGGCGCTTGCCCTGCGACCATGCCTCCGACACCGACGTCGCTTTGCGCGCCGCCTCGCGGCGAGAGCACGTGAAGACTCGGCCCCGCAGTCCAGTAGGCGCCGGCCCCGTGCCGCAGCACGTAGGTCAGGGCGAGAACGTCGGACACCGCAGCGGCGCCGCGGTTGATCGTTGCGCGCGCGACGTGGTGCGTGCCGAGGAGTGCGAGGTGGTGACGGGATCCAAGATGGAGCGCGGCGCCCGCCTGTACGCTCGAAGCGGTGGCCTCCGGATCCGACATGAACGCCAGTCGCGGCGTCGCGACCTCCGTCGCGGTCCGGCCCCTCGTGCGCTCGATCGCCGCGTCGAGTTCCGGAGCCGATGGAACGGCGCTCAGCTCGCGCGCGCGCCGATACGCGCGAAGCGCCGCGCCGTCGTCACCCGAGCGCTCCAGGACCCTTCCCAGGTCGGCCTGGACGCGCGGGTCGTCGGGGAACTCAACGGCGAGGGCGGAGCGCACCTGGCGCTCGCCTTCGAGATCCCCCATCGATTCGAGGGCGAACGCGAGCATCTCCTGCGCGCCACGGTTCGCCGGATCGCTCGCGAGGAGCTGACGGAGCGTGGCCGCGGCCTGGTCGAACGCTCGGTTCTGGACCAGGGCCGCGGCGCGCTCCAGCGAAGCGGGGGGCGGCTGCCCCCACGCCTCGGTGCCCGCACTCATCAACGCAACGGCGAGCGCCGCCTTGACCCAATTGTTGGGCGGCACGGTCTACCTCAGCACCACGAATCGGCCAGCCGCCGTTCCCTCTGCCGTGTCGATCCTATAAAGGTACGTCCCGGTCGGAAGCTCCCGGGTGCCCTGCATCTGCACCACGTGCGAGCCCGGCGGGAGATCGGACTCGTCGACCAGGCTCTGGGCCAGGCGCCCGGCCAGGTCGTAGACGCGGACCCTCGCGAACCCTGCCCTCGAGGTGCGGAAGGAGAGCGTGGACGCGGGACGGATCGGGTTCGCGGAGATCTTCGCGCCCAGGCCCACGCCCGCGTTCGGATCGCCCCCGACCCCCGCGGTCGGCGGAGCCGTGCTGTTCGGAGTGAAGCTGTAGCTGACGGTCTGTCCGGGAGCCATCGAGACGTGGCTGATGCACTGCCCGCCGTAGACCTCGGACGACCCGGAGCACAGTCCCGTGACCGGCACGACGGCCGCCTGGGGGGCGGTCATCGTGAACGTCCCGCTCGAGGGCACGAACGAACACCGGATCCCGGCCGCGTCGTATCGCATCCGGTTCTTCGTCCACTCGCCGAGCCCGGCCATGGTCATGCTGCGGACGGGCAGCACGAAGATCCTGCTGTACTTCTCCAGCGTCCGATCGAGCAGGTCCCCGAGCAGGAAGTGCACGCCGTCATAGGCGCGCAGGTTGCCCTGGTGGAACATCCACGGATCGATCTCGCCGCGGAGCATGTACTGGAGCAGGACGTCGGACTCCTTGTCCAGTATCTCGCTGAAGCTGAGATCGCGTCCCCAGTAGTTGTGATAGAGGTAGTTGTACTCGCTCGTCCATTGGGACGGCGTGGTCACGTTGTAGTAGAGGTTCACCGGCCGTCTCGGGATCATGAGGATGCCGGGCTGGTGCGGGTTGTAGATACCGGCCTGCGGCGTCGGGTTGTCGTACCCGGGCTTCGACGTGTCGGTGACGAGGAAGCGGACGCCGGCGTTCCACGCCGCGCTCATGGCGGCCGGACTCGCGAGCCCGGAGACGTCGGGCGTCACCAGCGCGCGGCGATCGTAGTCGGCGAGCCCCAAGGAGGAGGCCGCCTGGTTGTTGCGCGTGATCTCCTGGTAGGCGACGTCATAGCTGGCGGAGTCGGCGTCCAGGTTCTGGTGCGTGAACGTGTGGTTGATCCACGGGAACTTGGAATTCGTCGTCGCCGCCGCCGGGGTGAGCAGGTCGGGCGTGTAGATGCCGGTCGTGCCCTCGCCGTTGAACGCCATCTGGAGGCGGATGCCCGCCGTCTGGGTATAGAGTTCCTTTTGCGTCTGCCACGCGACGACGGCGGCCCAGTCGGTCGCGGTGATGCGGTAGTTCCCGCCCCCGTACACGTCGTTGTCGAGGAAGATGTCGTCGATCTGCGGCGTCATGTAGACGTGGCGCTCGCCCAGGAACAGTCCTCCGGTCACCCAGTTCATGACGCCGTGCATGAGCGTCAGGCTGTGGACGAGGAAGAAGTTCCCGTCGAACGTCAGCGAGAGCACCTGCCGGCCGTCGGGATACGTCCGCACCAGGGACAGCGCGTGCCCCTGCGAGTCGGACAGCAGCACGTTCGTTCCGCTCCCCGTCGCTGCGGCCAGGTACG
>Ga0207670_10000038_pt1 | contig 104655 bp, 129 predicted proteins | sample KBSS23HmetaG_FD_184339 | JGI IMG/M metagenome (GOLD analysis project Ga0207670, IMG submission 184339) | Switchgrass rhizosphere microbial communities from Kellogg Biological Station, Michigan, USA - KBS S2-3H metaG (SPAdes) (version 2) | ecosystem: Host-associated > Plants > Roots >...
ACTGCCCGGGAACCGTTCCCTGGCATGGTGCCGGCACCGGGAGTCGAACCCGGCACCGGTCACTGGTGCCTTACCGCCTGCCCCAGGGCCACCAACGGCGCCGGGTGGGCGCCGTGGCCTGGACCGTGGCGGGTCGTGCGTGGGTCATGGTGACGGACCTCGGGCGCATCATCGCCGATAGCTCCGCGTCATCGCCGATGGGGCCGGCCTCGGACGCCCATCGGGCGTATGCCTCATGGGCGCTGGTGGTGGCCTCGAATTCGTCCTCACCGTAGGTGAACGAGGTCCAGGGCGTAGGCCAGAGCGTGATGCCCATGGGGCCCTGGACCCGCCGCGCGCCCATGGGCGTGATGGGCTGATGACCCGCCATCACAGCAGCGATCACTAGCGCTCCCTCAACGACCATGCCCACCACAGTCCATTCCTTGACTGTCGACTGACCCATGAGTCAGTCCCCCTTTCCTAGCTTGGTGTGTGGCCCCAGGACCGTCCTGGGGCCCCGTGCCGGCACCGGGAGTCGAACCCGGCGCCGGTCACTTGGTGCTAGCTGACAGGGAAGAGTGGCAACGGCACGGGCCCCATGTCCTCGGGACCGTAGCCGTACACTTCCCCCTCTCCGTCTGCCTTGCGGTCGATCACTCCCCAGAGTCGACCCACACCAACCGCCGCCCAAGTGGGCAGGATCAGCATGGGCGCAACGCCTGGATACTGGCGGATGCGACCGAGGCCCGGACTGTCCACGCCGGACCCCTCTGAGTAGTCCCGGACCCGTTCGTACATGGGCCGTCCTCTCTCTTGGTGCTGCCCAGGACCGTCCTGGACATCGGGGTAGCGCCGGGAGTCGAACCCGGCACCACCGTTGTGCATTGTGCGGCTTGGATCAGGCCACGGTCTCGACGTCGTTTTCGACGTTGTACCGGTGCTGGTCCAGGGCCTCGGCCAACATGGCCTCTTCCTGGGCCGTGAGGCCCAGGTCCAGGACGCGCCGGACGAGGTCCGCCTGCTCCGCCGGGACCGTCAGGGTAACCTCCCGGACCTCGGTCACGTTCGTGACCCGCAGGCCCCGGTACTCGATCGGCGCGACCTGTGCCACGTACTGGTCGATGACCTCGGCCACGTTGGCGGGGCCGTTGATCGTGCCGAACCCGTCCGCGTCCACGATGCCGCTGATGATGACGTTGTAACGCATGGTGCGCTCCCTTACTCACTGCTGCCCGGGACCTTGTGTCCCTGGGCATGGTGCCGGCACCGGGAGTCGAACCCGGCGCCGGTCACTTGGTACTGCCTCCCTTCCGTTGTCCGTGGGGCCCCAGGACCGTCCCGGGGCCTATGTGTCTGTGCACTGTGGAGAGTCATGGCACCGGCACCGGGAGTCGAACCCGGCACCGGCGCACCGGTCGGCTAGACGCTCTGCCAACCGGTGGGCCAACCGCTGTCACCGTTGCCCGGCGCCTGATCGCAGTCGTAACCCTTGTGATACGGGTTCGCCTGGACCGTGCAGACGTCGGGCAGCGTGATGCGGCCGGAGAGACTGTCATCGGTTACCATGAGTGCCAGCGGGATGACGCTCCCGTCCGGCTTGGCCATGAAGATCAGCCCGACCGGATCGGTACCATCCAACATGGCCCGCATGAGTCCGATGTCGTCTCCGTTGCCGAACGACGGGCCCAGGACGTTGGTCACCAGGATGTCCGACACGTCGCTCACCAGAGCGTAGAAGTGCTCGCGCTCACGGTTGCTCACGTCGGGCATGTCGTCGATCGAGCGGGTGTTACTGGGGTCGAAAGGCATGGGAAACCCTCTCTACCTGCTGCCCGGGAACCGTTCCCTGGCATGGGGGTCCTAGCCGGAGTCGAACCGACTGCATCTCCCTGGGCCTACGTTGTACGCGGCCGTAGCGGCTAGCACACCATAGGGAGATCGGGCACCGTGAGCCCTTGGACCATGAAGAGTGCGCGCCCAGTTTCGGTCGGTCGCTGCCATGTCACACACGCGGATTCAGCCGCTACCCTATCCGGATTCGGCGGAGGCCCTAGCCCGCTTCCCCATCGGCGCGTGGCATTCCCTACCCGACGTTAGGCCCCGGGCACTCCGGACGAGGTTTAGCGGCGCTCCCGGGCCGTTCTGCTATCAGCATACCATACGGATACTGATAGTCAAGTGCCGGCACCGGGAGTCGAACCCGGCGCCGGTCACTGGTGCTAGTAGGTGACCATCGACGTGTACCGTGAGCATGCCCGCCTGTCGTGCGCCGGATGCCTCAATGGCAACGCCGTAGGAATCGTGCGCCCACACTGCGCGCACACGTACTCGCGTCGCATCAGCTCGTTGGTGACAGCTTCCAACATGGCCCGTAGCTCAGGAATGCTGGCCTCAGTACGCACCCACCTATCAATCTCCACTGTGGACCCTTTCGTGCCTACTGACCAGGGACCGTCCCTGGCCATGGTGCCGGCACCGGGAGTCGAACCCGGCGCCGGTCACTGGTGCTAGTTGGTGGCCTCGGCCATGGGCACGCGGTCCAGGTCCCGGGCCTCTTCCTGGGCCCTGTCCAGCGCGACCCGCCGGACCCGGGCCATGAAGGTAGCTGGGGCCTCGCGCCGGGTGTTGACCCGCATACCCCGGTGCCGGCGCACGTCCGCCATGGTGAATGGACGGTCCGTGGCCTCACCGGTCGTCGGGTCAACCGCTTGCATGAATGACCCGCCGTATAGGCCCTGCAGGATGACAAGACGGGCGTATACCTCTTGCTCACTGGCCATCGTGATCTCATCCATGCCCACATGTAGGCAGATGATGATGCCTAGCCACTTGGTCACTGGGGCCAAGTCCAGACCATCGGGACCGTCAGCCCACAACTCGTCACTGTTCTCGCATCGACTCACGTCAACGTTCACAGTCATGAGTGCTGTTCCTTCCGTGCCTACTGACCAGGGACCGTCCCTGGTCATGGTGCCGGCACCGGGAGTCGAACCCGGCGCCGGTCACTTGGTGCCGTTACAGGTGGTCGCTTGCTCGATCACATTGCCCGTGACTGTCCAGGGGACGGTCACAGGTGCCTGTGCCGGTACCGCGCCGGGCGTTCGCGTCGCAACGACTCGCAACCGTGCGGACCCTGGTCACTAGCAGGTTGAACACTCCGGCCGGGTAGCTCCGACTGGTCCTGTCCTCGGGCCACATGACAGCCACCCGGCCGTCATGACCCTCCATGTTGATCCGTTCCAACCGGACCAGCCGCGCGCCCGTACCCCGGGAGTCCGTCACCGTGTCATTGATGCTGACCTGGGCGCCAGTCCCCTTGTCGTGCGCCTGCATTTGCATGGGTGGATCCTTCCGTGCCTACTGACCAGGGACCGTCCCTGGTCATGGTGCCGGCACCGGGAGTCGAACCCGGCGCCGGTCACTGGTGCTGCTGGTGCTACATGCCGTCTCGCAGGACAACCGCCAGCGCGTACATGAGCTGCGCCGCGTTGTCCCGATCCAACGGGATCCACCCGGTACGCGACTCAACAACTTCAGCCGAGTCCTCAAAGTGGTCGGTACTACTCACAATGAGATCGACGAAGTTGTCGCCACTGTCACGCATGACCAGCCGTAGCCGGTGGCTACTGTCGGCCGTCACGGTGCCCTGCGCCACGGTCATGTCATCAATCAGGATGCGCTCCGCCATGATGTCACACCTTTCAATGCCTGCTGCCTTGACCATCAAGGCATGGTGCCGGCACCGGGAGTCGAACCCGGCGCCGGTCACTTGGTGCTGTTACCGCCGTGTGCTGTCGATCCTGGTCCCGCGTGGACGGCTGATGCGGTCCGCGTAGGCGTAGAACCCGTTCCGGTCCGTGTCCAGGGCCCGGTGCCCGTGGCGCCGCGTCCAGAAGTCCGCGTGTGCCTGAGCCTCGGCCATGGATCCGCAGGCCGTGACGACCAGGATGCGCTCTGGCGCCGCGTTCTCGACGTGAGCGAGAACGACGCCATACACGTTGTCCATGATGGATCCTTTCTAGCTCGGCCAGGACCGTCCTGGCCTCGCGTGCCGGCACCGGGAGTCGAACCCGGCGCCGGTCACTGGTGCCTTGGTGCTACACGTCCAGATCGTTGCGCAGGGCTGCGAAACAGTCGACGTGCCATGTACCGTCCCACGCGCTCATGCCGTCGTCGCAACACAGCACGTCGTGCCCGCACCCGTCGCACTCAGCGATGGGCTGACACATGGGCCCCGGGACGTGGACGGTCTGGGCGTTGTCGCGCTCGATGTCCGCGTCAAGGATCAGGGTGAACATGGGGTGACCCCTTTCGGTCGTGGCGGGGAACCGTCCCCGCCTTGCCTACCTCCAGTATATCACACGTATCAGCATACGCAAGCTGCCCCAGGGCGTCCCCAGGGCCCTGGTTTCTGGGGTACCATGGGGGGTATGGCCATGACACCCACACAGCAAGCCGAGTACCGGCGCCTACACCGGGCCATGAATGAGGGTCCAGGCCGGCGCATGGTGGCTGACACCCTGGCAGGTAGGGGCCTGACCAGGGCAGACATTGATCAGGCAGACCGGTATCAACGCCTGATGCGGGCACTCACGACTACCGGACGGCGCGCGCCAAGGCCCTGAGAGAACAGGCCCCGGACCTCTGGTCCAGGCCCGTCGTGCAGGCCCTAGGCAAACGCCTAGGGTGGCCTGGGTACTAGGTCCCTGACCTGGGCCCCAGGCCCGGGACACACGGCATGGCGCAAGGGCCCCGGGCCCTGGGCTACGGTCCAGGCCCGGGGCCTTTGTCGTTGGGCCCAGTGTCCACGGTGGACGGTCCACGGTGGACAGTCATGGTCACGGTGGCTAGGACACGGTACGGTCACGGGCCTAGACGAGGGTGCCCAGGGCCGGTACCCTAGGACCTAGGCCCAGGCACAGGGCCCCAGGGGTAGCTCAGGGGACCAGGGGCCTACCTGAGACCAGGGCCCAGGCCCAGGCCCCAGGGCCCACAAGTCAGACATGCCCCCTATGTCCGAGTCCCTCGCGCCCACCCCCCAGGCCCAGGCCGGAGGGCCCAGGAGCTAGCCCCTCGGACCAAAGGGACAAGCCCCGCAGGTAGGACCTTTTTCCTAATCCGGGCGCAAAGGACCTACGCAAAGAGCCTGTACCCAGGCCCTTGATCCATTCCCTAAGACTTTGCTCCTCTTCAATGCCTTGGTTCTGACTCCGGCCGCTCGGAGAGCCCGGATACCACACCAAGATCCTATGATCTTGTACCTGGGACGATACAAATCACACATGCATGTTGCCTAGGCACATACCTATATGTGCGCAGGCACGTATCATGACCAAGGTGGAAGAGCTGGAACCCACCCCCCGGGAACTGACCGACGACGACATCGCCACCGCCAAACCCCGGGTCCGTTGGCTGCACCTGCAGCGCTACGAACAGCTCTGGGACCGCGTCCAAGAACGGGTCCAACAGGACCAGGACCACGACAACGGCCGTCCCATCGACCCCAGGTTCCTGGAAATCGGCATCCGCATCCTGAAGGAAGAAGCCGCCCTCTACCAGATGGGCCGCGTCCTACCCCCCGTCGAGGAAGACGACGACCCCAGCATCACCGGCGTGGACCGACAGGCGCTTGTCCTGGCCCAGCTGGAAGACCTGGAAGCTAAGCGTCAGGCCCAGGCGGAGGATCTTCGAAGAAGGACCGAAGGTCCGGCCCCGGTCCCAACGCCAGACCAAGAGTCATCGAATCAGGATCCTGGCCTGGACCCGAGCCCGCAGCCGTAGGTCCAGGAGCTGAGCCCAGGACCCGGGTGCAGGTGGGTAGGCACTGGGGGGACAGGCCACAGGAGCAGGGACCGAGCAGCTCGTCGTCATCCTCCACGATCCGGGTCAACGGAGCTGGTGCATTGGCGTGGACGAACGGTGCCACGCCTCGTCCCCGGGCACTACGCACCACAGGCTCCAGTTCCACCCTCGGCGGCGTGAGCCCTTGGCCCCGGCCCAGGAAGTCGACTGTGATCTCCGGACCTTGGGTCCAGGTGGCCTGGACCAGGAGGACGTGAACGTCCACCTTCCTGGTGCTGACGCTGAGTCCCCGTAGATCAGCCTGGCGGTAGGTCGCGGCCCGGAAGCTGGACAGTGACCCAAAGGTGGGGATGTCAGCTAGATCCACTTCGTAGGGCCGACCGTCGAGGACCTTGTTCCACCACTCGGGCGGTAGCTTCTCGCGCCTCGGCACCCTCCCATCGTAACAGAGACAACGACAATGAACAAGGTCTTGTCACTGTTGTTGTTGTCGTCATTGTAGCTACTACGAGGCCCTCGGCCCTGGTCCAATTTGCCCACCTTTGGGCAAGGATCAACGACACCAACTCCTGTTGATCCATTCAAGATCATTTGCGTCCATCCTAGTCTCTATTACCTGTTCCAGGTAATATTCTTTTTTTTCTATATTAGGAAGAACAATAAGAATGACTGAGTAAAGGGTATAGGGCTAGGTCCAAGGAAACGAACAAGTAATAGAAACTACGACGGGCAAAAGGGACATAGAGACCAGGGGATTGTAGTTGTCACTACTTATACGTTTCACAGGGCCAAGGGGGTCACCAAGGAAAAGGGTCATTCTTCCTCCAGTCACTCCTCAAAGAGGCCGTGACCTGGGAAAACGTCAGGACCGGCGCCAGGAGTTCAACCCACAGTAATCAGCTATGTACTGTCGGTGGTCAAAAGAGCCTGAACCAACACCCTTGAGCCAGCGCAGCCGCGCACTCTGGTCCAGGCCAGAGAGGCCGGGCTCCAGTCGGGGCAGGGACCAGCAGCAGCCGGCGGTGGGGCCTGGGACCTGGGTGCTGGGTGGTTGGCCCGGCAGCGTGGCCCTGGGGGCTTGGAACTGGGTGCTGGGTGGTTGGTCGCGGGAGCTTGGGGCTGGGTCGTGGACCTTGGTTCCGTGGGCTTGGGGCTTGACCACAGGTCGGTCACCCAAGGGTCCAGACCTAGCCTTCGGGTAGGGTCTTGACCCGTACGTGGGGGTGACGCTAGGGTATGGGGCGTGAAACGGGAACTGGAGTTGGAGCCGGGTGTAGTCACCCCTGGCGAGGTCCGTGTCAGTCACGTTGACCTGGTTCTCGACACCCCGGATGTTCGAGTGTGGCACATCGACCTGGACAGCAAGTACGCCGAAGTCCTGGCCTACAGTCGGGAAGAGGTCCTCCTGTACGCCACCGATGAGACTCTCCGCACGGACGTGGGCCAGCTGGGAACGCCTACCAGCGTCAAGGTCAACGTTCCTGAAGATGATGACGACTACGCCTGGATCATGATGGTCGACTGTGGTCGTTACAGCTGTCGATTCGTTGCCTACCGGATGAGCAGGCGGTAACAGGCATGAGCTACCACGTTGGGTTCACCGGTACACGCGCCGGCATGACGTCCGACCAATGGCACATGCTACGGAAGCGCCTAGCGGCCATCAAGGCAGAGCATGGGGACGTGGTATTCCACTATGGTCAGGCCGTAGGGGCAGACGAGGAAGCAGCTCTCCTTGCCCATGAAATGGGCTTCTGGGTGGTGTCGCATCCGTCGAACCTGCCGAACCAAACATCAGTACATACGGATCTGATCTCTGAGGCCCGTGCACCAAAGGCCCCGTTGGTAAGGAACCACGACATCGTGGACGAGAGCAGCCTCATGTTCGCGACACCACGCACGCTGAACGAAGAGCTTCGGTCCGGCACATGGGCGACGATCAGGTATGCCAACAGAACCGGTGTGACGGTCGAGCAGATTCTGCCCGTAGGCGATCGGCCACAGCTCTATGGCCCGATCCCCTCTGTCGACATAATCGGCGAGGCGGCCGACAAGCTGGACCTCCTCCTTGAGGGTGGCGAACATGCGTAGGCGACTGTTGCCCGCGTGGGTCCATCAGACCTGGGCTTGGGTCGCTGGGTACTTCTGGCTACCGTGCCCTGAGTGTGGAGAGATGTTCGGTGGTCATGAGACTGCCCGCGACGGCGCATCGGTGGATGGGCTGCTTGTGTGCCGGCGTTGCGGCCCCGAGGTCACCGCCCGCAACATAGCCGAGATCAACAGGCGGCTAGGTCTATGACTTCCGGCCAGGACCAATGGCACCTCTCATGCCCATCGCTGAGACTTCCTGGCCGGGCTCAGAGGTCTAACCTCACCCAACGTGCTTGCAGTCTGGCCAGGCCCGCATGATCATCTTCATCCATTTACCCGACGCCCTGGCCAAGCTCATCAAGACTTCATCCATCCAAGGAAATGACAGTTTGGCCAGGACCAACACTCGAACGGTCGTCAACGTAACCCCGTCCTGGCCAAGGGCTCAAAAGTGCGCCGTAGCCCAGTTGTGTCTCAGCCCCTGGCCAGGTTCAGCATGACTGTTGCTCCCAAAACATCACCGACCTGGCCAGGTTCATCGCTAAAGCCAGTCCCAAATGGGAGGCAGTCTGGCCAGGGTCCCGTCGTAGAGCAGTGCCCAGTCCACCCCCGGCTCTGGCCAGGCTCCACCGCATCATCAACTCCAAATGACGTTCAGCTTGGCCAGGTTCATCCCAACACCAATGCTCACGTAAAAGGCAACCTGGCCAGGTCCACTGTCCACACTTGTCCACAAGGGACGCTCGCCCTGGCCAGGGTCATAATCGGTACTTCTTCCATTCTTCCGACACCTTGGCCAGGGTCAAAAGCCTATCGAAATGCTCATCCTTCATACGCCTTGGCCAAGGTCATATCCACTACTCTTCCTCATTCGCCCATCACCTTGGCCAGGGTCTGCTCCATGACTCCACCCACTGAAGGAACACCCTGGCCAGAGTCATTGAGCCTCCAGCATCCATTGCGCTCCCACTTTGGCCAGGGTCTGCTCCATGTCTCCATCCATTGAATGAACACCTTGGCCAGGGACCAATCGTCGCTCAATACCCGTAGTCGGTGCGCCTTGGCCAAGGCCACAGTAGCTACTCATACTCGGAGCTTCCCCGCCTTGGCCAAGACCAGTACCCTGCTAGCGCTCAAATGCCGCCGTCTTGGCCAGGCCCAGACCATCGACAGCCCTCACTCAAGCATCAGCCTGGCCAAGTTCGGAGCATCGATAGTTCCCAATTAACCAACAGCTTGGCCAAGCTCAACTCATCGGCAGTTCTCAGATCACAAATAGCTTGGCCATTGAAGGAGTTACATGTCGACCTGGTGGACCCTCGTCCCGCGCGAGGACCTTGGTCTGCGCCTGGAGGACCTGCCAGGTCGACCGTTTGCGATCACCAACCGTGGCTGGTACGTTCTCCACCGGTTCCTCAAGGCAGCCGAAGACTACCTGGGCCTGGCCTCAGACCTTGACCCGCTGTTGCACTATGAGGCGTTCATACCATCACGTCTGGCAGTCCAATGGGGACGCTTGATCGGGAACGCAGCAACGAGCGACGGCTGGATGCTGGTTGGTAGATTCAACGGCCGGGCCGTGGTAGCGGACCGCATCGCACACATAGATCAGACTCGGGGCCTCGGAACGGACTACGAGCTAACCCCGCTGGCCGGAACCCCGGCCTACCACTGGCTTCTGGCAGTGGGTCAGGAGCTGGCGACGACCCCTACGGGCTACCTCATGTCGGGGAAGCCCAGGAAAGGAACACCCATGTCACAGAGTCTCGTCAAGGGCGAGAAGGTCGATCTCCAGGAGCTTGCCACCAAGGCTGGCGCCACCGGAGGCCTTAGCAAGCTTCGTGTCGCTGCCGGTTGGGACGTACGCCAGGGCGAAGGCCCGGAGTTCGACCTGGACCTGGTCCTCATCGGCTGTGACGCCAATGGCAAGGCCGTCAACGACGACTGGCGGATCTTCTTCAACAACAAGAAGTCCCCTGGCGACGCCATCATTCATCATGGCGACAACCTGACCGGCGCTGGTGACGGCGACGATGAGACGGCCGACGTGGACCTGTCTGCGCTGCCGGCCGAGGTCGTGGACCTTCGCATCTACGTGACCATCTACGAGGCCAAGGCCCGTGGCGATCTGAACTTCGGCGTCGTCAACAATGCCTTCGTCCGGATCCTGGACCAGGACAACGGCGGCACCGAACTGTCCCGGTTCGACCTGACCGAGGACGCTGGTCCGGTCCAGTCGGTGGAACTGGGCAAGGTCTACCGCAAGGACGACGGCGCCTGGCAGTTCAGGGCAACGGCCGAGAAGTTCCGGCACGAGCTGGACGGCGTCTTCGCCGCTCACTAGCACCAGCCCTTGGCTAGGGCCAAGGGAAGCCCCGGCAGCCAAATTGAGAGCGCCTTGGCCAAGGCCATCGTAGTCGCAGATCTCAATGTACCAACGCCCTGGCCAAGGTCATAGCCTTGACAACGTCCAATTGACGGACACCCTGGCCAGGACCAACGAGCATCCAGCCTCCAATTTCAGCTCGTCCTGGCCAAAACCCCAGATCCAACAACAGAAGGAAGATCAAAGTGACTGTTCAGAAGACTGTCAACCTCACCAAGGACCCCTCCGGTCGTCCGGCTGTGGACCTCACCAAGGTCCGTGAGACCGCACCAGAACTCGCGAAGCTGGCCGACAAGGCCGGGATCGTGCTGTCGCAGCAGGACCTGTCCGGCGTCCGGGCTCAGGTCGTGGTCATTCTCGACCACTCCGGGTCCATGAGGGCCGACTACGAGTCGGGCGCCGTGGCGAAGATCATTAACCGGGCCCTGGGCTTCGCGCTCCAGGTTGATGTCGACGGCACCGTGCCGGTGATTCCGTTCGACGGCCGGGTGTGGCCCGTGATCGATGTGACCATGACCAACTTCTCTACCGTCGTCAACGACGCGCTGTTCCGGCCGCAGAATATGGGCAGCACCAACTTGACCGACGCCCTGGTACAGCTGAAGGAGATCGCCTCCAACACCGACGACCCGATCTTCGCGATCGTTGTCACGGACGGCAACCCGGACAACAAGGCCAGTACTACCCGACTGGTCTGTGAGCTGGCCGGCTACCCGGTGTTCATCAAGTTCCTGGCCCTGCGTCCGGTCGACTACCTGTCCGAGCTGGACGACCTGGGCGACGACAAGCGCCTCCTGGACAACGTGGACGCCAAGCCGGAGAAGGGCACCAGCCTGAACCTGCTGACCTGCTCCGACGCCGAGTTCATCGAGGCCATGCTCGACGAGTGGTCCAGCTGGATCACCGTGGCCACCGCAGCAGGAGTACTGAAGGCCTGATGAAGCACCTGAAAACCTTTGGGTTTTCGGCAGGGGCCACCGTTGTCATCTGGGCAACGGTGGCCTTTGGTCTAGGGGCCGGTGCATTGGTCACCGTCATGCTCCTGACTCTGCTGGAAGTCACCTTCTCCTTCGACAATGCTGTTGTCAACGCCAAGCTGCTGGGCTCTCTATCCCGTTGGTGGCAAGCGTTCTTCATGACCGTGGGCATCTTCATCGCCGTGTTCGTGGTCCGGTTCCTGTTGCCCGTACTCATCGTCATGCTCACGTCGGGGCTCGGGCTCCTGGAGACCATGGACCTGGCCCGCAATCAACCCGAGGTCTATGCCCAGGAGCTGGCCAAGGCCGGTCCTGCCATCGACTCCTTCGGTGGCACGTTCCTGGTCCTGGTCGCGGCCGGGTTCTTCCTGGACGACTTCAAAGACACCCACTGGCTCAAGTTCCTGGAGCGCCGGTTGGCGGCCCTTGGGCGCTACGACAACGTCGCTATCTTCGTGCTCACGGTCCTAGCTGTTGTCATGGCCCTCACGGTGCCTGGTGACACCCAGGAACGGCTCATGGTGCTTCTGGCGGCCGTTTGCGGCATCGCCCTGAGCGTGGGCCTGGGCATCTTCAGCGCAGCCGCTGAGGGTGAGGACGAGGGCACTGACGATCCGACATTCCCCTTCGAGGCCGGTCGCGTGTACCAGGTTGACGTCAAGCCCCAGATCAAGGTCGTCAAGGTCCTGGTCGGCGGGGCTGCGTTCTTCATGTTCCTACGCCTCGAAGTACTTGACGCTTCATTCTCCTTTGACGGCGTCATCGGAGCATTTGCTTTGTCAAGCAACATCTTTGTCATCATGGCCGGCCTCGGGGCGGGGGCTCTGTGGGTCCGGTCGCTGACGGTTCACCTGGTCCGTGCTGGCACCTTGGCCAAGTTCCGGTACCTGGAGCATGGCGCCCATTGGGCTATCGGAGTCCTGGGCCTGTTCCTGTTGGCCAAGACGTATGGGTTCCACGCTCCGGAGTGGATGGTGGGCTCGGTGGGCCTCGTGTTCGTGGGGCTGGCCGTGTGGTCCAGCATCCGGCACGAGCGACTTGTGCGGTGGGCCAAGGAACTGATTGCTAGATCAAATACACCTTGACCCCTACGTACGGGTATGGAATCGTGGTGACATGAGACCGGAGGATGTTTCGTGCCCCAAGTGCCAGGCACCCCCTGGCTCATTGTCTGTGGAGTTCAAGCTGGCCGCCAAGCCGCTTGGCACATGGTCGCTAGCGGGCGCCCAGACCAAGGTCGCAGCCGAGTGGAGGCCGGTCCTCGCCTGTTCTGACTGCGACTTTTTCAGAGTTGGCTCCTATGACGGGCACCATGCCACGTTCCCAGCGGAGGAGTCGTCATGAGGATCCTGATGGCTGGTGACACCCACATGGACCTGGAGCATCTTCAGTACCTGGTCGACGTGGCCAGCGTTGAGGCTGACTCCAGGGTCTTTGTGCTGGGCGACTTCGGCTACTGGGAACATGTGCCGGCTGGGATCCTGTTCCTGGACAAGCTCGATGGCTACGCCGGCAGTAAGGGTGTGACGGTGTATTTCTTGGACGGGAACCATGACAAGACGTCCATGATCCTGGAGCAGTACGCCGAAGATGCGGATGATGAGGGCTTCCTCAGGGTCCGGGAGCGTATCTACTACGCCCCACGAGGCCATCGCTGGACCTGGGACGGCTCCAGCTTCATCGCCCTGGGCGGGGCCTACTCCGTGGACAAGCGCCAACGCCTGCGCTGGGAGCACACCCTGGGCGCTCCGGCTGGCTCTTCCTGGTTTCCAGAGGAGGAGATGTCCGACGAGGACATGGACCGGATCCTGGCCAATGGAAACCTGGTGACTGTGATTCTGGCTCACGACAAGCCCCGGGACTCTGAGCCTGGTTGGAATCGCAAGGACCTGGACGCCTGTCTGCCCAACCAGGAACGACTCCAGCGGGCTATCGAGGTCCTGCGGCCGTGCCACTTTTTCCACGGTCACTTGCATCATCGGTACACCGAACATATGGAGTTCCGTGCTGCTGATAGCAGGATACTGGATGTTCGGGTCCATGGCCTGGACTGCAATCCAGATCCACGCGCGCCGGACTTGTTCGACCGGCAGCTCCAGTCGTGGGTCATCTACGACACTGTATCGAGGGCAGTGGTCATGGGCGGTCCCAAGGACCTGGCCAGCGACTCCAATGACCCCGACTGGACTCCTTATGTCGACTCACGTGCTGGTCGCTATGCCAAGCCCATGGAGGCAGAGCTGGCCATTGCCATCGCTCGTGAGTATGTCGACGAGATGGAGTACAACGATGATACCGCCCATGATTACTGTCACCATCGCCGTGTGATCATTGCCCTTCTTGAGGAGATCCGGCAACTGCAGCGACTACTAGATCCAACCACTTAAGATTACTGATCCCTCCTTTCTGAACCCAACTCCCAGAAATTTTGGAAATAGGCAACCCTCGTCAAGGAGACAAACCATGAGCAGAAGAGCATGGGAGGCGATTGCTTCTCTCGCTGACTTACGCGCCGAGATTGCTTCCCTCGCTGCCGAACGGGACCAGCTACAAGCCGCTCTCAACGACTCCCGGGACACCGCCTGGACACTGGCCGGCCTGGCTGATGACTTCGAGAACGAGCGGGACCGGCTGCAGGCCGAACGCGATGACTACTGGCGCCGGTTCAACAGCTCCCAGGACTCCAACAAGACCCTGGCCGCGATGGCACGGGAGTATCTGGACGAGCGCAATGCCCTCGCCGAGGAGCGGGATAAGCTGCAAAGGGCGCTGGATTCAGCCATCAAGACCGTCGAGCTACGTGGCGCTGCATACGACGCCCTTCTCACACGGTTGACGAAGATCGAGCAGGTAGTCAAGGCGGCCCAGGAATATCGCGTCTTGTTGCCAGCCGATGTAACTGACCTGTCCCCAGGCTCCCGAGGTTACAGACTTGCCGTTGCCGTTGATGTTCTTGATGAGACTGGGCCCAGTAAGACGTCATGATCAAGCGCTGGCGATGTTGGCTCATGATTCCTCCGTCCGAGCCCATGCCCTATCTCTGGTGGCTGGCCATCAGTGAATGGCTGCATTACCGTGACACTGAATTCGGCTATCTTCGGCTCTGGGTGCGACGACGGCGGCGCTGGGTCTGTCAGCCATATGGCGGGACTCTGTGGTCCATTGAACAGGTTCGGCCTGGACGTGAGCTGATTCGGTCGAGACTTCCTAAACGGACATAATGGCAGTACCCTGTCCGCATGGCCGGGCGACTGTCGCTTTCCTATGCGAATAAGTGGGAATGGGCTTCTGGCTGTGTCGAATGTGATGAGTTTGTCACGGTTGGCACGGTAAAGAACCCAGTCGCCACCGAACGGCTCATGGAGTACTGGACCCATGGAAAAGGCGGCCTCGTCAAGATCCGCTGGGGCACGGACGGATCATTCAAGCGCTGTGTGCGACACCTGAGGAAGTACTTCCCTCGCAATCCCGAGGGCCTGTGTGCCAACCTCCACCACCGGGCGACTGGTGAATGGCCCCGGGAGCATGGCAAGTTGGGTATCCCCAGCTGATTTAGGGTAACCCCCGGATCATGAGCATTGATCTGATCCTGTGGATCCTGGCCTTCGTGTGTTTCGCCATCGCTGCATTCGGTCCTGGCCGGTGGACCCGGGTCGACCTGATAGCCCTGGGCCTTGCCCTGGGCAGCTTGACCTTCATTATCAACTAGCCCTGGTGAATGAAGCTGTGGGCCCAGATGTCCGTGAGGTCAGGGTGCAGTGTCATCATCTGGGTCCCGGCCTCCTCGTCGAGGGACCACTTGAGCAGGACGCCGACGTTGACTGGGGTCTCGCACTCGGGACAGGCGAGCTGGAACTCGGCCACCTGGAGTAGCTCCTCGGCCTCGTCAATGGGCTCAGTCATCGCTGGTCCAAAGGATCCAGGAGCCGCGTCGGGTCCGGCCGGCGTGGAATGCCTCGTGCTCCGTTGGACGCTCGCAGGTCACCGTTGCCCTGGGGCCACGTCGTGCGTCACATGGGATCAGAGGTTCAGTCACTATTGTCCATGTCAAGGTACGAGTCGGTGTGCTTCTCCTCGGGCGCTGGGCGCTCTCTTCCCTCTTGGCTTCCGAGCAGACAACACAACGGCACATGAAGTTGGACCAGCCGCTGATGCCGTGAGTGATTCCATCGACAATGTTAACTTTACCATTGGCTCTGGCTTCACGCAGCGCCAGCCGGTGCTGTTCTCGTTGTTCATGACGTCGGACCCGGGCCGCCTCACGACAGGTGCCGCATCGACAGCCGTTGCTGTAGGGGCCGTAGCCGTGAGCGCCCTCACGTGGCTTGCGTAGCTGAGGCAAGCTGTCTCCTCATCCCCAAAGCTCCTCGCGAACAGCGTCAAAGTAGCTTTGACGAGCGGCCCGGTCAAGGTCCTGGTAGCCGGGCTCCGTGTCCCAGATGGCATCGTCCAGGCCCTGGTCGCTGAGCTGACTGACGCCCCAGCTGCCTAGCTCCTCGTGTATTGCCTGGAGGCATTCGGCTGGGGTCATCATGTTAGGCTGTTCGTCGGGAGACAACCGGATTCTCCTTACGCCACAAGGATAGTAGCTCATAGTTCCGCTGGCCGGGTAGTAGCTGGTGGCGTAACGCCCAGCACCGTCCACATCGGACCTGTGACACCATGGCAAACAAATGGCAGCCAGCCGAGGCTCCGCAGTCGGCACAGATGCCGTAGACGTTGGGACCGCACTCGGTCTCGATGAAGCTGAAGCCATCAGCGAAGACGTGTTCGTCCCCGGCGCTCATCGTCGGACCGTTCCCATGATACCGAACTGGACGTCCTGCCGCAGTCCCCGCCAGTGGGCAACGCCACCGATCTTCACCGGCTCCAGGCCCAGGGCCTTGAGTCGGTTCTGGTACCTGCGAGCGCCCAGGACCGGTTGGTGTTGCTCCGTACAGTACTGGTCGAACATGGTTCGTAGTGTTGCTGACCTGATCTCGAACTCTGGGGCTCGGATGAGGACACCCTCCTCGACCCGGTCCCGGATGAAGCAGGCCACGGAGTCCACGTCCAGGCGGTAGTTCTCAATGTCCTTGGTGACGGCGTCAGGCTCATCGAGCCCACGCAGTCGGTAGGCGTTGAGGCCCTGGAGTAGCCAGTTGAGGATGCCGTCTCGTTCCTTGGCCAGGACATCGGCGTAGCCGAGGACCTCTTCGCGGCCGTTGGATCCGAACTCAGTTCCCATGTGGATGGTCTTGGCCCGGCGCCAGATGGCGTTGTCGTCAGCCGTGACCTTGGGTAGGAAGTTAGTGGCGATCCAGATGACACACTGTGGCTTCCACTCGGAGTACAGCTCGTAGTGCCCACGTGACGTGACCCGGTCACCACCAGTCAGTCGCTTGACGAGGTCCTCGTCGAGGAGCTGACCCTCGGGAAGTTCAGACGTAGCAACGAATCTAGCCCCGCGCAGCTTGTGCAGGTCGATGGTCTCGGACTGCTTCTTCATCCGGAACGTGGACGCTGGAGCAGTAGTGCCATAGTCGCCGAACACCTGGGTCATGACGTCGGTGAGGACCGACTTGCCGGTGCCACTGGGGCCATGCAGCATGAACATGGCCCGCTCCTGGGGCTGACCCAGCATCGTGTAGCCCAGGCAGCGCTGGACGTACTCCCGCACCGAGATGTCCGGGAACGCATCAGTCATGAAGTCCAGGAACAGTGGACACTCAGCATCCTTGTCCAGCTGTGCGCCCATCGTCATGGTGATCAGGTTCGTGGGGTCGTGTGGCAGAAGCTCGTTCGACTCCAGGTCCAGCGTCCCGTTGGGCAGGTTCAGCAGGTTCGAGTCCTGGTTGAACTCATCCGACGTAATCGATATCCCAGGCTCGGAGGCGAAGCAGTTCATGGCGGCCTTGAGCTTGGGCAGGTTCTTCCCGTTGATCGCAGTGTCCCGGGCCTTGGTGAGCCGTTTGACCTCAGTCTCGTCGCCAATGGCCTCAGCCTCGTTGAGGGCGCGCTGGGCCATGAAAATGGCTCGTTCAGCGCAGACGACAGCAGCCCGATGGATGGCCAGGCGTTCGTCCTTGCGCCAGACCGTTCCGGTCCACTCGTACCACTGGCCGTCCCGAGTGTTGAAGCGGAACTGGTCACCGAACAGTTCCTTCATCCTGCGTCCGCTACCTGTGTCGGTCAGATCCAATCCCCCTGGTGGGGGTGGTATAGACGACGATACCCGCGACTTGTCGTCGGCGAGGGGCCAGGGCTCCAGCGCCTGGAGTTGGGGCGCTACAGACAGTGGACTGCCATACCCCTCCTGCCGAAGAGCCTTGGCTGCCAGGGACAGGTCACCGTGGTGGTAATAGTGGGCAAACACCCAGAACTTGTTCAATGGAGTCTCGGTCGGGAGCCCGGCCGAGGTGGACCAGACGTAGAGCCGATCCTTGTCCCCGGCATACCCCGTGGTGGCGGAGTGACCGTCCCGCTTGTCCTTGCCGGGACGCACCCAGAACGTCTCGTGGTGGGACCGGTGACTGACCTGCCAGCCCTGGTCGGTGAACCAGGGTTCGTCCCAGTCGTGCTTGGCTTCCCAGTCGTCCCCAGGCCGTAGCTCCCCATCCGTACGGACGGACACCTCGCGACGAGGTGCTGCTGGTGGGGGCGGGGGTGTTTCGTCCAGGACTTCGGTGATGGCGGCATGGATGGCCATGCGCTGGGACCAGGTGATGGTCGGGACCGAGCCCTGCTTGCCGGCCATGGTCTCCCAGGAGCCACCGTTAGGGTGACATGCCCCGGTGGTGGGGGCCACGATGACGTAGCCGCCTTCGCCCCGGGTCTCGGCCAGGGTCTTGCCGCTGGCGGTCGAGGCCAGCTTCGTGTTGCCCGGGATCTCGTGGTCAGAGATGCGGTACAGCAGGTGGATGCCACCAGTGGGTGTGACCTCTGAGTAGCCCTCCAGTAGCAGAGAGTCCCAGATCCCCTTGACTCCGCGAAGGTCGCACTCCTCGCCGATCCGGAGCAGGTGAATCTCCCGGGAGGCGTCCACCTCCAGCTCGGTCATCTCCAGATTCCCGGAGACGGCCCCACAGATCACCGCTACACCCACGGGCTGCTCGGGGCGCCAGTACCAGTCGACCTCCTCGGGCAGCATCCGCTCCCGCTGGAGTGTGGACCAGTCCCGGGTTGGCCGCTTACTTCCGTTGGCCTGGATCGGCACCACCGAGGCGCCCCCGTCATACCAGGCACGGGCGATGTTGGCCGGGATGTTGGGGTTTCCTTGCACGTAACCCACAACATCTGCCATCATGACTCCCGTTGGGTAATGGGGGTTGCCAGAGGGGTCCGCCTGTCGACGGCGGGCCCCTCACCGCTCACAGTGACCATGACTGTAGACCCGTTGAAGGTAGCCACGCCAGAGTCCGTCTGGGTATCTTGTAGGTCAACTCTTCCAGGGGTTGGCCGGGACCTCGGGGCTGTCGGGCAGAGGGTCACGAGGTCCCGGTGCTCGATCTAGCCCTGGACCCTTTCCGGCCAGTGCCAGGTCCCTCCGGCCTTTTCGTCCTCGTCGCTCTCCACGCCCTGCTTGAAGAACTGTCCCTCGGGGTTGAGGACGCACAGGGAGACCTCGCCGTAACCCACAGCTGTGATGATGGCTGCCCGGCATACGCTCCCGTACTCTCCCCCGGGTGTGCCGTAGCTCTTGTAATGGACGATTCGTCCAACGCTGGGAGTCTGGTCAGTCATTGATTCTCCTCACTAGAACGGTGGGTTGTCGCCGAACTGGGCCTGCTGCTCCTGGACCTTGCGCTGCTGCTCCGCCCGCATCCGCTGGAGCATGGTCATCTCCTCGTTGCTGACCTGAGGTGAACCCTGGACCGGGTACGCCTGTGACTGCGGCTGCGGAGCCGGCTGGATGTACTGAGGTTGGGTGTACTGGGGCTGGGCGTAGTTGGGTTGGTACCCCTGTGGCTGCTGGGGTGGGTAGCTGGGTGCCGGCTGCTGGTAGCTCGGCGCTGGCGCCTGATGCTGAACCGGCTGCGGTGGCGGCGCCGCCTGGGGCTCAGCCCTGGGCGAGAAGGCACTGGGTGCGAAGTCCGGGTTGGCCTGGCCCCACTCCACGGCCCGCTGCTTGGCGCCTGGGTTGTCGAGCATGTCGACGATGATCCAGGGAGCGTTCATGCCGCTCTTGCTGACGCCCAGGCTCACCACACCCAGAATCCTGGACCCGATCATGGGTCGGAGACTTGCGATCATGTGGGCCTGCATCCAGTTGCACTGGCGGTAGACCTTGCCCGGAAGGCCAGTTGCCTCGTCCTTGTCGTCCAGGTCCACCACGTCCACGGTGATGGCGTCAGAAGGCTTGTCGGCCCGGGTGAACTTGGTCTGGATGTGGGGCACGTAGCCCAACGGGTACACGATGATCAGGTGGCCCTGCAGCTTGGCCGGGGTGATGAACTCACCCGTGGTTTCTACTGGTCGGCCCCAGCCGTCAGTCATGGGTTCTCTCCTTCGGGGGGTTGCTACTCGGCGCTGTCGGCGTAGTCAGGAGCGAGCCCAGGAACCTGAGGCTCCGGCACGTCGGCTCCAGCCTGAGCGCCAAGCTCCTTGATCTTGGCCTCGGCCTCGTTCAGTGCCGCAGTCCAACGCTCGATGGCGTTGAGGCACTTCTCCCGCACCTTCATGGCCTTGGCCATGGCCTCGAACCAGTCTGCTGACTGTGTCATGGTTCTCCTCTCCTACCTGCCCGGACAGCCCTTGTCCGTGGCCGCGATGTCTGGGTCAAGATCCTTGTTGAAGAACGGACACCATACGCATTCGTCGCCTGGTGTGGCTTCAACGAACTGGAACCGATGGGGGTTGTTCTCGATGTCCATGCCGATGAGTTGGTCGCCGATCTCATACATTCGGGCCAGGGCCTTGAGGGCAACCTCCTCGTCGTAGGGCGCGCGCCAGATGTACATGTCGTCCAGCCAGCCGCTACGGGGCAGGAACACCAGCGCCACTTCTCGTACTTCACGGCCGGCACGCTTGTGGCCAAGGCCATAGATCATGACCTGGGTCTTGTATCCCTCCGGGATTAGTCCCTTGTGGAGCTTCCGCATTCCGTTGGCTCCAGTGGTCTTCCAGTCCACCACCAATCCATCTGAGTACTTGAAGATGTCGCTTCGACCCTTGACCAGGGCGTCGGGATAGACCCTGAGTTCGGTGGCATAGCTCAGATCCTCGACCTGGCCCTGGTAGCGGTTAATGGCCTTTTCCAGCCAGTCATGGACCGAGGTGCCTACGATGGCTGGCCAGGGGTCGGCCCAGATGTTGACCGCAGTGGTGCCGGCGATGCGATAGGCGATGCGACGGTTACATTCGTTGCCCAGCTCCGAGGGTCCGATCGCCCGTTGTTGAGACCGAGACGAGTTCTGTTCGTTCCAGAGGATGATCTTAGACAGCTCCGCCTTAAGGGCCGTGGTCCTGGGGTCCGGTCCAGGCAATCGTGCGAAGCCGTCGTCCACGCGCCCCTCCTTGACCTTGGTCCCGTCACGGTAACGAGGGGGTACGACAAAAACCAGGGCCCCCTCCAAAGAATCTTGGAAGGGGCCCTGGTTCTGAGCTAGGCATCCGACCTAGCGCATGTGTACATGTGGCAGATCGAGGCTACTCCTCGGTGGGAGTGTCCTGCTCCGTCTTCGCCTTGCGGCTGGACTGCACCTCGGACTGACCGGTCTTGCTGCCGGACCGGCGCTCCCACAGTGGGAGCGAGGTGCGGCTGTCGCGGTGCTTGTGGGTGTTGTAGCGGGTGATGATGGCGTCGATCAGGGCCGGGACGATCTGGCCGCCCTTGACCTCACGGACCGTGCGTCCGTGCCCGATGAGGCCCTGCATGCCGCCGGGGGCACCCGACAGCTTCTTGATGAGGTTGGCCTCGTCCAGCTGGCCCAGGTACCGCTCGTGCAGCAAGGCGAAGGCCTCCACGACCCGGCCGTCGTAGACGGCGCCGCGACGGTCCATGTCGTAGATCTTCTGCATCATCTCCAGCGCCCACTGGAAGTGGGTCAGGCCACCGCGCCGACGCACGACCCTGCGGGCCACGTTCACGGCACCGAAGCTGCTCATGCTGACGGACAGGCCGAGGGCGTCGAGGACGGCCTTGATGGCCAGCGCCTCGGAGTCACCCTCGCTCAGCGCCACCTTGAACAGCGTCTGGGCGTTGACCGACTGGCGGAAGTTGAGCTGACGGAAGAGGCGGGCCTCTTCGGCCAGGGTCAGGCCACGGTGGATGACCGCGCGGACCTTGCCGTGCCAGCCGACCCTGAGGCACGCCGCCCGGCGCTGCTGGCCGTCGAGCAGGATCTGCTCCTCCACGCCGCCGGGAAGCTCCCGGACGCTGACGGTCAGGGTGCCCAGGGCGCCGGGGTTGAAGTCCTCGGCGATGTTGATGATTTCGCGGGTCTGTTCCGACCGCTGGATCCGTTCGTCGATGCGGAGGTCGTCAAGGTTGACGGTTCCGAAGGTTACCTCGTGGTTCGGGTTCTCCGACTTGAAGATCCGGTTGAGAAGGTCGGTCTCGGTGGTGGTTGTGGAAACGTCCTCCACCGCCGCCGCCTTGTTCTTGCTGCTGCTTCCATCCTCGAACCGAGGCTTGGGGGCACTCACTTGGAACTCTCCTTTGGGTTGTTGGGGGTTGCGCGCTCCTCCAACAGCCTGCGGAAGGCGTGGAGGTGGGGAATGGCCAGACGCATGCGTTGGGCAAGGGCGTAGGCCTCTTGTGGACCGAGCTTGGAGTCAAGCTCGGTGAAACTCTTTGCCGAAAGACCCAGCTGCTCCAGGACCGCAAGTAGGTTCTGTGCCACTGAAACTTCGGCTATCACTGAAGGATGCTCTCTCGGCGCATAGCGCCGGCCTACTGGCCTGTCGTCCGATGGGCGATCGGGCCTTGGTCGACCAGCACCCTTAGGCAGGTACCGATCGGCCTTGAACGCCTTCGCCTCGTCAAGGGTGACCTCACCCTTGGACAGCTTCCGAAGGAAGGTCAGTGCCGTGTGTCGGCGTCCATTGATTCGCTCGGTGTTCCTGATGATGGCCTCAGCGGCAAGCCTGTGCTCCCTGCTGATTCGTCCACAGGCACGGGCGGTGGCGAAGATCTCGCGGATGAATCGGACTTCGTCCGGCCGCTTGTCGACGATGTCGGCTATCACTTCAGAGTGACCGCCTACGGGCAAGCGTCCCTTGAGGCCATCGACAGCGCGAGGCAGAAGATGGGCCTGGATCAGGTCCTGGATCTCGGTCCAGCTCATGGGCGCCCGTAGCAACGAGGCTGCGGAACTTTCGTCCTCTTCGAGCTTCCGCACCCGTTCGAAGTGGGCGATGACATCAACCCAGTTGTCGGTGACGAGGACGGGCACCTCGCTCCAGCCAAGCTCCTGGGCCGCGAAGAGCCGCCGGGCTCCGTCGATAACCCTGAAGTCTGGACGAAGGAGTATGGGCAACAGCATGCCATCCCTGCGCAGGCTCTCCCGCAACTTCATGGTGCCGGAACCTGGGTCCTTGCGGATCCAGGTTGAGTTGGCGTTGAACACATCCTGAAGTGGCAAGCACACATCACTCGTGTAGCGCTCACGGCTGCTCACTTCGTTTCGCTCCTTCCTTTGATCGTTGGGGCTGGATCTCACCCCTACGTACCCAGCAAGTGTGCCCCTACGACACGCCTGCTGTCAAGCCCCAAATGAAAAATGCCCACGGCCCCAGATGGCAGGTCTGGGGCCGTGGGTTTTCGGGGTGAAGGGTAAGGCTTATGTGGTGGTTGGTTCATCCAGGAGCTTGTCCACAGCTGCGATGAGATTGACCTCTGGTGCCCATCTGTCGGACCTGACGGCGTTGTACTTTGCCGCCCCACCTGGTGCCCAACGGCCGAGCCGGACCATCTCATTACGGTAGGCCACAGCTGCATCAATCACCCTGCGTACCACCTTGGTGGTGTCGCCAGAGCCGTCGTACCCATCCAAGACCCAGAACACGGGGTGGTCGACCCCCAACGCCTGCTGGGCCCTGGCGATGACGGCAGCAGCCTCGTCCCGGTCATTGACGACCGTGTCGTAGAGCATGACCATGGCGCCCGGATCCCAGTCGTCAGACTCACGGGCTGCGGCCAGGACTGTGCGGACATCATCTCGTTGAGCCTTCATGAGTCCACACTCCCCCCGGAGCCTTTCGGCCTCAGCCTCGTAGAAGTCCAGGGCCTGGAGGGCAGCCTGGAGGCGTTCCTCCAGGGGCACGGCTCGGTTGCTGGCCCAGCCATGAAGCGCTGCGGCCTTTTGGCTTGGAGTCAGCTCATCGGCCATGGCGGCTCTTCCTTAAGGCTTGTCTGATTTGCCGGCGGGTTGCAAGCGGCCTGGTGCCAGACTTGTCGCTCATTTTGTGGCCCACGTGGTAGTTCACGCAATGGGTGCAGAAGTAAGCTTCCATCTCGGGATTGCTGTTGAGGTGCTCCTCGGCCTCGGCCAAGGTGCGGAACACACGCTTCGCCTCATTGGTGCGTGTCCGACACTGACGCGGGAGCCGAATCATCTGCGTTGTTCCTCCCCCCAATGATCAGGAGGTCAACGTCACGGGCACAGTTGCGGATAGCGATGGCTTCCCAGGTGAGCTTCATGCGGACCTCGGATCCGTTCTCCGCCAGCAGCATCCGTTCGCTTAGGTTATTTGCTTGCTCATGCAACCACTTGGTAAACAGAGTCAGGGCTACATCGGCCGCTTCTTCCTGGTCCAGCGCCGTGATCCGGGACTGGGCGAAACGTTGACGCAGGTTTGGCGTTAACACTTCGGTGCCTCCGTCCAGGCGCCAGCGAACATGGCCCAGGTCCGGGATGGGGCATCAACCGGCCAGTCAATCCTGTGCCGACACAGGATCTCCTCGCTTCTGATGAGGGCCGCCTGGGCCCGGACCCGTTCCTCGCTTGGGTCGATGAACCAGCCATCGTCGAAGACGTCAGACTTGACGGCCCATTGGATCCATTCGACCTTGGTCTCCAGCTCGGTCTCGTCCATGGCCAACTCCTTCCTTAGTTCCACCAGCCCTTGTCCGGTCCGTGCCGGTGGTTCACGGTCCGGGGAACAACATGAACTTCCTTGCTCCCGTGGTACTCCTTCTGGGCCTTGCGACAATCGTCCCGGGCCTGGGCCCGGTCGGGACCCCACCAGCGGAAGTGCCGGTCCTTGCGACGTGGTCCCCAGTACGGGTACCACTTGTTCCTGTTCTTGATGAATTCGTAGTCTGGGTCCCAAGTGCAGCCAATGTCCTTCCAGTGGCGCCAGTCACTGAGGCCGGGGTGCCGGCGGACAGGGCGCTCGGGAAGGTTGCAGACCCGGAACGGGTACTGACGCCGTATGTATGGGGCCCCTTGACGCTCAGGGCAGTTGGCGGCGTGGTCAGGGCTGTAGGTTTCGGTCCGCACCCACCAGGGTGCGTCCTTGTCTGTTCTGGACACGGTTTTCCTTACCGTGCCGGACCTTCCGGCACCTATAACATGCCCATGTCTCTATCTCCTTCCCTTGCTTGGTTTCATGATCCGCAGCCGGAGTCTTCCAGCTGCGATGAACAGTGCGTCGTGGTTGCGCCAGAGCAACTTCCACTTGGGCTTTGAGGTCGTCCAGATGCCGTTCTCTCGGGACTTGCCCCACGTCACGATCACGTGCCCCCACCCAGATTCGAACTGGGAACCCTCACCTTAGGACGATGCTGCTCTATCCGTTGAGCTATGGGGGCCTAGGCTGCGTTACTGGTACGGCTGTGACCCAGTTTGAGTCTACGATCCAGGGCCAGTGCGTATCGCCGTGGCATGTCCCAGCCGAGGTTCAACATGCGCTGCAGGCTGTCCATGACGGAGCCACTTCCTTGGCCCTCCAGGGTCACCACGTCATTGACTTGGTTAACGGCCTCGGCATAGCCACGGTCCACCTGGAGGTAGGGCTTGACGTTGAACAGGACGACGACAAAGGCTGCTCCAGTGGCGGTCCAGCGCCAGCTGTTGAACTCGACCGGTCCCCGGGACACGTGGACGTGGGGCTCCAGGCAGTGTTCCTTGCACTGGCGTCTGAGGTAGTCCCCAGGCACTCGGGCCAGGTTCATCTCGGCTGCGGTACCGGTCATGGCCGTCAGCTTCCGGCTGACGCTTACTTCCTTGGTGTCGACGGAGAGGACCATCTGGACTGTGTTCCGGGTTCGGTTGGCTTTCCTCAGGATCCGACCCTTCAGGTCGAGGATCCCGGCCATCCAGGCCAAGTCAAAGGTGGAGATCATTGCCATTCCCTGGTTGTTGGGCCGTGGAGACGCAGGACTGGACTAAGGCTCAGGGACCTGAAGGGAGCAAACCAAACGTAGCCCGTCATGATCCAGCCTTCAGGGATTTCGAATGAGATCACTCCCTTCACTCCCTGTTGACGTCTCCACGGCTCCCTGGGGGCGGAGCATGGGGAGAGGACCCGAACAGAATCCTCTCCCCACGGGGGCCGGCATTCGGTGCCAGGAAGGAGCGCCCAACCGACACGAACCGCCGCATCCACCACCACCGCGCGGCACCTCACTGCCCTGCACGGGGGCACAGGGGGCCGAGGTTCTGGCGCGGAGGACATAGGGGGTGGGGCCACAGCCGACCCCGGCCGTGGCCCCACCAATGGTTCCCTCAGTCGCCCAACCGGAGAGGGAACTGGCCGGCCGGTTATCGCCAGGACCAGGCGGAAAGGTAACACCTGGGGCGACTATGGGCTGGGCGATCTGGCGCGCTCGAAGGGCGGATGAACCCGGGGAGGAATCACCCCTTCGTGCAGCGGACCGGACCGCTTGAACTCAAGTCTAGCGTCTTGCTGGTGGTCCGTGGTGGTGGTGCCCCTGTGGAGTTGTCAACCTTGCTATGGCTCTAGGTTAGACACCCCTACGTCCGGGTGTCAAGGCCGAAGTCGCTGTCGTCAGCATGGCCATGAGCGATGATCGACAAAAGTGGACATACTATCTATGATCATTTCTTGTGGGGCTATCTCTCCAGGATAGGGTAGCTGCGCTTCCCGCTGAGGACCGCAGAGACTGGCTCGCGGCCCAGCCCCCTTATCTGATCGACGAGATTCTGCGCGGGGAGTGGTGGTGGGTCGCGAGACCCGAGCAGGTGCCACCTCCTGGTGGTTGGTTCGTGTGCCTGGCCCTGGCCGGGCGTGGATTCGGCAAGAGCAGGGCCGGATCCGAGTGGGTCATCAACCAGGTCCTGAAGCACCCGTACGACGGACACGGTGTCCCCACCGAGTGGCTGGTGATTGCGGAGACATTGTCTGATGCCAGAACCATCTGCATGGAGGGTCCAGCTGGCATCCTCCGGGTGCTGGAGCGGCGCAAGATCAAGCACCGCTACAAGATGAGCCCCCGGCCCATGGTCCAGTTCCCGTCCGGAGCCAAGATCTACACCGAGGGCGCCGACGACCCGGACGTGGGACGTGGATACAACGCTTCTGGTGCCTGGCTCGATGAGATTTGTAAATGGAAATATCCAAAACAATCATGGGACCAGGGCATCATGCCCTCGCTCCGGGCCGATCTCATCGGCGACCATCCCCGGGCCTTTGTCACCACCACCCCGAAGCCAGTCGACATCATCCAGGAGTGGGTGCAGCGCGACGACGGCACCGTCCACGTCATTCGGGGCTCGACCTTTGACAACAGCGCAAACCTGTCCCAGCTGGTCATCCAAGAACTAAGGCGCCGGTACGAAGGCACCATGATCGGGCGCCAGGAGCTGTATGGCGAGATCATTGAGTCCTTTGACGGGGCCCTGTTCAGCCGCCTGGACATCGAGAACAACCGCCGGGACCAGATCGGCGACGACATCGTGGCCACGGTCGTCGGCGTCGACCCTTCACTCACCGGCGAGGACGACGAGATGGGCATCGTCGTTGTCTCCCGCACCCGGGACAACCACCTCTGGGTCCTGGCCGATCGGTCCATCATGGCCGTGGGTCGAGAAGCAGCCCTGGAAACATGGCGTGTGGTCGCCGAGTGGGGCGCCGACATGGTCGTCTGTGAAACGACCCTGGGTAAGCGTTGGATGCAGCAGGTGTTCAACGACGCCTATTACGAGCTTGTGGGTCAGGGCGTTTTCCCGGAGCACACCAAGCCACCGGTCACTGGTATCGACTCCAAGATTGGCAAGAAGACCCGTGGCGAACCTGTCGCTATGCGCTGTGAGCAAGGCAAGCTCCATCACGTGGGTCGGTTCCCCTTGCTGGAGGACCAGATGGCCATGTTCACGGGCTGGGGAACACGGGATTCGCCTGACCGCCTGGACGCGCTCGTCCACGCCTGTCGCTTCCTGATGGATGGGGAGAGGAAGGCGGCCCGGATCGCGAGCCCACGTGATGTTCTCTCCACCACGCTCCAGTCGCTATGGGCCGAGTCGGGCAGCTACACCTGGGGGTAATTCCCCTTAGCCCCGTTGAGTGGCACGATGGCATTGTCCACGCCCTAAGGGAGTGACTATGCCGTCATATATCCAGTTGGCAAGTGAGCCGGTATGGGGCTGGCAGTTCGTGCCGCCCAACCTTCAGGCCATGATTGAGCGCGTATGTGTCTTCTACAACCTGGGGCCAACGGCGGTCGGTGCGCCTGGCGACAACAACCATCTCTATGGACGACACAGGTCGGCCAACTGGGACCGGACTTCTATCTATTGCACCAATCGCAGCTATGGCACGGTCAACGCCAAGGACAAGACTGGTGACCAGAACTGGTACCGGGCTATTGATACCGGCATCCAGGGCCAGACCCTGATTGACGCCTCCCATCGCATGGACAACCTCGTCCGGTCAGGGGCTGCACCTGGTGTGGCGGAATGGTTTGGCACCTTCGATGGCCAGGTTGTGGTTGGTTGGTACGAGGGCCGTCCGTCCAGCTCCGATGACTCTCATCTCTACCACCTACACGCTGGGCTCTGGAATCAGTATGCCAACGACCCGGTGACCCTGAGCCTTGTTTATGGGGCAATAACTGGAGAGGATGACGGTATGCCAACGGCCGAAGAGCTATGGAACTGGGTCCCGCCCAATGACGCGGCCAGCGGGTTTCCCAACCCCAACTATTACAAGATGTACCAGATCGTCATGGGCAACAACGCCGGCATCTACGTCACGCTCCAGAACCAGGTCGGTGGCGTTCAAACCTCAGTCAACGAGGTGTTGGCGAAGGTCAATGACGTCAGCGAAAGTCTCGACGAATGCTGTTCAGGAGAAGGTGGGGGTGCGCCTATCGGTAGCGCCGTCAACCTGACCCCACAGGCCATCAATGCTGTTGCTGAGGCAACGGCTGATGAGATTCGCCGGGACCCTGAGCGCGACGGGGACGACACCTGATCGAGGCGTCATTCACTCTCGGTTTAGTGTTCATGTTCTTTTGGTAAGGTATGAGGGCCTTGCGTATCGAAGGAGGCCCTATTGAGCGTCTCTGTTCACGTCACTATTGACGGTTGCGCCTGTGGCAAACCCCTATGTTCCCCTTCACTCATTTGGCACGTTGGGCCGCCTCTCGACACCGATGAATCGGACCGAGTCATAGGGCCCGCTCCTCAATTCAAGTGTCCGCGAAAGGTGGATCTCATCATGGATCTTCAGGCCGACAAGAAGGTGGCTCTGTCCGTGGCCTTCACGGACGAGGTCGGAAACCCCGTACCTACGCCTGATGGCGAGACGGTTGCTTACACGGTGGACGACCCCAGCATCATCAACCTGACCGACAATGGCGATGGCACGGCCGAAGCCGCTGCCACCGGTACCCTGGGCACCGCGAACGTCCACGTGGACGCCACGGGACCACTGGCCGCTACGGGCGACCTCCAGCTCGTCGTGGTGGCCGGTCTGGCCGAGCGCCTGGACGTCGTGGCCGGTCCTCCGGAGGAAGTCACTCCGGACGTCTAAGCTTTTCTCATCCTCGGGTAGGTAGGGAGAGACCCAGGTCCTGGCCGGGACCTGGGTCTTTTCCTGTGGAGCAGTGGGCCCTCAGCCTACATGGGGACGTGGGGGTTTAGCTAGACTGGAAGCGTGGCCAGAACCAGGATCCTGAGTGTGACCGCAGCTGACTGCGAGTTCCAAACCTTCCGGTCCGGTGGCTCCGGCGGCCAGAACCAGAACAAGCGAGACACTGGCGCCCGGTACGTTCACCGGGCCTCAGGGGCTCGTGGCGAGGCCCGGGACGAACGCAGCCAGTGGCAGAACCGGAAGCTGGCTTGGCGGCGCATGGTGGAGTCTAAGGAGTTTCAGCTGTGGCTCCGTAGGACCCTGGGCCAGCAGGCAGCCGTTGATGCTGAGGCTGCCCGCTTCGCCGAAGTCCAGGATCAGGATGTCAAGATCGAGGTACGGGTCCATGGTCGTTGGACCCAGGCCCAGGAGTCGGACCTCAGGGCCTAGACCGGCGTTGACCGCTTGGGAATGACGTAGACCCGCATCAGGTATGCGACACCAGCCTGGAGAACCGACTTGGCCAGAGTGAGGCCCAGGGCCTTCCAGTAGGTCGGGGTCCATTCAATGGCCCCGAACGCGGTGGACAGCACCAGAATCACGGCAACAGCAATGTCGAGTGCGAAGCCTTGGGCCAGGGATCGTAGGGAGCGCTCAGCTGCATCTGCGCGAGTTGCGACTGGTTCATCACCGAAGTGAGTCATGATCACAGAGTAAAGCGAAAGGTCCTCAAACTGAAGATCTAAACGTACGATGAGGTGCTATGACGAGTGCTGCTTGGCGCTGGTTCCGGGCTATTGGTTACGCCCTCATCGGCTGTGGTGGCATAGCAGTTCTGCTCTGGCCGCCTCTCACTGCCTCCAATCCTGTGTCACCAGTCGGAGGTCCGGTTATTTTCCTCTGGGCCCTTTTGCTGGCCGTGGGCGGACTGACCTCGGCTCTGGGCTCGGCCTCAGATATCTGGCTAGGAGAGTATGCAGGCCTTTGGCCCTTGATCGTCACCTTTGCGATTTTTGGCCTGGCCAGCGTATTGAGCGGGAACCTGATCGAACTGCCACTGTCGCTTGTTCTTATCGGATGGGCATGCTTGTTAACAGCTCGGTGGCGTGAAGTGGCCACTGTTCGATCCGAGGCATTGCAATTCAGCAGGTATCAACGGAGCCGAACGGGGGGATAATCTGTGCCAACCTGGGCCACGACACTGTTGACGATCCTGCTCTCTACGGGCGGGATCGCCTTCTTCTCCATGCTCGGGCGCGGGCTCTTGGCCTGGCGCAGCGGTGCAGCGGCCCGGGAACAGGAAACCTACAGCAACATCAGGCAGATGAGAGCAGAGCAGGCCGCTGAGTTAAGGGCGGAGTCCGCCGACCGTAGGTATTGGCAGGACGTGGCTGCCCGCTACCACTGGCAGCTGACCTCAGCCGGCTATGAGCCCAATCCCAAGAGCCCTCTGCCTCCGAGCCAGCAGCCGGCCGTCCAGCAGGGACGTAGGCGCCCCTAGGGGCTTGGTGCGCACCAGCCAGTACCGGTGCCCGGGGGCTCCAGGAGCTGATCCAGAAGCATGGTGAAGACCCGCTGCCGATCCTCGTCGGACTGGAACCAACCGACCAGGGGTTCGTCAGGGTAGACCACTGCCTCAGGGCGGGGACCCAGGAAGAACGTCTCTCCGTAGTCCAGGCCGGCCATGAACGCGGCCTTGTGTTCGGCCATGTTGAACTTGGGGTTAATCAAGGGCAGGTCGTCAGGGCGTACGTCGATGGGTCCCACGCATAGGCTCGCGGTGGCGCTACGAATCCGGAAGTAGAACGGCCGCCCGTCCCTGAGGTAGCCCCAGTGCTGCTCTGGGCAGGCCCCGCCGCCATAGCTGGTGAAGGTCCTGGGGTCAGCAATGGTGGGGCCACGGTCGCTCATGGCGTAGACCTCAGGCATGCTTCTGGGGAAATCTGCGGGTAGTTCCACGTAGCGGATCCCGGTGACGATCCGGGCGTGGCCGGGATATGACTCCAGCCTGAGACCCAACGCTCATCCGCCTAGTCCACGGTGGACAGCAGTGAGGGTGGGGGTAGCACTGGCAGGCGCTACCCCCGGTGAATCCACTACCAGCCGAAGCTGATCGAACTGGCCCGGTCATTGAACAGGTCGGGCCAGCCCAGGTCGTAGATGTAGGTCGAGGGGCCCAGGGTGACGTGTCGACTGCCACTGGCGCAGCCGTAGTCGTCCCAGATCGTGATGGTGAAGTCGCGCCGGTTGTCGATGGAACTGATCTGGTTGTTCCACGTCGAGCCGATGTTCAGGCACGTCCAGATCGGTGTGGTGTAGTAGTACATCGGATCGCCGCTCATGACGTTCCAATATGTACATAGCTGCCCGCTGCTGCAGGCAGTAGCCTGGGCCGGCGCTGCTGTCACCGCGAGCGTGCCCACGATGCCAAGCACCGTGATACCGAGCGCGGCTAGAAGCCTCTTGAACTTCAATTCATCCTCCCACCGGGTAATGGATGTTGCGAAGCCGTAGTCGGAATTGAACCGACAAGCTCGCGCTTTGCAGGCGCGGCCCTTGACCACTCGGGCATACGGCCTAGACGGCAGACGAAAAGCCAGAGACGGCTTCTCTGGGCGTTGTCACGTCCTCAAGGAGGCGCCTGAGGGTTGCCTCCAGGGCTGGATTGCCTTTGAGCTTTTCCAAATCTTTGAAGCTGAGGCCCTTGAGGTCAACCAATGGCGTTTGATCATCGGATGGGTCAAACTCGTCAGCCATCTGGATCCCTTCCCCTTGAAGACATGTGCCCAGTTCTCCCTGGCCAATGACGATCTCATTCAGGAGAACTGGAGCTTCCGGCCCGACGATCCTTGGCGACTTGCTAGCCAGTCACCAAGGTACTGTACCGAGGCGCCATGCCTGAGCACCTGCGCGCTCGTAACTGGATTCGAACCAGCGGCCTCTGCCTTCGGAGGGCAGCGCTCTATCCGCTGAGCTATACGAGCAGGGGTGGGAACCTACGTGGTTTCCATTCTATTTCACTGGGCCTGGTGATGGGTCGCAGCTGCCGCCATATGGGTCTTGTGCCTAGGCCAATGGCCGCTAGTTCACCATTGTGGTCCAAGTCGACTTCGGGGTAGAACCCGACGACTTGATCGTCGTCGTAGAAGAAGTCAATGTCGGCAAAGATGTCGCCCTCGTTACTGGTGTTCAGGAACATGCACCTGCCAACGACGGGATTCGGGGCTGGAATGAATGGAAGATCAATGAACACTGGAATTGGTAGTCGTGACCAACGAAGAGATCTTATGTAGAAAGTCCGGTCGTCAAGAGTCGGAGTCCAGGGAAGCATGATGAGTCCGGTCCAGGTCCAGTTCACGATGCGCTCCTTGTCTCTATGAAGTATGGGCTAGGACGCTGCTACGTTGGGCAACACCGTTCTCCTGGTCCTAGCTTGTGCCAGCAGAGGGAGTCAAACCCCCAGGGGCTACTGCTTTACAGGCAGCGCTGGGCTTCGGCCCATACTGGCTTGAGATGTTCCTCAACAAGGGTGCCTGGCGGAAGTTGAATCCGCATATACCAGAGCCACAATCTGGCGCTTTACCAATTAAGCTACAGGCACAGTACCCGTGCTAGGACTCGAACCTAGGCCAACCGGTGTGTGGAACCGGTGCTCTTGCCACTGAGCTACACGGGCATGTTACTTAGATCCTGGACATTCCCAAGATTCGCTACCGTGCGCCAGGTGGGAGTCGAACCCAACCACATTCTGCTTATAAGGCAGGCCCCACCAACCGGATGGGCTCCAGCGCGCGAGGACACAGCCCAAAGGGGCGAACTGTGCCTCTAACTGTTTGCCGTTCTGCCGTCCCCAATTCGGCTACTAGGCACTCTCGACAGCTGGCGAGATTCTATTCCGGATCCTTATTCGCCCGTCGACCCGGATGTGGTCTGTCTTCAGATGACCAGCGACAATCAGCGCTGAGTACATCTGGATCTGCTGCTGGTGCCCGTTGCGGGCTGAAACCGCTCGTCGGTACTCGTGGTTGTTGCGCAGGACCACGTCTGCCATGTAGGTGTCGGACAGTGGGGTTGAGTCAGAGTATTCCATCCGTCCCCACTGCTGGGCGGTACCCACAGCGAGCGCAATCTGCTCCATCTCCTCGATCCGCGCCTGTAGCCGTTCGACCTGGTCGGCGTGCCACGACATCTTCTGGTAGTTGGTCTCTTGCCCCACGACCATCTGCATCGTTTTCTTACTCCGGGGAGTCGTTGCTTGTCCGCTCAGGACCACAGGCGTCGAACAGGGGCTTCAGATTCTCCGGCAGTGTCATCCTGGGCATGGGCCTCAGGCCACGCTGCCGGGCACAGAACAGGAGCGGCCCCATCCACTCGTCAGCGTCGGGGTCAATGGCCTGGACGTCGGCGATGGCCTGTTCCAGGTCCTGTGCGTTCTCGCTCGTGACCTCTTCCATGTCCGCCGTGGCCCAGGTGAAGGTGTCGTTGCACATGATGTAGAACCTGATGAACGGTCCATAGTCATGTTCCGTCTGCCACCACAGCATGTCACGGCAGTCCAGGCCAGCGAACAGGCCCAGGATCCAGGTCATGAAGTTTTCGTTGTCGGTGACGATGTTGTCGAGTTCAACACTCTTAGTCATCGACGGGTCCTTTCTCGCTGGGTATTGCTCCCTCGACTGGGTTCGAACCAATAGCCTTGCGGTTAACAGCCGCCTGCTCCACCAATTGAGCTACGAGGGAATGAACCTGGCCATTGACTTATTCGAATTCTGTGCGGCAGTATCCGCTTCCGTGGAATGGCCAGGTGGGCACTGGCTTCAATGAGACCATGCTTCCGCGCACGGGTGAATCACCATGTTGCTGCATCCGCCAGTACCCATTCGCATGCAGCTAGGGTCATCACTAGTCCCATTGACAACTTTTCAGCTCTTCGGCGTCAGCCACCAGAAACCGTCGCCGTAACAGCCGCGCATCGTGACGTACACCCCGGCGTTCGAGTTAACGCTGTCGATGCACCAGCCCGAGGCTGGGACATTCCGCTGGGCTGTGTACATGTTCATCAGGTTCCTGAGGCTGTGGTCCACTTCGCTCGGGAACCCGAGGTACCAGACGAACCGGTACGACCCGTAGTCACAGGGCCACAGGACCACCGTCGAGCCGAACAAGTCAGCGTTCCCGGGCACCAGGCAGTACGAAGTGCCTTCGAGACGGACGAAGTACTGATACGCGCCGGTACCCGAGTCGTCGAAGATGAAGTGTTCGTTGTGGGAAGCCGGACCGCCGCAGTAGTTCAGGATCAACTGCTGGTTAAGGTTGCTGGTAGGTGCCTCCAAGCAGAGCCCGGACCGGCCATGCTTCAATTCGTATGGCCCATAGCTTGCGGCGGATGCTGGGCTTGCCAGTGCGACCGCACCGACGACCCCCAGTAGTGCTGTGGTGAGGACTGCCCCCACCCTTGTGCGGACCTTCATCAAGTTCTCCGTCCTACTGGTAGTGAGGGTTGTACCGTAACGCGGACGGGATTTGAACCCGCAAATGTCCTGGGTGAAAGCCAGGCGGCTCTACCAATTCGCCCACCGCGTCGCGACGTAGACCAGGGAGGTTGGGCTTTGGAGAGTGCACGAGCCGTGGCCCTGGTACCACGTGCGTGTCCACGCCAGGATTTGAACCTGGGGCCGCCTGCGTGTCATGCAGGTGCTCTTCCGGGCTGAGCTACGCGGACAGGGACCTAAGGGCGAGTTCAGGATGGGAATAGTGCCACGTTCGGCCCTTAGGGTTAAGTGGCGGTGCCCGGATTTGAACCGGGGATCTCTGGGTTATGAGCCCAGCGGGAACAGCCGAACTTCCCTACACCGCGTCGAGGTACTGGTATCAGTGTACCAGTGATCCGGGTCGGATTCGAACCGACGAACACACTGATTAAAAGTCAGGGCCTATGGACCGCTCAGGCACCGGATCAGCGACATGCTAGGTACGTTGCCCTTTCTCAGCTAACTGAAGGATTGTCGCACCGCGTCCGTGTGGACGTTCCCAAGGCTGACTCATGCGCATGTCAGGCACGATCGCGCCCCTCCCGGGAGTCGAACCCGGCGACGCTGGGCTTAGAAGGCCCGGCTGTACTTCCGGTACGAGAGGCATTAGGCCCAGCGGTCGCTAATGTGGGCACTATTCGTCACCTTTGAGCTGGGCCCAGTAGCGGCCATCGTGGGTTATGCATTCTTTATGAGCTGGGCCCGGCGTTGACGCTATGGACATTGATGCATGGGTGGCCTGGGCCCAGCGGGGCTAATCGTGGGTTCTGCATTCGTACTGAACTGGGCCCGGCGTGAACGCTATGGGTGTTGATCGACGGATGGTCTGGGCCCAATAGGATTGCTTTTGGGTTCTGCGTATTCTATGAGTTGGGCCCAGCAATGGCCATGTTGGATGTTGAGTGCTCCTAAGGGCTGGGCCCAGCGCGCATGTACTGGATGTCAAGTTCTTCATGACTGGGCCCAGCGCTAGAACTTTGAGGCTGGCATCGTCGAGGGATTGGGCCCAGGTGCCCATCATCTGAGCATAAGGGTTTTTCAGTGACCTGGGCCCAATGTCTGGATGATGGGTACGGTTCGAGCAATGACTGAGCCCAGGTGCCCATCATCTGGGTATGATGGTAATGAGTGATGACCTGGGCCCAGTGTCTGATCGATGAGTATGGGACGAGCAATGACTGGGCCCAGGCGCTTGTGAGATGGGGACAGTTCTCGCCTTGAGCTGGGCCCAGCTGTCGAATTCTTGGGAACGCGCCCGCCAAGTGAACTAGGCCCAGTTGTTCTTCCCATGGATATAGCCAGGAGTGTGAACTGGGCTTGTGATCCCGGTCGGATTCGAACCGACGACCGTCGACTTAAGAGGACGCTGCTCTAGCCACTGAGCTACGGGATCATGTGATGGGCCCTGGTGCGTGATGGATGACCGTTGCAGGAACATTGATCAAGGCCCAGTTTCGTTGCACAGCTCCAGTGTGTATCTGAGGGACCTTGCGCTTGCGTTGACTGGAGCCAGCGGAAGGTGAAGGAATCGAACCCTCGACTCTTACATCGGCGCGGTTTTCAAGACCGTTTTGCCACCATGGCGCCACCTTCCAAGGTATGGCTTCACAGTTTTTATAGAGCCTGGAAGCCTCCGTGAATCATGCTCCTTTGGGGAGCCACGGGAAACTCTGCTCTTACTCTTTTCCTTCGGTCCAGCTGAACCCTTCGTTGACATGGGCGGCCACTAGGGCCTCGTAGTCGTCGCCGGCCAGGATCCTGACGGCCTGGTCGATGGTCCAGGCCTTGTGGTGGGCCCCCTCTGTCTGCCCCGTCTGCACGAGAAGGCTCAGGGCCCTGGCGGCCTGGTCACTGGTGATTGGTCCGGAAAGATTGAACTTGCCATACCAACCAATTCCAATCTCTGTGGTCACGTCGGGATACACGGATTTGAACCGTGGACCTCTGGTCCCCCAGACCAGCGCTCTGGACCTAACTGAGCTATATCCCGTCGCACCCGCAAGAGGATTCGAACCTCCGACCCCCGGATCCGTAATCCGGTGCTCTATCCGCTGAGCTATGCGGGCTGGGAACTGCCGCCAGGTAATCAATAATTCACTAACAGGACCCGGTCGAGGAGACTTGATAGGAGTTGTTAATCGTCCTAACGGCAGTTCGTGGGGATGAGAGGATTTGAACCTCTGACCACTGCTGTATCAGAGCAGGACTCTCACCAGGCTGAGTTACATCCCCTTGGCGGTGAAGCTGAGATTCGAACTCAGGGGCCACTTTACAGCGACCACAGCATTAGCAGTGCTGCGCCTTAGACCGCTCGGCCACCTCACCTTGCGCGCTGCCGACGGGAGTCGAACCCGCACCAACCGGCCTGACAAGCCGGGACCCTGACCATTAGGCTACGACAGCTTGGTACCGAGGACGGGACTCGAACCCGCAAGCACCGGATCCTAAATCCAGCGGCTCGCCAACTGGCCTACCTCGGCATATGGAGACCCAGGAGACCAAGGACTAGTACTGCACTCCCCAGTGGGAGCGTCCTATGCACGACACCTTGACCCTACCTGAATCTCTGTGGACCCTACCCGATTTGAACGGGCAACCTGCTGCTTGCAAAACAGCTGCTCTACCGTTGAGCTAAGGGCCCTTTGGTTGGGGGGCTATTACTTGGCGCCTTATCATTGCGTAGCTACCCTGTACAGGCGCCCAGTGCGGCCGTGATCACTGACTCCGAAGCCCCCCTCACGGAGCAACCGCCCTAGGACCGTCGTCCCGAGCCCACGACGCGGATCGAACGCGCTGTCTCCCCCGTACGAAGGGGGCGCCCTACCTTCAGGGCCTCGCGGGCATCTTCCGTAGCTGCCGGTACTGCTGCTGGGTCAGTTCGAACGTCGCCAGGACCAGGCGCTGCTTGTTGGCCAGATGGTAGCACCGTAGGTCTTGCCGACAGCTCAGGGGAATGAACCAGTCTTCGCCGTCGTGCCGTGATCTGTTCCATCTCTCCAGGGCCCTGAACCCAGGGACCTTGTAGATCCACATGTCGTACCAGTGATAGATCATGGCTGCGACCCAGAGCCTTAGCGGCTGGCGCCAGATCTCAACGTAATAGGTCCTGCTACGAGAACCTGAGTACCTCGTGTAGATCGTGAACCCGTACTTTTTCACGAGCCGGGGGTCGGATTCGAACCGACAACCTTCCGCTTACAGGGCGGCTGCACTACCTATTCGTGCTTCACCGGCATGGACCCAGGCCCTCTTGCGTTGATCGATACGCCCAGGACGAGGGCCTGGGTCATCATCCGTTGGCTTTCCCCCTAAGACGTGACTCCTAGACCAACGGAAACTTTGTTACCAGGGCCGTTTCCGGATCCTGATTTCGGTTGTCCTCGAAATGTCGTCATGAACGGCCGAATGCGCCTTGGCCCAATCCTCACGCTTATCAAAGTCATAGAACGGCTGGGGCAGTGAGGGAGTGCACACTCTGCATGCGGCCAGGTGGAACACCGTGACTTCGGCTGCCCCAGGGACTATGTACGTTTCGATGTCTCCAGGAAATGGGTCCCAGCGCCAACGCTCCGGGTCGACCTCGTCTGGGTCAATGAAGCCCTCGTCAGGCTCTATCTCAGCCACCTTGTTTCACTCTCCCAGGGTTTGGTCTTAGTGCTTGGCCTTGTCGATGCTTTCGCGTAGCACCCACATCCGGCAGGTTTCCCTGCGCCCATCAGATAGCCAAGTTGGTGGGTCCCTAGCGCTCCCCGCCGAGGATTCGAACCTAAGCGATTTCCCGGTCCAGAGCCGGGCGTCCTGCCGATTAGACGAGCGGGGAAGGGATGCCCCCAGTCCCGGCGAGGACCAGGGGCATCGTTCCTGTAGGCCTTCAACCTCAGGAGCCTTGACTCACACTACGTACCAGAGCCGCCAGTTGTCGGCGCAGTTGTCCTGCCTGACCATTGCCCCCGCGTAGGCGTACTGAACGCCGATGCACCAGCCGTTGTAGGAGTTGCGCAATGCGCGAGTGCCAGAGGCCCAACCGAAGTCCAGGTACCACACCTGCGGCCCGCTCCAACTGCAGTCCCACAGGACGATGGTGGAGTCAAAGAGGCCTGCAACACCTGGCACCAGACAGAAGCCGCTGCCTGCGGGCCGAAGGAAGTAGGCCCAGTTGGAGCCGGCGTCGATGAAGTCGAACTGCTGGTTGGCCGCTCCGGTGCATGTGTTGAGTATCAGTTGCGCGTTGCGGGTGTTGCTCGGGATCTCCAGGCAGTAGCCCGAGGCGTTCTGCAACTGGTGTCGGTACGTCCCGGCCGAGGCGGGGGCTGCGAATACGACCGCCCCAACGATGCCTATCAGTAGGGCTCCGACGATCCCGACGACCTTTCGTTGAAGCTTCATGCTTCCTCTCCCATCATGCTGACTACCGCTTGAGCCCAGCCCAGGTCGGGGCTTCTGGTCTCTTGATGAGAGCCATGCCAGCCTCTTCTGGAGTCCGGTCACGCTTGCGCTGGTTGCAGGGGTCGCAACAAGCGACTGTGTTCTGCCAGGTGTTCCGTCCACCTCTGGACGTTGGGACCACATGGTCCACGGTAACGCCATGAGGGGCGCCACAGTAGCCACACTGGTACTTGTCCCGGCGCAGGACACCGGGCCTGGACCAGGCCGGTCCAGCGGTGTACCGCCACTTGGTCACGATGTACTTGATCAGCTTGACCGTCTTCGGCATCGGCCAGATACCGAACCGTATGTCAGGCTCCGATTCGTGGATCTCTGCCACACCACGGCAGAGCATCCGGATCGCGTGTCTGAGGCCGACCGTGTGCAAAGGGCCAAGGTCAGCGTTCAGGACCAGAACCGCTTGCATTGTGTCGACCTCCTTAGTCGATGGGTTCTAGGTGTGTATGTTCACGAACGGACAACGGGACTTGAACCCGCGACCTTCGCCTTGGCAAGGCGATGCTCTTCCATCTGAGCTATGTCCGCACCGAGCTATGACAGGGCCGCAGTGAGCGCAGCCAGGATGATTGGCTCTGCCGCCCGGGAGTCGGGTGAGTAGCAGAAGTGACTCAGCTGGCCGTAGACGCACATTGACTCACCGGCCAGGTTCAGGTTGGCTGTGTTCCAACCGCCCTCGTAGGAACCATTGGTGTCGTACGGAGGGAAGAACGTATCCCCTACGAGATAGCAGCCAACCTCGTTGGCGTAGCCGACGACCATGGCGCCGTTGACTCCGCCGTAGTGGCTTCGGATCCATACCCCGAACCCGGAGACTGGCTCGCCCCCGATGAACGCGATCCGTAGGGTCGGCGTCCCCGCCAGCTTCCAGACCTGGAGCGGGACCGGCAGGGACGTCAGAAGGTTTCCGGCGTCGATCTGGTCCATGGCCCACTGAGCGTGCCGCAGGTAGAACGGGTATGACCCGAACGCAGAGTCAGCTAGACGGGCTGCGTAGCCGGCTCTCATTGTGGTCCAGCCACTGGGTGTCGAAGGCACCTGTAGCGGGAGGGTCATCTCGACCATCGGAGTGTCCATGATCCCGGTCAGGGTCCGTCCTGGCGTGATCACAGCACCGACGACAGCTGAACCGATCTGGGCCCCGAGCTTGTTGCGTTGAGCCCACATCCGGGGCACGTACGTTGGGTCCTGGTCGCCGCCCGGTCCGGGCAGGAACTGGGCGTGGCAGCTAGGGATAGCGGCCTCGATGACAGCACAGGCGGCTGCGGGATAGTCCCCGTCCCACAGGGTCTGTGCCCCTGCCGTGACGGCATGGCAGCCGTACCCGAACAGCACTGCCCCCGGGAGGCCGTTGTTCTTGCGGGCCACTAGCACTGGTACAGCCGTTTCGGTGTAGGTGCTGGGCGCGGTCCGGGAGCCGGACCAGTTCTGGGTGATGGACTGATAGTCCAAGGTCACTGGAACTGGGTCAGTCACCAGGGCCGTGCGGACGGTGTCGACGACCGTGTCACTGAGCTGCGCCCAGTAGGTGTTGCAAGCCGTCAGGTCCGTGGCCCCGTAAGTGATCCAGGGGTCAGGGCTGGTCAGGGTCATCGGCGCGTTGTGAGTGTGTGTACACAGAATCACGATCCTGGCCGACGTCCAGCTCGTCAGGGTCAGGAGCCTGGCTCGTAGGGCCTGGCTCCAGTCCCGAGGGAGTGTGCCCGCGTCCAATGTGATGATGGCCCGTGGGCTTGGGTCCCAGAGGATTGTCACCCGGACGTACAGCGGTGAGTAGGTGCCCGTCGCCATGCGCGGTGTCGGGTAGGTGTACCCACCCATGGCCATTGGCCCTGGAGTGATATCAGCCTGGGCACTGGAGAGTTGGATCATGTTGGCCAACTCAATATGATCGCAGCCAGGGAAAAAGTAATGGCCGTCAGGCTGAGGATGAAAACCCAGGCTCTTTTGTCCAACTCCGTTTCCTTTCCCAATGGAGTCTGATTGAAGGTGCTGGCGTCAGACTTCGCACCCATTCTCCGACCAAGGGTCAAGGAGGGTGGGCTGCTCCCAAAGTTTCGGCCACATCCCCGAGCGAGTTGGGTCAAGGGCCTACTGACAACGCCGGGTCATACTCCCGAACCAGCACCTTGGCATACTTACTGATCAGTGAGTTCAGATCCCTAACAACTCGGAAGAAGCAAAGGGATTGCTCTGACTCCTCACCATTCTGGGAACAGGCCAGGGCAAGTCAGGCCTTTAACGCCATGCCCTGGCTCCTGCCATCAGCACCCGGTATGCCAGCGTCCCGAGCCCCCGGCCAGAATCGAACTGGCCCCTTGGACTTACCACGTCCACGCTCTCACCAGCTGAGCTACAAGGGCAGGGCCCTGGTGGCTTGAGTCAGAGGCGCCCAGGGCATTGCGTACCTCTACACGGATTCGAACCGTGAATCACCATGCTTTGAACATGGCGGCTTTTCCGTTAGCCCATAGAGGCTTAGTACTCAGCCTCTGGGTCCCAGGGCCTGTACTCGTATATGGTCCGCTCCCTAGTGGTTCCTACGCGAACCTCGGCGGCACCGTCCTGTAGGCAAGCGTCGCAGATGTACAGCCTCAGGAACGTGGGTGACGTTATCGGAGGATCCCAGATCCGACTGCCGTAGTTTCCGTGGGCGGTGAAGATGACCCCGCCACGAGGAACAATGAACGTTTCTTCATCGTCAGAATCTACTGGCGCAAGGGCCTTGCCGCACTTGAAGCAGTACATGATCCTCCCCTTTCGCTCCGGGAGCGAGACTCGAACTCGCAGGCCCCAGATCCAAAGTCTGGTCACGGACGCCGATGCCGTACCCCGGAAGGTCAGTGTGTGCGTGCCCACCAGGGACAGTCGCATGGGTCGCCACCATGGGCGTACGACCCTGGGCCTTCGTCTGGATCTTCAAGCGATTCGCACGAGTATCCGTTGCCAGCCAAAGTGTGGCGGATGGTGTGCTCACCGACCCGGTGTCTCTCGTGAGGTCCTATGACCTCGCAGCGGTACACAGAGTCAGCCTCATGGGACCCACAGGCCTGGACGGAGAGTTCTCCATTCACTTGGCATTGGTATGTATGTCTCACGTGCGGATGCCGGGGCTCGAACCCGATTCCTTCTGTTTGGAAGACAGACGTGCAAACCCGTTACACCTCATCCACATCGGGCCCTTGGCGGCGGGGGAGCTACCCAAGTCCCGAAGGACTCCCCTGTACACCAGGGCCAACCTATACCGCCAAGAGACCTTACATCCCTGCCCCCAGCGCTAGGGACTTTCCTTTCGGCAGCCTCGGGATGAAGGCTGATGGTGTCGCGCTCCGTGGTAGCCGCACCAACTGGGATAGGGAATCGGTCTCAGGTCCCTTGGCAATCCCAGGCTCTTCAAAGTGCCCTTGCCGCTGGTCGCGTACCAGCAGCTCATCGGAAGTTTCCTTCCGCTACCTAGGCCAGGGCCGGGCCTCGTATTTTCCGCCTTGAAGGTACGGCGAGATAACCATTACTCCAACGGTGCTTGCACTGGGCCCAGTGCCACTTCTTTGAGACTTGGATTCACCGATGACTGGGCCCAGCAGATGTCGTCTTGAGTAAAGCCGCTTCGATGAAACTGGGCCCAGTGTCGGTAGTTTGGATACCGGTAGCGCCGTGACTGGGCCCAGTGAAGGTAGTTTGGATGCCACGAGCACCGTGACTGGGCCCAGTGTTGCGATTATGGGTTTTGACTCTTACGTGACTGGGCCCAGTGTCGACTTCTTGGGTGCTGTAGCTACATTGAGCTGAACCCAGGGCCTACAACAAGTACAAGTATTTCGTTCCAGCGATCAGCTTCCGGTTGATGGACGTCGACTGGACGTAGATCTTGTAGTCCGGGTTGTGATCCGGCTCCACTCGAACCTCCATGTCCGGGAGCCCAACCAGGTTCCTGGCGTCACGGCCGGCGTAGACCCTTGCCGTCTTGGCCCTTTCGACCACGACAATTTCCTTGGCCGGCTGGATCGTTTCCCGTTTCATCAGCTCGTAGTAACCACGGCCCAGCTTATAGGTGTGGCCACATTCCTCGGTGAACGTCTTGATGTCAGTGTCCCTAGGAACTGGGACCAACATGTACTCGCCCCGCTTCAATGGCGTCAGACCCGCTTGCGCAATAGTCTGGGCGTTGACGGTTTGGGCGTTGGTGGAGAACAGGCCCGTGGTGGACCGGAGACCCGAGGCCCTGCCGACCATGTAGCTGTCCGTGGCAGCCCGGATCCGTTCGCCAACCTCACCGACGCCGCGACTGGAGACTGTGTCCCAGACTTCGACGTTGCCGGCTGGGAACCCGAACCTCTTGGCCTCGTGCTTGGCGTTGGCATTGGGCACCAACGCAGCGAGGGTCCAATGATTCGGCAGCTTCTCCAGGCGAGCCTGAAGTGTCGTGGCCCGGTTCGTGGAGCAGTTCTCCTCGCCATCGGTCAGGACGTACACCAAGAACGAATGGTCCCCGTACCGTTCCGGGGTCTCTTCCAGATCCCTGATGGCCTGGAGCGTGGCGTCGATGAACGCCGTGTTGCCCCGGGGCAGGTAGTACTGGGCGATGCTGGGCAGACGAAGCACGTCCTTGTCCCAGACCACGCAGTTGATGTTGCCTGGATCTGCGAACGTCCACACCGAGATCCGGGTCTCCTGGTCCAGCTCCTTGGAGCGTTGGGCCAGGTGCTTGATCTGACTATCGGCCACAGCCACCAGATCCCTGGTGTGCCGGGTCATGGACGTGGAAGCGTCCAGGACGAGGCCGATGTGGTTGATGATGTTTGCTGCGGCAGCATTAGCCATGTAACTCTCCCAGGGGTCTCGGCGGACTCAGCTTCAGTCCGCATCATCCACCGGGGGTGTGACAAGAACACAGTGACGGCGATCAGGCGTAGTAGGTTGTTCCCGTTCGCAACCGTCCCCGCGTGCTGTCGGCATCTCACTTCATTGACCCTACGAGGACGGGGGTCGGTCAATGAACTGACCCAGGGGTCAGATGGACCGGACCATTCTTCCGGATCACTGCGTGTCTCCTGACGGAATCGAACCGCCGCCACCGGGGCTTCAACCCAGTGCTCTACCGCCTAAGCTAAGGAGACGTGGGGTGTGCGACGGGACTTGGTTTACCCGCAACCTTCCGCCAACCGGTGCTCTTTCCTTGAGCTACGCACACCGTGGACCTACCCGGATTCGAACCGGGAACCTCCTGTCTGCCAGACAGGTGCTCGACCAATTGAGCTATAAGCCCTGGGAGCTTGGGCCCCTTCCGGCAAGGCCCAAGCTCTTCTCAGCGGTACTGCCGGTCCTGGTACCAGTCCTTCAGTTTCCAGAACCATCCGTGGAAACGCCACCGCCACCAGGTCCAGTCAAGTTCCTGAACCACGATGGGCCAAGCGGCCACGTCACACTTGTTGCACCGGTGGAAACGCCATCGATACCAGCGATCCTCATAGTTGATCTGGAGACGGCCACTCTCACACCGGCTTTCGCCTTTGGGGTACCTCGTTCCCCCACCAGCCCAGCCTGGGCAGCGATGGGGCTTGTCATAGCAATGACGACTTAGCCGCATCACTGCCTCCTTTCTGCTACGAGCTGAAATGCATAGCGATGGAGTTGTCGAAATCGACCTCGCCAATACACCATCGCAAAGTGTCATAGATGGCTTGGAGTTCCTCGTCGTCCTCGCCGCCCTCGTAGCTGCTTGCTTCAGCTTGGAGCCTACGGAAGGCTTCCTCTATCTCTTCTCGCGTTCTCATGAAACTCTCCAGTTGAGTAGATGGTTGGTTCACCAAACACCCACGTGGCGTAGTTTCTGATCCCGAGAAGTCTCGGGCGTGGACCCAATCCATCATGGCGTCGTCGGGACGGCCGGATTCGAACCGGCGACCCCCTGGTCCCAAACCAGGTGCGCTGACCTAACTGCGCTACATCCCGATTGTCCTGGCCCCAGGGAGCTGCCCAAGCTGATCTGGCCTATGGCCAGAGGCATGGTCTTCGACCCGGAGGCCAGGACTTTATCACATGCTGTCCACTGTGGAATTCTCAAGAGACAGTTCCTCGGACGAACCGGGGACCGTGCGAACGAAGGGAATCGAACCCTCTCCAGGCAGCTTTAGAGGCTGCCGTGCATCCATTGCACGTCGCTCGCGTTGCACACACCGCACCGGGCTCGAACCGGTTGACCAGACTCCAACCTGTTGTTCCCTCTCCGGGCAGGCGCTGGGTACGGTGCGTTGCGCACGGGCGGAGGGACTTGAACCCCCTCGAACGGTTTTGGAGACCGCCATGCTACCGGTTACATCTCGCCCATATTGACCTTGTCCCATTGAGCCTAGGGGCTTGGGTTGATCCCGGGCAACCACCTTGTCAGTGTTGCCTGAGGCCGTTCCGTCAGCTCCAGACGAACTAAGGTTACCCCCACGTCCGGGTGTAGTCAAGGCCTTAGTCGGGAGACACCGCAGCCCCCTGGTCGTGGGGGACAGGGGGCTGCGGTGGACTGACCATTCGAACCTACTCCAGCCAAGGCCACTTCGCCTGTCGGCCAGCCTCCACCATGGAGATCATGTTGAAGGTGGCGTCCGTCAGGCCACCCAGCTGGTGCCGGGTGCTGGACGTTTCCATCATGGCCGGCGAGTAGCCCACCATGTTGAACGAGTAGATCGGGACGTTGGCTGGAACCTGGTCACTGACGTTGCCCTGCCAGAACCCACGGCTGGGGCCGAAGGTCTGCTCATCGGTGATGATCACAACCCGGTCGTGGCCCTTGAACGTGGTCGCCAGAGCCTGGGCGGTCTGGGTGCCGCCACCGGACCGGCCGTAGAGGCTGTCGAAGCGCTCGGTCTCCCGGAGCACGCCGCCACCCTTCTTCACCTCGAACCGGTTCACGTTGGTGTCGTAGGCGTATACGTCCACAGCCTCGCCCTTCAGGGCCAGGGCGATGCCGAACAGGGCCCCGGCCGTGGTGGCCTTGACACTGCTCTTGCCGCTCATGACCATGTGCATCGATCCCGAGACGTCGATCAGAACCAAGGTGCGGCCCGGAAGCGGCGGGATGTTGCTCAGCGAGTACTGGAGCGCGGTCTCCAGAGGCAGTGCCCAGTACGGGCTCGTAGCCTCCTTGGACGCCGACAAGAACCGGAACGGCAGCTGCCGCGACTTACGCACAGCCTCCTCGCTTGCCAGCGTCTCCTGGATCAGCTTCATCGTCTTGGCGTCGACCCCGGCCTCCTGGATGTTGCGGAGGTTCCGGAGCAAGGCCATGTATCCCATGGTCGGAACCACGGCCTGCCAGACGTTGGCCGTGAGCTTGCCCCACGACGAGACCTGCTCCCAGGTCATGCCGGCACCCTGAAGGGCATCAGGCGCCTGGTCGGATGCCAGGAGCCGAGCCTTCTCAGCATCGGTCAGAGCCTGGAGCTTGCCCCGGTTCAGGAGCACGGTCAGTTCGGCCGGGATCTCGGTCGGGCGCCGACGACTGTCCAAAATGTACTTGAACAGGATCGACTGCTCGAACGTGCCCGGGTCCGGGTGCGTCAGCTCGATGACGTCGGCCATCCGGACGGCGTCACCAGAACGGTCCCACTTGATGTAGTTCCGCTGGGTGTACAACCGGACAGCAGCGTCAGCGATACCACGACGGATCGCGGCGGGGGTCTTCTTGCCGTAGGTGTTGAGCCAGTAGCTCAAGGCTTCGGCCGGCTCATCGGCACGGACGAGGACACGGTTCATGACCTCACGCGCGTAGCCCGGCAGTCCTGGCTGAATGACCTGACCCTGGAGCACACGGGCAGCCTCCACGGCACCGACGACGGCAGCCGTACGGATGTTGCCCTTGGTCCGCAGCCACACGAGGAAGTCCACGACCCACTTGGGGTCTTCCTTGGCGACCTGCTGGACCAGTCCGGCGAACCGGGTGTTCCGCTCCTGGGCCTTCTCGTAGAAGGTGTCCTCGCCGTAGAAGTTGGTCACAGCCAGAAGGAACAGGTCCGTCTTGGCGTCACGCGACCAGGCCGGTGCGCCCTCGAACGTGACCGCGTCCTGGGCTGTGGTCTGAAGGGGGGTACGAGCACGGGCCGTCCGTGTCGTCTTGGTGTTGAGCTTTGCCATGGTCTTTCTCCTCTCGGGCAAAAAATAAGGGGCCGGTGTCCTGATGGGATCCGGCCCCTGGGTAGTAATGGCTGACAGGCAACAAGGCGTTCCAGGTGTCCGCCGTTTCAAGGCGGTGTCCGCGCCAGCGGCCATCCCAAGAGTGGGAGGGGCAGGAATTGAACCTGCGAAGTAACCCGGTACTAACGGATCTGTCAGCGAAGTAGGTGCTCCCAGGCAACAAGGCGGCGCAAGTGTCACTTTGTTTTCACCAAATTGAAAGAAGTAACTCGCACCTGCGGATCTGGGAACGAAGCTGATGTCGCCAGGCAACATGAGCGGCTGTGAGGGTGTCCCACCGTGGGCTGGGCCCAACGGAGGGCTTCCGTGTGAGTTGTATGAAGTAACCCCACGAGCCTTCGGATCTGGCAACCGAAGTTGATGTCGTCAGGCTACAAAGGCGGCTGAAGTGTTTTTAGCGCTCTGCCAATTGAGCTACAAGGCCACAAGTGGCCTCGCTGGGACTCGAACCCAGAACCTCTCCTATATCAAAGGAAGTAACTCCTGCCAATCGGATCTGACGACAGATGTCAATGTGTAGTTGTCAAGTGTGCAGACCTCGGGCGCAAGGTGTACGGACTTCGGTATTGCGCTGGCCTCAGGTCTTGCTGTAGACCCTACGACCCCTACGTCCGGGTGTCAAGGCCTATTTCCTACTCCCCGGCCACCGTCGCACCCGTGGAGTCTAGGATGTTCCCAGACCACAGCGTCACATGATTACCGACGCAGCCGTTGGCGTAGCCGAAAGCTCCGGGTACGAACCTGTTGTCCAGGATGCGCACGTTGGTCACGGGCCCTTGGCGGGCACAGTAGACCGTGTACGCCCCGCCAGCGAGCAGGTTCCGGGAGATCAGGACGTTGCTGTTCTGGGGGTTTCCTTCGTCCCACTGGATGATGGCCGACGTGGTGTTGCCCCGGACATCGATGGTGTTGTGGGTGAAGTTGATGTTGGATGCACCCTGGTTGAACTGGGCCCCGTCCGTGTGCGCATCTCCACCGTCGTATAGGTCATGGATCCATGTGTCTGTGACGATGGTGTTGCCCGGGACGTTGAGCCCGTTCTCGCAACCATGGATGTCCGCCCGGCGCAAGGTGACTGAGCCACCGGAGCCGTTGCTGTAGCCGTTGCTACCAGGGGTGTCGTTGCACGTGATCTCCACGTCCTCGAACAAGGTGCCCGGGGCAAAGCTCCGAACCGCCCAGAAGCAAGGTGCGGCGATCCGCACGTTCCGGAAGGTGACGTTGGCGGCCTGAACCTCGACGCATCCCTGGATGTTCATGTTGCGGATCAGCTCGCCGGACGTTGCGTATGTGGTCCTAGTGGAGTTGACCAAAGTCACGCCAGGGATAGTCCCGGTGTTGTCCACGTTCGGGAACCCACAGGCTGCCAGCCGGTGCAGGCAGTCCACGCCGCTGGGCGAAGGTGCCGGCGTTGTGGTGGCCGTGGGACTTGGCGTCGGCGGCGGGGTCGTGGGCGCCGGGGTCGTCGGCACAACGGTGGGACTTGGCGTTGCCGTTGGCGACGGGCTCGGGCTCGGGTCGGTTGGTGTCGTGAGTCCGGTCAACGTACACGTGAACGTGAACGTGCCGTTGGCCCCTGGGGTGGGGTTCGTGCAGCTGATACCGGGGGCTGGTGCGAGGACCAGCTGTTGGGTTGTGGGTGTTGCCCAGGCTCCAGGTCCGCTGAGGATCAGGAACGTGGCCATGACGCTGATCACGACGCGGCTGGCTATGCGCCAGCCGTTGATCTTGCTCTGAGTCATGCCTCTATGCAAGCACAGATCCAGTTCACCCGCACGTGGGGGCGAAGTCCAGGGGCGAACAAGATCTGGACAGGGCTTGATCATTGGCCCCTGGACTCACCTGGGAATTGATTCTACACCCTAAGGTACGGGTGGTTATTCCTGCGTCAACCACCTGATACGTAATTCATATTCTACCGCTTATGATCTGCCTATGGTGTGGTTGTCTTTTATCCTTGTGGCGCTCGCCGTAGCCAGGGTCACACGGCTAATTACAGCCGACCGCATCACGCTATGGCTTAGGCGCTGGGTCATCACCAAGTACGGCGAAGAATCCAGCGCCGCTTACCTTGTGCATTGTCGAGCATGTTCTTCCATCTGGATCGCTTTCCCCGCCGCTGTCGGCTGGGCCCTACTGGCTCTTCCCTGGCGCCTGTGGTGGCTCGCCGTCCCAGCCTGGCTTGCTTTTTCCTACACCACGATCCTTCTCGCGCGCCTCGAAGAGGAGGAGTAAATGGCCTTCGGTAGAAAGGCACTGGCGGCTGTTCCCGATGACGCCCCGGAGCCACGTTCTACCCGATCACTTGTTGCCTCGGCCCTGAGGTTCAGGTTCGACGACGCCTCCTATAACTCTTGGCGCTTTCGAGACGAGGCCTGGCAGCGGGAACTTTGGCGTCTCTACGACATCACCCCCGAGCTTCGGTTTGCCGCCAGCTGGGTGGGTAGCTGCTGCTCCCGGGTCCGTATCTATGTCGCCGATGTCGACGAACTGGGACGGGTCCAGGGCGAGACGAAGAACAAGCAGATCCAAGCCCTGAGTGACACCTTGCTGGGTGGCCCTACGTCCAAGGCCGAGCACCTTCGGATGATGGGCGTGGACCTGACTGTTGCCGGCGAGTGCTACATCGTTGGGCAGCCGGACCCGAACCGGGCCACGGACAAGTGGTGGGTCCTGACGCCCACGGAGTTCAGGCGCGTCAAGGGATCTGGCGGGGAGTGGGACTGGGCCTGGGGACCCAAGGGCAACCCCATGTACCTCGACCTGGACCGGAACGTGGTCACTCGGGTGTGGACTCCACACCCACTCCGGGTATGGTGCGCGGACTCTCCCGCCAAGTCCTGTCAGATTGTGCTCCGGGAGCTGGAGCAGCTCACCAAGTACGTGGCCTCGCAGATTGACTCTCGCCTTGTTGGCGCCGGCCTCCTGATCATTCCCAATGACCTGGATATGCCCCAGGAGGAGAACAGCACCAACAACGCCGAGTCCTTGATGATTCGGTTTGCCACAGCTGCCGCCCAAAGCCTCCGGGGTGAAGGAACCGCTCTCGGCGTCTTGCCCCATATTATTGAGGCCGCTAACGCTGACGGCTTCAAGCTCCTGACCTTCGACAGTGAGCTGTCCAAGCAGGCCATGGAGCTACGGAAAGAGGCCATTGAGCGCCTGGGTGTCGGCATGGACATGCCGCCCGAAGTCCTCAGCGGGCTTGGTGGCGAGAATCATTGGAACGGCTTCCTGATCGACGGGTACGGCATCAAGGTTCACATCGAACCGATAATGACCCGGATCTGTGAGGCGCTCACCGAGGCGTACCTGTACCCCGCCCTCAAGCTCATGGGCAAGGACACTCAGCGCTACACCTATGCCTACGACACCAGCCCGTTGGAGCTTCGCCCCCAGCGACTGCAGGACGCTCTGAACCTGTACGAGAAAGGCATCATCGGGGCCGATGCCGTTCGGGAGATTGGCAACTTCAAAGACACCTGGGCCCCGACCGAGGAAGAAGCCGGCCGGACCCTACTAATTGAAGTTCTGCTCCGGGATCCACAGCTGATTCAGAACCAGGCCATTCGCAAGGCCGTGGGACTGGGCGAAGACATCTTGCCCCAGTTGTCCATGATTGCCCCAACTGCCCAGAGTATTGGTATGGGCCCCGGGGGTGGCGGTGGAAGTGGTCCCCCTCCGCCTATGCCGCCACCTACCGGTATCCAGACCACGCTGCCTCCCCCGATTCCGGACACCATGGACAAGATCGGGGCCCCGCCCGGTCCACCACCTACCGGTATCCAGGCGTCTGCCGCCGGTCTCCAGGAGATGGGCATCGTCGTCCTCGCCGAGGCCACGGTGCGCCGGGGCCTGGAGCTGGCCGGCAAGCGGCTATTGAATCAGCACAACCGGCACCGGTGGCCAGATGTGCCCCACAACGAGCTGCACACCCGCATCAAGGTCCAGGACCAGGCTCATGCCAACCGCCTATTGGCCGGGGCCTGGGACCAGTTGGATGCGATGACGAAGCTGGTCGCCGACGACTTCGACACGACCAGGCTCCAGACGACCCTGTCCAAATACTGCTCCATTCTCCTGCTCCGGGGTATCGCCCACGACCCACCGAACCTGTTCTCCACCCTTCAGGTGGATGGGGTCATTCGTGGCCAGTAGGGAAGCGGAGGACTCGGTGTACCGCGCGGCCAAGGATGGACTGAAGCGGTGGCTGGGTCGTGCCCGGGATGCAGTCATGGCGCCATGGCGCCAGTACAAGGCCCAGCCCAATCCCCAGGCCATCGCCTCCACCGTTCCGGTGTGGCAGGAGCAGGTGGACCGGATCATCCGGGCATTGACCCCAGCCCTACAGGAGGGTTGGGGTGCGGCCCATTTGCCTGGCGACTACGACCCGAGCGACCCCTACATCCAGGCCAATCTCGCCTTGACCTACAACCTCCTCGTCCGGATCCCGGACGAGGTCCACGCCATGGTGGTGCGCCAGATTCTGGAGGGCACCAATGCCGGCGAGACCACGGACCAGATCGCCCACCGCGTGGACCAGGTCCTGGACTTCACCGGCTCCGAGAACTGGGACGGACGGGCCCGGGTCATCGCCATTACGGAGTCGACCCGGCACCGCAGCTCCAGTCTCCTGGCCCATGGCCTGTTGGCCCAGAAGAACGGTCGCCGGGACCTGATGAAGCTGTGGGACACCACGATGGACGGTCGCGAACGGCTGGGGCACAAGTTGGCCAACGACCAGACCGTGCCCCTGGGTCAGCCCTTCATCGTTGAGGGCGAACCTTTGCTCTTTCCCGGGGATCCCACAGGCCACCCAGACAACGTGTGCGGCTGTCGATGCGACCTTCGACTTGTCCATGGAGCAGAGGTGATGCGCTAATGGCCATCCGATTCAAGGGCCTTATCGCCCCGACCGAGGTTCCCACTGGGGACGGCCGAATCTTCGCCGCCGGCAAGATGACCCACCGCCCCACGCCCATGCCCCTGATGGTGCGGTTCGGCTCTGGGGGACATGAGGGTGCCACGGTCGTAGGCAAGATCAATCGCATCTACCAAGGCCCAGGGGGCTACTGGGCTGACGGCGAATTCCTTGACCCGTCCATGGTGCCCGAGGTGCCCAAGGCCATCTACATGCTCAATCAAAAGGTCATGGGGCCCTCGGTAGACCTGGACCGGGACTTCACTGTGGAGGCCATCAAGCACCCGGTCCGGCCTGACAAGAAGGCTGCCCTGTTCAAGGAGTACAACGTCATCGGCACCACCCTGGTCCCGATGCCAGCCTTCCACCAGGTCCACATGGCTGTGGATAACAGTGAGGACAAGGCACTCCTGGCCTCGGTGATGCCGGACCTGGACATTGACGCCTGGGTCAGCTTCGACGTCAACGGGGACTCCTGGAAGCACTGGCCGGTGGCCCCTCGGGACTATCGCTACGACGCGGACGATGCCGTCAAGCGCATCGCCTACTGGGCCGGCATCGGGTCCGAGAACCCGAGCCTGGATCGGTACGCCTCGGCGTTCCTATGGCGCAATGGCAACCAGACTGGCGACAGCCTGGCACAGGACTCTTTCCGCCTGCCGCTATGCGACATCATCAACAACGAGCCGCACCTTATCTACCACGCGGCCTATGCGGCAGCGGCACTTCTTTCCGGCGCCCACGGCGGCCTGCCGAACATTCCCCAGGAAGACAAGCAGGCCATGGTCCCGGTCATCAACGAGATCTACGCCTCCTTGGCCCAGACGTTCCAGGATGCCAACCTGACATCTCCATTCCAGCAGAGCATCCGGCAGGGACAGCAGGCCTCTATCAACACTGATGAGGACTGTGGCTGTTCCGAGGAATTTGCCCCATTGCCTCCGGCGGATGTTCGCCGGAGCATAGACGAAGAAAAGGACGCCTATGACGCCGAAGGTGATCATGTCTTCGACAATGGTGTCTGTATGAAGTGCGGGTACTAGGAAGAGGTTGAGAGCAAATGCCTGACGTGAACATCTACGTGGGGGACGCGGCTCCCGTTACTTCCGGGACCGCCGCCACGAACATGACGTACACCGGAACCTTCGCCGCCAAGGAGCCATACGGCAACGTCAAGTACGCCGACCCTGGCTACCAGGATGACGGCGTCAAGAGGTACCCCCTGGACTCAGAGGAGCACTGCCGGGCCGCCTGGTCCTACATCAACATGCCCAAGAATGCCGCCAAGTACAGCCCTGAGGAACTGAAGTCGATCAAGGGGCGTATCCAAAAGGCATTGGAGAAGTACGGTGTCCAGACCGCCGATTCTGAATCAAGTCAAATGGCTAGTGGTGTCGAGGTACTGGAGACTGATCACGAAGGGGCCGCTCTCCTCGCGAGCGTTGCACCATTGTCGCCGCCGGCCGAATGGTTCCAGGACCCTAAGTTCAAGGCGCCCACGAAGCTGACCATCACCGACGACGGTCAGGTCTTCGGACACCTGGCCCAGTGGAAGGTGTGCCACGTCGGCATCGGCCGGGCCTGTGTCATGGCCCCTAAGACCCGGACCGGCTATGGCCTGTTCCGGGTGGGCACCGTCCTGGCCGATGACGGCAGCCAGGTGGGCATTGGCAAGATAACCCTTGGCACCGGTCACGCCGACGCCCAGTGGGGCATCGTGCCCAGCCGCGAGCACTACGACAACACCGGGTGGGCCGCAGCCGTCGTCAACATCGGCGAGGACCGGCACGGCATCTGGGTGTCCGGTGCCTTGACCACGACGATGACCCCGGAGAGGGTCGCTGAGCTTCGGGCCTCGGCTCTGTCCGGCGACTGGCGTGAGGTCAACGGCAATCTGGAACTCATCGCGGCCTTGGCCGTGAACAACCCCGGCTTCCCCATCTACCGGGAGCAAGGTGGACATGCCTTCAGCCTCATGGCCGTGGGTGTCATCGGACAGGAGGAGGAGAACGTGGGCACAGATGTCAGCACCGAGTTCTCGGGTGATTTCAATGGCGATGAGGCACCGAGCGTGGACGGAGAAGAGCCGGAGGTGGACCCAGAGCTGTCCGCCAGGGCCGCTCGCCTGGAGGCCATCGACGAGGACCTGGAGGCCTTTAACCAGGACCGTCGGGCTGCTCAGCTAGCCGCCATTGACGAGGAGAGAATGCAGCTGGCCGAGCGCAAGTCGCCGCCAGCCGGATCCGTCTCTCCTACTAACCTGGATGACGAGATCTTCATCCAGTACAACGCACGGTTCCGGGCCCTCGCTCAGGAGTAGGTGGCTCTGTGGTCACGGTCGACGTTGACGGAATGTTGGACTTTTGGTCTGACGATATCGGGGCCGGCATTGCGCCTGTCACGATGCTCAGCTCTGCCTTCTCGACCGAGTTCTCGGCCCTGGGCGATGCCGTCCGGGGCCAGTGGAAGCCGGATCTGCACCCTCGTGACTCCCACGGCCGGTTCCGGGATAAGTGGACCCTCTCTCCCAAGGCCCGACAGATTGTGGAGCGGATCCTCGCCGGGTTCGATCCAGTAGAGCTGAAGTCCGACAACCATGCCGCCAGCTACCTGAACCAACACAAGAAGCCACGCAGCAAGGGTCAGGAAGCAACCCTCGACTACTTCCTGACCCGCGAAGGCAACGAGGACATCCAGTCCTCGCTCCGGGCTGGTCTCGACACGAAGCGCCCCAGCACCCAGGGCACTCGTGTCCGGGACCTCGACGGCATGATGGCCCCACTCGACAATGACCTGATCCTGAGCCGGGTCGTGGGGCCAGACGCTTTTGGTCTTCCTCCGGAGCGTATTGGCGAGGTGGAGGAGTGGACCGGGAAGCTGATCGATGACCTGGGCTATGCGCCTACAAACATCGGCACCCCACATCCCATCGAGGGCCCGCACATTGAGATGCGGATCCTTGCCCCCAGGGGCACCAAGGCGATTGTCAAGGGTGATGGCTCCCGGACCGTGGTGCTGGATCGGGAACAGCCGCTCCAGCTGGACAAGATCCAAAGCGATGGCCGTGGCGGCTTCTACATCCTCGCCACTGTCATGCCCCGGAGTGGTTCTGGTACTGCTCCCCGGGCCCTGGGCCGGGAACTGGCTCCTGGTGAGAAGTCTCCAGCCATTGAGGCCACGCCTGATGAGTTGGCCCGTCGTGGCCTGACCCCTGAGGGTAGTCCCCTGCCGCAGAGCCTGCCTCCGGCTGGGACGCCGGCACCGAATGAGCAGCCGGTTCAGCCCAACATCCCGCCGGCTCAGGGTCCACCAGCAGAGACCAAGCCTGTAGCTGAGGTCCCGCTTGGTGCCGGCAAGGTCGTTGGGCCGGACACAAAGGTCGCACCTCGGGAGAAGATCGCAGGGCCTGAGTCCAAGCAGGTCATGCCCGAGGACCAGGCCCGTTTGGCCGATGAGCAGCGACGCATCGATAAGCGTCAAGCGGCATTGGACGCACGGGAAGCTCGTATGGCCCGCCTCCAGGAGCTTGACAACCAGCGCCTGCGCCAAGAGAACGAGCAACTACGTCAGCAGGTCGAGGGCACGCCGCCAGCGCCAGAGGCCCCGGCGCCCATCCGTGCCGACCGGGAAACTCAGACGAGCCTGACTCGGACCGAGGCTCAGAAGGACGCGGACGTTGTTCGCCGGTACCAGAAGCTGCGCGATGAGCCTGGGTTCCCGCGCAACTCGGACGAGGAGCGGATCCAGCAGCGGGCCGAGCAGGTCATGGCCGGAAAGCCCACGCCCGAGCCGACGAAGCGTGCGCCCAGGAAGGCGGCGCCAGCTAAAGCAGCTCCGGTCAAGGCCGCTAAGGCTGCTCCTGCCGCCAAGAAGGCAGCCCCCGTCAAAAAGGCTGCGCCCGCTAAGGCAGCACCAGCTAAGGCTGTGCCTGAAGCAGCACCACGGCCAGCCTCTAGCGAGGTTGTCGACATTGCACTGAGGGGCGAGACCCCTGGATCCACGCCAGCTCGTGGGTACATTCAGAACGCCAGAAGGATCAACCGGAACGGCGGCACTCCCAGCGAAGTAGCCGACGAGCTACGCCGTGGAGCCGAGGAGCTGCGTACCGGTGAACCCTTGTCCGAAGGCGACATGCCCGATCGTTTGGGGCATGACGAGCAAGATCTACGCGACATTACCCGGTCGGATGCATCCACATTGGAGCGGATGGCTGACCAGGTAGAGGCAGCTGCTGCCACGCCTGAACCGGCCAAGGCCGTTAAGGCTGCCCCCGTCAAAAAGGTTGCTGCACCCAGGGCAGCCAGGCCCACGTCCATCACCCAGCTACGTCGCGAAGCCACCCAGCTCAAGGTTCCCGGTCGCAGCACCATGGACCGGGACCAGTTGGAAGCGGCTCTGGAGGCTCGACGGAAGCGAGAAGGCGAAAGCGACGAGGCCCATGCGGCCAGGCTCGCAGAACTCAACGCACCCAAGCGTCCAGTCAAGAAGGCTGCACCCGCCAAGGCGGCAGCGACTAAGGCCACGCCAGCCAAGAAGGTGGCACCCATTAAGGCGGCCTCGGCCGCTGAGCCTGGCAGCCTGGTCGATGAGCTGAATAACGACCCCAACGTGGACCTTGGTCGGGCGCCAGGGAACAAGCTCGACGACGCCGGGGAAACGATCCGCCGGTACGCCGGTGAGGGCTCGGACACACCAGAGTCGCTACGGGAGCGGGCCGATCTCCTGGAGCGTTCGGCTGATATCGACCGACGCCTTGCCGGAATCATCAACGACCCTGGAGAGGTTCAGGACGGGGCCAGTCGCAAGGATGCGGCAGCAGCAGCATTTCGGCGTCGTGCCGATCGGCTAGAGGCTGGCGCCCCACCAGCCAAGAAGGTTGCCCCTGCCGCCAAGGCCACGCCTGAAAAGGCCATGACCAAGGAAGAGGCTGACGCTGAGGCCTACCGCCGACAGCGGGAGCGTGTGGCTGAGATCCGTCGCGAGACCCGGGCTCGGGACGAGGAGCGCAAGAAGAACCGGACCCCGGAACAGGTCCAACGCGACGAGGCAGAAACGGCCAGGATCCAGGAGCTGGCGAAGAGGACCGGCGCCAGGGTCGAACGCGAAAATGCTGAAGCCGATGCGGCAATCCGCGACATCACCACGCCCTGGAAGAACATGGCCAGGGTCGAGGACAAGGACCTCAGCGACTTTGACCGGGTCGGAATCGACCTAGTCGCGGATCAGCTTCGTCACAAGCGCATCTCCAAGGCCGAAGCAGCACGCCGCCTGTCCAGGCCAGATGAGCCTGACGATTCACCTATGAACCGGATCGCCAAGGCGATCACGGCACCCAGGTCGATAACCCTGGCCCAGAAGAAGGCCCGCGCCCGGAAGTGGGGCCAGAAGCATGGCTATGAGGGCCGAGCTGGTGGCTGGATCCATGACTCCAAGGGCAAGCCGGTAGCCCATGGCTGGGACGCGCTGTACAACCAGCACACGGATGCCATCGAGAAGGACACTGCACCATCCGTCAGGGCAACTCCGGCCAAGAAGGCCACTGGACCCACGTTCAAGGAGCGGGTGGCTGCCGCCAGGAAGGAAGGACCACCGCCCCCGGAGACCCCAGGGCAGGAAGCGGCCAGGGAGCGGAGGCACCAGCAGGCCCTAAGGCGCATTGAGAATAGGAAGAAGGCGGAAAGCGCCGACGTCCAGGCTCACAACGAGGCCAGAAGGATCATCACCTCTGACGGTCAGGTCAATTCCAGTAACCTGCGCCAGGCCTTGGTCGACGCCCATGGTGAGGCAGCCCGGTCGCGCGTCCTTGAGAGTCTCGACACGAACCTCAACCGACAGCGCAAGGGCACTCGGTTCTATGGTGAGAAGCTGCCGGCCACGGAATGGCGCAAGATCGCACGTGACCTTGGTGTCAAGGGCATGGCTCGTAGCGACAGCCCCACCATCAAGGCTGCCATTCTCAAGAACTTCGCCGACGTAGACGAGGCCCGCAAGGCAGACATTCAGGCCCGTAACGCATCCGTAAAGGACCGTAGTCGGGATGTCATTGAGGCACAGGCGATCCTTGACTCCGCCAAGAAGGACCCCCACTACCACAAGCGTGGCGGTTGGGGCAGGAACTCGTTTGACACTGACCGGGGCGGGGACCTGCTCGGCGAGAAGATAGCCGAGGCCCAGGGCTTCGACCAGCTGCCTGAGGTTGTAAGTCGGGAGGAGTTCGAGCAGCGTCGCGGCAAGGACATTGGGCTGGTCCTGTACCGGGGCGTCAACACCACGGGCCGGGCCGAGCCTGGTATGGGCGGGGAGTTCAAGGGCAAGCCAGCCTCCGAGGTTCATGACGAGTTCCGCGAAGGCCGCTACCACATGGGTATCGGGTCCTTTGGCAACGGCACCTACATGACCAGGAACAGCCAGCACGCCAAGGGTTACAGCGACCTGACCGAAGGTGCTGTGGCCCGGTACGGCCTGTCGAAAGACGCCAAGATCGTTGAGCTTCCCGACCTGATCGATGAGCACAACAAGTACATGGAGGGTCTGCCAGAGACCAGCCGTCTGCGCAGGGTCTTCGGCGACGACATCGGCCGCTACGCCATGTCTCGGGGTTACGACGCCATCCACGTGCCCCGTGGCTCTCAGGCCATTGGCGTGGGGCCTGAGGGCGCCAAGGACCAGTACGTCATCCTGAACCGGGGCAAGGTCATTGCCGAGGCACCTGGGGCTGTTGGCACTGTGGCTGAGGCCCGAAAGGCCGTCCGTGCCAAGAAGGCCGTTCCTCGTGCTGCTGGCAGGACTGGCGACGGGGACCGGGTCGACTTCGAGGGCATGACTCCGCCACAAAAGGCCCTCAGCAAGAGGGCTGCCAAGGGTATTGCTGCCCGGGTGGCAGCCAAGCAAGAGCCTGAGGCTCCGCCGGCCAAGGCGGTTAAGGCGGTCCCTAAGGCAATGCCTGCAGCCAAGAAGGCAGCGGCGCCTAAGTTCCTGCGCCCACTTGCTGACGGCACGCCCAGGAAGAGTGCCACGAACCTTGAAGTTGGTGACATTGCCTCTAACTCGTATCGACGGGACCGGCCCCCGATGCGAGTCACCAAGTTGGAGCGCAACGGAAACAACATCTCGGTCACTTTCGAGGATGGGTCAGTCGACCGTGCTGGCGTCAACTGGGCGTATTGGATCGGTCCCCGTGGTGGGGCCAAGAAGGCTGCTCCTGGGCCTGGGCCAGCACCTCTTCCCCCTGGCCAGGGTCGCGCTGTCACCAAGGCGCTACCGATCCAGGCCAGTACCCCAGGCGAGAACCCAGCTGTTCGACCAGGCGGAAAGATTGCCCTAGGCAGACTTCGCCAAGGCGACACAGTTCTGGTCCACAAGAACGACGATGGGACCTATCGTCCTGCCTCCCGTAAGACGGGCGCCATCCCGGTAAAGGTGGATCGGGTCGAGCAAGTTGCCGCCACTGGCGGATTCCGGCGGACCACCAACCGGATGGCGGTCATAGGCACGGACCCGGATGGGAACGAAATCACGGTTGGCTACAGCCCTGCCTCCCGTCGAGGGGAAGGGTTCCCTGGTCACCAGACCTTTATGTACGTCCCTAAGTCAGAGCCTGTCAAGGCAGCCAAGAAGGCCGCCCCAGCGAAGGCAGTAAAGGCTGCTCCGGCCAAGGTTGCCAAGGCTGCTGTCCCGGCCGCTGCACCTGAAGGTATCCCCGAGCAGCTGCCCACCAGCGTCACGGCCCTACGGAAGCTGGCCAAGGACAACGGCATCCCTGGTCACAACGAGTTGGGTCCTGACTCCTTGCGCGATGCCCTACGGGCCAAGCGTGAAAATCCTAATGTCATCCCTGTTTCTGCTGAGCTGTTCCCGCCAGAGATAAGGGACAAGATCACTCCTGCCGGCCTACGGGAGATTGGCAAAAGCCAAGGAGTTGACCTCGAAGGCAAGACGACCGACGAGCTGCTTACGGACCTGGTCCGTAAGAGCATGCTCAAGGGTGCAGACGAGAAGGTCGCTAGGGCCACGCGTCAGGAGGCCCGCAAAGCAGCCGCTGCCAAGAAGCTCAGCGAGAAGAACGACAAGTATGGTCCCGACGGTCCATCACACCTCGACCTGGACAAGGTCACCGAGGGCATGGACATTGACGCCAGTCACCGTGCTGTGCTTGATGATGCACAGGCCAGGCTGAACAGCGGCGATAGCCCGGCACAGGTAGCTAAGGAGCTGAGGGACCGGGCCCAGGGCCTGGAAACTCACAACGCCTATGTAAATGGTGGCTGGGGTCACGACGTACATCGAGCCATGGATCCCCTCACGCCGGAGGAGCGAGCCAAGGCCAAGGCTGACGACAAGGCTAAGTACAACGCTGAAAAGGCCAGGGCCAAGCAACTACGTGACGTTGCCGATCGCCTGGAGAAGACCCGTCGCCCAGTAGCCAGGAAGGCAGCGCCACCCAAGGCCACGCCTGCCAAGAAGGCCGCCACACCCACGCCCACGGCCAGGGTCGGTAAGGCTTCTGTTGGGCCCGAGCACCAGCGCAGTCTCCGGGAGGCGGTCAAGAAGGCAGCGCCATCGTCACGCCGTGTCTCTGAAAGGCCATACAACGCGCGTGACCGGAACCGTCTCACCGGCGCTGGGGACGAAGCGGCACAAGAGCGCATCCGCCAGCGGGCCAATGAGCTGTACGACGGGTCCCGCACTGTGGCTGCCGCCTGGCGCCAGGCCCTGGACGAGCACGAGGCAGCTAACCCGTTGCCGGGCAAGAAGGCCGTCCCTGCCGTCAAGAAGCTACCCACAACCAAGGTGTCGTTCACGAGGGGCACAAGGGTCCGCGACGAAAACGGAACCATAGGCCGCGTCACAAGCCTCAGTGACGACGGAAAGCACGTCAATGTCCGTTGGGACAATGGAGTGCTCCAGAGCCATCGCGGCATTGACAGCGTCAAGGTCGTTCCGCCTGAGACTGTCAGGAAGGCACCCACCAAGGCAGAGATCAATGGCCTGGGCAACGAAGACGAGGTTGAGGCACTCCTCAAGGAGCGCAACCCAACCGTGGCCGAGCTTCGGAAACTGGCCACAGAGGTAGGACCTCACGTCAGCACCAAGGGCACCAAGGCCCAGCTGATGAAGAACATTGCATCCGGGTCCGAGCCGGGCATGAAGAACCGTCCGGCCAGGCTCTTTGCTGAGCCCAAGGTGCCGGCCAAGAAGGCTGTCCCCAAGGCCACGCGGCCCATGCGAGTTGGCGACATGGTGCCCGAGGGTGAGACCATCCCTGAACCTAAGGGCCGTCAGGTTTCGTTCCGTAGCGTTCAAGGTGGAGACATTGCCACCTGGGATGACAGGGGCACCCTTCGCCGGGGTCGGGTCGTGGACGACGGTCCTCGCCGCCGGTACGTGGACTGGGAGGGTGGACGACGGGAGCGGCTCAACTCGGCCGCACGTACGGGCGTCACCTTCCACAAGGCCGAGGCCGCTCCGACTAAGGCTGCACCAGCCAAGAAGATAGCCGCCAAGAAGGCTGCACCAGCTGCCGGGGTCCAGGAGAAGCTGCGCCAGGACGAGGCCGAACGCCTACGGGCCGAGATCAAGAAGGCCTCAGCCCTAGGAAGTCGTGGCGCCGTAAAGCGCCGCAAGCTACAGGATCGGCTTCAGGGCGTTGAGAATGCCGGACATGCTGAAGACGTAGCGCCCGAGGAGATGACTCCTGACGGCAAGCAGGCCTGGGCCGATTCCTACCGCCAGAGCATTCGAGATGGTTTCGGTGACGAAGTAGCACGGCGCAAGGCCGACACCGACGCGTTCAAGGCCGCAATGGCAGACAGGGCTGGTGCTCCTGCTGCCAAGGTTGCTCCGTCGCCCCGCCGTGGCGAGGTGCATAGCCTGGCCTCCGACCTTGGTATGGACGAGCGCGACGCCAAGCGCATTGACCACCTTCAGGAAACCACCATCCTCAAGGGCAAGGACATTGGCCGACCTCTGACCCGGGGGGAGATGGCCGACCAGATCGATGACATGATCACGAACCCACTCACCGGGTTGGAGGAGCAAAGGAAGGACTTCATCAAGAAGCACGACCTGGACAACGCCACCGAGGCACAGGCGCGGATCGACCGCTGGCGTCAGCTTGAGGGTCGCGTCCGGGCCGCAGCATCAGCTCGTGCTGTCAAGAAGGCCATGCCCGCCAAGAAGGCGGCTCCTGGCGGTCCAGGCGACCTGGCTCCAGAAGAACTGATCGCGATTCGGGACCTCAGCGCCAAGGGCCATTTCACGGACACCGGCTGGGTCCGGAGCACGGACCTCAAGCCGGAGCAGCGTAAGCACCTGGATGGCTTGGCCGAGAAGGGCTACGCCGAGAAGCGGACCACAGCCGAAGGCGACTTCTTCCGGATCGACAAGCGTGGGTTCAAGGCCCGGCAGCCCACGGTTGAAGGACAAGCCCTTGAGGGTGATGTCATTCCGGCTAAGTTGGAGGCAGAACACAGGCTACCGCTACACAAGATCAACCGTGGCGCTGTCATCCAGGCCTATCGTGACCCCAATGATCCGTCAAAGATCACCAATGTCCCAGAAACAGGCGTAGACCCCAGCCGTGTCGTCCGGGTTCAGGTTCAGCGGATTGACCGTCTGGGCGAGGACAAGCAGCCCGTCAAGGGTGCACAGCTGCCTTGGCATGCACGGATCGTTGGCCATGACCTTGATACTGGGCGACGGGTTGATAGTGATGTCAACAGCATCGGTTCTCATTGGAACTGGGAGCTGAACCCAGACACAGACACCAGTCCTGACATCGAGGGTGAGGTTGTTCAGCCCAAGAAGGCGGTGACGGCAGCCAAGAAGGCAGTCCCTAAGGCGGCACCAGCAGCCAAGAAGACAGCGCCCGCCAAGAAGGCCGCGCCTCGTGGTTCCACGGAACTCAGCGACCAGGCCAGGATCTACGCCCAGGAGCGGCACGACTCCAACGTCAGGATCCAGCACGCTGTCACCCAGACCAAGAAGCCGGCCGGCTCGAACCTGGGCCTGAAGCCATTCCAGAACCTGACCAACGACGACATCGACCGGCTGTCGGGGCCTGAGAAGCAGTCCATGACCGACGCCCTGGTCCGGGAACGGGACGCAGCCCCGACCCTGGCCGGCAAGCGCGAGGCCCTGGACCAGTTGGACCGGCTCCATGGTGGACGCTGGGAGCCACCAGAGGAGGCAACTCCTGAGGCACCCAAGGCGACAATGCCGGAACGTCGCCCCGAACTCCCACGTGCCATTGACACTTCGGCCAAGCGCCGGCTCTATGTCCAGGACCAAGAGAAGCTGACCCGGGAGCAGTTCGACGCCCTACCTCAGGAGCAGCGCGACCAGATCGTGTCGAACCTGCACGAGATCGGGGCCATGGACGATGTGCCCCGGGCCTTCCGCGACAGCATGGGCTCATTGGTACGGGGCGCCACCCGTTCGCCCCACAACGATGCCGCCAAGCGCCTGGAGCGAAGGTTCACTGAGCCCTACACACCTAAGCCCACCCGTCCCGCCAAGGCTGCCTCAACCCAGGAGGCTTTGGACAGGATCAAGGCCATCCCTGCCGACTCCAGCAACCCGGCCGAGGAGATCGACCGGGCCCTGAGTGGCATGACCAACCGGGAAATCGGAAAGGTCGCCGCTGAAGGTGGTTGGTACGAGCGCGGTGGCTACGACGTTCGTGGCGAGACCCGGGCCAGCCTCATTGAGCGGATCCGGGAGAACACGCACCCGAACACACCCACCGAGAAGGTGACCCCAGCACCTGAGGCGCCAGCTGCTACGAAGGCCGTCCCCAAGGCCACCCCACGCATGCCCCGGGACACTGAGGCCAAGGCCGTCACCAGGACCCAGCAGATCCGGGACCTGAAGGATCGGGATGCGGCCGAGAAGATGCTGGTGGACAAGGAGGTTGGCCTGGACGAGCTGCGCCTCATCGCCCAGGACAATGGCGTCGACCCGGTCCAGCCCAAGGACCAGCTCCGTCGCGCCATCGTCGAGGCCCTGATCCCAGACGAGGGCGGTAGCCCAGCTAAGAAGGCAGCAGCTAAGGCTTCTGTCGCTGCCGCGAAGTCCGTGCCATCGAAGACGCCACCGGCCGGTACCCGGGGCACTGGTGGAGGCGGGGCCAAGTACTCCACCAAGCCGCTGCTGGACAACAACTGGGGCGGTGGCGGTGGACCTATTCACTACCACGACCATGGCCCCATTGGTCTGGCCGTGCAGCGCATGGGCAACGACAAGACGCTGGACATTGATGGTGAGCCGCTGGCCAACCGGGTCGGGATCCTGGCCACGGATGGCGTGACCGGGCGCAAGACCACACAGGAAGTCATCGAGGGCCTACGGGAGATCCGGGACAAGACGCCAGCGGGAAGTAAGGCCCGCGAGCAGCTGGACCACGCCATCAAGGAGATTGATTTCCCGCCAAGGACCGGGTCCCTGCCTGACGACGCCCTGCCGCCTGTTCGTGAGCTGATGCGGAACATCGAGAAGGTTCCTCTGGCTCGGGGCCAGAAGGACCGGTACGGCAATGACCGGTTCAATGAGATGGACTACCTCACCGACTTGGCCGAGAAGTTCGACCGGGGCGACATCAGCGGCCTGGACCTGATCGGCAAGATCCGGGACCTGACCCGGGACCGTCACGAGAGTGAAGGTGCTGAGGGCAAGTTCGAGATGGACCGGTACGCCAGGAAAGCGGCTGACGACCTGGAGAAGATGTATCGGGACCCGAACACCCGCAAGCAGTTGGCGCGTAGGAGCCCAGACCAGGCCAGCACCGGGCGGGTCCCGGAGGTGGACACCAGCGCCAGGACGCCTACTGGCGTAGACCGGGCACTGCAGCGGCTGGAGGCAAGGAACCGGAACCGGCGCATCGAGCGGACCCAGGCCGCCATCAGCCTGGCCCAGGAGCTGCGGGACATCAACGACACCGATCGGAGCGGCTTCCTTGAGGCTGTTCGTCAGCGCGTTGAGGGCAACCCAGGTGACGTGAACAACGAGCGGGACATGCTCGGCCAGGGTCACCAGGACCTGGTCGAGGCCCTGGGTGACTGGACCAAGCTGGACACCAAGGCCAAGGTGGAGGCCCGACTCAAGAAGTACTTCGAAGATCGTGGAATCACTGAGGAGCGCAAGGTCGGGGATCAGGTCGACTTTGATCCGGACACTATGGACACGTTCCCTGGCGTCGACATCGCACCAGGCGACAAGGTCGAGGTCGTTCGTACTGGCTACCGGTACCGGGACAAGGACACTGGTCAAGAGATCCTATTGACCAAGCCCATCGTGGTCCGTGAAGGGCAGGGTAGGGAGTCAGGCCCTTTAGCTGACGTCACGCCCGAAGTCGCTGCGCCCGAAGGTCCGCGCCCTGTCCCCAAGGGCATGAGGCGGTCCACTGGGCCATTGGGTGAGGTCGACATACCCAGAGCCAAGAGCGAGGGCAACATCCGGATCCCAGACGAGGGCCGGGACTTCGTCAACGACATCCAGCAGGGTGTGCGTCGGAGCCCTGACAACATCCTGGACCGGGCCGACCACCTCAGCGCCGAGGACCTACGCAAGGTCGCTGGATACCTCGGCATTGATACAACGTCCAAGGATCGGAAGGTCACGCTCCGGAACAAGGTCGTCCGTGAAATCGGGCGCCGGATGGGATTCGAGCACCGGGAGACTTCACCCAAGCGTGAGGAGCTGGAGCTTCTCTCCACAGCCCAACTCAAGGAACGGCTCCCCAAGGGCGTCAAGGCACCGACTGGCGCCTCCCGGGCCGAGCTGGTCGACATGGTCATGGGCGACGAACCCTCCAGTCCTCGCCATGCCTCTTTGACACCGGCCCAGGAGGAAATCAAGCACGCCTTCGACGAGGGAATGACTGACGTCAAGAGCCTTGGTGGCGGCTCGATGGGTCGGGTCACATTGACCGAGGGCAAGGACGGCAGGAAGTACGTCCGTAAGCGGGTGCGCCGCGACTGGTTCATTGGCGCCGAGGAGCAGGCCGATTCCGAGACCCTGTGGTCCCGGGCTGCCCGGGAGATTGGCATTGGCGCCCCAGCGGTCTACTCGCCGTCCCAGCGCACCGTGGTCATGGACCATGTGCCATGGAAACTGGCCAGTAAGCACAGCCAGGAAGAGGTTGATGCTGCAGTAGCCACGCCCGAGGGCCGGCGCCTGCACATCCTGGACCTGATCACAGGCAATGTCGACCGGCACAACGACAACTGGATGATCGACGACCAGGGTCGGCCCGTTCCCATCGACAACGCCTTGTCGTTCCGGCCCGAGATGCAGGGCACTGCTGGCTCGATCCTGGCCCCCAGTGCCAACGGCGAGACACCACCGGCTGCACTCCACGGACTGGACCCGTTCCGACTGCACTACAAGGCCCAACTAGGGAACTATGACGATATTGGCATCGCCAAGGGCAATGTTCGTTGGGCCCAGAAGGTTGACTTCGACCGTGATGAGCTGCTTGAGATCCGCGACAAGTTGCAGTCGCTGAAGCCTGAGTTCACACGGCTGGGCCGGGACGACTGGCACGACGACATGATGGGTCGACTCGATGCCCTGATCACGCGGGCCCGAGCCCCTCAGTCACCAGCCGTGTACCAGAGCCACAGCGCGTCTGACCGACACCCTCGCGACCAGGCCGGGCGGTGGGCCGAAGAGAGAGGGGCCTACAGTCCTCGTCGGTACCTGGAGGACATCAGGGACCTGGGCAAGGTTCGGCAGGCGTTCGTCCCACCACCGCCGCCAGCTCGCCGGTCCAAGCCGGTTCCAGAGCTGTTCCCCAACGCTGGAGTCAATGGGACTGCGGTTAGCTCCGTGACCCTGAATACCAGTCCACAGACCGCGCCCTACACCATTGCGCATGGAACTGTATGGAAGCGCAATGGCGCCACCTTCCTCGTCGAGCACGAGGACACACCCGCTGGCCGTAGCTTCGCCCAGTCCGTACAGCGCTCCCTTGAGCGTTACCACGGTCAATTGCCCGACCCTCGCTACGCAAGGTCATACACCTGGGCAAACCGCCCCAATCCTGAGGACGCCTACTGGCAGCAGAGGTACAAAATCCCGGACTTCAGCTCCGCTGCATCGGCTGATGGCGATGGAAACATGACCCTGTGGAACAGGTCTTACTACAGGGGCGACGAGGTCAGTGAAGTCCTTGACCACGAATATGGCCATGGAGTCGATCACCGCAATCCCCTTGGCATCAGCTCCGATTCCCCTCAATGGGCCCAGGCGGCCAAGGCGGACAACAGCACCAGGGGTTCAGTCCAAGACTTCCGGCCCCGCAACCCGGGTCCAGCCAGGGCCGTCCTGATGCAGCCATCGACGGATCCCAAGGTCGAGTTCCCAGATGGCGTCACTACTTACGGTGCATCAAATCGCGAGGAGGACTACGCCGAGTCCATGCGCCTATACATGGCCGGAGTCATCGGCTGGGGCCGGCGGGAGCCAGGCGGGCCCCTGGAGCCGATCTGGTTCCGGGACCTGTTCCCCACTCGGGCCAGACTCCTGGACCAGGTACTACCACAGTTTGCCTACAGTCAGCAGGGCGAGATCCTAAGGATCCGGAGCCTGCCACCGGCACAAAGGATGGCAGCCTAGCCCTCAGACTTCTGGAGATAGTGCCGTTCCGTGCGGCCATCCTTAAGGACCCGATGGATCTCGGCCGCAACGGCGCGGTCGGGGTCCGTCGTAGGGTTCCCAGAGGAATCGACCATGACGATGGACTCGCTCTTGACACCTTCGGGAAGATCACTGGATTCTGTAGCCATACCTCATAGTATGAGGGAGGGGGTGCAACTGAGATGGCACAGACGTTGGAGCTTGTAGACCTGACCGGGGAGCAGCCCGAGCCCACCGGAGCCACGGCCACACTCGATGACACTGGCCGGGTGACCTATGAAGGCGATGGAGTCAAGGCCATCATTGGCAAGTTCCTCGTCGGGCATAGCCCCACTGACGTGTTCGAAAAGATGGCCGACTGGTCCAATGGGTATGTGATGCTTCGTACGAGGGAGGCCTAGAAATGGGATGTAACTGCGGCAAGAGTAGTGGCGAACCGGCTGAGACCTACGTGGTCCGAAAGGCCAATGGCCAGACCGAGGAGTTCAGCTCCAAGATTGCGGCTGATATCGCCGCCACTAAGCACGCCGGAAAGATTGAAGTAAAGCGCAAGTAGAAGCAACGTCCTGCTTGCACCTTTTGTTTTCCTTGATCTATACTGCGCACATCCATGGCGAGGCCTGAGGGGCGCATGGAGGGTAGAACACGTACTCTTCGAGAGGCCCTTAGGTCATGGATTTCGAGATTCCGGACGCGAATTCGCTTCCCCGTTTTACCGTCTCTGCTCTGCGGGACCTCGGACTTGAGGCTGCCGCTGCCTACGACTCCCTGCGCGAGACGCTGACTCCCGAAACGGCCACCGACGAAGACCTGGACACACTGGACGACCTGAAGTCGTTCATGATCCTGGTCGATGACGAACTGTCGACCCGCAAGAACCGCCTGGACCGCTTCAACGCCCTCACCATGAAGGAAGAGGACGCTGGAGACGACGAAGAGGCCGAAGGCGAGATGGCGGACGCCGAAGAGGCTGCTCCCCCGGTCGCAAAGGTCAAGAAGGGCGCCAAGGGCTCGGACACGACCTACTCGGTCGACACCGGCTCGAAGATCCCATCCGTGGTCGACATCGCCGAGTCCACGCCTCAGCGCGTGATCGAAGGCGAGATCGTCACGGGCGAGGAGAACCGGCCCCAGTTCAAGATCCTCGCCGCAGCAGACACCGGCTTCTCGGCCGGCGCCGAGCTGGACGGCTGGCTCGACGTCGCCAAGGCCTTCGTGGCCCGGTCCCGCACCCACGGCGGTGGCACCGCCCAGCAGAGCACGGTTGCCACGATCCGTCGTGAGTTCGGCAACGACTTCAGCGTCAGCGACGGCGACGATGACGTGACCATCATGAACAAGATCGACTTCGCTCGGGACGAGCGTCGTCTTCCTGGTGGATCGCTGCTGGCCGGTGTCGGTTGGTGTGCCCCCTCCGAGACCATCTACACCACCTGCAACCAGATCACGACGGACGGCCTCCTGTCCGTGCCTGAGATCGGCGCCCGGCGCGGTGGCATCCGGCACAACCAGGGCATCCAGTTCGACACCATCTTCGGCAGCGGCACCGGCTTCAACATCCTCACTGAGGCCCAGGTCATCTCCGACACCACCAAGACCTGTGTGGCCATCCCCTGTCCGTCCTTCGTGGACGACCGGCTGAAGGTCGCGGCCCTGTGTCTGACCGGTGACATCCTGCAGAACCGTGGCTACCCGGAGTTCGTCTCCGAGTTCGTTCAGGGGGCCATCGCCGCCCAGGCCCACAACGTCAACCGTCAGATCATCGCCGACATCGTCAGCGACTCGGTCTCCACGACCCTGAGCTGTGCCCCATGGGCCTCGGACACCTCCGTCGTGTCCCAGGTTATGTCGGCAGTCGAGGTCGCCTCGGTTGACATCCAGTACCGGCTGCGTCTGCAGCAGAGCCAGACCATCGAGTTCGTCTTCCCCTACTGGCTGAAGGCTCAGCTGCGGGCAGACTGGATCCGGCGCAACGGCCCCATGGACGCCGACCTGGCCGACAGCGCCATCGAGGCCATGCTGCGGACCCGTAACGCTCGGGCCCAGTGGGTCTACGACTGGCAGGACTCCTTCACCTCGTTCGGCGTCTCCGGTGGTCCATTCCCCGGCTCGGACGTTCCGATCTGTGCCCTGCCCACCAACCTGCTGTTCCTGGCCTACCCGGCCGGCACCTGGGTGGTCGCCCGCCAGGACGTCATCCGGCTCGACACCATCTACGACAGCGTCAACATCACCACCAACAAGGTGACTCAGCTGTTCCTGGAAGACGGCTTCCGAGCTATGAGGTTCTGCCCTGTCTCCAGGGTCTACAGCATCGCCATCTGCCCGAACGGTAAGACCGGCCTCCAGCGAGACGTGACCTGCTAAACGGCGTGATGGGGCTGGGCCAACCGGTCCAGCCCCCTTCGCCTGACAGGAGGTGATGGGTCTATGGCGAGCATCACGGGTCCGGTCTATGTCCCGGCGCCCAATCCGATCGTGCCCAGGTACGGTCTCTTCCAGGTGGCCACTGGCCCCCTGGACCTACCCATCAATGCCCGCATCGGTGGCCTCCAGTACGAGATCTCGACGTGCAACCTGCCTCTCGGCTACGAGGTCGAGTGCCAGGTTGACCACAACAGCAAGGTCCTGACTAACGGCATCAACACCATTGTCGGCAACCCGTTCATCGTCTACTCGGCTGTTCAGTGCGACACCGTTGGCCTCGTCAACTGGGGCCCCGACCGGGTCAAGAAGTTCCTCTACGACCAGCTGGTCGCTGGCGAACAGGCCACTGTCGAGAGCATCTTCTCGAACCAGTCCCAGGGCGAATCGCCCGGACTCGGGGGCAACCCGGCCGTCGTAAACCTGGGCAATGCTGCTGGTCCCGTGCGTGCGGTCGGAATGCTGGAGTCCTGGCTCTACGCCAGGTATGGACTTCCCGGCGTGATCCACGCCCCGATGCTGGCAGCTCCGTACTTCTCTGGCAGCCATGCCGTTGAGAAGGACCGGAGTGCGGTTGGGATCTGGCGCACGGACGTAGGAACAGCCATCTCCTTCGGGAACTACGCCGGCACCGGGCCAACGGGACAGGTGCCAGCTACTGGGGACACCTGGGTCTACATCACTGGGCAGGTAGCTATTTGGCGTACCCCGGACTCTGACCTCTTTGTCCCGGACATGGGTCAGGTCATCAACCGGACCACCAACGTCATCACCACAGTCATGGAGCGTGAGTACGTCATCACCTTTGACTGTTACGTAGCTGCTGTCCAAGTAACTCTGAGTACGACGGATCGCTAATGCCTCTGATGCGGGACTGGACCGAGATCACCGTTGAGGAAGGGCTCCTTCCTCAGGTGGTCGGAGAACTGCTTGCCCTAGCAGAGAGTCCCAATCACGTCGAGGTCACTTACGGCGTGACCGGCCGCGTAATCCTGGCCGAATCAAGCTTGGCCGAACGCTGGTTCCAGGAAGTGAACAAGACGCCAGAAGAGCATCCAGATACCACTGTCCAAGGGCATGGTTACGAAGTAGTTGCTAATGAAGAATTTGACGCAGCAGATACTGCTAGCGGAGCTTCTGAGCTAGCAACACTCCCCGTCAAACGGGGGCCTGGGCGACCCAGGAAGACGATTCCAGTCCCACCCTCCGCTTCTGATGGCGAGGAGAAGTCATGACGGCCGTTTGTTTTACCCCCTTCAAGATCCCTCGGGTCCGGATCACCAAGCTCAACTCCTGTGGCCAGGTCGTCACTGGCTCCTGCTCGCAGGTCGTGAGCGACGGCATCATCTCGGTCGAAATGACCAAGAACTACGAGGACCGGGAAGAGTTCTTCGTCAAGAACGGTGACGGCACCTTCTGTGTCCGCGAGACCACGCCCCCGATCCTGAAGTGGATCGACCTGGTCATCACCTTCTGCAACGTCGACCCGGACATAGTCAATCTCGCTGCTAACCAAGTCTTGTACACATCAAATGATGCTGCAGCAACAAAGATTGGTTGGTCCACGGACGAGAATGCAGCAGCTGGCGTCAACTTTGCCCTGGAGGGCTGGACCAGGCTATCGGGGACAGGAGCCCTGTGTACTGGTGGCACGGAGTACGGCTACGTCCTGTTCCCCTGGGTCGTTGAGGGCACCATTGGTGACATGACCCTGGAGAACGGTGTCGCCAACTTCGTCATCAACGCCAGGACGCATGGCAACTCGCTCTGGGGCGTTGGTCCCTACAACGTTGACCTCTCTGACAACTCAGGAACGCTCAACAACCCGATCCCCATGTTGACCCCGATCCTCAGCACCCAGCACCACCGCATGTTCATCACGCGGCTAGCGCCTCCAGCTGCCGCCTGTGGTTGTGCCGCCGTGTAAGAGGAGGCTGGGAACAATGGAGGGATAGTGAACGATGGGTGAGGGATGATGGATGGGGACTGACTAATTGACCTAGCAATTACTGCTACGTCAAATATCCCACTAGCAGCTACCACGAAAGGGGGTCTGACGCGATGGTCATTCAGTCAGGCCCCTGCTCGTGGGACGAGGTGGACCCGTTCTGCTGTGCCGACTGGGACACCTTCGACCCTGAGCTTCAGGCCCAGGCCCTTGATTACGCAAAGACCATCGTCTGGGCTGCTACTGGGCGCCAGTTTGGTCTTTGCTCACTCACCGTTCGTCCCTGCGGGCGTCAGTGCAGCACCTGTCCCTCCGGCTGGTACTACGACGGCTCCGGCACCTGGGTGCCATACATCTGGAACGGCGACTGGCACAACTGCTGGTGTGGCTCGGACCCTGGCTGTTGCACCTGTGACCCGCAGTGCCAGGTCTACCTCCCAGGGCCGGTTTCCAGCATCACCTCGGTTCGGGTGAATGGCGCATCCCTATCAGTGACCGGGGGCGAGTTCTTCGTCCTAGACCAACAGTGGCTGGTCCGGGTCAACACCGATGAGTGCTGGCCCCTGTGTGCCGACCAGAACCTGGCCCCGGGTGATGTCGACGCCTTCGAGGTCACATACCTACGTGGCAAGCCGGTGCCCACCGCCCTGGCTCAAGCCACGGCATCCCTTGCCTGTGAATACGCCAAGGCCTGTCTTGGGCTCGCGTGCCGGCTGCCCAGTCGCATTACGTCCATCTCCCGCCAGGGTGTCACTATCTCCATGGTCGAGATCACTGACATCCTCAAGAATGGACTGACCGGGCTCTGGGAGCTGGATCAGCTGATCATGGCCTTTAACCCATACGGCCTCAAGGGTCGCACCAGGTTCTATTCACCAGATGTCCGCGAACCCCGACAGGTGACGTGGCCATAAAGGAGGCGCTGTGACTGGACCAGAACCCATCCAGCGGCTCGTGGAGATCGTCAATACCCTCCTGGCCTGTGTCTGTGAAGCGGCTGCACTACGTCCCAATCCACCGTTGCACTGCTGCTTGCGCGTAGGGCAAGAAGTCGCTCATGACGCGGACATGTTCAACGACCTATGCTGTGAGGGTCTTGGTTACGTGGCCCTGGGTGACATCTTCCCGGTGGTGGACAGCTTCCCGGAGCAGTCCATCGTCACCCAGGCCAACCAGGTTTGCTCCTTCCCGTCCTGGGCCGTGAACCTCAAGGCCGGCCTCGTGCGATGCGCCCCAGTGGGCACGGACAACACCATGCCCACCTGTGCCGACTGGGACGCAGCTGCGCTCCAGGGCATTTACGACGCCCAGTCCCTGTCCTCAGCTGTGTGCTGCTTCAAGCAGGCCTGGCTGGTCCTGGAGCCTGGGCTCAGTGTGGTCATCGGGCCCAACACCACATCCACGCCCCAGGGCGGATGCGTGGAACGCAGCATCACCATCCAGGTCCAAACGACGGTGTGCCCGAGCTGCTAATGAGCACTTCCCGCGTCTACCACGCCCAGCTCTACACCCAGACCACGCGCCAGGCGCAACGGTACGTGAACAGGATCCTCAACGAGATCCAACGGGAAGCCAAGGCCATTGCCCTGGTCGGGCCCTACACCACGGGGCGACTGGCCAGGAGTATCGACAAGACCGGTCCTGTCACCGAAGGATTCGTTGTACGCGGCAAGGTCGGCACCCGGCTGAGTTACGCCAGCGCCGTGGAAAAGGGCGCCCAGATCCACGACATCTTCCCCAAGCGCGCAGCCCATGTCTACCGGTTCGGTCGGGTCAGGCCGCCCATGCTCAAGTTCCGTTGGCGAGGACGGCTGGTCTACGCCAATCAAGTTCCCATGGGTCCTGGAACCATTGGTGTCTCGCACCCGGGCCAGAAGGGCAAGGGCTTCCTTATCCGGCCGCTACGAAACGCAGCTATACGGCACCGCATGACAATTATCGTGTACGAGCTATAGCATCGGCGCCATGACAGATCCAACTCCTGGAGCAGTGCGACCCGTAACCGTTCGGGACCGGAAAATTCTCGTCCGTAAGCTCATCGACACCCAGTACATGCTTCTGAACCGTTGCGCCCAGATCCTCACCCGCCCACACGTCGACAAGGGCAAGAAGCTCGAAACCATCGACCGGATGTTCACCGTTCTCGAATCGGCCATCGTCAATGATGAGGACCGGGAGTTCCTTGAGGACCTTATGGCTGAAGGAAAACTGGATCTACGTGAGCTACTGGGCTTCGTGACCGTGTTCGAGGGCGACGAAGAGGACGACAGCAAGGTCGAGGAACAGCCTAAGGTTCGCCGTGCCCGTACGCCGGCCAAGCGCGCCTAGCCGTCCAGCACTGCCTCCTACCCAGGAATCCACCCGAGTCATTGTTCCGAAGCAGAACAAAGACCCGATCTGGTCGCTAAGGCCCTGGCCGATCGTCCTCGCTGTCGGTGGCCGGGACTTCGACGTGCCCGCCATGGTCGCCACGGACTGGCTCGTGTACCTGATGGCCGATCCAATGGACATTGACGGCCTCATCGAGGAGATCATTCCAGACCTGGACAAAGCGATCTATGAGCTGGAGATCGACCTCGGCGAAGCTTACTTTGCGTGCTTGGACCTGATCACTACGGTAGCGGCTCGGTCCTGGTGGATCGCAGCTCGCCTCGTATACATAGCGGCTCAGTCTTGGCACGTCATCGGGCCCAAACTCATTGACCGGGGCGCTGATCCCAATACCCTCTCCCTGGCCGCATGGCTTGATGTCCTCCTGGTCACCGTTCTCGACAACATGGACCCGAAAGACACCACCATGTTCGTCATGAAACTGGAAGCTGCCCCGGCTACTGAGTCGGCACCGGAGGAGGAGATGGAAATGGACCGGGATGCCTTCCTTTCCATGGGTGGTTAGTTACACTGTTGCCAGCGTCGCTTAGCCATGCTCGCACGCATCATCACTAGTTCTGAGGGGTGGTGTCGCCGTGACTAGGCCGCCGGTCGGTGAGGTCTTTGTCGACGTCCACGCCAATACCGACAAAGTCGATCCCGAGATGGAGGCTGGCCTTAAGAAGGCCGCCGCTGAAGCGGATGACGAACTTGATGATGTAGGTAAAAAATGGGGCAAGACCCTTGGCGACGCCATGGAGAAGGAGCTTGAGAAGAACGGCCCCGACCTGGCCCGTTCGGTCCAGCGGGGAGTCGACCGGGAGCGCGTCGTCAGCAAGGTCGTCGTTGAGTACGACTCCGAGGGCAATGCCAGTCGACGCTGGGTCACCACGGTGGCCCGGGACCTGGAACGGAAGGTCAGGGATTCGGTCTCTGGCGGTGGCGCAACCGGAGGGCCCTTCAGCAAGGTCAGTCAGGCCATCTCGGATGCCATCGGGGCTGGCTTCAACATCTCTGGTAGATCGCCCCTGATCGCGTTCCTGGTTCCGTTGGTCGGATTCATTGGCGAGCTGATTGTGGGTGCCATCCAAGGCGCCAGTGCCTTGGTCCCGGTCCTCCTCTCCATCCCCGGCCTCATCGGCGCCATCGCCATCCAGGCCGGAGTCCTGCTCGCTGCCTTCCAGGGCGTGGGCACAGCCATTCAGGGCGCCTTCGCGGCCAAGAATGCTGACGAGCTGAAGAAGGCCCTGGAGGGCCTGACCCCAGCCGCCCAGGCGTTCGTCAAGTCGCTGCTGCCCATGAAGGACTTCCTCAAGGCCGTCCAGGACATCGCCCAAGAGAAGTTCTTCGTGGCCTTCGGCAATTCCATCGATGTCATGGTCAAGGCCCTGGGTGGAATCGTCTACGCCAACATCGGAGGACTGGCCGACGCCCTGGGCAACCTGGGCCGGACCATCGTGACCTTCTTCGCCGACCCTACGTTCACCCGGTTCTTCATATGGCTGTTCTCGTACACAGTCAAATGGGTCAATGACTTCTCAACAGCCATAGAGAGCTTCCTCCGGGGCCTGGCCAACATCGGCTACGCCCTCATGCCGTTCATGGACTGGCTCGGCGAAGGTCTCAACGACGCCCTCAGGAAGTTCGGCGACTACCTCAGTAACCTCTCCACCGACCAGGACTTCCTCACGTGGGTAGACCACATGAAGTCCAGCCTGAGCGCCCTGGGCGATGTCCTGAAGGCGGCCTTGGGCGTCGTGGTTAACCTTGCCGACTCCATCGATAAGGCTGGCGGCGAGGACACGCTCAAGAACATTGCCGAGCAGCTGACGGTCCTGGGCGACTTCCTGAAGTCGGACGTGGCCGTCAAGGGCATTGAGGGCCTCGTCCATGCCCTTGAGCTTCTGAGCGTGATCCTGATCGGTAACGTCATCACAGTCTTCGCCCTCTTCGCCGCGTTCGAGACGATCGCCGAATGGCTAAAGAACACGTTCTGGCCGTGGATTACGGACTTCTTCTCCAACACGGTCCCTGAGTTCTTTGAGTCAGTCGGCCACGCAATCATGACCTTCTTCACGTGGGTGGGGGAAGGCGTCTCGGCATTGGTCAAGGCCATTGGCCAGTTCTTCGCAGACCTACTTGCCTGGATCATCAAGACGCTGTTTGACATTGCGGGCTGGATCACGACCCACGTCCACGACTGGGCTCAGGCCATCATCGACTTCTTTACCGGCATACCGACCCGAGTCAAGGATGCGGTGGGGGATCTGAAGGACACCCTGGTCCAGGCCGGCAAGAATCTTGTCCAGGGACTTATTGACGGCGCCCTGTCCATGGCTGGCCCACTGGGCGGCGCCATGGGCTGGTTGGCCCAGAAGGCCAAGGACTACTTCAACCACTCACCGGCCAAAGAGGGCCCCCTGGCTGGTCGAGGTGACCCCTTCTACTCGGGCCAGGAGTTCGTTCAAAGGCTCGCCGCCGGTATGACCATGGAGGCACCAGTGCTAGCGGCAGCTAGCAACAATCTGGCTACCAACATCTACTTTGGCCCCGGGTCTGTGCAGCAAGGATTCTATGGAGCGCCACCCACGGGCGCGGAGGCCGCCCGTGTCGGCAATGGCGCTGGGAATGGTATAGCGGATGCCTTGGCTCGCCGGGACGTTCGGCTAGCTGTCAGAGCAATGGCCTAGGAGTAATGGATGCCTGACTACAATCCTCATTCTCCACAGATCCTGGGCCAGGAGTTCGTTGCCATACGGGACGAGGACATCACCTTCGACCCGTTCGCTGACACCTATGAGCGCGGCTTCGGATTCACCACCACCACCACTCAGACCGTAGACAATGCCCACGTCTATCTGAACACTTTCCCAGGGAAGTTCTTCTACAACGACTGCCTGACCGTTGGCATCTACCCAAGGGGCACCGAGGACCGCTCCGGCCCTGTTCGCAGGGTCATCATCCCATGCAACAACGCCATTGTTACTGGCGACAATGGTGGACTGGGCCTCTCGGCTGTCGCATTTGGCGGTGGTGCAACTACTGGGCAAGACGCTGTCTGGAACCCGAGCGGTCTCCAGTACCTCGACATCCGGGTCGGGGAGCTGTACCGGTCACGTAGCTCATTCTTCTTCGACGTCAACCGTTACAGCAACCTTCTCAGCGGCAAGAGGATCCTCGGGGTCAACTTCCTCACCACTCTCGACGTGGGATCCACCATCTCGAACGGAGGAAATGACCAAGGGTTCCTGTCGCAGGGAATTGGTAACGGTGCCTCAATCATCGGCACCGGCAAGACTGTGTTCTACAAGCCTCTTGCTACCCCCCAGACGCCATCCACAACACTGGAGTTCGTCCGTACTCGACTTGGCGACGTCAATCCATTCTTCGGCATCGCCGGCTTTACCAGCCTCGCCACCAACTTCGCTGGGGACGTATCGCAGTGGACGTATCCCGAGCTTCAGCGGTTCGAATTTTCTGCAGCGAACGCCCTGAACTACTGCATCTTCGTTGGCCCCGTAGGCGTGCAGTCCGGATCGACCAACTACATCGTCTCCTACGCAGCCCTGGAAGTGTTCTTCTGTGAAGAGGCGCGGATCGGGTACGGCACGAAGATCATTAACTTCGACTTCAGTACGACAACAACGATCCCGTACAAGTACGGGGCCAACGTCGTCCGCCTGCGCAACACCAGCGGTACCGGCCTCATCCTTCCCCCTGGAAGCTATAGCGTCACCTTCTCGGGCTCGAACATGGGCGAGAATTACCTGACCCTCCAGGACCCTGGCAACAACCCACTGTTCAATGAGCTTCGGGCCTTGAGGGAGTTCCCAGGCGTGCCGGGCATTCAGGTGAACCTGCCCTATCCGCTTGATGATGCCGCCCTGGGCACAACGCTCACATCCGAGTCCACGCTGCTGATCCCGCAGATGTCCCTGCACGCGAGCGGTGCGGTAGGGACCACGCTCATTGACCCTCATGGGTATGGCCGGCTCGCACGAGGCCAGGTATGGGGAACCATCACGGCCACTCAGAATGTCAACGACTCTGTGACCCGTTTCGGTGGGGCCAGGCCCTGGCCCCAGGTCCGTTACTACGCCCGCCGTTTCGGCGAGACGACCGTGCCCTTGCGCCTGGACTGCCTCACTCCGGCGGTCTCAGGTACTGGCACATTCGTACAGATAACTCCAACAGACTTTGATGCTCTCGACGAGATCGTGGACGGATGGAAAGAGGTCACACTCTCATTCACAACGGCGCCGAATATGGGCACCGGCACCTCGGCAACCTGGCGATGGTCGGCCATATCGGAGCAGTCGGGTAACCGCTGGGAGGTACTTGGCGTCACTGCGCCCGCTGTCTCTGGTCAACAGACATGGCTCAACCTCGACACCGCCTTCGCTCCCACAGCCCAGCAGCTTCAGACCACCACCTATGACTCTGGAGCGTCGGGTAGCACATTCCGTGAGTCATGGATGCCGTGGAATGGGCCGTATCAGTCTGCGACCACGGCCGACACCACGGCCGACGCGGTCCTGATATTCTCCCAGACTCTGCCAGCAGTTACTGGCTTCTCTGGCGCCACCCTGACTCAACAGCTTGCCACATTTGAGGACTGTGGCAATGAAGCCTGTTGTGTGCCTACAGCACTTCTCTACAATCGCCTGACCTGGGGGCTGCAACCGAATACAGGGATTGCTCAGGACTCCTTCACCCGTGTCGTAGCGAACGGATTGGGTAGTCCCGACCTGGGCGGTGGTGGTGCCTATGTCCTCAATGGAACAAATACACAATTCGCAGTAGACGGCACTAGAGCCGTCATAACACCCAATGCCTCTGGCACGGACTTGATGGGCACACTGCTCATTGGTCCGGACTTCGACGTCACCTGCGACCTGTCCATGCGCGACGCACTGCTTACCGGCACATCGCGGATTGGGCTGGTGGGCCGGCTCACGGACGCCAACAACTTCTACTACGCCGAGCTTGACTACACAGCACCCAATGGACCAACGACTCTGTTCGTATCCAAGAAGGTGGGTGGTGTCTTCTCGGACCTTGGCCCATCAACAGGATTCGCCCTATCAAGCTCCGTCAATGCTGGCGGAACAATCAGGATGCGGTTCGTGGGCTATGGGTCAAAGATCATGGTCAAGGTGTGGCCGCCGCAGACGACGACTGAGCCTGTCAGCTGGGACTTCGTCACCACTGATACGAGCCTGACGACTGGCACACGCGCTGGTCTGTACGCCGGCATGCTCACTGCAGCTGGCGGTGTCATGACCTATGACAATCTCACCATCACGCCGCCGGGGTTCTGGTTCGGCTCCTATGAGCTTCAGCGCATGGACTCCTTGACCGACTGGAAGACCATCATGCTGGCCACGTCGCCAGCGGTCACTGCGTTCAATGACTACGAGGCCCGAGTGGACCTCACGTCGTCGTACCGGATCCGGATGAACAACGCCCTAAACTTCCCAGGGACATGGTCGACGACTGTCCTCAACACCATTGCCAGCCCAGGCGTTTCCGGCGGTCCCTGCCTCAGTAGTGGCCACGTCATGATCTTCACGACGAACGAGCGCCAGGACGGCAGCGCCAACCTAGCCTACGCCAACGCCTTCGATGGTCAGGTCGTTGAGGACTTCAGCTTCCCCGAGGCCGGATTCACCCAGTACCAGGCCATGTACAACCGCGACTTCTTCACGGCCTTCCGTCCCACCGAACGCGGTGGGGAGCAGTTCTCCAGGAGCATCCTGGTGTCTGCCGCTGCCATCTCACCAGAGACTCTTGCCAACTTCGTGGACCTTCGCGACTTGGCCTGGGATACCGTGCCCTACGTCTGCGTCCGTGACGAGGACGGGAACAGGTGGTTCGCCAACATCACCGTCCCGAGCGGAAACGTTCGGAACAAGAGAAAGCTCTATATCGCCGATGTTCAGGTAACAGAGGTCACCGACACGCCATCGCCTGTGGACCCATGACATGGTGCTCACCAACTTCCCCTCTGACTCCTTGCTGGACCTACCGCCATGGTCGGCCCAGAGAAAGGCGTCGTTTCGGTTTGAGCTGGCCGACCGGGTCTCCGGCCTTAAGCTGGGCGACATCACTCCAATCCGTACCGCGTCCCTTAGTCACAACACGACGAGGCTCGTCAAGCGGCAGCTGACCATTGCCTTGGGCGTCACTGACACTACGAACATCAACCCGATCAGCGACATGGTCACTGTCTTTATGACGTTTCCTAGCGGCGCTGAGTATCCCCTTGGCCAGTTCATATTCACAGACGCCAGCTACCAGTTGTTCACCTCGGGACGCCTGTCCAATATGGTGCTGAACGACTTCATGTACCTGGTCAATCAACAGATCGAGAAGGGGTTCTCGGCACTGACCCTGGTCGGGACCACCGCCACCCAAATAGGTTCGACGATCAGTAACTGCGTCAGTCGACTTGTTGATGACCTACCCATCCAAGTCAAGATTGAGGCGAGCCCCTTCCTCACGGTCCAGACCTGGGCCCCAGGGGCGACCAAAGGAAGTATCTTCGAGGAGATAGCCCTCACGGGGGACTACTTCAGCCCCTGGTTCGACAACAACGGATTCATGAGGTGGATCCGCTCATTTGATCCGGCCCTGGCCATTCCTGACTTTGACTGGGATGCCGGGAATCAGGTGACTCGGGCGAACTTGCTTTCCACCAGCAATGTCCTCACCGCGCCCAACAGGTTTGTCGTCATCTCCAACAACCCCATTGATCCCAACATCCCCACCTTCGGCTCAGCAAACGTACCAGTAACCGCGCCGAACTCGATTCAGAACCGGGGATTCGTCATCCCCAAGATCGTCGATATGCAGGCCCTAGATACGTTGCAGTGCAACGCCATCGCCGCCAACCTAGTCCAAAGGCAAACCATCTTCGAGACCATGAACGTTGTAACAGCGGCAGACCCTCGTCACGACTCATACAACGTTGTTCATTGGCAAGGCGATCTGTGGTTGGAGCTGGCCTGGGACCTGCCCCTTAAAGAAGGAGCAGCCATGGGCCATACGCTACGGAAATCCTACAGGTGACCCAGTGACAGAATCTGTACTTACTACAGCGACAGCATCCAGTGCCGAGGTATCTACCACATTGGTGGATTCCCTCATCGCGCAGGCAAGGGCACTTGGCCTGACCTGGACGCTACGCCTTGCCACGGTCATCACAGTGACGCCACTTCAGGCCATCTTCGACAGTGATGACACTCCACTGGAAATGACATCAATGATCGGGCCTATCACATCGGGCTCAAGGATCTACGTCATCATCATTCCGCGCTCAGGAAACTTTGTCGTGGGTCGTGTCGGCGGAACTCCAACCCGGTACCTGGGCGCGAACATCGGGACAGCCACTGGGTTCGCCGCAAGCTCAACGGGCACCGAGGTCGCGTTTGCATCTTCCTTCTGGAACGTCGCTGAGCCCACCTTCACGTTCAGCCCACATGGCTTCTTCCGGCTCGAAGCCGAATTGGCGCCAGCACCCAGTACTGCGACGCCGAAGTCAGCCATCTGGAGAATTCGAAAGGGTCAGGCCACAACCACAGGGACTGTCCTTGGGGTCTTCTATGTCACCATGGCTGCCCCGTTTGCCAACGTCGGATTCTCCAACAGAGTCTTCTGCTACGTAAGAAACACCAGTGATTCTGACGTGGTCACCAAGTTGTCCATGACGGTGCAGGCATCCCTGGGCACAGGGGCATCGCAGATATATGCCGGAGACTCTGGCTCTCCCACATTCATCGCAGTCAAGGAGGTCGGAACCATCGACGACACCGGGAACATGGTTCAAATATCCGCCAACATAGCTCTCTAAGGATGATGATATGAGAGTCATGGTCCTTCCGGCCGACATGGCCGGGTGCGGGAGTTACCGCCTCATCTGGGTCTCGGAATACCTCCAGTCTCAGGGCTACGACGTCACGATCCAGTACCCCAAGGACCCTAAGACCGGCATGGAGGTTCACTTCCGAGGCGACGTCGTGGGTGATCCCAATGCTGAGATCATTGACGTGCGGCTGGACCAGGAAGCCGATGTGCTCGTTATGCAGCGACTGAGCCACACCTGGCACAGCAGGGCGGTCCAGGTACTTCGTCAAAAGGGCATGGCCGTCGTCATCGACATGGATGACGACCTGTCCTGTATCCATCGCGACAACAAGGCCTACTGGACCTATCACCCCAGGAATACCCGTACGCCATTCTCCTGGAAAAACGTGGAGCAGGCGTGCAAAGACGCCACCATGGTGACGGTCTCCACCAAGGAACTGCTCAAGGTATACGCCCGGCACGGACGTGGGCATGTCCTCGACAACTACATCCCAGCCCGGGTCCTGAACATCTCGGTGGACCAGGAGAAGGTCTTTGGCTGGGCCGGGACGACGGACAGCCACCCGAACGACTGCCAGGTCACGGGCAACGCGGTCCAGCAGCTCATCGACGACGGCTACGACTTCAAGATCGTTGGCCCTGCGTCCCGGAGTCAGCAAGTGTTCCGACTCAAGGAAGAGCCCCGGAACACGGGCACCTTGTCGCCTTTCAACTGGACGACGGAGGTGGCCCGGCTTCAGGTTGCCATGGCCCCGCTGGCGACCACCGCGTTCAACACCTCGAAGTCCAGGCTCAAGGTTCTGGAGGCCTCGTCGGTCGGCGTGCCCTGGGTGGCGTCCCCTCGGGCCGAGTACCGACGCTTCCATCAGGAATGTGGGGGTGGGATACTCGCTGACAACCCAAAGGACTGGTATAAAAACGTCAAGCAGCTGATGGATGACTCGGGGTTGCGTAAGGAGCTGGCCGAACGGGGCCGGACCTTCTGCCAGTCACAGACGATTGAAGGCAACGCATGGCGGACATGGGAAGCATGGGAGCGGGCCCTGAAAATTCAGCGAGGCGTGACCACCTAGGCAGCGCTCAGTGACTGCTCAATTTGCAGTCGTATCCAAGCGGCCCCCAGCGGCCAGTCGATTCGCGGTCGTCCCCACCAACCGTCGTCCGTGTGTGCTCAAGGCCCTGGGCGCCATCGCCCCGCAGGTCGATAAGGTCATCGTTATCGAGACCCTTGGGTCCATCGCCCCAGATCCCGTGCATAGCAACGCTATCCGGGCCCATGCCCCTGGCGTCAGCATCTTCGTAGATGACAAGCCGGGCATGAGCGTGTCCCGGTGGTGGAACAAGGGCCTGGGCCTGGCTCAGCACTTCGCCCGAAGGGCCGGTCTGGAAAAGTGGGAAGTCGCCGTCCTCAACGACGACGTCATCGTGCCCGAGGGCTGGTTCGACGCCGTGTCCCATGGCCTGCGCCACCTCCAGGCCGTGGCCGCCTGCTCTGGCGGCCTCCTCCCGAAGCCGATCCTGCACACCAAGCCAGGGCCGGTGAACCTCATGACCCGCATGCAGGGCTTCGCCTACATGCTGGCCGGAGAGTGGGAACTCAGGGCCGACGAGACCATGCCGTGGTGGTGCTCTGACGATGACCTGGACTGGACGGCGAGGGCCCTTGGCGGCATGGTCATGATCCCTGGCTTCCACGTCGACCACCTCTATCCCAATGGCCAGATGACACCGGAACTCCACGTCCAGGCCGGCCAGGACATGGAGACCTTCGTGGCCAAGTGGAAAGAGAGGCCCTGGTGACATTGCACCGAGACCAGCTCCTGGTCCGATTGCACCAGATCATCCATCCGACCGTCTATCTGGAGACCGGGGTTCAGCTGGGCGGGTCCCTGAGCCTGGCCGGAGGAGCCCACCTGGCCATCGGTGTCGACCCAAACCCGCTGATCCAGGAGAGCGGCAACCAGGTCATCTACGCCCAGGACTCAGATAGCTACTTTGCGGCGCACCCTCGGCAGAATCACCAGATCATTGACTTCGGCTATGTCGACGGGGACCACACCTTCGAGCAGGCCATGCGGGACTTCCTCAACATCCAGGCCCGGGGCAGCTATAAGACGATTGTGGCCTTCGACGATGTCCTGCCATACAACCAGACCGTGGGCTCTCGTGAGCCCGTTCCAGGAGACTGGGCCGGGGACGTGTGGCGGGTCTACGACGCCCTGAAGCTGAATCAGCCGGAACTGATCCTGGTCCTGGTCGACGTGGTTCCCACTGGGGTCCTTTTGGTCTGGAACCTGGATCCTTTCGCTGGCCCTAAGGCCTCAGTGTTTGATGCCGTTCATCCATTTTCTGGTCCAGTCCCAGATGATGTGATCAACAGAACGTATGCTGTTGATGCCAATGAGGCGCTGGACCTCGTACAACAGAAAGTGGGGCATTAATGCTTGTCGCGATCACCGGTGGCGCTGGATTCGTGGGTAGTCACGTAGCCCACTACGCCAAGGAGGCCGGCCACGACGTCGTCTTTTTCGACAAGCGCCACGGCAACGACATCATGGGAGATCTGACCAATCTCGATGGCGCCGAGGCCGTCATTCATTTGGCCGGAGTCCTTGGCACCATGGAGCTGTTTGACACCATCCAGGATGCCATCGACAAGAACATCACCGGCTCCTACCGCATCGCCAACTGGTGCCTGGAGAATGACGCCCAGTACGTCGGCATCCTGGTGCCGGACGTGTTCCCATCGATCTACTGCGCTACCAAGGTGGGAGCACAGCGCATCACCTCTGCCCTGCACCATGCAAAAGGACTGAAGGTCAGTCATGTCACAGCGTTCAACGCCCACGGGCCGGGCCAAGCGTACGGGCCGGGGCATCCACAGAAGTTCGGACCCACCTTCTCGATTGCCGCCTGGAACAATCGACCGATCCCGGTCTGGGGAGACGGCAGCCACCTTGTCGACCCAGTCTCAGTACGAGACGTTGCACGCATGCTTGTCGACGCTGTCAATTTCCCTGACGACCAGGTTTTTGATGGCGGAACGGGCACCACGTACACAGTCACGGAGATCGCCGAGTTCGTCCTTGAAGTGACCGGATCCACGGCTGGTATCGACTACCTGCCCATGCGGATCGGTGAGGCCAAGACCAATGTGGCCGCCACTGGTCTGGGCTGGGACCTGCTCGACTGGCACCCCGAGTTCTCCTGGGACCAGCTGCGGGAGACGGTGGAATGGTACAAGGGCAAGGACGGCGAAGTTATCGCCGGCTTCTAAGGAGAAGGCATGGGTATCGACAACAAGTACGGCCACGTGACCCTGGAGCGCGGAACAGTCGGCGACGATGAGCCCGTCGTGGTCTTCCGGGCCCAGGACAAGCTCCTGCCTAAGATCCTGTCCATCTACCGGTTCCTGTGCGAGGTCGGAGGCTCACCCCAGGTCCACTTGGACCTGCTTGACAAGTCACAGGCGCAGGTCCTGGCCTGGCAGCAGGACCATCACACCCAGATTCCGCGCAGTGACGGGTACCAGGAAACCACGGTTTAGTCAGGGACTAGATGTCTGGCTGATACCACTGAACACGGCCGTGGCAGTCCTGGATCTCATGATGCTGCTCGCCATAGTCAAGGTACTTGTGAGGGTATGAACGTCGCGTTGTACACGGCTGTTTACGGGGACTACAACCAGACCGTCTGGCCAGCCAACGTCTCATGCCCGGCTTACTACTTCACCGACTCCGAGACCAAGGCCAAGGAGGCTGAGTCCAAGGGCTGGATTCCGCGCATTGTCAGGCACAGCGTCACCACGTTCAACGGCACCGTCAAGATCGTCGAGCCGATGATGAATCACAAGTGGTGGAAGTGCCATCCGGAACTTGCCTGTCCCGGCGTGGACGTCAGCCTGTGGGTCGACGGCCGTATGGAGATCATCGACCCGGACTATGTGGGCCGATGTATCCGGGAGCTGGGCGAAGACGACTGGGCCTGCATGCCACACCCAGAGCGGATCTGTATCTACCCCGAGGCCGAGCTGTCAGCATCTCTGGTCTGGCGCTATGACCCACCCTCCATCAACACCCAGGCTGCTCACTACCGGTCCCTGGGCCACCCTGACAACTGGGACCTGGTGGCCACGGGGCGCAATGCTCGGCGGCACACACCCGAGGTCCTGGAGCTGTCGAAACAGTGGTGGTACGAGTGCCTGACCTGGAGCCACCAGGATCAGCTGTCACTGCCAGTCCTGTTCCGGGGCTCCGGGATCCGGTACAACAAGAACCTGCCCTGGTTCAATGGGGGAATCATCCTCCACGAGCATGGAGAGTAGGCCGTGAGCTACGACTACAGCGACTCCCTGGTCCTGGACCTCATCCAACGGACCCACGTCCCGGTGGAACTCGTGGACGACAAGACCCCACCTACTCTCACCCTGGTCTGCGAGCTGTGCATCAAGTCCTGGCCATGCCCCACGGTCCTGGACCTAAGGACCTATGTCGCACGACGGGACAGCATCAGCCCAACTGCCCCCTCATTCACCCCTTCACTGCCACCCGGCCTTGACCGAGAAGGACGAAGAATAAGTGGCTGATCTGCGTCCGGGCATCACTGTCCTTATGGCGTGCCACCCGGCTCGACTGTCCAATGGCCTGGCCATTGAAGCGTTGGCCTCGATTGCACGCCAAACCCTCCAACCCGACACCATCATCCTGATCAATGATCTGGAGATGGCGGGCGCCGGCCGCACCCGCCAGAAGCTCCTTCGCATGGTTGAAACCGAATGGATCGCGTGGCTGGACTCCGACGACACCTGGACGCCGCAGCACCTGGAGAAGCTGATGCACGTGGCCCAGGAGACCGGTTCGGTGTACGTGTCGAGCTACTTCCATGCCCCCCACGATCCGCTGGGACACTTCGGTAAACCGCTGGATCCATGCAGCATGCACCACACCACGATGGTGAGCCTGGTCCGTACGGACATCGCCCAGGAGGTCGGGTTCCCTGACTCTAGGATCGACTCCCCATTCTCAGACGAGGATTGGGCCTTCATCTCGGGCGTGGCCAATCTATGCTGTGAGCGGGGCCTGAAGATGACGCACCTGGCCGAACGCACCTGGTTCTACCGGCAGCAGGGCCAGAACACCTCGGGCCTACCAATCCACGGCAAGGGTGACATCCCGCCAGCCTAAGGACACTATGAGCATCACTCGCAGCCGCATCATGGTCCGGGCCCGCTACGGCTGGCCCCAGGGCACTGTGCCCTTTGATCGGACCGCCCTTCATCAGCCGGATGGTTACCGACAGGATGCGGCTGGCTACGTGAGCATGTGCTGGGACATCCCGCTGGATGCTCCCCACTCCTGGGGCGGGATGACGACCCTGACCCTGGACTCGGACGGCTGGGCCATTGAGATCCCACCCATCGAGCTGAAGCCAGGCGACGCGCTCGGCTACCTGGGCCCAGGCTCAGTGGGTCCGGACGGGGGAGTGGCTGTGATCTTCGAGTCCTGGCTCAACGACGACTACATGACCAACTACCTCATGTGCTGGGAGCAGCTACCTGAGGGCTCTCCGGGGCCCATACGGCGAGCACGGCCCTTCCACGGGCCCACCTGGCACTGCTACCGCCGCCGGGACGTAGAGGACTGATGGCGGGCTCCAGGCGCACCTTCAGCTACCGTCTCCTGCCAGCCGGCGAGGACGTAGGGAAGACGGCCGCGCGGGCCCGCAAGATCCTGGCCTGGGCCTGCGACGGAGACAATAGGATCGAGTGTCATGGGGTCACCGGCGAGGCCGTGGGCGTCGTGACCATGAACCTAACGATCGTTAATCGGGACCAGTGGGCATGTCGACAGTTAGCCCAGAACATCCTGAACTACGTGACCTGGGGCCTAGCCAATCCAATGGAGCTGGACCTGACCTCAGACCGGCAGCCGGTCCACATGAACCGGGGCTACGGCCACGGCCGGACCAAGAGATACAACGAGCCCCGACCCAAGGTTTCCCCTGAGCCGGGGCCTGGTACCAGCGCCTAGGCGATGTCGAACTTGCCATCCTTGGTGTCAGCCACGAAAGCAGCCCACTCGGGGCCCGCGAACCTCAAGATCGGGCCAGCCTCCTTGTCCTTGGTGTCACGCACCAGGACCTCACCGTCACCCATGAAGGCGACCTCGACGCAGTTGTCCGTGTACGGACCCGAGCGCGTGCTCTTGCGCCAGAAGACCTCAACGCAAGCACCAGTGTCAGTGCTGTAGCTGCTCTTGCGCCAGGCGTCGGTTTCCATGATCAATCCTCTCAGGCGAGGTCGAACTCGCCGTCCTTGGCTCCGTTCACGAAAGCATCCCATTCGGGACCGGTGAACTTCAGAACCGGACCGTCTGGATCCTTGGAGTCACGCACCCAGATCTCGTCGCCGTCGAGCTTGACCTGCACGCAGGCGCCGTTGGTGTTGCTGCGGGTGCTCTTGGTCCAAGCGACCTGGACGCAGTTGCCGCCCTGACTGCCGGATCTACTGCTCGTGATCCAGTCGATGATCCACTCGACCTCTGACATTGCCTTTCCCTTCTACTGGCAGCCGAGGCTGGCGCCATGGTTGGCCATGAATGGCACTGGGTCCACCTTGCCATTCCAGAGCCCACCAGTATGGACCTCGAAGTGTAGGTGTGGCCCCTGGGCGTCGCCCGTAGCTCCGACGTACCCGATGACCTGGCCAGCATTCACCCAGCCCGACTTGACCACGAAGCTCGACTGGTGCATGTATACCGTCCAGACTCCGTTGCCATGATTGATCATCGTGTAGTTGCCGGCGCCGCCAGACTGCCAACCCACAGAGACGGTGCCTCCGGTTGCTGCCCGGATGGCTGTGCCGTAGCCGGCAGCCAGGTCTACGCCCTCATGCATCCTGCCCCAGCGCCAGCCATAGCCGGACACCACACAGGCACTGACTGGAGGTACCCAGCCAGTGCTGACCACTGCCGCCTGGACCGGCGCAGGAGGTGCCGTCGAGACATTGCCCGAGGCGCAGTTGATTACCAGACGCTGCCCTGGGTAGATCAGATTCGGGTTGCCACCCACGACGGACCGGTTGTCGTTGTAGATGCCAATCCAGGCGCCGTTGCCGCAGTGCCTGGAGGCCAGTCCGCTGAGGGTGTCACCGGATACAACAGTGACAGTGACCGTGGCGGATGCGGCCAGTTCTGTCGAGGCCTCGAAGTTCCTGAGGCTGGACTTGACCGTGTTCGCCACGGCCAGTCCGGTACTCGACTCAGCCGTCTTTGCATGAGCTGGTACCTGAAGTCCCAGGACCAGGGAGCCCGCCAGCGCGAGCGCCAGAAGGGCCTTGCCTTGCTTGAGCATGTGCGGTGTTCTCCTTACCCAGCTGGAGTCAGTCGACAGTCGACTGGTCTCCTCCGGCTGGACGATTAGTCCCCGCGTGTTCAAGTTTGATGAGCAGCCGTTCGCCCATTCGATGGGAGTACTTATAGGTGAAGTGGCAGATAAAGACCCATAGCCCGATCATCTGGAAGCAGCACCAGGCCACAAGGGTCATCGTGCCAAGCTCACTGAGTATGTGAAGATTCATCTTCTTGGCTCACAGGAATGATGGGTATGTCATAGGTGAGTTCCCGGGGCGAATGAGCTTCCCTCGGATCAATCACATCAGCAGCCTGGCTCCAGATGATGCGGTTGTAGGAATCCCGCACCCAGCGCGCATCGTCCAAGGCGTGATGCACCTGGCCCTTCTCTGGCGGCAGCACCACGAGTGGGTGTTGTTCGTGCAGCTGCTTCAGGTCGTGAGTGAACATGGGAATACCGGGCGGCAGCTCGCCCATGGAGCCAAACAGCTGACACAACACCACGTGGTCATATGCACCGTAGTAGGCCCACAGCTCCACGTCTTCAGTGTCGAAGAAGAACCGGCGCACGTACTCAATGAGTAGGTCCAGAGCTAGGACGTTGCCGTACTCACCATGTTCCTTGTCCCAGCCGTAGATGAAGGTCTGGTCCACGCCGATGGGCAATGAGGGGGCCACGTTCACCGACAGCCACGGGTGCTTCATGACGTTGGACAAGCACTCTTCGTTAATGGCATATAGCTCTATGCCATCCTCACGAACCATGCCAATAGACACCAGTTGTATTGGCAGATCTCGGCCACGTTCGACGAACTCGCAGTCGTAGAACACACGCACTGTCTCTACCTCTTCGATGTAGGGAGCGACCTAGGCCACCAGGGCATAGGCCATAGCGGCCCGGCACCTCTCGCAGGGCATCTCACCACGATAGTGATGCAGCCAGAACATGGTGCTGGTACCACAGCCAGGGCCATGCAGCTTGACCACTTCCTTGACATCCTCGACGGTGAACCAAGCCCTGCCCCCTACGTACTTGGCTGCAGGCAACAGCTTGTTCATCAGCCACCGACGCACTGTACTGGGGGCTACGCCCGTATAGGCAGAGACCATGTGGACGTCCATCAGGTCATCGCCCGGAGGCTCTTGGAACTTACCCCTATGGTCCCACCAGCCGCCTCCAGCGATGATCCAGGTGCCCTTAATGTCCCGGCGACAGGACTCGCTCACGGGGCAAACATTGCGGCAGACCAGAATGGCCTTGGCCCCATCGCCCTCCGGTACGGCCATGTTCAATGTCGCCCAGGCATCTGGGCCAAGCTCAGGGTGGTTTCGACAGGGGGCCTGCTCCCGCCACTGGGGGTCATACACGCCCCTCATCCTCCAATTTCCATGGGCCACAAGGGCCGCTCGACAAGCTCACAACCTGGGTGCCGGAGTTGACTTAACGTCGAGCGACCCTCGTGGGATCTAACGGAGCGAGCCCAGGATCGGCTGCGCTGGCGGTGGCGCCTGACGTGGCATGGACTCCGCCACGTTGTAGGCGATCTGGGCGCAGGCCCGGTGGGCCAGGCCGCCGAAGCCCAGGGTCTTGTTCGAGATCTGGCGGTGGACCTCCATCGCCGACGCGCGGTGCGTCTCCTGGACCATGACCGTGATGTCGGCCAGAAGCTCCAGGGCACACTCCCGGGCCGCCGTCCGGGCCACCCGGTCCACGGTCCGCTCGATCCGGCCCATCATGTCGCTGATGGCAGACCGACTGAGCCCAGCTCGGGCCAGTTCACCACCGATCATGGCGTAGTCGGCCGACGTCAGGATCTGGCCACTGACGACTTGGCCCTGCTGCGGGCTCGGGGGTGGAACGGTGTGAGTGTTCGGAATGTGGCCACCGCCGCCCGCTACCTGGACTGTGGTCATGAGACTGCTCCAGTCCTGGCGTCAGCGAGGCGCTCGAAGGGGGCGAAGTCTCTGGGCCCCTCCTGGTCGTCGTCGTTGGTCTGGTCCTCTGTGGACACGTGGCCCTCAGCCAGGGTGTACACCTTGGTCAACAGCTCGTCGGCCAGGACCACGGCCTTGTCAACCAGCTGGTACTTCTGCACCAGACGGATGGCAACATAGGCGCCTGCACCCACGAGGCCGGCCCGCACAGCGAACTTGACGATAGTCATTTCTCAATCTCCGTGTTCTTGTTGGTGTCGCCGGAATGGGCGACGTCAGTCGGCCACCATGCGAACGACATCTGCCTGTTCGCGCTGGCGCCGAAGTTCATAGGTGCCGGGAGCGATACCGGCGTAGGAGTGCTCCGGGTGGGCCAGGTAGGCCACTGAGCCCTCAGGCACGAACAGCCTTCCCAGCACCAGGGGGGAGTTGGTCCAGATCCTCGGGACGTAGTACACCGGGCCCTGGGCAAGGAGCATATGGGTGTTGCCACCAGCCTCGCCCCGGATCACGGCCACGCCGTCCTGTGGGACAGGGGCGGGCTCGGTCGCGGCCCATTCGATTGGGTCTGGGACCACAGCCACATCACCCTGGAACTGGAGCCCGCCCAGGACCGGGATCTCGACCTGACGGTCCAGGTGCGGGTCCACCTCGATCTGGAACTCGGCGATGGCCTCTTCGACAGTGAGCATGTTCTCTCCTCAGGAACGGCGTTGTGCTTGGGCGTATTGTTCTGCGGTCAGACCGTAGGTCCAGGCCGCAGCCTCCACGGGGGTGAAGATGTTGGCCGGGACGGTGAGGCCGAACCGGCGTCTGGTCCCGTCACGTTCAACGGTCCCGTTGTCACAGACCAAGACGTTGATTTCTGTGTCATAGAACTGGGCGGGAACCGAGTAGAGCGTCAGTTCGTGGCCAGGGTTACCTGGGTCGGGGACACTAGGGCCTATCGGCCCTAGGTTGGCTTCCTTGATGAGCCAGCCCCAGCCCATTCTTTCGACGGCACAGCGACGGACCTCGACGTTGGGTAGCTTGAGAACCTCCATCGCCGTGAGCGTGCCCTCGATCAACCTCTGAGGTACGTGGACGCCGTGCCAGTACCAGAGCTTGAAATGATCGGCCCAGGCCACGGCCGGTCCAGTCTCACAGTGCAGGCGACCCCCATCGTCGAACTGCATGAAGGTTGGTCGTTGGGTCATGACTGCCACTCCCTCCAGTGGCCACCAAAAAGCAGTTGATTGGGCCACCTTGGCCAGGCCGATTGTTTTTTGGTCCACTAGTCGGATTTCTCCGGCACCCCGGACGTTGGTGGTCCAGAACTCATGGCCTATCAGCCAGGCCACATCAAATTGACCCATGAGCATTGACCCCACGACGGTATTTACGCCCAAATGGCTGTCCGGAACGTAAAAGGACCTGAGGGCCGTCTCTATCGACATGTCCATCATCATTCGTCGGCCAATGGCGTTCAAGGCACTGAAGACCTGAAGCCCGACTTGATTAAATGGCTGATCGATGAGGTCCACACCGTTGGGTGTTGCCCGAAATTCGCCAGAGCCTGATGGATCAATGCGATGCCTGGGAAGGAGGAGGAAGGGGCCTGGTCGCCTCAACCATCTCACTGCCATTTCTGCTGAATGCTGAATATCAAACAGCTCTGGGCCAGAGTTGAGGATGTCAGGGTTTCTAAGGAGGGTGTTGTAAACCTCCATGTGCCGACTGCTGCTTGCCTCACTACAGAGCTGGAGCACGGCAAAGAGCCCGGCCAAAGGAGAAGGCAGCCAGATGATCTGCGGTGCCGGCAGGCCCAGGCCCTGGTAAACGTCATGGACGCCAGCTTCGGCTAGTCCCTGGTCCGAAGGCCCCGTGCGCCTGGCGTACGCCAGCCACTTGGCAGTGATTACCTGTGCGCGGTCCGGTACAGGGTCGCTCATGGCTTCTTCCTTGACCAAATCTGCCGCATTCGCTTCTGCGCATTCAGCACTGGATCCATGTCGACCAGGCGCTGTCGCACACCAGCCAGGAGCTGCCTCATCTCGGCCAACTCTTCCTCAAGCGCCTCGATGCGATTCTCGTGGTTCTCGGCCGTCTGCCATATGTCCATGGCTCAGACCGCAGGAGTGTTGCCCAGGATGCCAGCGATCTGGGCACGAAACTCGGGGGTCCAGCCATCGATCATGGCTTGAGCCAGGCGACGGTTGGCGGCCTTAGCAGCCATCTCTGCGTCAGCATTCTTGGCAGCCACTTCTGCCCGGGTCAGGCCATCGCGATTGAGACCACGTCGGTTGAACCCGTCCCGGTCCCGACCGTCGCTGTTGTATCCCTCCCTATTGAATCCGTCCTTGCCCCAGCCGCCCTGGTCGAACCCGTCGCTGTCGTAGCCGTCCTCGTTGAACCCGTCGCAGTCGTAGCCGTCACTGTCGCGGAAGATCTCATCGTCCGGCGCCCAGCTCAGGACCTCGGCCAGAGCTTCCTCGGCCTCACCGCACCAGCCGTTTTCCCGGATCTGGCGCACAGTCACATCGACGATGTAATTGCGAACGTTCTCAGGGATCTCGAACGAAGGGGGCTCATCAGGCAGGGGCCCGAAGATGGCCTTCAGGACCATGTCGACATTGCCGGTGTCGACACGAGCCCCGCTGGCCCACTGATAGGCCCGGCTGCGGATGAGGGGCGCAAAGGCCTTGAGATCCTCTTTGGTCGCCTCGGTCTCGGTCCGAGCGGCGGCCCGAAGTGCTTCAGCCTGGGCGCTGGTGGCAGTGGTCATGGTCGCAGTCCCTTCAGGTGGTTGGGGTGCCCTTCACCCCTACGTACCCCTAAAGCCTGCCGGACCGAGACCCCCGCTGTCAACCCCCTAGTGCATTGTCCATTTTGTCAGGATGACAGTCATTGACGTGGAACCCTAGCAGGGCCATGGCACCGGGCCAAGTGGCTGATGATCCTCCGTCATAACACATGCCGCATGAGACCATCCACCGCTCCGACACCCTATAGATCTTGTGTCGTTGGGCCTGCCTACGCAGTAGTACTGGGAGTTCCGTACCCAGCCGCATGGAGGAGCCTCACCATCTGATCCAGGGTCGTCACCCGGTACCAGGCCTCGGGCTTGTCCTTCGTTCCCGGGGGCCTCAGGGTCAACACCAGTACCTCGGCCGGTGCGAGCTTGGACCGGGCCGCAGCGTTCAGGGACCAGCGCAAAGTGGCTGCTGTGTAGTGGGTCTCAGGTCCGTCGACAATGAAAGGGCCAACGACCTGGTTAAGATGGAACTGTTGGTACACAGCATTGTCCACAAGGGACTTGAGCTTGGTAAAGTCCTCCTGGACCATGACGGCATACCAGGAAGCAACACTGACCACGCCCATACCCAATGGCTTCACGATCAGGATGCCGTGGTCCGCGCCAGCGTTCAGGCGCTCGATACCAGTCTCTGTGAGCCAGGGGCCAATCTTCATGCCGGCGTTGGCCCACTTGACTTCCATAGCCAGGCCTGGGATGCCAGTAACATCGCCTCGGTCCAATGCCCCATTGAGCGAACGGCGCTCGGCATGGGGCCAACCGTTGTCTCTGAGATAGGTCACTACAGCCGACTCAGCAACAGTGCCCTTCGCTCGGGGGCGATTGACCATGGCGCTCAGGCCTCAAAAGTGTTCCGCATGGCCCGGGTCTGATACTGACGCCAAAGGTCTGGGCGCTCCTGGCGCAGCCACTGAGTGTCCAGTTCCTTCTTCACGACCTCACGGGTGTAGAGCCGTGCCATATCTGGATAGTCCTTCTTGAACTCTGCTCCCTGGAACTGTTCCTTAGGCTCGTAGAACAAGACCTCTTCCCCGTTGACGGTACCCACGGTGAAGTCGCCCAGGATCTCAACGAACTCAGCCTTGATGCTGTCCAGGCGCTTCTTCCAGAACTCGATCATTCGCTGGGCTTCCTTATAGTCAGCCAGCCTGTCCACATGCCGGTCAATCGGCATGGACTTCGAGACTCGGACAACATCGGTCATGATGACCCTCCATCGGGCAGGTCGAACAGGGGTGAATCCTCGGCCATTGGCGTGGACTTCGGGAGCCTGGCCCGGGGTGAGCCCACACACTTCTCGCAAAGGGAAACTGTCATGGCGCGACCGTCCTGAGCTGTGCCATCGAAGCAGTGCCAGCCACGGGCACGCGCTATTGAAATGATCAGGACCCGGGGTCCCGGATAGTCCAGGATCTCGTCACAGGTGTCGCAGCAGAGGTCTCCGGTCCTGAGCCACATGGGCTAAGCCTTCAGGATCGTGGGAAGCTCGTCGGGAGCTTGAGCCAGCATCTGGTCCCAGGTATATGCCGTCAAGGACCCAGCTGGTAGCCATGCCGCCGGCCCTACCCTACGGCGCTGGTAGACGAGACCATTGTGAAGAACCACAGCCCCGGGCCTCACTGGCTCGGGTATATTGGTCTTGATCAATTCCTGAGGGACCCAGATCATTGTTCCGGTGACGAGCCTGACCCAGACATATTTCTCTTTGATGATGGGAGTGATGTCATCGACCCGGGTCACGGAGATGTCGCCAAGGGTCGGGATGGTGTGCGTGGCCACAGGGTTCTAGATCCTCCATGCCAGCTGGGATCTTAGACAGAAAGTGTACCTTGGCCATTGGGCGCACAAGATACACTTTCACATTTACAAGTCCTCCAAGGTCCGGTTGGCCAGGTTCCGGGCCAGGACCTCCAACCACACCTTGATCGCCTCGAACATCTCAGCCGACGTGCCGTCGACACGTTGGTTGTAGAAGGACATGAGTCTGTTCGGGGACTGTCGGTCGAACCGTCGCCAGACATCCTCCACGGCCTCAACCCTCAGGTTGTGTCGCCTACGGTCGGTCAGAAGGAGTCCAGCCTGGTCTAGGACCTCGGCCAGGGCCAGGCCCCGGTCCCGGGCCGCTTTCTCTGCCACCAGGTAGCGCTGATAGGTCGCTTCGTCAATGGCCATCGGCTACTGAGGCAGGTCACGCTGGCAGCGGTGGCCCTGAAGGTAGATGACCAACTCCATGAAGATGATCAGCTGCCCGAGGGAACCGAAGATGGTTGCTAGGGCCTGCGACCCGTCAGGATCCTCCAGGACCAGCATCTGGCAACCAAGGAGGCCGGCAGCAAACTGGCCATCCACCAGCAGCTCTGCGGTTTGCTCAGCGAACTCCGGCGCCAGGCTGTAGCTGAAGGGCAGCGCCAGTGGGCTGTGCAGGTCCTCGCCCCGTTCGTTCAGACACTGAAGCCACACCAATGTCCCGTGGTACCCCTCAACGCGCTTGGTCATGGATGACATCTTCTCTAACTCCCTGTGCGGTCCTGATAGCAGAACGTCGGCCGCGACCTCTATGTCTACGGCCGACGCCGCCTTGATCTGAGTATCAGGGGTACGTTGGGGTCACGTCAAGGGTCAGTCGGTTTGGGGTGGTTCGGGGGAGTCTGGCACCCCGATGATGCCCCAGCCCTCGCCGATGACCTTGAGCGCTGCCTCCTGGGTCCGGTGGCCGTTGGCCTCTGGGTCCTCGTCCTCGTCCTCATCGTCGACCTCGTCGTCATCCAGGTCGTAGTCTTCGTCGTCATCGACCTCCTCGTCATCGAGAAGTCCCGGGGGACTGGCCGTTTCCTCGTCGTCCAGGACCGAGAGGTCGACATTCTCGTAGATGTGGAGCCATTTGTCGCTGATGATGAGCCACTGCCCAGCAACTTGGGTCTGGCGAGTGTCCCGTAGGACCATCTCAGCCTGCTCGATACAGTCCAGTGCCCGCCGAATCAGGTCAGCCTCGGTTGTCACTGCGAATGCTCCTTAGGCGAATTGTTACTGCCATGAACACTTCTTGCGCGAAGAATAGATTCCAGGAAGCGATAGAAGGTCACTATCTCGGTGTGGGTGAATGAGGGCTCATCGTTTTTCTGGGCCCATCGGTCAAAGTCCTTCTCGGTGACCTGCTCAAGGACCTCAGAGAAGGGCAATGGGTCAGGGGTGAGGTACCGGGCGACCGTCGTTATGACACCCATGGCAAAGGCCACGCCCGGAATCCCACGGTTGGGTTCCAGCTCCGTATAGGCGGTCCTGAGAATGCTTGCCATCTGTCTATCGCTAACCACGGTGCCTCCACCAATCCTTGAACATCAACCCCACGACAATGGCCGGCCCCAGCGCCCAGAAAAGGCTCAACATCAGGTATTCTTAGCCTCGGTCAACAGCCGAGACACGGTCTGACGAGTCTGACCAGAGGCCTTGGCCAATTCATCTGGGGACATTGTTTTCCTTGCTACAGCAGCGGAACTGCGACGGATCTGGGCAGCCCCAGTCAGTAGCTGGTCCCGCATCACGGTGATAACAGCGAAGCAGATTCTGGTCGTGGTCACTGCGTCGTGACCACTGAGGATGCCGGTCAGACACTCTCGCAACTGCGCCTGTTCTGGTGTGTCGACCCAACCTTCTGGCGGTTGAAGAGCCTCCTGGATCAACTCGTGTTCGATCATGCGAACCTCCTATAAGCATATGACGGCCGCAATGATCCTAACCCCCGGGGGACGTCCGGGTCACGTCTGGTCACGGGGTTTTTCCTGGTCACGGGGCTCGAACAGGGAGCGACGCCAGGCGGGGTCGAGGTAGGTCGCCAGCTCCTCGACGTTCAGGGGCAATGGGAGCCTGCACCGAAGGCAGTCTTTGTTGATCATGTGACCAGTCAGGAACAGATTGGGCTTGTGCCAACCCCAGCGACAGAGGAAACGTCGAGGCCAGCGAAGAACCTGGGCCCGACGTCGATACTCCCAGGTCAGTCTCAGATGCAGCCAGCCACCACCATTGTTGCTATGGCGACATTCTCGGGAGAACGGCCGATGGTCAAGCACATGGACGTCAATGTCCGCTGGCTGCCTGCTACTCATAGTCGCTCTCGGACCATCCTCTTGGATTCTTCGATCAGGCCAATGGTCTCCATGACCACGTTGCCCAGCGACCGGGTCCGACTAGCCGGAATCTCCAAGGCCTTGGTCAGGTCATCAATGGCCCTGTCGCGCTCCGCCTCCAGGGCCTGAACATGCGCACGGGCTGTGGCGGCCTCGATCCGGTTCTTCTCGGCTTCCTCCGCCTTCTCGGCCATACGCACATCCATGACCCGTAGGGCCTCTTCAACGACCTGCTGAAAGGACTGGCTACTGGTCGCCGGCATGGACAGGGCGTGCCGGAGCGTGTCGATGCCTAGTTTGCGCTGGTGTGCGGCCTCCTGAAGGTGAGACTCCAGGGCCCGGGTCCGTTCAGACTCCCGCTCCCGGGTCCGGCGCCAGGACTCCAGGGCCTCGTAGATCTGCTCAAAGCTCAGGTCCATCAGTCCTGGCCCTCCTCGTCGGGTCCGTACACAACCTCGCGAACGGCGGACCTGATCGCGTCCAGCACGTGCTTCGAGTGCGACCTGCCGAACTGGCCGGTGTTCACGCCCCACCCGCACCGGCAGTTCCCGATGTTCAGGCGCAGGTGCTCAATCAGGATCATTTCGGTGGCGTCGGAGTCGAGTGCGTTCAATACGCGGCCAATTCCCAGGAGTTCGGCGTCGATCACTGCCCGTTCGGCTTGTGCCAGCTGGTCAGCAAGGGCATCGCGCTCGGCCTCGATGGTTGCGACCGCTCGATGACATGAGACTGAGGTCAACCGCATGTTCTCGTGCTCAAGATCCAATTGCTCCTTGAGCGCATCGCGTTGGGCAATAAGGGCTTCCACGTCAGCCCGATACTCCTCCCGGCATCCGGGAGCATGGAGCTGTCGTTTCGTCCACGCGGGATCGCACCGACACGTAGTTAGGGCCAACAGCTCTTCCGCCGGGCCATTCGCCATGGCTAGCCGAATGAGGTCCTCCATCAGTCCTTGTCCTCCTCGTCGAGGCCCCAGCTGCTGCGCGTTGCGGCGAAGGCCACCTTGACCTCGCCCTGGTCAAGGGCAATGGGAGAAATGACCAGGGCGAAGTAGTCCTCTCCAGTGTCCACCTCGTACATGAACGCCGTGGGCATGTCATTGATCATCCTAGAGATGACATCGAGAGGGGCGTTTTCCTTCCAGTCCCAGGTCAGGACATGGACGTCGACCTGACGCTCGCGTGCTTCGTCTTCCTGCTTCCCCCTTTGAGTAAGCCCATGCATCACCAGCCCTTTTCTCTCGTCCTCAGTCGGTGGACGTTCACCTCTTGGATGTGCTCGCCGATCATCGGACTCTTGCGGCTTTGCTACTTCGGCCTTCGGATGGCCACAGTCACACCAGGTGCCCCCTGGGCACTTGCTGTGGTCCTGGCCCTCGCCGCCCTTGCAGTGCTCACAGATCACGGGGCTTCCCCTCGTACATGTAGCGTTGGCCATTGAGCTGCAACCGGTCCTGGTTGGCGCGCTCCGACACATGCTTCCACTCTTCGCGCTGGAGCCGGTACGTCTGCTCCCGTCCAGCGTGGCAGTCCTGGCACCAGCACGTGCGGTAGGCCCAGCTGAGATAGCCAGCGAACGGGACCCGGATGGTGATGGTGCGCCGGCCCCACTCGTCCGCGCCAAGGTACGGAACACCTAGCCTGTGGTACCACGCTGGGTCGCACTCATCCTTGGAGTCGTACCAGAACCGGGGACTGTCGTAGAACCCCACCCGGACATGGGTCGGGTCGAAGTCGATGAACCAGGGACAGGTGCAACTGCCTGCCTTGCAAGGGTTTTCACCCAGCCGGCCGGCATGGGCATAGCGTGGGTGGACGCAGTCAGGGTCCTTGCATAGGGCATTCCATGTCTGGGAAAACATGTCTACTGTTGGCTCAGGACCTGGGTCGGTGCTCATTGGGGAACCTCGTTCCGTTCTATGTTCAGTCGTCGCCGGGGTCGCCCCAGAAGATAGGGAAGGGTCTGGTCGCCGCGTCCCTGTACTGGGGCCGATACTCGCGACGGGTGATCTCCTTGTCCCGGCTCAGAATCATCCGGGTGGCAAAGATCAGGACCAGGGCGATCAGCAAAAGGCCAATGGCGATGAGCCCATAGCCAAACACCTGCGCCAGCTCAATCTCACCGGCTCGACCGTCTCCAACATCCATGGCCTTTCTCCTTCTGTAGATTGCCCCCCTTGGCCAGGAGCCCGTGATCCTTAACGCGACCAAGGGGGGACTCATATAGTCCGGGGTCTATGGAAACCCCAACTGGGAGCACAGATCTAGGTCAAGGACCACTGCCTCATGTCCTGGTGCTATGAGCCAGAGCCAATGCCGCACTGTCACTATGGCGTCTCGGTTCCACGACGGAGGGCGCCCGGCAATTCTTGCAACTCGTCCAGGCCCAAGAGCCGACGAGCAAGCTCGGGTTGTGCGCGCAGCACCTTCAGCGCATCGACAATGGCGTCCGCCCGATCGCCGGGGTACACGAACCCGTTGACACGCTCGATGAGATGCCGAAGGTCATTGTCGAGAATCTCAGGAAGATCAGGAAGGGTGCGGACGTAGGCAGTGGTCATTCAGATTTCTCCGGTTCTAGGGACTGCACGATGGCCTGAGCCAGATGCCAGGCGTAGTCAGCATATTCCCGGGGAATCTCACTTACCTCGTCCAGGCGATAGTTCCACCAAGGGAAGTCCAGGATGACGTCGGCAATGGCGTGGACTCTGGGGTCCAGACTCTCGCGCGGGTTGGCGGCAGTCATCGGTCCGCGCCCTCGCCCTTTGGGTCCCAGGGCAACGCCAGTCCATCGCCCACCGTGCGCGGGATCAGATGAACGTGGACATGTTCCACGGTCTGGGTGGCATCAGCCCCATAGGACAGGATGATGTTGAACGAAGCATAGCCCTCACGCTTGGCCAGCCATGCTGCTCGACCCATGCTCCGGCCCACAACCACGTGACCATCGGCCGGGTCAGTGATGTGATCGACCGGCACAATCAGCAGATGTCCCGCAGTCACTGGATTCAAGGGGACAATGGCAACGTCAGTCTGCCCTCGCCAGCGATGGGCCACAGTGGCTGGCGCCCGTCCCTCATGAATCTGGCAGAAGGGACATTCTCTGGGGTTCAGGGGTCTTGTCGGTAGACCCTGCCACCTAGTCAACTTTTCTTATTCCTCCCTGGCCCCAGGGTCGAGCCCATGCTGCCATCGGCGCCCAGAAATGCTGATGTGGCCGGCTCGTCGGGCTGGCCCATGGTGTTGAAGAACCCAGCTGCCCGCTCCGCTGCCACGTACTGGGCCTTGGTTACCTCGATCCACTTGTCCTTGACGGAGAGCCAATAGCCCAACTGAAATCCGGTCATCGTTCATCGTCCTTCCGTGGTGGCCTGGACAGATACCAGGCCACCACGACCATCACCAGGATTAAGACGTACCCGGCGATTACCTTGCCCACTAGGACGCCAGTGCAGCCTCAGCAGAAGCGGCCAGCTGGCGCTCGTACTCCGCCTTCAGCGCCGGGTCCTGCTCCAGGTGCCAGGCCCGAGCCGCCCGCCATAGCTCCTTCAGGATCACCTTGGCGGCGATGCGGAGACCATCGTTGTGGCTGTGGCCCTTAGGCCAGTCCGGGTTGGTCTTCGCGGTGTGCTCACGCCGCTTGTCGTAGGCCACCCGGTACGGGGAGCAGTTGCAGTCCTCCACGTGGGCGCGGGCGTCTTCCTCATTGTCGATCCGAATTTCCTTGCATTCCTTGCCGATCTGCTTGGTGCAGCTTTCGGCAATGAGGAAGGCCCGCATCTTGGCGTTGCTGGACCAGTTGGCCCGGACGCCCTTGCGCCTACGGGCAGCGACATGACTGCCCGGCGCATTGTTCCCGAGGGGGTGGGTACCATGGGCATCGGCAGTACGCTGACCCTCGGGAAGTTGTTCCCCAGCAACGGCGTCCCTTTCGGGGGTGTCCATTGAGTCCTGGCCGGTACTGGGAAGAGTGTGGTAACCGCAATAGGCCCAGAGAGCAGAAACCGTTCGTGGGGCCTGCTTCTGGCCATTGACATACGGATCGCCGATGGCGGCGAGGAGCCGGGCCACCTGCTTGTCGCCCATGCCTTTCTGGGTCTTCACCCAGGGGCCGAGCGGATGCTTGCGGAGCTTACGCTCCAGCTCCTTGGTGGCGTCCTTCTCCAGGGCTTCGAGCCGGAAGATGATCTCACCGAGACGCATCACATCCGGATGGTCCGGGTCGAGGCCAAAGCCTCGTTCGATGCCGTCACTGTCGGCTTCGCTGCGGGTCAATTGCCGCAGTCGGTTCTCGTTGGCGATGCGGACCTTTTCGATGTCGTCCAGGACATCGGCGGCCAGGGCCAGGGCCGGGTCAAGCAGTGAATGCATGGTTTGCATTGGGACTCCTGTGAATCTGGGCGTTGTTGTTGGGTTGGGGGGTTCCGGCGACGTCGACTTTTTGGGGATGGCAGGTCAACTGGTCGCTGGAAGCTTGCTCCTGGTGGCGGGTTTCATCTGGGCTGGACCTTCGGCGTGGCCACCAGGAAGTATTTAGTTGGGCCTGACGATTTGTAGCTGGGAAAGGTTCGCCTCTTGGTCGAGGCCCATGACGTGTTCTGGACGGATAAACGACCTGTGCATGGTCATGGGCCCAGTGGGGACGAGATGGAAGGGGCGCCAGTTTTGACTGAGCCCATGGCGCTTAGTAGATGGATGTTGAGAGCATGTTGACCATGGGCCCAGCGGACGTTTCTTGGGAGAAGCACGGGTTCCTGGCTGGGCCCAGTGGGCATACCCTTGGATATTGTTCGGTCTTTGAGCTGGGCCCAGGGGCGGGTACTTGGATAAAGGCGCACATTTGACTGGGCCCAGTGGCGATTGTTTGGACGAAGCATCGTACTTGACTGGGCCCAGTGGGCTTGGCTTGGTTAATGAGAGAACATTGACCGGGCCCAATGGGGTGGCTTTGGTTAACGAGGGAACGGTGACTGGGCCCAATATAGGTCGTATGGATGTTGAGTGGATTTTGACTGGGCCCAGTACGGAGGATCTGGAAATACGAATGGTTGATGACTGGGCCCAGAGATGGTCCGATGGGAGACAAGTGCGGTTTGGCTGGGCCCAGTACGGGCGGTTTGGGAGTATGGATAGCTAATGACTGAGCCCAGAATCTGAAGGGCCTGGCGTATCTACCTTGAATGTCGGAGTCGCTTTGTCCAGGCCCAGCTTGCTCCATGACCCCAGCGGCTGAACTTTGGGCAGGGGAGTCTTCCCAGGCCAGGGTCATGGAAGTCTTCATGGCATGTCGAAGCTGGCGAGGACGTCGAGTGGCAGCTCGCCCACAGTCACAACGTTGTGTTCCTTGAGCAGGACCGCGAGCCGGGTGAAGTCGGTGGCGATGGACATGAGCCGTTCGGCGGTGTCCTTGCGACTGTTGGCCAGGTACCTGAGGTCCTCGGCCGTGCAGTCCTTCTTCATCTTCCAGGTCTTGCGGCCGACGCAGATCCGGTCGTTGAGCCACAGGGGGGCTGCGTTGCGGATGGCGCTGACCTTGGGGGAGTGTGCCGGCAGGGCCGGCAGCTTCTCCTTGCCCTCACCCTGAGACTGGGCCCCCTCCAGGGCTGCTGCCCGGGTGGCCCCGGAGACTAGGTCCTGGTGACGGTTGGTGGCTCGGGACCGGCCCAACTCAACCCGCACCCATTCCCGTAGGAGTACCTGGATGACGGCTTCATGTTGCTCCACAGGGAGCTGCTGATAGACCTCTGCCGCTATGTCGGCTGGGTCACTGAGATTCGTCAGGTTCAGGACCTTGTCCAGGATCCTCAGAAGTTCCCGTTTCACGCCCCATACCCTAGCGTCACCCCCACGTACGGGTCAAGACCCTACCCGAAGGCTAGGTCTGGACCCTTGGGTGACCGACCTGTGGTCAAGCCCCAAGCCCACGGAACCAAGG